>Ga0102952_1000949_pt1 | contig 10034 bp, 6 predicted proteins | sample SalPon2A_C_D1_MG_FD_78506 | JGI IMG/M metagenome (GOLD analysis project Ga0102952, IMG submission 78506) | Soil microbial communities from South San Francisco under conditions of wetland restoration - Salt Pond MetaG R2A_C_D1_MG | ecosystem: Environmental > Terrestrial > Soil > Wetlands | place... | reverse complement strand
GTGGCTGGGCTGTCGGCGTTGCGCGCGCGCTGGCGGCGGCTGGGTTGTCGTCCGGCGCGGCGGCCGCCTCGAAGGTGTCCCGCACGGCGGGCCACAGCCGCGCCAGCAGCGAGCGCTTGTCAGGCTCCTTGGGGCCATCCTCGTCCAGCAGCGCATGCCCGAACAGGTGCAGGGCACGCTTGGCGCGGGTGGCGGCCACGTAGAGCAGGCGGCCCGTCTCGTGATGCGCCTTCTCCTTCTCCAGTTCAGCCAGGTAGTCGAACACGGGGTCGCGCTCCGGTCCGGCGGCGTGAATGGGCGCCAGCAGCAGCCCGGCCCCGCCCTTCGCGGGCTGAGCGCGCTCGAACCAGCGCAGCAGGGGCGTCTCGTCGGAGCGCGGCGCGCGACCCAGCCCGGGGAGGATCACCGTGTCGAACTGCAGACCTTTGGCCTTGTGAATGCTCATCACCTGCAGCCGCGCGTCCGCCTGGGGGTCCGGCGCAGCGTAGAGGCGCTCCAGCAGCGTCTCGGACTGCTCGGGGCCGCCAGGGGGCGTAGCGGCCGGCAGCGCCTCCAGCCGGGCCAGGCAGGCCTCCACATTGGGCCAGGCCACCTCCGGCACGCAGGCGGGGCCCCCGAGGGCCAGCCAGGCTCCCTCCAGCCAGCGTCGCAGCGGGCGCCGCTCGCGGGCCGCCAGGCACGGCTCCAGCGCCGCCACCAGCCGCGTCACGCGAGCCTGGCCATCGGTGGAGAGCCCGGCCACCGCCTCCGCGTCGCGCAGGCGCTCCCACAGGGTAGCGTAAGGCGCTGGCTCGGCCAGGCACAGCAGGTCCGCCAGCAGCAGACCGCACCAGGGTGCGCGCAGCACGGCCAGCCAGGCCACGCGGTCCCCCAGGTGCGTCAACGCCCGCAGCAGCATCAGCAGGTCCTGCACCTCCGGTCGTTCGGCCAGGGCCTCGATCTCCACGGCCTGGAAGGGCAGCCCGGCCTGTTGCAGCGCCGGCAGGATCGCGCGCAGGTGGCCGCGCGTGCGCACGAGGATGGACACGGTCTCCTCGGGCCGCTCACGGCGCGTCTCGGCGATCACCTCCGCAATTTGGCGGGCTTCGTCGGCCTCGATCGCGTCGCGGGACATCCCGGCAGGCTGCGGCAGCGCGTGCACCGTCACGCCCGGCCCGTCGTCGCCAAGCTGGTGCGGCGTGGCGGCCGCGAAGGGCACGGCGCCCGTGGCCAGGGCCTCGACCGGGGCCAGCACACCCGGGAACACGTCGTTCACCCAGCCCACCAGAGCCCCGGTGGAGCGGAAGTTCACCTCCAGGCGCAACGGGTGCAGGCACAGCGCGCCGATGCCGGTCCGCCGCGCGCGCAGAAACAGCCCCACCTCCGCCTCGCGGAAGCGGTAGATGGACTGCATGGGGTCGCCCACCAGGAACAGCGTGCGCCCGTCGTCGGGCTTCCAATGGGCCGTGAGACGCTCCAGCAGCCGGAACTGCCCGTGCGAGGTGTCCTGGAACTCGTCCACCAGGATGTGCCGCGCCTCGTCCCGCAGCGGCGCTGCGTCGCTGCCGCCGCCGTTGCCACGGCCGCTGCCGCCTTCCAGGGCTCGGATGGCCCCCAAGGCCACCTCTGCGTAGTCCATCTCCCCCGCCTCTGCGAACACCGTGCGCAACCGCTCCACCGCGCGCGGCAGCAGCTCCAGCAGGGCCGCCAGCACCTCCCATTGCGCGTCGGCATACACTGGCGGGGGCAGGGCACAGGCGCCGCGCAGCCGACCGGCCAGTTCGGGCCGTGCCTGCAGGGCGTCCAGTAGGCCCAGGGCGCGGGCCTTTGTCTCCTTGAGCGTGGCGGGATCGCCCGCGGCCTTGTCTATGGGGAAGCCCTGGGCCTTGGTGAGGGTGCGGCGCCAAGCGCCCGTCCCGGTGGTGAGCAGTTCGGCCACGCCCTGCCACAGCGGCAGGGCATCGGCCTGCGGCGCCGGCAGGCCGGTCAGCCCGCCCAGTCGGGCGACGGGCGCGTCGGGCTTCTCGGCGCCCAGGTGTTGTGCCGCATAGGGCGCCAGGGCCGCCAGTTCCACCTCCAGCGCCAACCCCGCCTTCGTGGCGCCGGCGGTCAGGGTGTCGTGCAGGTCCGCCAGGGCCTCGTCCACGGCCGCGCGCAGTTCGGTCTCCAACGCGCCGCGCACGGCGGCGGGGTCGTCCCAGGGCTGGGCGTGTCGCAGCCACTGGTCGCGCCGGGCCAGCATGGAGGCCAGCAGGCCCTCTGCGCGGGCGTGGTCGTCCTCCAGGTGCAGCAGCAGGCGTTCCACCGCCGCTGCTTCGGGGCCGTCGCCCTCCAGTGCGGCCAGGGTGGCGCGGGCGGCGGTCTGGTACAGCGCGTCGGCCTCTTCCGCGATGGCAGGGGCCTCGCCCAGCCCGGAGAGCACGGGCCGCTCCCGCGTCAGCGCCGCGCAAAGCGAGTCGATGGTCTGGATGCGCAGGCGCGCGGGCGTCTCCAGCAGACCCCAGCCCTGGGCCCGGTCCTGCGCCACCACCGCCCGGGCGCGCTCCCGGGCCGCGACCTCGTGCGGCGTGTGCGGTGCCGGCGCCTGCTCCTCCGCAGCCGCTGCGAGGGTTTCCAGCAGGCGCGCGCGCATCTCCGCGGCGGCCTTGCGGGTGAACGTGATGGCCAGCACCTGCTCCGGCTGCTCCACGGCCGCCAGCAGCACCAGCAGGCGCTGGATCAGCAGCTCGGTCTTCCCGGAGCCGGCGGGGGCCTGCACGATGAACGAGCGCGCTGCGTCCAGCGCCTCCCCGCGCACGGCTGCGTCGGCGGCAGCACCGGCCGCGCGGGACGCCTCAGGCGTCGCCATGGCCAGTCTCCCCCTCGCTGACGGTCGCATCGGCCGCGTTGTCCGCTTCGGCGGCGAGGGCGTGCCCCGGCTGCAGTTCGGCGATGCGGCACAGGCCGGGCAGATCGCAGAAGGTGCAGGTGTCGCCCCGCTTGGGATCCACCCGTGCGTCCCCGGTGCGAAAGCGCTGTGCAAGCCCCTCCAGCGCGCCGCGCCAGCGCTCCACCACAGCCGCGAAAGATTCGAATGGCGCCTCGCCTGGGGGCGGCTTGATGCGGTCGAAGCGCTGGGCGCCCGGGAAGCGCGCGGCGTCGTCCGCCACCCCGCGAAAGCCCAGGGCGTCGCGCCGCACCTGGGCGAAGGCCACGCCCGCCAGCGCGCCGCCGGCCGAACTGGCGTAGAGCGGGAGCTGCGGCTCGTCCGGCCGGTCGCCCCACCAGGCGCTGGGCCGCGCACTGCGCCCCGTCTTGTAGTCGATCAGCAGCCGGCTTCCGTCCGGCAGGCGGTCGATGCGGTCCATGCGCCCGGTGACGGAGATGCCCCCGATCTCCAGCGGTTGGCGCTGCTCCACTTCGGCCACGGCGAAGGGCGTGCGCGTGCGCTCCAGCGCCAGCCACTCGCCCAGCAGGGCCTGGAGGCGGCGCTGCTCCAGCGCCCGCAGGCGGGGTCCCAGCCGTTCGCGGTGCCGCTCGGCGAACTCCGCCAGCGCGCCTTCCACGGCCTTGGCCAGCACGGCTTCGACGCCCCGCTCGTCCAGGGCGGAGAGCGCTGCATGGTCGCCGAGAGCCCGCCAGGCGCGCTCCAGGGCCGCGTGTACCAGCGTGCCGCGCGTGGCGGCGTCCAGGCCCGGCTGAGGCGCCTCGGGGGCGCGAGCCCGCAGGCGGTGGTGGGCGAAGGCGCGGAACGGGCAGGCCGCTTGGTCCTGGAACAGCCCCGTGCCTCCCAATACCGTTGTGCCGGCGGCGATGGGGGGCGCCTGCTCGTCCAGCAGTTGCTCCAGGCCCCCGGCGACACCCAGCACGGCGCGGAGGGTCGGTGCATCCGAGCCGGGTAGCCCCTCGCCGGGCAACAGTGGCAGGTCGCGTAGGAGCGGACTGGGGCGCAGGGGGCGGTCTCCCTCCATGGCGGGGTAGCTGAACACAACGTCCGGCGCGGCTTGGCGCAGGCGCTCCGTCTCGCGCCGGGCCAGCTCCAGTTCGCGCGCCAGGGATGCGTGGGGCATCCCGTGGTGGCGCTGCAATTCCGTGGACAGGAAGGGGTTGGGCCGCGCCGGCGGTGGCCACAGTTCCTCGTGCAGACCCAGCACCCACAGGTGATCGAACTCCAGCCCGCCGGACTCCAGCGTGCCCAGCACCTGCACGGGCGCATCGGCGCCCTCGGGCTGGAAGGGTGTCTCGGTCGCGGCCCGGCGCAGGGCGGCAAGAGCCTCGCCACGCGTGAGGGTGGGCGCCACCAATTCCAGCCGCGCCAACTCCTCCAGCAGGCCGCGCCACTTCTCCAGGACTTGATACTCGGCGCTGTCCGGCGTGCGCTCGCCGGGCCAGCCCAGGGCCCGCAGCAGGCCGTCGAAGGCCAACGCCCACGCGCTGGGGGTCTGCCGCGTCGGGAGGGCGTCCGCGGCGTGCCGCCAGCGCGCCAGCGCCTGTGCCAGCCGCGGTGTCTGCAGCGCTGGCCGCTCGTCGCCAGCTGCGGCTTGCAGGCTGGCGGAGGTCAACTCGGCGGCGCCCCAGCCGCGCACGTGCACATCCAGCCGGGCCCGAGCCTCATGCTCGCCCTCCGCGCCGGCCAGGAACGGGGAACGCAGGACGGCGCTCCAGTCCTCCAGGGGCTGCGGGGCAGGCGTCAGCCGCAGCAGGCGCAGTGCGGTCGCCACCAGCGGGTAATCTGCCAGGGGCAGGCCCTGCGAGACGTTGAAGGGCCGCGTGGCGGTGACGCCGGGCAGCACGGCCTGCGGCTGCAGCACATCCTCCAGCACGCGCACCAGTTGCGCGCGGCGCTCGGTCAGTTGGGGCACGACGATGCCGATGCGCGCCTCGGGCTCGCGCTCCAGCCAGTGCCGCGCCCAGCGCGCCGCCAGCCACGCCTCGCCCTCGGCATCCTGCGCTGCTACGCGGGCGGCAGCCTCGCCGCAGGCCGGCGGTTGCACCGACTCCACCACCGTGCCCGCGGCGCGCAGGGCATCGAACAACGCTTTGGTCTGCGGGGGCAACTCGTCGAAGCCTGCCACCAGCACCCAGGGTGGAGCCGCCAGCAGGCCCGAACGCAGCGCTGCCGCCACCCCATCCGCGACGTGCACGGGATCGCCCCAGCCGCGCCGGGCGCACTCGTCCGCGTAGGACGCCCCCCACTCGGCGAAGGCTCGCTGTTCCAGGGGCTGGATGGGCTCGGCGCGGGGTACGGGCAGGCGCCATTGCGCGAGCCGATTCCAGGCTTCCCGGGCGGTGGCGGCCAAGCGCTCGGTGCGCATCAGGCCGCGCACGAACGGCGAACCCGCCACGATGCGCTCCCACACCACACGGGCCTGGGCCTCCGAAAGCACGATGGGCGCCGCCGCACCGCTCTGCTCCTCCTCGCCCAGCCCCAGGGCGCCGCTGTCCAACGCCTCCTCGGCCAAGCGGCCCACCCACGCGCCGAGGGGCAGCACGTCCGCGCTGGGCCATACGGAACGACTCTGTGCGCGCTGGAAGTCGTCATGGCGCCGCCGCCACTCGCGGGCAAGCCGCTGCGTGGCCGTCAGCAGAGGCACGCCCTGCGTCAGTGCGTGGCAGATCGCTTCGGCATCCAAGACGGGGCCCTCCCTGGGCGGTGGGGCATTTGAAGGCGTGTCGCCGGAACGGTGCAGTGAGCAGCCAAGACACGGGGGCGCGGGCCCAGCCCCCCTCCTTATTCCACAATGGTGCGCCCTTTCCCAGGGGGTGCGCTCTGTTCAGCAGCAGCCAAAAGGTGAACAAACATTGACTATACGTCTCCGATCTGCTATGTGTAGGACACGGCTGCCGGCCGAACGCTCGTACCTCCCGCTATCCCGATATCGCCCATGCGCAACAGCGCCTACGAAGCGCGCAATGGCCGCGTGCCCAATCTGGTGGACGTGCTGCAACACCCAGTCGTCACCAACCTCGTGCGGCTGTCGCTGATCGTGATTTTCTCCCTCGCCGGCTACATCTGGAAGACGGAGATGGACCACGTCAACCGGTCGCTGGAGGACATCAAGGCCGGCGTGCGCGTCAGCATCGACCGCCAGTGGGGCGAGATCAACGGCGTGCGCCTGGAGGTCTCGCGGATGAACGGCGACGTTTACCGCATCCTCAACCGCACCAACACGTTGCTCTACGAACTCGTCCGCCCACCCGATGGTGACGGCAGACGTCCCGCCGTCCAGGGCAAGCCCTCGCGATAGGGCCGCGTAGCGCGGCGGGGCGGGGCAGCGCTGCCTGCATCCCTTGCATGGGCCCTCCCGGCGTCCCGGGCGCGGCCTCCCGCACTTGCACACATTCAAACACGGAGTCGCATGACTACGGTGGTGACCATTGCCACGTTGTTCGGCGTGGCGTTGCTTGCGCTGGCCCTGGTGCTGGCGGCGGTGCGTGGCCTGGACCGCTGGGTATTCCCCGGGCTGCCGTTCGAGCAGGCACTCCGGGACAACAACGTCGCGGTGGCGATCTTCCTGGCTGCGTTGGTGTTCGGGATCTTCTTCCTGATGGGGCACGCCGTGGCGGGTGAGCTGGACCGCTACGATGCCCAGTTCCGCAAGTGGGGGCGCTATGCGTTCGGCTATTCGTGCGACTGGCGCTACTTCAAGGCGCAGGGCGTAACGGAGAGCGGGCTCTCCCCCGCTATCTGCAGCCCGGTGGGGGCCTGTGGCGTGATGCAGCTCATGCCCGGCACGGCCGTGGCCATGGGTCTGCGCAACCGTTTCGACGCGAAGGCCAGCATCCGCGCGGGCATTGCCTACGACAGGCACCTGTGGGACATGTTCGCTGCCGAGGCGGGGCAGCAGCGGCTGTGGTATGCGTTTGCCGGCTATAACTGCGGGCCGGGCTGCGTCATCCGCGCCCAGCGGCGCACCGCGCAGGCCGGGGGCGACACAGCGCGGTGGCCTGCGATCCGCGCCTACCTGCCGGTCGAGACGCGGGCCTACGTGCCCCGTATCCGCCGGTGGCAGGCACGCTTCATTTCCCCGGCCATGCCGGCGCCGGAAGGGCGTTGATGAACTGGCTGGGGAACTGGGCCGTGTTGCTGGCCCTGCTGTTCCGTGGGGACACGGTGCTGCTGCTGACCGCGGCTGTGGGCTTCGCGGCCGTGCGCGTGGCGAATCACCGCTCGTCGCGCACGGCGTTTCGCGTCACCTGGCGCGATCCGTTCCAGTGGGCCGAGGTGGTCTTCTTCGGGGCGTTGCTGTTGCGGGGCCTGCTGGGCTGAAGCCCGCGCGCCTGCCTGGGGCGCTAGCTGGGGTCGGGCTGCTCCCGCTCCATCTCCATGGCCAGCACGAGAAAGCGCAGGCCGTAGTCCTCGTCCGTGAACCGGCAGCGCACCTTGTAGGGGGCCGGTGCGTCCGGAGCGCTCAGCGGGTCGCAGCCCAGCACCTCGGCCTGGATGGCCAGGATCTGCCGCAGCGATACCATGATCAATTGCCCCATCGAAAAAGGGCGCTGTGCGTAGAATGCGAGGCCGGAAATGGACAGGTCCACCACGTCGTGTGGTACCGGCTCCGTGACGAGAATCTGGCTGCTGCTCAACCTGAACCGCGGGTGCCGCCGTTTCTCCGAGCCCGACGGCAGGACTCTCACCTCCCCCCCTTCAATCGCCTGATTCAGGATCCGCTCGTATTCCTCTTCCCAGTTCCGCTGTGCCATCCGAAAGGTGTGCTCCGTTTTTGCGTGCTTCACCCGAACTGGGGTCAGCCGATCTCTCCCCCAATAAGTCCACGTGTCTCAGGCATTCGAACGCGTTGCGCGCCTCAACCCTACCGTGCGGGCCTCATAGCGGACCAGGCAGCCCCTCGTACCACTCAAACGGTGGGATGATACAACGATCAAGGATGACCATATTCCGCAAGGCCGCCCCAGGAAAGCACGGGCGCAGGATGCGGTCAAGCGACACCCGCCGCAGTGGGGGCTTGGACGGTGCAAGGCGATGGGGGCAGCCGAGGTATGAGCCTGCTGATGGTCAGTGGCGAAACCCGGCGGAGCCGGGTCTGGCGCGTGGTCAGGCCGACTGCCGGAGCTCAGGTTGCCGCGAGGGATTCCGCGCGCAGGGTCTTGAGGCTAGCAAGCAGGGCCTCACCAAGCCGTTCCACCTCCGCGTCGCCCATGGGCGTGGAGAGGGAGACCAGCCCGCTGGGCGAGATAATGGCCCCCTTGTCGCTCAGGTGCCGGTATAGCCGGCCGAAGCGCGCCTGCTCGGCCGGGTCGCGCCAAGCGTCCCGGTAGCCGCACAGCGGCTTGGCGGTCAGGTGCAGCATCAGCAGCGAGCCCCGTCCGGTGACCTGCCCCGGCATCTCCGCCAGCCGGAACGCGCCGCGGCAGGCCTCGCGCGCCGCATCCCCCAACGCCTCCAGACGTGCGAATGCCTCGAGTGTGAGCAGCCGCATGGCGGCCAGCCCCGCCACCATGGTCACGGGGTTGGCATTGAATGTGCCGCCGTGAGGCAGAGCCGGCTTGCCCCGCGAGGGATCGAACACCGCCATCACTTCCGCCTTCCCTGCCACCGCACCCACCGGAAAGCCCCCGCCGATGATCTTGCCCAGCGTGGTGAGGTCGGGCTCGATGCCCGCCTCTCCCTGGTAGCCCTCGCAGCCCACGCGGAAACTGATTACTTCATCGAAGATAAGCATGATCCCGTGCGCGGCCGTCACCTCGCGCAGCATGGCCAGGTATTCCGGCAGCGCCGGGATGAGCCCGGAGCGGTTCGGCATGGGGTCCACAATCACCGCGGCCAGTTCGTCCGCATGGGCCTCCAGCAGTCGCCGCGCCGTTGCCGTTTCGTTGAAGGGCAGCACCAGCACATCCGCCAGCACGCCCGGCGGTGTGCCGCCAGAATAGGCGCGTGCGACCGGCTCCGCACCGCCCCAGGTCTCTGGCGTGGGGTCCAGGCTGGTTTCCACCGGGTCGTAGCTGCCGTGGTAGAGCCCTTCGCACTTGGCGATCTTTGGGCTCCCAGTGTACGCCCGCGCGGCCTTGATGGCGTTCATCACCGCCTCGGTGCCCGAATTGGCAAAGCGCACCTGCTCGAACGCGGGCACGCGGGCGCACAGTTCCTCTGCCAGCGCGATCTCGCTTTCGGTGGGATTGGCGAAGCAGGTGCCCAGCGCCAACTGCTGCTGCACCGCCTCCATGATTGCGAGGTGCAAATGCCCGTGGATCAGCGCCGTGTAGTTGTTGATGAAATCGATACGCTCCACGCCGTCGACGTCTGTCAGGCGGCAGCCCTTGCCGGATTGGGCATACAGCGGGTGCGGCGCCGTGAAGACGGTGGTGCGGGAGTTTCCGCCTGGCATCACTTTGCGGGCACGCTCGTATAGGCGGGCGGAGGCGGACTGCGGGACGGCAGCCATAGGTATGCTCGCACAATCTGAGTGGGTGCGGTGTTGGGCGTTTCATCGGCACCGCGTGCTGCCTGTGTAATACACCGCATGAAGGGCGGCAAGGCGCCCGCGGGGCGCAGTCCGTGCCGGGAGCGCGCCTTGCGTGCGGTGTGCGGGCTGTAATATTGAACAGGGACTCGCGTCCGGCAAGCCGGACCCCCAAGCCCCGCTCACCCGAGCCGCCATGAATGACGCAGACCTGTGCTACACACCGGCCACCGAGCTGGCCCGGATGATCCGCGAGAAGACACTCTCGCCCGTGGAGCTGACCCGGGCCGTGCTGGCGCGCATCGAGGCGCTCAATCCGAAGCTCAACGCCTATTGCACGCTGCTGGCCGACGAGGCCATGGACGCCGCGCGGGAAGCCGAGCGCGCCGTCGCCGCGAAGAAGCGCCTGGGGCCGCTGCACGGCATCCCCGTGTCCATCAAGGACCTCACGATGATGAAGGGCGTGCGCTGGATGGCCGGCTCGCACATCTTCGCCGATCGTGTGCCCACGGAGGATGCGCCCGTGGTGACGCGTCTGCGCAAGGCCGGCGCGATCATCCTGGGCAAGACGACCACGCCGGAGTTCGGCTGGAAGGGCCTTAGCGACTGCCCCCTCACTGGGGCTACGCACAACCCGTGGCGGCACGGCCTCAC
>Ga0102952_1000948_pt1 | contig 10042 bp, 11 predicted proteins | sample SalPon2A_C_D1_MG_FD_78506 | JGI IMG/M metagenome (GOLD analysis project Ga0102952, IMG submission 78506) | Soil microbial communities from South San Francisco under conditions of wetland restoration - Salt Pond MetaG R2A_C_D1_MG | ecosystem: Environmental > Terrestrial > Soil > Wetlands | place... | reverse complement strand
GCAACCGGCGACCGGCCAAGGCCGCCGTCGCGAACGGATACGGAAGAGGCTGGGAATGCCATGGTCTACCTACCCTTTCTTGTGTGGGCTCTGTGCGCCCAGCGTGGGGTGGTGCGGGCTGAGCGCGGGGAGGTGCGGCTTGTACGTCGGCCGCTTGCCGTCCTCGGCCTTCGGGAGCTTCGCGGCTGCCTTCAGGGCCTGGTCATAGTCCTCAGCGCTCAGCGCCATGGGACCGGCTTCGTGGTGCTCATGCTGCGCCCAGCCATGCAGCGCGGCCGCAGCAGCGTGCCTGTGCAGCTCGGGATGGGGCGCGCGGGTTCGGTGGTTCGCCGGGAACATCCGCGCGACGTGATCTGCAACGGTCGGCGCTTTGTCCTGCGGCGAATCCGCGGGCGGCGCACCGGTGTCGGGCGGCGCGTACAGCTCGTCGCCTTGGCTCGGCTTCTTTGCCATGTTGGAACCCCTGTCAGTCGATCTGTTCTGTGCCTTGGTTGAAGGCACGATGACTCTGTGACGTGATGGTCGTCAGCTCGACGACGCCGTCGCTCTTCGGGACACGCACGGAGATCTCGAACCGCTGGACCACCGTGCACGAGCCGCCGTGCATGACCCGCTGTGCGTCGACGACGTAACCACCCGGCACAACCGCGGTGCCGAAAGTCCGTGCCGCCGCCACCAGGCGGTCCTTCAGGCTGATCGCGTCGGCGTAGCTCGAGGCAGTCACATGCGCCTCGATCGCCATGCGGTCTTCGAACGTGGCCTCGATCGCCTGCGTGCCCAGCGTGTTGGGAACCCCGCCGGTGTCGTCCGTGGGCTCATACAGGCCGCCCAGATGGATCCACGCGACCTGTTGCGCTGCGTCTGCAAGCTCGTGCCGCCCAGGGTCGTGGACCTTGAATCCAACGGTGGCGTCGCCGAGGACCTCCCGGATGGCCTCGACAACCTCCTCGAACGGGGCTTTGCTCACGTGTCGTTCCCCCGCGCCACCCGGCGCACGATTGCATGGATGTTCAGCCGCCGCCGGACGCCCGCGATCTTGCGAGCTACGAAGGTCATGTGGCCGCCGCCGCCGCCGCCGCCCACGGCGCTGAACATCATCGCGAACAGCTCTGCGGCCGCTTCCTCCAGCCGCCGCTCCAGCTCGGGCGGGATGCCGTCAGCAGAGGTCGGGACCATTCGCCGGCGTGGGCGCTTGAGCTTTCCGCCCTTGCCCTTCTTCGGGTCCTGGTGGTGCGCCGCGTAGTCGACGCTCGGCGCGATGATGAAGCCGGTCTTATCGGAGCGCTCGATGTGCCAGCCGCTCTTGAGCTGGTGCGTGGGCCCGTGCAGCGTGAGCCGACCGTCGGGACGCTTCTTTGGCTTCCAGCGCTTGCCGTAGGGATCGGTCTGCGTGCGGAAGCGCTCGAACGTGAAGTCGAGAACCTCCTCGGCCAGCACGGCCGACGACGTCTGCATGATCGCGTCGCCGTTGTCGAGCAACGTCTCCCATGTCGCGGGGACGCCCCAGTCACCGTCGATGCCGTCTTTGGGCATAGCGCGCCCCCTCTGCGAAAGTGCGAGGGCGGCGACCAGTGGTCCCCCACGAACTACTGGTCGCCGCCACATCGCGGGCCACGCTGGATGCAAGGCAGTAGCGCGAGCCGGAGTCGAACCGGCGATCTCCTGGTTATGAGCCAGGCGAGGTGACCTCCTCCTCCACCGCGCAATAAGGCGGCACCGGGGCCCTCGCTGTTTCGCGAGGACGTAGGGGCGTGCCATGGCCTCTGCCCCGGAACCGCACTAGCATTCTGCGGGGGCGGCCAGCCTCAACGTTACTGTGGCCGCCCCCTCGTTCTTTTCAAAAAAGTGTAGCTTTCGGTCGCGCGCTGCGGCCTGAATCAGAAGTCGCCCCAGTTGTCGCTCATGCGGGGCTTGTGGTCGTCGGGGTAGTCCGGGTCGCCAGTCGTCTCACGCGGACCCAGGTTGTCCGGCGGCTCGATGCCAGGCGGCTTGAGCACGCCCCGTCCCACGGACATGAGCCATTTCTGCGCGTCGTTGTGCGCCGTCACCAGCAGCTCGTCAACGTCTTCGGGCCTGAAGCCCGAGCGCTTGACCAGGATGTAGGCTGCGATCTCCCCCACGCGGCGCCGAATAGACTGCGGCCACTTGGTGATGGGCGTTGGGTTGGACAGTGCGAGCGCGGCCTCGGCGTCGCAGCTCGCGGCGATCAGCGCCTTGATGCGCTCCTGCGGGTCCGCCTGCGCGACACGGCCGGCAGGGAGTTCGATATCACCCTCGCCGGCGATGAGCGTGTTGGCCTCGCCGGCCACGGAGAAGTCGACAGTACCTCCGGTGATCGTCCAGGCCACGCGGACGTAGCGATCGCACTCGTCGAAATACTGCTCTACCTTCGCGGCGCCAGGTCCGCTTGGCTTCAGGATTCCGATCCTGCGCCACGCGGCGTTGTCGGGCCCTGTCTCGACGTAGTAGTTGACGGCGGTTGCGGTCTGTGCGGTCACCGTGAGTACGAGCTTGACGGCCTGTCGGTAGACCTCGATGTCCACTCCAGCGCCTGACCCGTCCGCAGACTCTTGGCCAAGCGCGTGGAGTGTGACATCGAGGGTGTTTGCCATGCTCGTGCTCTACGACTGCTGCTCGGGCTCGGGTGCCGCCTCGGGCGGGGCCGCGGCCTCGGGCTCGATGTCGGAGACGCGCACCACCTCACCGCGCTTCACGCGGCCGGGCTCGGGCTCGGGTGCCGCCTCGGGCGGGGCCGCGGCCTCGGGCTCGATGTCGGAGACGCGCACCACCTCACCGCGCTTCACGCGGCCGTCGACGTCGTCTCCGCTCATGGCGAACTTCTCGCCCTTGAAGCGCGGCATCCCGCCGTAGAGCAGGGTCTTGAGGCCCACGACCTCTTCCTTGCCGCCGCGCAGCTTCCGAGACAGCGGGAAGGTGAACGACAGTCCCTTGCGGCGGACGTCGACCTTCGCGGTGCGAGTGATGTGGCCGTCGAGTTCCAGGCGGATGCTGTGGCCGCCGGACCCGACCACGGGGGACGCTGGCGTGCGCATCCCCGTGTCCTTGTCGTCGAGGAACAGCGCGGCGCCAGGCGGTTCGGTGACCACCTGAAAGCGCACCTTGGTCTTGTGCTTTGCCATGACTAGGTCAGCACATTGGTGATGAGGAAGCCGGTGTCGCCAGCAACCACCTTGTGGTCCTCGCTCACCGCGACGCGGCCGTAGATGCCGCCCTTGACGCCCACGCTCTGGTCCGTCCACTGGGTCGTGTACGGGCTGTCCTTCATGCGGAAGGTCGAGCCGAAGTGCGCGGAGCGGCGAGTGGGCCGCTGAGCGACGCGAAGAATCCCGAAGAGATCCGTCGCCACCGGGATGAGTCGAGCGTAAGACGCCGTCTGCGCGATGTTGGCCGTGTCCTCACGCGTGCGGCTGATGAGGATGTCGTCCATGCCGAAGTAGTTCCCGATGGTGGCCGTGGACACCAGGCCCTCGCGAACCTGGTTGTACAGGTTCTTGATCTCGGGGTTGTTGGCCACGGCCGAGTTCCACACGTCGATCCCGCAGAACCCGATGTTGCGCGTGATGCCTCGCCCAGACCACTGAGCCGCAGTTGCGGCCAGGAAGTCAGCGACGATCGAACCGCCGGACGTGGCATCCCAGAAGGTACCCGCTGCCGCCGTGTTGCCGGCGTAGTTGCCCGACGTGGTCACGATGGCAAGGATGCGCTTCTCGCGACGGAACAGAAGGCCCTCGTTGATGTTCTCGACCAGGTCGACCATCTCGTCCAGGGGCTCGTCCTGGTTGGTGATGGTCATCAGGTCCAGGGCCTCCTTGAAGCCGTAGTCCTTCACGGAGTAGTTGTCCTGCCCGCGGGTCTGCGTCAGCTCGACGGCCTTGCCGAGGTTCTCGGCCATCTCGTCGTCGGGATACGCCAGGCGCTCACGCTTCGGGTAGGTGTAGTAGATGTCGGATCGCTTGCTCACCGGCACGGCCGGCATCAGTCGATCGCCGATGTACGCATCGTTCGCGTACATCACGGAGAGCGTCGCGAGCGCCATGTCGACGTGCACGGCGCTGGGGCCGACAGCCTTCTCCAGGTCGCTCAGGTAGCCCTGCCGGTACTTCGGGTCGGCGAGGCCGCGGATGAAATCGCGGTTGGCTGCCTTCGCGACCTTCTTGGACTTGGCGTTCATGCCGCGGAGCTTGTCGCGGAGCTTCCCCACCCACTTCTCGTAGGCGAGACCCTTCTCCGTACGAGAAAGAGGCGGCCCGCCTGGTACGATGTAATCGGACATTGTGATTTTCCCTTTCTGGTCCGTGGGGGGCTGCTACTCGTTCACGTAGGTGAAGCCGGTCATCACACCGACCTTGTCGCCGACCACGCCGGTCTGCATGGCGATGCCCACGCCGCCGACCAGCGCAGTGCCGGCTCCGCTCGGGGTGGTGTCGGTGACGCCGTCTGCGACCACCTGCTGAATGACGCCGCGGGTCGTGCCGCCGGTGCCGACGGTCATCGACACGACGTTGATGCCCAGCAGCATGACGCCGACCTCCGTGCCGATGGCACCGGTGCCGATCTTGCCCAGGTCGACGACGACCCCGAACGCGAGGTCGCCTGCCGCCGCGGGCTGGCAGGCGCTGTCGGTCGTGCCGAACTTGACGAGCTTGCCGAGCGCGACGGCGCCGGTCTGGACCGTGAATGGCCAGACGATTCGATTTTGGAGTTCTTCCTTCGGACGGGTTGCCATGATTCAAAGCCCCTTCATTCGGGTTGTGCGGGCGCTAGGCCTCGATGCTCTCCAGCAGGGCCGCGCTTCCGGCACCCGCCTCGCCGTCACCCACCGGTGCCGGAGCGTTCTTGTTCTCGTCGAGGCCGCGCAGAACGCCCTCGTCGTCGCCCACCTGCACACGAGAGGTGATGGTGATGTCCGGGCGCTTGTTGATGCGCTCGAGCGCCTTCTCGAGCCCCTGGGCCTTGACCAGGGCCAGCTGATCGTCGACCTCCGTCGGGTACAGCTTCTTGCCGACCAGCGCCTTGATCGCTGCCTCGGCGACCTTGGCCTCGGCCTTCTCGGCGCGCTCGGTGGTCTCCACGAGATCTTCGCGAACCGCCTTCAGCGTGCTCTGCTCTGCCTTCAGCTCGGCTTCCAGCTCGACCACGCGGGACCGAAGCTTGGACGCCTCTTCGACGGCCTTCTCCAGGGCGCCGGTCTTGTCGTTCTCTTGTGCCATTTTCAGCCTCTTTGGTTCGGCGGCCGCAGGGGCCGGAGTCGTGAGCCGCGCCGCTGCGAGGCGGAGGGCAAAGTGCTTGCGCTCGAAGGCGATCGACTTGGCGACCGCATCGGGGTTGGAGCCGATCGGGACCGCGCTCAGCTCCATCAGCTCGTTGTTCCCGAGGACGAAGTGCATCTTCCCGTCGATCTCCCGCTCGGTGATGCGGCCGGGACGAAAGCCGACGCTCACCCCGCGAAGGATCCCTTCGTCAAAGCCGAGGAACACGCGCTCTGACATCGGGTTGTATTCGGCGCTTCCGAAATGCATTCGTGCGTGCAGCTCGGTGCCACCCTCGATGCGGACGGCGCTGCATCGGCCGATGGGCAACAGGTCCTCAGGGCGGATGCCCTCGCCCATCGACCAGGGCGATGACTCGAAGCGGTTGTGGTTCCACAGGACAACCGGATTCCTGAGGTAGCGCTCCAGGCGCCAGTCCTGCTCCAGGATGTCGCCGTGTGCGTCGATGGTCGTGGTGGACGCAACGACGTCTACTGAGCGGTCGTCTTTGTTGACGCCTCGGACGTTGATGTCGATCGATCGGCGTACAACCCCATCCCAAGGCTTCCGTTCCGGATGCTCTTCGTTTTCTTCAGCCATCGCTTTCGGGCCTCTCGTTCTTCAGCCGTCGTCGTCGAGTCGAGGTCGGCTCGTGGAGCGGCTGATTTCGCTTCTCCGCGCTCGGTAGGCATCGAACAGCTCCGGGTCGTACTTGGACGCGTCGGGGTGCCACTCCGCGTCGGTGGGCGGTGCGCCGAATCCCTCCGCCGGCTCTTCCTCGGGGAGGTCCTCGATCGCCGTGATGCCCCGGGCGCGGGCCTGGCTCTCCCGCAGCGTGCGCAGCAGCGAGCGGCAGAGGTGATGCAGCTGCGGGTTCGCCTGGCGTGGCCACAGCGAGGTGAGCATGATCACGCCGTTCCAGGCCTCGCACGTGTCGGTGGTGCGGTCATCCATGACCGCGTCGAACATGGTGTAAGGCCGCGCCGCCATCACCGCGGGGTCACGGGACTGCCGCCACCGGCCAGCGTTGTTCGACTGCGTGACGGCGTTGCGGTAGACGAGCGCGGTGTGCGCCTTGCGCTCGCTGACAAAGTCGGGGATGCGCTTGCGCAGCCGCTTCAGGAAGGCGCCGTAAGCCTCCCCGGTGTCCTGTGAGCGCTGGATCTCATCGAATAGCGCCTGCACCACCTCCAGCTCCTGGACGGCGGCCACGGTGAAAGCGCGTGGGCCGCTGAAGGAGGACAGCTCGTCTGCCATCTCCTGCGTCACGGGCAGGCGCGCGCGGAACCACTCGGCCGCTTCGTTGAAGCGCCGGACGTCGGCCGTGATGGCCCAGGTCATCAGAGCCCCAGGGCGCGTGCCAGCAAGTAGCCGATGGGTATGAAGCCCACCGTGAAGACAAACAGCACAACCCACAGGAGCGCGCGCCCCAGGCTCTCTTCTGCGGGAGATTCCCCAGCACCAGGAGCGCGGGTCGGCGGGGGCCTTCTGTCCGCGGGCCTGTCTTTACTCATCATTCTCGACCTCCTCCAGCACCCCCAGGTGTCCAGACGCCTGGCCCAGCAGCAGCGCGGCCTCCGTGAGCGCGGCCATCACCTCGGGTGGTGCAGCGCCGCGATAGGCCTCGGCTACCAGGCGACGGGCCTCGGCGTAGTCGCTCGCGTTCTCGACCGCCGCAACGACGCGCGCGATGAACGGGGCCAGCTCGCGGTGAGCTTGCTCGATCGCCTCGTCCTCGACGGCTTCGGCGTACTCGCGGTCCTCGGGCTGTCCATTCCGCGGCTGCGCGCGCAGGGACACCTCGCCGGTTGGGCTCACGTCGAGCCAGAACGACTTGCCCTTGCCGTCTTCGTCGGGCTCGGGCGGCTCCTTCGGCTCCTTCGGTTCCTTCGGCGCCTTGGGTTGCTTGGGACCATGGTTGTTCGGGTCGTCGTCCGGCTTCTGCTCGGACTCTCCGCCGATCGTCTCCTCGCCCTCGATCGGCTCGGGCATGCCGACGCGGTCCCGAATCCACTTCACCGGGATCACGACCCCAGCCTGCTTCAGGTTGTTGACCGCGGTGGAGAAGGACACGCGGTCCTCGCCGTCTTCGGTCTGGAACATCGGCACCGGGTAGCGCTCGACGTTCGCTAGGTTCACCGCGATCGCGGGCTTGAACACGTAGCGCAGGAGCGAAGGCGCAACCGCCAGGCAGTCCGACTCGCGAATGTCCTGGCGCACCAGGTCGCGCGTCTCCGCCGATGCTCGGTCGCCGTTCGGCCCGGCCTCCATCGAGGTCGTGGTGCCGATCAGGCACTTCGACTGCTCACGTCCCAGGGTGTCGAACAGCTCGCGGTGCTGAGAGGCCATGCCGCCTTGACCAGCGGGCCACTCGACGTCGATCTCCCATCGGTCGTCGAAGACGCCGACGCCCTTGGAGCCGACGTACTCCAGCATCCTCATCATCCGGTCGATGTCCTTCTGCGGCGTGCCCCTCTTGTGTCGTGCCTTTCGCCACGGCTTCCAGCCGATCTCGGCCAGGGTGATCCAATCGCGCAGGGTCCAGTTGCGGAGCAGCGCCGACCACACCAGCGCGCGGGCCAGACCCTCGCGGGCGGGCACGTCGCCGACGATGCGGCGCTGCACCTGCACGATGCGGCCCGGAAACTCGGCCAGCAGGTCAATGCCCTCGTAGTCGCCCTCGAAGCGCGCGTATCGCAGGGCGCCGTCGTCCCGGTGGAATATGAACCGCCGGTGCGAGGTGGGCACGAAGCGGTAGGGCAGCAACAGGCTGTCGTCGGTGAGCTTCCACAGCAGCTCGCCGGTCGAGTGGCCGTAGATGTAGCTCGCGGCCAGGTGCGCGATCATCTCGTGCCAGTTATCGAACCCGTCGCGAATGCGCCGGCACAGCTCGGCCGCCTCCTCCTCCCGCGCTTGGGCGTCGCGGGGTAGGGCAAACTCCACCGCCGTCAGGCTCACCGCACGCTCGCGCGTGCTCATCGTCCCCTGCAGGTGGCCGTCCTTCTGCCGGCTCTCGTTCATCAGGTCGACGAACCGGGCGGGCTGCCCCAGGTCCGCCGAACGGATGATCTGGCTGACGTCCTCGGGGGTCAGGCCGCCGCCGATTCGCTGGTACTGCTCGTGGAGCGGCCGTTCCTCGAGCACCGGACCGCTGGTCAGGGACTCCGGGCGCTTCGGTAGCACCAAGGCGCCCAGGGCGCGCAGGCTGTGAAGCACGCTCATCCGAAGCCCCTTCCAGGCAGACCCGCCATGCGGCCGCCCATGTTCTCGCTCTCGTCCACCCGGTTGGCGTCCATCGGTGTGCCGCCGGCATAGACGCTGAGCTGTGCAGAGTCGGCGCGGTCGGGCGAGCGGCTCAGCCGCTTCTTGATCGCCTTCTTCTCCTCGACGCGGCGGCGGCCTCTCGCATCGAAGTCGTACTCGGCGGCCAGGAGGTCGGCTAACAGCTGATCATCGTCAGGGAGTTCCCCTCCCTCCTCCAACCAGGTACGCATGCCGTAGTGCAGCTGCGCGCGCAGGTTGGAAAACTCCTCGTCTTCGTCGGCTGTCGTCGCAACGTTGACCGGGACCACGACCACGTCCTCGTGGTGGTGGTATGCCAACTGGTCCACGACGCTCGCCCCGTACCCGATCTCGTCGACCATGACGAAGGGCAACGGCTCGCCGGGCCGCCGCATGTCGCGCGCCAGCTGCACCACGTGTCCCGCCACCTGCACGCCATCGGTCGCGCCGGGGATGACCACGGGCCGATACATGCGCTTGCCGCGGCGTGGGGTGATGACCGTCTCGTCGTCGCCCTCGCGGGCAACGTCGACCCCGAAGCACAGCGGGTCGGTTGCCTTCTCGTCGCCGTCTTCGTTGTTCTCCCAGCGCTCGAGCGCGGCCTGGGCGAGGCCCAAGGGGATGACCGACCGAATCGACTGCGTGGGGAAGCTGCCCCGGACGCGCACGTCATGCAGCGCGGAGCCAACCCCCCATATCTTCGCCTTCTCCTCGCACCAGCTGAGCTGTGCGATGCCCGGGATGCCCGCGGCGTACACCGCCGCCAGCTGCGAGTCGATGTGCAGGCATCGAAAGACGCTGCGCGCCCGGTGGTGCGAATCGAAGAACGTGCCCGACACCTGAGTCGGGTTACCGAAGAGAGCGAGCTTGGCGCCGCCTGCGCGGTTGCCCTCCAGGGCCTCGAAAATCTCCTCCGCGATGCCCGCCGCCTCGTCAGCGATGTACATCACGTGGGGGCCCGAGATGCCGCTGAATCGATCGGGGTCGTCGGTGGTGAAGCCGAACAGCTCCCGACCGTCCTCTGCGCGCAGCCCCGTGGACGGGTTCATCGCGATGGACTCCGCCCCAGCGATCGGCTTCTTCGCTCGGCGAACCAGACGGCGAACCTCCCGCCAAAGAACGATCTGCACCTGTCGGTGCGTCGGCGCGGTGAGGATCGCGCGGGCGTCCTCAAAGCAGCTGTAGTACCAGAGCGCCAGAATCGCAGCGCTCGTGCTCTTGCCCACCTTGTGGCCGCTGCGCACGGTCACGCTGTTGTTGGCCTCGACGGCGCGCAGGATGTCCGCTTGGCTGTCGCACTCGTCACTGTCCCAAGGCGTGATGCCCAGTACGTTGACGGCGAAGCCGACCGGGTCGGTGCGGTACTCGGGATAGAAGCCGACTAGCGGAGTGGGCCTAATGTATTCGGGGTGCTCCGCTTCCAGCTTCGTCAGGCGCTCCCGACATAGCCGCCTCATCATAGGCTCGGAGGAGTGTCGCGAAAACTTCTG
>Ga0102952_1000946_pt1 | contig 10048 bp, 9 predicted proteins | sample SalPon2A_C_D1_MG_FD_78506 | JGI IMG/M metagenome (GOLD analysis project Ga0102952, IMG submission 78506) | Soil microbial communities from South San Francisco under conditions of wetland restoration - Salt Pond MetaG R2A_C_D1_MG | ecosystem: Environmental > Terrestrial > Soil > Wetlands | place... | reverse complement strand
TGCCGTTCTCCACCATGTACGCCTCGGTGCAGGAGAACACGAACTTGCCCGAGGTGATGTCGACCTGGCCGCCGCCGAAGTTCACGGCGTAGAGGCCCTTCTTGACGGAGGCCAGGATCTCCTCCGGCGCCGCGTCGCCGGCCAGCATGTAGGTGTTGGTCATGCGCGGCATGGGAATGTGGGCATGGCTCTGGCGCCGGCCGTTGCCGGTCGGCTGCATGCCCATCAGGCGCGCGTTCTGCCGGTCCTGCATGTAGCCCGTGAGCACCCCGTCCTCGATCAGCGTGGTGCATTGGCTGGGCGTGCCCTCGTCGTCGATGGTCAGCGAGCCGCGCCGGTCGCCGAGCGTACCGTCGTCGACCACGGTGACCCCGGGCGCCGCGACTCGCTGGCCCATCAGGCCGGCGAAGGCCGAGGTCTTCTTGCGGTTGAAGTCGCCTTCCAGGCCGTGGCCGATCGCCTCGTGCAACAGGATGCCGGGCCAGCCGGGGCCGAGCACGACCGGCATCTCGCCGGCTGGCGCGTCGACCGATTCCAGGTTGACCAGCGCCTGCCGCAGGGCCTCGTCGACCGCGCCGCGCCAGGTCGCCGCGTCGAGCAGCCGGTCGTAGGCGATGCGCCCGCCGCAGCCGAAGCTGCCGCTTTCCATGCGCTCGCCCTCGCCGACCACGACGGAGACGTTGAGCCGCACCAGCGGGCGCACGTCGGCGCAGGTCTCGCCGCCGGCGCGCAGGATGCGCACCGCCTGCCAGGTGCCGGCGAGCGACGCGGTGACCTGCTTCACCCGCGCATCCTTGGCGCGGGCGTAGGCGTCGATCTCGCCGAGCAGCGCGACCTTGGCCTCGAAGGGCGCCTCGCCCAGCGGATTGACGTCGTCGTAGAGCAGGCGGTTGGTCTTCGCCGGCGCGTCGGCCATGACGCCGCCGCGTCCGCTGTGCACCGCGCGCACGGCCTCGGCGGCGCGGCGCATGGCGGCCTCGGAAAGCTCGCTGGCGTGGGCGTAGCCGGCCGCCTCGCCGGCGATGCTGCGCAGGCCGAAGCCCTGCGAGGTGTCGAAACTGGCGGTCTTCAGGCGTCCGTCGTCGAACGCCAGGCCTTCCGACTGGCAGTATTCCAGGAAGAGCTCGCCATCGTCGGCGCCGCGCAAGGCGTCGTCCACCAGGCCCTGCAGCCGGACGCGGTCCAGGCCGGCACGTACGAAGAACAGCTCGTCGGTGGCGGCGATATGAGACATCGGCATTCCTTTCCTTCGGCGCGGGCCGCCCGCGCCGGGCGGGCCGCGGTCCTCATCCGATATGGGGCGATTCCCACCCGCTCGGCAAGGGCGGGGGGCAAAACCGTCTTGCCTTGCCCCCCGGCCAGCGGACATCTTGGCCGGAGCTCCCGACCCCTCGGTCGAGCCGGGCGCCCGCAGTGGACGCCCGCAGTGGACGCCCGCAGTGGACGCCCGTAGTGACAGGCCGCGAAATGCCGAAAACCTTGCGCGACCATCCGCAACGTCACGTCTTGAGCGCCGAGCTGCACGCCCGGCCCTACGCCCGGCTGGTGGCGCCGCTGCGCGCCAGCCACCTCGCCACGCTGTCGGGCGAGGGCTCGACGGAGGCGGACCGCGCCCAGGTCGCCGCGCTCTGCGCGCGCTTCGGCGTTTCGCCCCCGGGCCAGAGCGAGAACCACCTGACCGTGGATCTCGGCCCGCTGCAGCTCAAGTGGGAGCGTCACACCGAGTTCTCGACCTACACCTTCTTCCAGACCGCCGGCGACGAGGGGGCGGGGCGGCAACCCTTCGAGCGGCGGGCGCTCGACGACGTGCCGCAGGACTGGCTGTGCGGCATTCCCGGCGAGATGATCGCCGGCATCCATGTCGAGATGGAGGACCGTCGACGGCCGCCGCGCGACGCCGACGACCTGCGGCGCATCTTCAAGGGCGACAACTATGCCGGCAGCCTGGTTTCGGGCGGCGGCGCCACGGCCTGGATGGATTTCGCGATCCACGACGACGGCTTCGGCCGCATCCTGATCCAGGACCGCCGGCTCGGGGACCGCCAGGGCGGGCGCCTGGTGCAGCGCCTGCTGGAGATCGAGACCTACCGCATGATGGCCCTCCTGGCGCTGCCGGTCGCCCGGGAGTTCGGCGCCCGCCTGAGCGCCGGGCGCGACCGCCTGACGGAGATCAACCACAGGATGCTGTCCCTCGGCGGGCTCGACGACGAGCGCCGGCTCCTGGCCGAGCTGACCCGGCTGTCGGCGGAGATCGAGGAAGTCGCGGCGCCCGCGGTCTACCGCTTCGGGGCGGCGCGCGCCTACTACGACCTGGTGCAGCGCCGCGTCGCCGAGCTGCGCGAGGAACGCATCGAGGGCCTGCAAACGGTCGACGAGTTTCTCGAGCGCCGTCTGGCGCCGGCCATGCGCACCTGCGAGGCCACGGCGCAGCGCCTGGAGCGGCTGTCCACGCGCGTCTCGCGCGCCAGCGAACTGCTGCGCACGCGGGTCGACATTCAGCTCGAGGCGCAGAACAGCGACCTGCTGCGCTCGATGGACCGGCGCGCGCGCCTGCAGTTGCGCCTGCAGGAAACCGTCGAGGGCCTCTCGGTCGCCGCGATCAGCTATTATCTCGTGGGCTTGGTGTCCTATGCCGCAAAGGGGGCCAAGTCGTTCGGCCTGGCGCTCGACGTCGACCTCGTGACCGGGCTGGCGATCCCGGTGGTGGTTTGCGCGGTCGGGCTCGGCGTTCTGCGCTTGCGGCGTCATATCGAAAAGAGCGAGGCATGGCGCCGGGACTAAAGCCACAATGTTTATATGGGCTTGTCTGGCGGGCGGCCCGTTGGTATAGCGTTTGCCGCGCATCATTGCGCAGCACTGCGGGATCGTTCATAAGACGGCGCGTGCGGCGGTCGGGAGTTTCCCGGGCCGGCGGACAGTGTCGCAAAACGGGAAGCGAGAGCATGGGAAGAGCAAGAATCTTCGGCATGGTGGCCGGCATTCTGGGAATTGTCGCCGGCGCCGCAGGGACGGCCTGGGCCGGCGCCCCGCGCGACTGGGAGATGGGGCTGCAGGCGGCGGCCTCGCCGACGATGGAGCGGATCACCGAATTTCACAACATGTTGCTGGTCATCATCACGGCGGTCGCCGGTTTCGTTCTCATCCTGCTGCTCTACGTGATGTACCGCTTCTCGGAGAAGCGCAATCCCACGCCGTCCAAGACGACGCACAACACCCTGATCGAGGTGCTGTGGACCACGATCCCGGTGGTCATCCTTGTGGTCATCGCCGTGCCGTCGTTCAAGCTGCTCTATTACGCCGACCGGGTCGCGGACGCCGACATGACCCTCAAGGTGACCGGCCGACAGTGGTACTGGAGCTACGAATACCCGGACAACGGCGACTTCACCTTCGATTCCCTCCTGATCCCGGAGGACGAGCTGAAGGACGGGGAGCTGCGGCAACTGGCGACGGACAACCACGTCGTTGTCCCGATCAACACCAAGATTCGCCTGCTGATCACGGCGAGCGACGTGCTGCACAGCTTCGCCCTTCCGGCCATGGGCGTGAAGCTCGACGCGGTGCCCGGGCAGATCAACGAGACCTGGATGGAAGTGACCCGGGAGGGGACCTATTACGGCCAATGCTCCGAAATCTGCGGGGCCGGCCACGCCTATATGCCGATCGTCGTCGATGCGGTGTCCAAGGAAGATTTCAAGAAGTGGGTCGCGAAGGCCAAACAAGAATTCGCGCGGGCCGACGGGTCCGGAACCAGCGTCGCGCTGACCACTGAAAAGTAGCAAGCGGGAGGAAAGATCACATCATGGCGCACGCATACGGCGAGGCACATGCTCACGACCACAAGCCCGGCTTTTTCGTCCGCTGGTTCTGCTCGACCAACCACAAGGACATTGGAACGCTCTATCTCTGCTTCGCGGTCGTTGCCGGCATTATCGGCGGCTTCTTCTCGCTGCTCATGCGGCTCGAGCTGCAGCATCCGGGTGTCCAGTACTTCCTGAGCAACGGCTCTCCCGACGGCCAGCTCTACAACGTCGTCATCACGGCGCACGGCCTGATCATGGTGTTCTTCGTGATCATGCCGGCGGTCATCGGCGGCTTCGGCAACTGGTTCGTGCCGTTGATGATCGGCTCGCCCGACATGGCCTTCCCGCGCATGAACAACATCTCGTTCTGGCTGCTGGTGCCGTCGGTCTCGCTGCTGCTCGGCTCCGCCTTCGTCGGGCCCGGCGCGGGGACCAGCTGGGTGATCTATCCGCCGCTGTCGTCGTCGCTCGGGCATCCCGGCGCCTCGGTCGACATGGCAATCTTCTCGCTCCACCTTGCGGGTGCTTCGTCGATTCTCGGCGCCATCAACTTCATCACCACGATCTTCAACATGCGCGCGCCGGGCATGACGCTGCACAAGATGCCGCTGTTCGTCTGGTCGATCCTGGTGACCGCCTTCCTGCTGCTGCTCGCCCTGCCGGTGCTCGGCGGCGCCATCACCATGCTGCTGACCGACCGCAATTTCGGCACCAGCTTCTTCGACCCGGCCGGCGGCGGCGACCCGATCCTGTTCCAGCACCTGTTCTGGTTCTTCGGGCACCCCGAGGTCTACATCATGATCCTGCCGGCCTTCGGCATCGTCTCGATGGTCGTCTCGACCTTCAGCCGCAAGCCGGTCTTCGGCTACCTGGGCATGGCCTACGCGATGGTGGCGATCGGCTTCGTCGGCTTCATCGTTTGGGCGCACCACATGTACACCGTCGGCATGGACGTCGACACGCGGGCCTACTTCACCGCGGCGACCATGGTGATCGCGGTGCCCACCGGGGTGAAGATCTTCTCGTGGATCGCCACGATGTGGGGCGGCAGCATCCGCTTCACGACGCCGATGCTCTGGGCGATCGGCTTCATCTTCCTGTTCACCATCGGCGGCGTGACCGGCGTGGTGCTGGCCAACGCCGGCATGGACATCTCGCTGCACGACACCTACTACGTCGTGGCGCACTTCCACTACGTGCTCAGCCTCGGCGCCGTGTTCGGCATCTTCGCCGGCTTCTACTACTGGATCGGCAAGATGTCCGGCCGTCAGTATCCGGAATGGGCGGGCAAGGTGCATTTCTGGACCACCTTCATCGGGGTCAACATAGCGTTCTTCCCGCAGCACTTCCTGGGCTTGGCCGGCATGCCGCGGCGCTACATCGACTATGCCGACGCCTTCGCCGGCTGGAACGACGTGTCCTCCTGGGGCGCCTATCTCAGTCTGGCCTCGACGGTGTTCTTCGTCGGCATCGCGATCTACACCCTGACCTCTGGCCGGCGGGTCGAGGCCAACTACTGGGGCGAAGGTGCGACGACGCTGGAGTGGACGGTGCCCTCGCCGCCGCCGTTCCACACCTTCGAGGAACTGCCGCGCATTCGCTGACCGAGCGCGCCCGGGCCGCGTGAGGGTCCGGGCGCCGCCCGCCGGAGGACGGAGACCCGAGTGAGCGATACCTCGCTGCAAGCCTTCCGCACTGCCGACGCCGGTCTCGGCGAGGAGGCGCGCGTCGGCGATTTCCTGGCGCTGCTCAAGCCGCGGGTCATGTCGCTGGTGGTCTTCACCGGGTTCGCCGGCCTGGTCGTGGCGCCGGGATCGCTGCATCCGCTGCTCGGCGCCGTGGCCGTGCTGTGCATCGCGGTGGGCGCCGGGGCCGCCGGCTGCATCAACATGTGGTACGACCGCGACATCGACGCGGTGATGAGCCGCACCTGCCGGCGGCCGATTCCCGCCGGTCGGGTCGCGCCGGAGGAGGCGTTGGCCTTCGGCGTCACGCTGAGCCTGTTCTCGGTCATGCTCATGGGCCTGGCGGTCAACTGGACCGCCGCCGCGCTGCTGGCACTGGCCAACGGCTTTTACGTCTTCGTCTACACGGCCTGGCTCAAGCGCCGCACGCCGCAGAACATCGTGATCGGCGGCGCCGCCGGCGCATTCCCGCCGATGATCGGCTGGGCCGCGGTGACGGGGACGGTGGAGATCGGGTCGATCCTGCTGTTCCTCATCATCTTCATGTGGACGCCGCCGCATTTCTGGTCGCTGGCGCTCTACCGCGAGGGCGACTACGCCAAGGCCGGCGTGCCGATGCTGCCGGTCGTCGCCGGCAAGGCGGCGACCCGCCGGCAGATCCTGATCTACGCCCTGCTGCTCTACCCGCTCAGCCTGCTGCCGGCGGTCATCGGCCCGGCCGGGCCGCTGTACGGCGCGGTGGCGGGAATCATGGGGGCCGGGTTCGTGATGCTGGCGCTGCGCATTCTGCGCGAGCGCAGCGACCGTGCGGCGAAGCAGACCTTCGCCTATTCGATCCTCTACCTCTTCGTGCTGTTCGCCGTTCTCATCGCCGAGCGCCTCGCACCGGGGATCGGCGCGGGGATCGGCTCGAGCGTCCTGGGATGACCGCGATGGCCAAGACGCCCGACGACCCGCATCGCAAGCAGCGCGGCAAGAACATCGCGCTGCTGATCGCGCTGCTCGCCTTCGTGGTGATCGTCTATCTCGTCTCCATCGTCAAGATGGGGGGCAGCTGAGCGATGGCCGGGCACGGCGCTGCACGCAACGCCCGAACCGGGCTCCTGTTGACCGGGATCGTCGCCGGCATGGTCGGCCTGTCGTTCGCGGCCGTGCCGCTCTATCGCCTGTTCTGCCAGGCGACCGGCTACGGCGGCACGACCCAGGTTGCCACGGCGCTGCCGGCCGTGGCGTCCGAGCGGCAGATCACCGTGCGCTTCAACGCCGACGTCGACCCGCGGCTGCCGTGGAAATTCGGCCCCCTGCAGCGCGCCGTCCGGCTCAGGGTCGGCGAGGCCGGGACGGCGGTCTTTCGCGCGCGCAGCCTCGCCGGCTACATGACCATTGGCGCGGCGACCTTCAACGTGACGCCGCTGAAGGCCGGCCAGTATTTCAACAAGGTGCAATGCTTCTGCTTCGACGAGCAAAAGCTCGAGGCCGGCCAGCAGGCCGACATGGGCGTCAGCTTCTTCGTCGATCCGGCGATCCAGGACGACCGCAACCTGGACGAGGTCAAGACCATCACGCTGTCCTATACCTTCTTCCTCGCACCCGACAGCCCGGCGCCCGACACGACGGGGCTGGACACGACGAGGCTGGACGAGGCGGCGCGCGGGAAGGTCGGGCGCGATCGTCGAACTCCGATCCTGGCCGCGGCCGCCGCGCCGCAGGGGGCGGTCGACTGATGCCGACGAGAAGCCGCCGTTACCGGGAAAACACGAGAAATAATAGATAAGCAGGCGTCGAGAGGGACGATCATGAGCGAAGCCCACAGCGAAACCCAGCACCATCCCTATCATCTGGTCGATCCCAGCCCCTGGCCGATCGTCGGCGCCGTCGGGGCCGGTACGCTGGCGGTCGGCGGCGTCCTGTTCATGCACGACGTGACGCCCTGGGTCATCCCGATCGGGGTCGCGCTGATCCTGCTCACGATGTTCCTGTGGTGGCGCGACGTGGTGAAGGAGGCGACCTTCCAGGGCCATCACACGCCGGTGGTGCAGCTCGGCCTGCGTTACGGCATGCTGCTGTTCATCGCCTCCGAGGTGATGTTCTTCGCGGCCTTCTTCTGGGCCTATTTCGACGCCTCGCTGTTTCCCAAGGAGGCCACCGGGTTCCAGTGGCCGCCGAAGGGAATCGAGGTGTTCGAGCCGTTCGGCGTGCCCTTTCTCAACACGCTGGTGCTGCTGCTCTCGGGCTGCACCGTGACCTGGGCGCACCACGAGCTGCGAGTCGGCAACCAGCGCGGGCTGATTCAGGGACTCGCGCTCACCATCGTGCTCGGCGTGATGTTCACCTCGCTGCAGGCCTACGAGTACAGCCACGCCGCCTTCAGCTTTCGCGAGGGCATCTATCCCTCGACCTTCTTCATGGCGACCGGGTTCCACGGTTTCCATGTCATCATCGGAACCTGTTTCCTCACCGTGTGCTTCTTCAGGGCGGTCAAGGGCCACTTCAAGCCCGACCACCACTTCGGCTTCGAGGCCGCCGCCTGGTACTGGCACTTCGTCGACGTCGTCTGGCTGTTCCTGTTCAGCTGCGTCTACTGGTGGGGTTCGTGATCGAGGCGGGCGCGTCGCGCAAGCGGCGGCGCGCCCGGTCCGCCTGATGCCGCAGGATGAATACCGAGCGCGCCGTTCGCCCATCGCCATCGGCCTCCGGTGCCGCTGCCCGCGCTGCGGCGAGGGCCCGCTCTACGACGGCTTTCTCACCGTCGCGGAGCGCTGCACGGTCTGCGGGCTCGACCTGCGCAAGGCGGACAGCGGCGACGGCCCGGCGGTGTTCATCATCTTCATCCTCGGCTTCGTCGTGGTGCCCCTCGCGCTGTGGGTCGAAGCCACCTTCGCGCCGCCGCTCTGGGTCCACATGGTGATCTGGCCGGTCGTCATCGTCGGCGGCGCGCTGGCGCTGCTGCGCCCGGCCAAGGGCATCCTGATCGCGCTGCAATTCCGCCATCGGGCCAGCGATTCCGGCAGCGTCGACTACGATTCATGACCCGCCGCACGAGTCGCCGCCCGAGCCGCCACCCCGCCGCGGCCCCCGCGCCGGCGGCATGACCCTGTTCGGACGGACCTTCCGGCCCCGCCTGGCGCCCAGCCTGGCCGCCCTGTTCGGCATCCTCGTCCTGCTCGGGCTGGGCACCTGGCAGCTCCAGCGGCTCGCATGGAAGGAGGGGCTGATCGCCGAATACCAGGCGCGCCGCGCGGCGCCGCCGATCCCGCTGCCCGACCCGATCACCGACCCGGCGGCGCTCGACAACCGGCCGGTCCGCCTGCGCGGCTATTTCCTGAACGACCAAGAGCTCTATCTCGGCGCGCGCACCTACAAGGGCCAGGTCGGCTTCCATGTCGTCACCCCCTTGCGGCTGGACGACGGGCGCAGCGTCCTGGTCGACCGCGGCTGGGTGCCGCCGGACCGGCGCGACCCGGCGACCCGGCCGCAGGGCCAGCTCGCCGGCACGGTCGAGGTCACCGGCCTGGCGCGGGTCGGCGGCTGGCGCGGCAGCGACATGTTCCGGCCGGCCAACCAGCCGGAGCAGAACCATTGGCTGTGGTACGATTTGCCGGCGATGGCCGCCCGGGCCGGGCTCGAGAACGCGGTCACCGCGGTCTATGTCGCGGCGGCGCCGCGCGCGCTGCCCGGCGGCCTGCCGATCGGCATTCTGCCGGGGGTCAGCCTGCGCAACGATCACCTGCAGTACGCGATCACCTGGTACACCCTGGCGGCGGCGCTTCTGGTGATCTACTTCCTGCACCAGAGCCGGCCGACGGGCCGCCGCGAGGACGGAGACGGATGAGCGCCTATCTCACCCTGGAACAGAGGTTTCGCCGCATCGCCGCGCTGCGCGACGCGCAGGGACTGCTGAACTGGGACATGTCGACCATGATGCCGGAAGGCGGGGCCGAGGCGCGCAGCGAGCAGCTCGCGGCCATCGAGGTGACCTGCCACGAGCTGATGAGCGACCCGGCCATGGCCGACTTCTTCGAGGAGGCGCTGGAGGAGGCCCAGGGCCTCGGCGTGTGGGAGCGCGCCAACCTGCGCGAGATGCGCCGGCGCTGGCAGCACGAGACCGCGCTCGAGGCCCGCCTGGTCGAGGCGCTGACCCGGGCCGGCAATCGCTGCGAGATGATCTGGCGCCGGGCGCGCGCCGACAGCGACTTCGCCGCGGTCCGCCCGGCGCTGGAGGAGCTGCTCGCGCTGGTCGTCGAGGCGGCGAGCGCCAAGGCCGCGGTCTTCGGCTGCTCGCGCTACGACGCCCTGCTCGACGAATACGAGCCCGGCGGCTCCTCCGCCACCATCGACCGCATCTTCGGCGACCTCGCCAAGTTTCTGCCGGACTTCCTCGAGCGCGTGCTCACGCGCCAGCAGGCCGCGCCGGCGCCGCTGCCGCTCGAGGGGCCGTTCCCCACGGACCAGCAGCGCGCCCTCGGCCGCCGCCTGATGGAGGTCGTCGGCTTCGACTTCGCGCACGGCCGCCTGGACACCAGCCTGCATCCCTTCTGCGGCGGCGTGCCGGACGACGTG
>Ga0102952_1000944_pt1 | contig 10058 bp, 10 predicted proteins | sample SalPon2A_C_D1_MG_FD_78506 | JGI IMG/M metagenome (GOLD analysis project Ga0102952, IMG submission 78506) | Soil microbial communities from South San Francisco under conditions of wetland restoration - Salt Pond MetaG R2A_C_D1_MG | ecosystem: Environmental > Terrestrial > Soil > Wetlands | place... | reverse complement strand
GGTCGCGTCGCGAGCCTGCTCGAGGTCGGGACCGGATTCCACCCCGAACTCTCGGGCCGCGAGAACATCTACATGAACGGCGCGATCCTCGGCATGCGGCGCGACGAGATCCGCTCGAAGTTCGACGAGATCGTGGCCTTCGCCGAGGTCGAGCGATTCCTCGACACGCCCGTCAAGCGATACTCCTCCGGAATGTACGTGCGGCTGGCCTTCGCCGTCGCCGCCCACCTCGAGCCCGAGATCCTCGTGGTCGACGAGGTGCTCGCGGTCGGCGACGCGGAGTTCCAGAAGAAGGCGTTGGGCAAGATGAGTCGCGTGGTGGGGGAGGGGCGCACCGTCGTCTTCGTGAGCCACAACATGCCGGCGGTGAATCGCCTGTGCCGCAACGCGGTGCTGCTCGAGGGCGGACGCGTCGAACGACACGGGCCCGTGGGCGAGGTCGTGCCGGCGTATCTGCGATCGAATCGACGCGGAACCGGACGCCGAGCCTGGGAGGACCTCGACCGTTCCCCCGGCGACGACGTCGTGCGGCTGCGCGAGATCCGGGTGCACGACGCAGCCGGCCGAGCCGCCGAGAACTTCAACGCCACGGACGCCATCGGTATCACGCTGCGCTACGACGTGTTGGAAGACGGCGCCGTCTTCACCCACGGCTTCAATCTCTTCAACGAGAACGGCCTGCACGTCTTCAGCTCGCACGACGTCGTATCGCCGATTCGCGAGGAGCCGCGCCTCCGCGGCTCCTACACGGCGACCGTCTGGGTTCCGGGGAACCTGCTCGCCGAGGGGTTCTTCACCGGCGGCGTCGCTCTCTTCCGTCCACAGCCGTTCGTGATCCACCTCCACGACGTCGACTCGATCGCCTTCACCGTCACGGACCGGGTCGACGGGACCTCCGCGCGGGGCCATTTCTCGGGTGGCTTCCCGGGCATCGTGCGTCCGCTGCTGCAGTGGGAGACCAGCAAATGTTGAGCGTCCGGAGGCTCCTCGAGCGCTTCCGTTCCGGTGGCGGCGACCTCGTCGGCGGCGGCGAGCGCGTCGACATCGACGCCCGCCGGTCGACGCCCTTCGAGAAGTTCGACCTGTATCAGAAGTCGCACTTCCGCCGCTACGAGTTCGCCTGCGCCGAGCTGGGCGCCGGCCGGCGTTGCGCGGATCTCGCCTGCGGATCCGGCTACGGCAGCGTCATGCTGGCGGAGCGCTTCGAACGGGTGGTGGGCGTCGATCTCGATGCGGCGGTGGTGCACGAGATCCGCGAACGCTACCGCCAGATCCCGAACGTCGAGTTCCGAAACGCCAACCTGCTGGACCTCGCGTTCGATTCGGAACTCGACGCGATCGTTTCCTTCGAGACGGTCGAGCACCTGCCGGAGCCGGCGATCCCCCGCGTCTTCGAGATCTTCCAGCGCGGCCTGACGCCCGGCGGAAGGCTCGTCTTCTCGGTTCCGTTCCTGCAACCCGAGCCGACGGCGGACCAGGACCCGGGCTTCCACCTGACGTTCGAAATCGACGAGAAGAAGGTCGAGCACTGGCTGGCGGTCGCCGGGCTGACGCTCGAGGGATACCGCTACCAGAGCTACGCAACCCACGCGATCGAGAGCAGCCTCGCGGACAAGGACTTCCTGATCTGCCTGGCACGCAAGAGCTGAAGCGATGTCGTCGCCGCGCGTATCCATCTGCATTCCGGCCTACGAGCAGGTGGACTGCCTCGTCCGCACGCTCGATTCGATCGCGCTACAGGACTTCCGCGATTTCGAGATCGTGGTGACCGACGATTCTTCCGACGACCGCGTGGAGCGGCTGCTCGACGACTACGACTTCGGCGGCCGGCTCCGTTACTTCCGCAATGCCGAGCGACTGGGCTCGCCAGCGAACTGGAACCAGGCCATCGGGCGCGCCACGGGGGAGTACATCAAGATCCTCCACCACGACGATTGGCTCGCTCGCTCCGACAGCCTCGGGCGTTTCGTGGCCGCGTTGGACGGCGACCCGCAGGCGGACTTCGCCTTCAGCGGGACCCGGATCGTGGACGCGCGCGACGGCAGCGAGCGCTACCACTTCGCGTCGGACGACGACGTCGAAAGGCTCCGATCGGATCCGACGACGCTCTTCTTCGGAAACTTCGTCGGGAGCCCGAGTGCGACCTGCTACCGCGCCGCCGCGGTGCGTGCCTTCGACGAGAGCCTCCGCTGGCTCGTCGACGTGGATCACTACATCCGCGTGCTGACGGCGAATGCCCGCTTCGTCTACGCCGACGAAGCGCTCGTCGCGACTCTCGAAGCCACGCCGCATCGGGTGACCGCTGCGTGCTTGCAGGACCCGGCCATCGACGTCGCGGAGCACCTCGCCCTTTTCGCGAAGCTCGCCCGTCGCGGACAGGTGACGGACGCTGCACCGTTTCGTTCCCACCTGCGACGGCGCATCGAGGGCGCCGGCGCCCTGGCGCCGGACGACCTCCGCGCAGCGGGATACGCCGGGCCCCTGACGCCGGAGATCCTCCGCCAGATGCGCCGCCAACGCATCGTCGACGCCCTGTTCGCGGCGCCGCTGCGGTTCACGCGCCGGATGGCCGGCCACCTGCGCCGATCGGCTTCGGCCCCCGTCGTCGACGACGACCGCTCGGGGATCTCGCGATGAGCCCGGTTTCGTCGGACGTTCCGATGCACGCGGACCTCATCTACGACATCGGCATGCACACCGGACGGGACACCGCCTTCTACCTCGCCAAGGGCTTTCGCGTCGTCGCGGTGGAGGCGAACCCCGCGCTCGTCCGGGAATCCCGCATGCGCTTCGAAGCCGAGATCGAATCCGGCCAGCTCACGATCTACAACGTCGCCATCGCCGACCGTGCGGGAACGACGGCCTTCTACGTGAACGAAGAGAAGGACGACTGGGGAACCGCGTCTCTCGACTTCGTGCGGCGCAACGAATCGCTGGGCACGCGCCATCGCGCCATCGAAGTCCCGGGACTGCCGCTCGAATCGATCCTGACGGAATGCGGCGTGCCCTACTACGCGAAGATCGACGTGGAGGGCGCGGACCTGCTGTGCCTGCACGCGCTTCGAGGCTTTCTCGCGCGGCCCCGGTATCTGTCCTTCGAATCGAGCCTCGTCGACTTCGACTCCTTCTTCGGCGAGATGAGCCACGTCTGGACCCTCGGCTATCGCGCGTTCAAGATCGTGAACCAGGCCGAGAACGAACGCGTGCGCTGCCCGAATCCGCCGCGCGAAGGCCGCTACGTCGATCAGCGCTTCGACGGACACACGAGCGGGCCGTTCGGCGAGGAGTCGCCGGGGCCGTGGCGGGACGTCGACACCACACTCGCGCGCTACCGGCGCATCCTGCGGGACTCCGCCCGATTCGGCGCCGCCGGCCGCTTTGCGGGGACCCGCATCGGAGCTCTCGACGCCTGGCTTCGACGCGCCACCGGGCGTTCGCCGATCGGCTGGTACGACATCCACGCGAAGCTCCCGGAGTCGACGTCGTGATCGTGACACGCCTCCGCGGAGGACTCGGCAACCAGCTCTTCCAGTACGCGGCGGGGTTCCGCCTGGCGACGCGGCACGGCGCGGCGCTCCGGCTCGACCTCACGAAGTTCGCGGACTTCAGCCACACCACGCCGCGCTCCTACGAGCTCGGCGTCTTCGCGCTCTCGGGTGCGCCCGCGACGAAGCGCGAGATCGCCGCGGTCACCGGCGAGTCGCGCGGGTGGCTGTGGCGCCGGCTCGCGCCCCGCGATCCATCGATCCCGACGCAGGCGGCGACGGAGCAGCACTTCCACTTCGACCCGGATGTCCTGGCGCTTCCCGACGGCGTGCTGCTCGACGGCTACTGGCAGAGCGAACGCTACTTCGAGGACGTGTCCGAGCGGCTGCGGCAGGAGCTCGCCTTCCGCGATCCGCCTGCGGGGCGAAACGCCGAGATGGCGGCGACCCTCGCGGGCGCGAACGCGGTCAGCCTCCACGTGCGCCGCGGCGACTACGCGACGAACCCGACCATGACGGCGATGCACGGCATGTGCCCGATCGACTACTACGAACGCGCGGTGCGGTTCGTCGCCGATCGCGTGCGGGATCCGGTCTTCTTCCTCTTCAGCGACGACCCGGATTGGGTGCGGGACCATCTGAAGATCCGCGAAGCGATGGTGGTCGTCGATCACAACGGGCCGGACGCGGGTCACGAGGATCTGCGACTGATGAGCGGCTGCCGGCACCACATCCTCGCCAACAGCACCTTCAGCTGGTGGGGGGCGTGGCTCGACCCGCGACCCGAGAAGATCGTCGTGGCGCCGCGCCGTTGGTTCGCGGTGGATACGATCGACACGACGGACCTGCTCCCGGACGGATGGATCCGACTGTGAGCGCGGCGGATCGAGGCGAAGCACCGGCGGTCACCGTCCTCCTGCCGGTCCACGACGGCGAGGCCTTCGTGGCGGAGGCGGTGTCGAGCATCCTGGCGCAGACCTTCCGGGACTTCGAGCTGCTGGTGATCGACGACGACTCGCAGGACCGCAGCGCCGAGATCGTCGCGGGCTTCGACGACCCGCGCATCCGGCTGGTGCGCAACGAAGGCCGGATGGAGCTGATCCGAACCCTGAATCGCGGTCTCGACCTCGCCCGCGGGAAGTACGTCGCCCGCATGGACGCCGACGACGTCAGCCTGCCCCAGCGGCTCGCGCAGCAGGTGGCCTTTCTGGACGCGAACGCCGCCGTCGGCGCGTGCGGAAGCTGGGTGCAGACGCTCTGCGACGGCGGCGGGAACGTGTGGCGCTTCCCGGAGTCGAGCGAAGACATCCGCTGCCGGTTGCTGTTCGACGCGGCGCTCGCCCACCCGAGCGTTTGCCTGCGGCGCGCGGCGTTCGAAGCCGCCGGCCTGCGGTACGACGAGAGCGCCCGGCACGCCGAGGACTACGATCTGTGGGCCCGGGCCAGCGACGCCTTCCCGCTCGCGAACCTCGCCTGCGTGCTGCTGCGGTACCGGGTCCACGGCGGCAGCGTGAGCCAGCGCCACCGCGCCGAGCAGTCGGCGACGGTCGCGCGCATCCAACGCGGGCGTCTGGCAAACCTCGGGCTGGCGCCCAGCGACGCCGAGCTCGCCGCGCACCGCTTCGTGGCGTCCGGACCCGTGGCGGACGCGGGGCCGGACGCGGCGCCCGCGTTGGCCGAGATCGGACGTTGGCTCGAGACGCTGCTGCACGCGAACCGGGCCAAGACGGCGCTTCCGGCGCGGGCGTTCGAGCGGATGCTCGGACGCTTCTGGCTCGAATCCGCCTACCGGAACCTGGCCGCCGGCCGGCCGACCCTCGCGACCTTCGGCGACTCGCCGCTGGCGCGCTGCGTTCCGGTCGCCGATCGGGTTCGCATCGTGGCCCACGCGGCGAGGCGGTCCCTGGCCGACTGAGCCCGCGCGGTTCAGCTCCCGGCGGCGCAGCGGCCGGCGCGGCGGCCGAAGAAGGTCCCGTCGCCGAGAGACAGGCCGCTGCTGTAGCTGCCCACCGACAGGCCGGACGTCGCACGCCCGGCGGCGAAGAGACCCGGGATCGCTTCGGCGTCCGGCGAGAGCACCCGTCCGTCCGGATCCGTCGCGAGGCCACCCAGAGTGAAGGCGGCGTAGAGCGATCCTTCGGTGGTGCAGTCGAAGGCTCCGAACGGCGGCTTCGTGAGCGGCGTGACGTAATCCGGATGCTTGTGGAAGACCGGGTCTTCCGCGTGCTCCGCGTGCCGGTTGTAGAGCGCGAGGGTCGACTCGAGACTGCCCGGCGGCAGAGCGAGCTCGCGCTCGAGCTCGGCCGGCGACTCGCCCACCGCCGCGATCTCGCGCGGGTAGTCCGGCTGCTCGAAGACGGCGTCGTCGACCACGAGCCAGGCGCGCCCGTCGTGGTGGAACAGCGCCCACTCTCCGAGGCGACCGTAGTAGGCATCCTCGTTGATGAAGCGTTGGCCGTGGGCGTCGACGAGGATGCCGCGCTTGAGACCCCACGGCTGCGTGACCGGCAACGAGATCGAGGCGGCGTCCATGTGGATCGTGGCGCCGCCGGCGGCGACTCCGAGGCGAATCCCGCTGCCGTCGTCGCCTTCGGCGCCCACGCGGAAGTTGCAGCGTCGAACCAACGGCTGGTGCGCCGCGATCATCTCCGGATTGTTGATGAACCCGCCCGTGGTGAGAACGACGCCGCGCCCGGCGCGGATGGCCCGTTCGACGCCGAAGCTCTCGGCGATGGCCCCGACCACCGCGCCGTCGGCCCGCTGCACCAGCGACACGCAGCGGTGATTCGCCGCCACCCGCGCTTCGCTCGCTTCGACCGCGGCGACGAGCTTCTGCATCAGCAGCGGCCCCGCCTGGTGTTCGACCTGGGGTACGTGGCCGCGCGGCGCGGGGATGGCGATCTCGCGGAACGGATGCACCCGTTCCGATCCGGACCACACCAGCCCGTCGTCGCTGGGCGGCTCGCCGCTCACGCCGTGGTAGAAGACCGGCTTGAACGGCACCCCCTGCGCGACGATCCACTCGTAGTGCGCGACCGAGCCTTCGCAGTAGAGGCGCATCTTGGCCTCGTCGGGATTCTCCCCGCTCGCGGCCATCAGGTACTTGAACATCTCCTCCGGCGAATCCTCGAAGCCGCACGCCTTCTGGAGCGCCGTCCCGCCGCCCAGGTAGAGGACGCCCCCGGACATCGCGGAGGTCCCCCCGCCGCCGCTGGCGCGCTCGAGCACCAGGGTGTCGGCGCCGCTGCGGGAGGCGTCGAGCGCCGCGGCCGCCCCGGCGGCGCCGAGGCCGACGACCAGGACGTCCACCGTCTCGTCCCAGTGCGCCACTTCCGCCGGATCGCGGACCCCACTCATCGATCGAGACTCCTTCGGTGCCACGTTTCCTTCGGCCGCACAGCCTACCGAAGCGAGACGGATCGATCTCCTCGGTTCGCGATTTCGCGGTAGCGGAACGACCGCGACAGCGGGCCCTGCCAGGGTGCGCCCCCGACCTCGACGTGCGGGTAGACGAAGTAGTTGAGGGACGGGCCGTGATGGTCCGGCCCCAGTCGAAGATCGCGGCCGGTGGTGAGATGGATCCGGTCGCCGAGGTGACCGCCATAGAAGTGCTCGCGTTCGTCCGGGTGCTTCGAGGCTTCGGACGCGTCGATCGGGAACCAACCGGTTTCCGGAAGGTAGAACGATACCCAGCAGTGATAGCCGCCAATCTCGCCCTCCGTTCGATCGTCGGGCACGGGAAAGCCGATCTCGAAGCGCGCGGGGATCCCCTGCGTTCGCGCCAGGGAGATGAAGAGCGCGTGGAAGTCGGTGCAATTGCCGTAGCGCTCGCTACAGGCCCAGAAGGTGTCTCCGTTTCCCCAGCCCGTGCCGATCTTCTTGTACTCGACGTGGTCTGCGACCCAATCGTAGGTGGCGCGCGCCCGCGCCGAAGCGTCGTCCCGAGGAATGGATCGGTCGATCTCCGCGAGGATCGGATCGAGGATCGGATGGCCGACGACCACGCGCTCGTTTCCGTCGAGGAACGCGCGCAGCGCTGCGCGCTCCTTCGCATCGAGCGGACGGCTCGGATCCGCGGGTGGCTCGCTTCGCGAGACGCGGCGCTCGACCGTGGTGACCACGTCGACTGCGATCGCGTCGCCGGTGCTCGCTGCGACGGTTCCATGCCAATAGCGATTGCCGTAACGCGGCTCCCGCTCGACGCTGCCGGGGATCGACGCGGTCACGGTCTCGGCGACGACCCGCTGCTCGTCGCTCGAACGCGCCAGCGGAACGAAGACGTGCACGGGTCCGCGGCCGACCTCGATGGGCCCGATGCGAGCCTCGTACGTGAACTCGAAGATCCGGCCGTCCGTCGGCTCCGCCGTCGCGGTCGTGGCCATCGCGAGAGCCACCAGCAGCAAGGCGAGCCGCGCCGACCGCGCGGTCGGGGTCAGGCCGGTGCGGGTAGATTCGCTTCGATGGCGGCCAGCACGCGGTCCGGACTCGATCGAACCTGATAGTCGCTGGCGCGATCGACCCAGCGGACGATTCCCTCGGCGTCGACCAGGATCGTCGCGGGGATGGGCAGCGCAGTGATGACGCCGGGCTTCGGCGCGATCATGCGCTCCTGCCGTAGACCGTAACGCTCCGTCACCGCCAGGTCGGCGTCGCTCAGCATCACCGCCTGCGCGCCGTGCTTCTTGCGACCACTCTTCACCTGCGCAGGCGTGTCCGAGCAGATCGCCACGATCTCGATTCCGCGGGCGGAGAGCTCGGGCCGAAGTTCTTCCCATCGCCGCAACTCGGCGACACAGTACGGTCACCAGTGCCCCCGAAAGAACTTGAGCAGGTAGGGTCGTCCGCGAAGACTCGCGAGCGCGAAGGGCTCGCCGTTCTCGTCGGGCGCGCTGAAGTCGAGGATCGGACCGCCGACACGGACGGCCATGGGCGCGTCGTCGTGCCCGCTCAGGGCGCGCAGGAGCACCATGGTTCCGCCGAGTGCGATCGCGACACCGGCGGCGAGCCCCCCGAGCATTCCATTGCCCACCGCGAAGGACGCCACGCCGAGCCCGGCGGCCAGCGCGAAGGCAGCGACGTAGACGCCGCGTTCCGCCGGAATCTCGACCGCCTGCATCTTGCGGAACCAGACGGCGCCGGCGCCGATCGCCAGAATGAACCCCGCGAACCCGAGCCAATTTCCCATCGAGTCTCCCGTTGGGCGTCGAGTATAGTTGGGCCTCACTTCGGGAGGTAGCCGTGCTGCTCGACGGAAAATCCGTGATCGTATCCGGCGTCGGCCCGGGTCTGGGCCGCGAGATCGCAGCGGCGGCGTTGCGCGACGGCGCCAACCTCACGCTTGCCGCGCGTTCCAGTGAAAAGCTCGACGCCGCCGCGGGCGAGCTCGACTCCACCGGAGCGCGCGTCGCGACCTGTGCGGCGGACATCACCCGCACCGCCGACTGCGACGCCATCGTGGCGACGGCCGTCGAGCGCTTCGGACGCGTCGACGCCGTGGTCCAGGTCGCAGCCTACGAGACGGTCGCGAGCACGCTCGAGAACACCGAGCCCGACGTCTGGCACAAGTCCTTCGAGACGAACGTCGTCGGCTCCACACAAATCGTGCACGCCGCCGTGCCGCAGCTGCGGGCGGCGGGCGGCGGTGCGGTCGTCCTGATCGGCACGCAATCCTCGTGGATGCCGCAGCTGCCGCAGATGGCGTATGCCGCGTCGAAGGGCGCGCTGCTCTCGGCCATGTACTACATGGCCCGGGAGCTCGGGCCCGATCGGATCCGCGTCAACATGGTCGTGCCCACGTGGATGTGGGGTCCGCCGGTGCAGATGTACGCCCAGTGGCAGGCCAAGAGCCGCGGTGTCCCGGAAGAGGCGATCGTCGCCGAGATCACGGCCAACATGCCCCTCGGCGAGATCCCCGCAGATGAAGACGTGGCGGAGGCGGTGATCTTCTTCTGCTCCGACCGGTCGCGCATGATCACCGGACAATCGCTGCTGGTGAACGCGGGCGAGCTGATGCGCTGACGCCGGCCGCGGCGTCCGCGACCCCGTTGCTGGCTGCCGTCCGGGCCCTGTGCTTCCCTGTGCGCGATGCTGGACCCCCGCTTCCTCGCGACGCGCCGTGACGAGATCGTCGAGAGCTGCCGGCGACGCGGCGTCACGCTGGACATCGATTCCGCCGCTGCGGAGCAGGCGCGTGTCGCGTCGCTCCAGACCGAGCTGAACGAGAAGAACCGCCTCCGGAACGAGCACCAGAAGGCGGGCAAGCGAAAGCTCGCGCCGGAGGAGCGCGAAGAGCACGTCGCCCGAGGGCGGAGCCTCAAGGACGAGGTCGCCGCCATCGAGGCGACCCTCGACCGGGTGCAGGGATCGCTACAGGAGCGGATGGCCGCCATCCCGAACTTCGTGCACCCGGACTCCCCGATCGGGGGCGAGGAAGATTTCACCTTGCTGCGCGAGTCCGGTGCGCCGCCGGAGTTCGACTTCACACCGCGCGACCACCTCGCCATCGCCGAAGACCTCGACCTGGTGGATTTCGAAGCCGGCGCGAAGGTCTCGGGGCAGAAGTTCTACTACCTG
>Ga0102952_1000943_pt1 | contig 10062 bp, 8 predicted proteins | sample SalPon2A_C_D1_MG_FD_78506 | JGI IMG/M metagenome (GOLD analysis project Ga0102952, IMG submission 78506) | Soil microbial communities from South San Francisco under conditions of wetland restoration - Salt Pond MetaG R2A_C_D1_MG | ecosystem: Environmental > Terrestrial > Soil > Wetlands | place... | reverse complement strand
GGCCTCGCCCGGCGCGCGGGCCCGACTGCTAGCCTTGGCGCGCCATGGCCTCCGACGACGGACGAAAGCTCATCGCCACGAACCGCCGGGCGCGCTTCGACTACGAGCTGCTCGAGCGGTTCGAGGCGGGGCTCGTGCTGACCGGCCCGGAGGTGAAGTCGCTGCGCGCGGGGAAGGCGAATCTGAGCGACGCCTTCGCCATGGCGCGCGGGGGCGAGCTGTGGCTCCTGAACGCCCACATCAGCCCCTACGAGCAGGCGGGCCGAGAGAACGCCGAGCCGCGCCGCGAGCGCAAGCTGCTGATGAAGCGCGCCGAGATCGCGAGGCTCGCCAGCAAGATCGCCGAGAAGGGCCTGACGCTCGTGTGCGTGTCGCTCTACTGGAAGGGCGGGCGCGCCAAGTGCGAGCTCGCCCTGGCCCGCGGCAAGCGGCAGCGCGACAAGCGGCAGACGATCCGGCAGCGCGAGGAGAAGCGCGAGATGGACCGCGCCCTGAAGGGTGGACGGCGGCGGTGAGGGGCGCCGGGCCCCGCGCCCGACCGCTCGGGGCCGCGCTCGCGCTCGGCGCCGCGCTCGGCGCGCTCGCGACGCCGGCGTCCGCGGCGGCGGCCGTGCCCGACCGGCGCGCGACCATCGCCTGGGGCGACTACCAGCCCGACCGCCGCGACTACGCGGCCTTCCGGGCCGCCTACCCGCGGACGCTCGAGCCCAACTACCTGCCCTTCATGGTGCACCGTGTGCCCCTGGGCGGGCCCGAGCGCGACGTGATGGTCTTCTGCCACTGGGCGCCCGATCGCTTCCCGCTGGCGGTCCACATCGAGCCGCCGGTGATCCCCGAGTCGCTGCGGAACGAGTTCCATCCCAAGCCGCCCGAGCACTACGTCACGGCCGTGCGCGCGGCCCTCGAGACCTGGGAGCGAAACCTCGAGGGCCTCGTGCGCTTCCGCTACGTGGCGACACGAGAGGAGGCCGACGTCCACGTCGAGCTGCGCGGCGAGGTGGGCCCCGAGCCGGAGTCCGACGTGCGCGTGCTCGGCGCGACACCGCTCGGCGGCGCCTGCCGCGTGAGCCGCGGCGACGGCTCGGCCCTGGCCGAGTGGGACCCGGACGCCGAGCGGCTCGTCGCGGAGTTCGAGGTGCCGCGCTTCCGCGTCTTCGTGGCCGACGAGACGGGGCTCCTCGAGCCCGACCAGGTCGAGCGGCTCGCCCTCCACGAGATCGGCCACCTGCTCGGCATGAGCCACCACAGCCCGATCCCGGGCGACCTGATGTACGAGGTCGCCCGCGACCGCCCGCTCGGCGACGTGCTCTCGATCGAGGACGTCAACTCGTTCGTGTCCCTCTACCGGATGCCGAGCGGCACCGTGTTCGTGACGGCGGCCCAGGCCGGCAGCGCCGAGCGCACGCCCGCGCCGACGGGCCCGGCGGGCGACGCGCCCGTGCTCTCGGTGGCGCCCCACGTGGACGCGCGCCTCGGCTACCAGGTGCGCCTGCCGGTGTCCTGGACCCGCATCGAGACCGCCCACGGCGTGATCGCCGTCAACGGCGTCACCTGGGACTACGACGCGTCCTTCCAGGTGATCGTCCGCCGCTATCCCACGATCGAGAGCTACCTCGAGCGTTGGGCGGGCGCCCACCTGGCCGGCGGTCGCCTCGTCGAGGAGGAGGCCTGGGTGGACGGGGGGCGCCGCCGCCTGCGCTGGGTCGTGCGCGACCGTCTGCCCGGCGTGACCGAGCATCTGACCTTCCTCGAGACCGGCGACGGGCGCCTGGCCGTGGTGATCGCCGACTGTGCGAGCGAGAGCTACGCGGCGTACCGCCCGTGGTTCGAAGCGACGGTGGGGACGCTCGAGTTCTGGGGCGAGGGCGCGGCGCCCGAGGACGAGGAGTGAGGCCGTGCGCATCGGCGTCGTGAGCGACACCCACAACCACCTGCCCAACGTGGCGCGCATCGTGGCGCTCTTCCACGAGGCGCGGGTCGAGCGCGTGGTCCACACCGGCGACATCACCCAGCCGAAGACCCTCGAGGCCTTCGCTGCCCTCGACGTGCCGCTCGTGGGCGTCTACGGCAACAACGACCAGGAGCGGCCGGGCCTCGAGGCCGCCGCCCGGCGCCACGGCATCGCGCTGTGCGAGCCGCCCCTCGAGCTCGCCTGGGCCGGGCGGCGCATCCTCGTCGTGCACGACCCCCTCGACCTCGACCACCACCTCGCCGACCACCACGACGTGGCGCTCCACGGCCACAACCACGAGCACGTCGTCGAGCGACGCGGAGCGACCCTGGTGTTCAACCCGGGCGAGTGCGCCGGGCACCTCTCCGGCCACAACGCGGTCGGCGTGGTGGACCTGGTGCGGCTGGAAACGACGCTGCTGCGCTTCTAGTCCGGCGGGGCGCCGGCAGGCGATCGGCAGCGGAGGGGCAGGGCGCCCGGCCCGCGCGTCGCCGCCGCGATCACCAGCGACCCCCCGGGGTATCGGGTAACCTCTCGGGTCGGCCCGATCCGGGCCGAGTTTGGGCCGGTCGGCCGGAGGGCACGGCGGCACCGTTCGATCTTCGGAGTCCGATCCCGATGGACGCGCTGCGACGCCTGCGAGCTGCCTTCGACGCCGCTCAGTTCCGCGAGAGCGGCCACGACCTCGTCGATCAGCTGGCCGACTACCTCGACGCCACGCTCGCCGGTCGCACGCCGAGCGTGCTGCCCGTCGTCGCCCCCGGAGACCAGCTGGCCTCGACGCCCATGTTCGGCGAGGAGCCGTCGTCGCTCGTCAAGGAGGTGGCCGAGGACCTGCTGCGGCGCGGCTTCCACCTCCACCACCCGCGCACGATGGGGCACCAGGACGGCCTGCCCGTGCCCGCCGCCGCGCTCGCGGGCCTGCTCACCTCGCTGATGAACAACGACCCGTCGGTTTACGAGACGGGCCCCGCCGTCGTGCCGATCGAGGTGCGCGTGCTGCGCTGGATGAGCGACGAGATCGGGCTCCCCCAGGAGGCCGGCGGCGTGATCACCAACGGGGGGTCGCTCGGCAACCTCACGGCGCTGCTCGCCGCGCGCCAGGCGCGCGCGGGCTTCGACCTGTGGAGCCGCGGCCAGTCGGCCGGCGAGGACCTGTGCGTGCTGGTCTCGGAGCAGGCCCACTACTGCGTGTCGCGCGCCGTGCGGATCATGGGCTGGGGTGACGAGGGCATCGTGAAGGTGCCCGTGGACGCGGGCAAGCGCCTCGACCCCGCGGCGCTCCCGGCCGCCCTCGAGGAGGCGCGCGCGCGCGGTCGCCGGCCGATCGCGGTGGTGGGCAGTGCCTGCACCACCGCCACGGGCAGCTACGACCCGCTCGACGCCATCGCCGACTTCGCCGAGGCCCACGGCCTGTGGTTCCACGTGGACGCGGCCCACGGCGGGAGCGTGGTGCTCTCGCCCGAATACCGCGACCGCGCGCGGGGCCTCGAGCGCGCCGACTCGGTCGTCTGGGACTGCCACAAGCTGATGATGATGCCCGCCCTGCTGACCGCGGTGCTGTTCCGCGACGGGCGCCGCGGCTACGAGACCTTCCGCCAGGAGGCGACCTACCTGTTCGAGGAGCGTCCCGACGAAGAGTGGTACAACCCGGGCAACCGCACGATCGAGTGCACCCGCCCGGCCTCGGCGGTGCTGCTCTACACGGCCCTGCGCGTGCACGGCGTGGGCGTGTTCCGCGACTACGTCACGCGCTGCTTCGACGTGGCGCGCATGCTCGCCGACAAGGTCGAGGCGGCGCCCGACTTCGAGCTGCACATGCGACCCGATGCCAACATCGTGTGCTTCCGCTACCGGCGGGGCGGCCCGGCCGGCGACGGCCTCCACGAGCACGCGCGCCGCGTGGTCCTCGAAAGCGGGCGCTACTACCTCACGTCGGTGGATCTCGACGGTCGCAACTGGCTGCGCTGCACGCTCCAGAATCCCTTCACCGACGAGCCGGAGCTGGACGGGCTCCTCGAAACCATCCGGACGGAGATCCGGTCTGCGGAGGAGACGGGCGCGCGCTAGCGCGCGAAGCGCCCACGCCGCCAACCATGCTGTATCGGATCGGACGAGCCTTCTTCAATCGCTACCCACGGCTCATGACGGGCATCGTCGGGTCCGTGGCGAAGCGCGTGCCGCTGTCGGTGCGCCACGGGCGCGAGTTCCGCGAGACGCGCCGCCTGCTCGAGCGCAGCCAGTGGTGGAGCCGCGCGCGCCATGAGGCCTACCAGCTCGAGCAGCTGAAGAAGACCGTGGCCCTGGCCTACGAGGTGAGCCCGTTCTACCGCGGCCTCTACGGCCGCGCCGGCGTTCGGCCCGAAGACCTCCAGACCCTCGACGACATCCGCCGCTTCCCCACCGTCACCAAGGACGACCTGCGCGAGCACATCGAGGGCATGATCAACCCCAACGTCGACCGGCGGAACCTGATCGAGTTCTGCACCGGCGGCACCACCGGCCCGGGCGTGGTGATCCCCTTCGAGGAGTCCTACCGCAACCGTTCGCGCGCGTTCATGTGGCACCTCTGGGAGAACGTCGGCTACCAGCCGAGCATGATGGCGGCGATCCTCCAGCACCGGGAGTGCCCGCCCGAGGTGAACGACGGCATCTGGTACGAGGACAAGCCGTCCAACGCCCTGGTGCTGTCGGCCCACCGGCTCTCGGCCAAGACCGTCGACCGCTACGTCGAGGCCCTGCGCGAGTATCGGCCGCGCGTGCTGATCGCGTACCCGTCGCTCGCCTACCTCTTCTCCGGCTATCTGAAGGAGATCGGCTTCGACGAGAAGCTCTTCGACCTGGTGATCCTCGGCTCCGAGACGCTCTACGAGTTCCAGCGCAAGTCGCTCGAGGAGGTGTTCCAGGCGACCGTGCGGATCCATTACGGCCACATCGAGTCGTGCACCCTGTTCGGCTACTGCGAGCACTCGAACGTCTACCACGTGCAGCTGGAGTACGGCTTGACCGAGCTGCTCAAGGACGACGGCTCGCCGGCCGGTGTGGGCGAGGTGGGCGAGGTCGTCGCCACCAACTTCGCCAACCGTGCGCTGCCGCTCGTGCGCTACCGCACGGGCGACCTCGCCCAGCCCGCGGCGGGCACCTGCGAGTGCGGGCGCCAGTACCCGCTCGTGGAGCAGATCGTCGGCCGCAAGGGCGACTTCATCCGCACGCCCTCGGGCGCCACGCACTCGCCGATCCTGATCGAGTTCCTGATGGATCGCATCCTGCTCGACGGGCGCGACCGCTTCGCCGACCTCCAGATCGAGCAGACCCGGATCGACGAGATCCTCGTGCGGGTCGTGCCGGGCCACGACTACCACCCCGAGGACGTCGAGAACTTCTGCCGCCTGCTCGACCGGGAGCTCGACGGCGAGATCGTCGTGCGCCAGGAGACCGTGGCCGAGATCCCGCGCACCGACCGCCAGAAGAAGAGCCTGGTGGTCTCGCGCATCGAAGGCCAATAGGCCAGACTCCGCCTCTTGTGACGTCCGTCACGGACCGTCGGGGTCCGAGCGGGCACATTCCCAGGGCCCTCGCGCGGCCCCGTGGCCGCCGCTGTGGGCCGAGAGGAGAAGAGGAGCGAATGAGTTCCGTGCGGACGGCGATGTACGTGGGGGCGGCCGCCCTGCTGGTGGCCATCTATCCGTGGGGCGCCCATGGCTACGAGGGCTACTACACGCTGCTGCGCTTCCTCGTCTGCGGGATCTGCACCTTCAGCGCCTACCTGGCCCTGACCCAGCGCTCGGCCCTGGCGGCCCCCTTCCTGATCGTGGGCCTCCTGTTCAACCCGTTCGTGCCGGCCCAGGTGAACCGCGAGTTCTGGATCGTCGCCGACGTCATCGTGGCGACGGGCTTCCTGATCACTGCCCGCGTGGCGCCGCGGCTCGACGCGGCAAAGCTTGCCGACCTGCCGCTGATCAAGCCCACTGAGCCGTCGGAGGCCCAGACCGCCGAGACTTCTTCCTAGATTCACTAGGAGTTTCCTCGGAGAAGCGTCGAGCGATCGCCCCACGGGCGGTCGTCGAATCTTTCGTCACGAATCGCGTTCGATTTCGCGCGACGGGTACCGCATACGTTCGTGTGCAGTAACTTTCGCGTCGCACCGATCACGAGTCGTGATCCCAATCACCCGGGATTCCCCCCGACTCCGCGATGAGGCGAGTACGCGTCCGCTGCACCCTGGCGGCGGCCGTCACGTCGGGTTGGAACATGAACTGCTTGCTCCTCGCGCGCGTCCTCGGGCGTGCGCTCCTCGTTCTCGCGCTCTTCCTCGTGGCATCGGCCCCGGCCGAGGCCGGCCTGCGCTTCCACGAGCTCCGTTGGATGCCCCAGGGCACCGTGGCCGCCGACGGCTACGAGGTCCACGTGCGCTCGGGCGGCGTGGAGTGGGGGAGCATCGACATCGGCTTCGTCCACGAGCAGAGCGGCGTTGCCTCCTTCCTCATGCCCCTGAACGACGATCGCGACTACGAGATCGCCGTCAGCGCGTACATCTGGGACGGGAGCCAGAAGCTCTCCTCGCCGCTGTCGAACGTGCTCGACGTCGTCGCGACCTTCGAGGCCGAGTGCGCCGTCGACGCCGACTGCAGCGACGGCGACGCCTGCGACGGCGCCGAGCGCTGCGTGCTCGGCATGTGCCGCGAGGGCACGAGCCTCGTGTGCGAAGACCCGGGCCCCTGCCAGGCCGCCGTGTGCGACGCCGACCTCGGCTGCCGGGTGGTGGACGACCCGTACGATCCCGCCTGCCAGCCCGACCCGGAGCCGGATCCCGACCCGCAGCCGGATCCCGATCCGCAGCCGGATCCCGATCCGCAGCCCGAGCCCGATCCGCAGCCCGAGGGCGATCCGCAGTCCGACGTGACCCAGGTGTCGGTCGACCTCGACGGCGTCGGCGAGCAGCTCGGCACCTCCGTGGCCGCGGAGCTCGGCACGCGGGGCGGCTTCACGGTGTCGATCTGGTTCCAGCCCCTCGCGCTCGACGGGCGGATGACCCTGGTCGACATGTACACGCCGGGCGACCCCGATCTGAACCGGATCGAGGCCTACGTGCGCGGCGACCTCCCGGGCGACCCGATCCACGTCGAGACGCACAGCTACACCGGCGCGGTGGTCCAGTCGGCGGAGTTCGACGACCAGCTCGCCGTCGGCCGCTGGACGCACCTGCTGTTCAGCCACAAGGGCGACGGGACCCAGCTCAAGGTCAACGTGGACGGCGTGCGGCTGTCGCCCTCGCGCGAGATCCGCGACGGGTTCGGCTACGTCGTCGACCTGCCGCGCGAGATGGTGCTGGGCGCCGACTACTCGCGGCTCGCCAACTTCCTGCGCGGCCGTCTGGGCCACGTGGCGATCTGGAGCCGCCGGCTGGGCGAGTCCCAGGCGGAAGCCATCGCGGCGGCCGGGCACGACGCCGACCTGCGTGAGGTGTTCGGGGCCTACAACCCCGACGACCTCGAGCACTACTGGCGGCTCGGCGAGGACCTGGGCCAGATCGGCGCCGACTGGATGCTCGATGCGCCCGTGAACCTGGACCAGACCGTCGACATCGACGCCTCGGACGTCGTCGACGAAGCGCCCTGATCGCGCGCCGCCCGTCCCGCCCACGGTGGGGCGGGCGGCGGCGCGCGGGGCGAGGCATCGCCCCGGCGCGACGCGCGCGGCGGAGCCCGGCCCGCGCTCGCTATCTTCCGCGCCCTCATGGACGGCCTGTGGCTCGCGTTGGCGCTCGGCGCCCTGGCCGGCCTCGACGCGTGGCTCCTGGCGACGGGCCGCCGCGGCGGGCCGGCCCTCTTCTTTGCGCTGCTCGCCGTGGTCGCGACCTGGCCCCTGGCCGCGCACCTCGACCAGCTCCCGACGAACGCCCCGGCCCCCGAGGACGCGCGCCTCTTCCTCTGGGACCTCTGGTGGGTGAAGACGGCGCTCGCGGCGGGCCAGAGCCCGCTGCGCACCGACCTGCTCTTCGCGCCCCACGGCACGGCGCTCGTCTTCCACGGCCTGGCGTTGCCCCAGGCCCTGGCCACGCTTCCGCTCCAGGCGCTGCGGCCGGGCCTGGCGGGATTGACGCTCGCCTACGGCGCGGTGGTCCTCGGCTCGTTCGCCCTGGCGGGCTACGCGGCCTACCGACTGGGCTTGCGCGTGGTGGGCGACCCGGGCGCGGCGCTCTTCTGCGGCGCCGCCTTCACGCTCCAGAGCCTCCACTTCGCGAGCACCGTGCGCTTCCACGCCCTGGCGATCGAGTGGCTGCCGATCGTGGTGCTGGCGCTGCTCCGCGCCCTCGAGCGCGGCCGCGCGCGCGACGGCGCATGGCTGGGGCTCGCGTTCGCCGGGGCCTTCTACGCGTCGGTCGAGTACGCCTACTTCGTGGCGATGGTCGGCGTCGTGCTCGTGGCCTTCGAGGCGATCGCCCGGCGCGAGCGCGCGGCGTCTCTCGGCTTCTGGTGGCGCGCGGCGCTGGCCGCCGCCGCCGTCGCCGCGCTGGTGACCGCGCCGTTCTGGATCGTCTTCTTCGACGAGGTCCGTCTCACGCCGAGCCCGGTGGGCGCCCACGTGCGCAAGCTCGCGCCCGACCTCCTCGACCTCTTCGTCCCGTACCCCGGGCACACCGTGTTCGCCGGGCCCATCGACGCCCTGCGCGCGCACCTCGGCCTGCGCGAGACGCCGACCGCGGTGTTCCTGGGCTGGACGCTGCTGGCCCTGGCGGCGGCGGGCGCCGCGCGCGCCTGGCGCCGCCGCGAGGGCGCGCTGCTCGTGTGGCTCGGCATCGCGCTGGGCTTCGCGGCCGTGATGCTCGGGCCGACGATCCAGCTGCTCGGGCGCGACACCGGCGTCCCCGGCCCCTATGCGCTGCTCGAGCGGATGCTGCCCTTCTTCGAGCAGGCGCGCATGCCCATGCGCTTCGGCGCGGTGGTGCAGCTCGGCCTCGCGCTGCTCGCCGCCCATGCGATCGCCGGCTGGCGCGCGCGCCTCGCGCCCGGGCCGCGGGCCGCGCTGCCGGCGCTCGCGATCGCGTGCATCTTCTTCGAGGGCCTGCGCGTCCCGTTGGCGCTCGCCACGCCGCAGGTGCCCGAGGCCTACCACCGAGTCGCCGCCGTCTCGGCCCCGCGCGAGACGGTGCTGCTCGACTGGCCGCCGGGCATCGGAGCCTCGGCCGAGATCGAAGGCCTGAACCAGGTCGTCCACGGCCAGCGGCTCGTCCAGGACCTGCCGCTGTTCCTGCCGCGCGCCGCCGTCGAGACGCGCCGCACGGCCGAGAGCCCGGCGTTCCGGCGCTTCGTGAACGTCGTGCTCGGCTCGACCCGGCTCGAGCGCGCCAGCGGTGACGCGCGCAGGCGGCTGCTCGACTCGGCGGAGGCGAGCCGCCGCAAGCTCGGCATCCGTCACGTCGTGCTGCGCCGGCACGACCTCGCCCCCGAGGCCTATCGGCGCGGCCGCGACCAGCTCCGGCTGCTCGGCCCCGAGGCGACCTTCGAGGACGAGGACGCCTTCCTGGCGAGCTTCGCCGCCAAGCCCTGACGCGGCGGCGCCTGCCGCCCCGCTGCCGGCTGGCTGCCGCCGATCGGTGTCGCACGTCGACACACGCGCGTGGCGATCTGTCCCGGCTCGTGTCCCGCGCGTCGCGACGGGCACATTCCGCTTGCATCGCGCCCGTTCGAGCGCGGAGAATCGGCGCGGGAAGGAGGATGTCGATGAAGACGATCCGCACGCTCGCCGCCGTCGCCGTTGCCACGCTCGGAGTGCTCGCCGCGGGGGCAGCCCACGCCGTGACCTACCAGTACACGAGCGGCAGCTACAACATCTACGCGCTCGGCGGCTACTCGAGTGCCGGTTACATCACGGGCACGTTCGAGGTGCCGACGGCCCTGGCGGCGAACCTCACGTTGAACACGAACCTCGTCGGGTACATCACGTCGTTCTCGTTCAGCGACGGGCTCCAGACCATCACGAGCTCGACGCCGGGCGCGTTCGTCCAGTACTTCAACGGCTTCAAGACCGACACCCTCGGCAACATCACGACCTGGAACGTGGACGTCCGGGTGTCGGGCCCCTACGGCGACTCGTTCATCTACTCGAGC
>Ga0102952_1000941_pt1 | contig 10072 bp, 5 predicted proteins | sample SalPon2A_C_D1_MG_FD_78506 | JGI IMG/M metagenome (GOLD analysis project Ga0102952, IMG submission 78506) | Soil microbial communities from South San Francisco under conditions of wetland restoration - Salt Pond MetaG R2A_C_D1_MG | ecosystem: Environmental > Terrestrial > Soil > Wetlands | place... | reverse complement strand
GTTCGTGCCACAGCGGAGCCAGCTGTTGCGCCAGCAGCGGGTGGGTGGTCAGGACGTACCGCTCCGGCTGGGCCCGGAGCCGCGCCTGGAAGCGGTGCGCATCGGTCTTCTGCGCGTGCAGGAGATCCACCGCCAGCGCGGTGGACAGCAAGCCCGCCAGCCCCAGTGCCACCGCCGCCGACGACCGCACGCGTCGGGTCCAAGCCTCGTCCTCCGGCCCGCTCCACACGGCGGCGACGGCCAGGGCCACCAGCGCGGGAATCGCGGGCAGCAGCACCCGGGGACCCCAGTGAACGCCGAATCCCGCCTGGACGCCGTATCCGCTCCCGGTCGCCGCGCCGGCGAGCACCACGAGACCCAGGAACGAGGATCCGGCGAGCACACCCAGGCGGATTCCGGCCAGCTCCGGTCGGCGAAACACGCGTTCGGCGCCGAAGCCCGCCAGCGCGAACATCGGCAGCTGGACCAACAGTCCGTTGTAGCGCACCAGCATTTCGAGCGGACGCGCCGCGGTGAACACGCGTCCGGTCCCCCAGAGCCAGACCGCCAGACCGACGAAGCACAGCCCGACGAGCGCCACCGCGTCGGATCGACCGCGTCGCGCCGCCGCCCAGCCGACGATCGGCGCGGCGAGAGCCGCGACGCCGAGGAGCCACGCCTCGCGGTCACTGGTGCCGAAGCCAGCCAGCAGACCGACCATGACCCGCACGGCTCCGAAGGCGGTCTCGGCGCGGAAGCCCGACGCCGCCGCCAGGCCGGTATCCGTGGATTCGAGATGGGGACCCAGCAGCGATCCGTAGAGCGCGAGATGGAGCAGCAACAACGCGGCGATGGGTCCGACGGCCCCGGCGGCGAGCCGGAGCGGCGGCGCGAGTCTGCGGGTGCGCACGACGAGCGCGACCGCGAGCGCGACTCCCATCAGTCCGAGCTCGAGACGCAGGAAGCATCCCAAGGCGAGCGTCGCGCCCGCGGCGAAGATTTGCGCCGGCCGCCCCCGCTCCGCCAGACACCATGCGATGAGGCTGAGCGCCACGGTCAGGCTGTGCTCCCACACGGTCACGCCGTAGAAGAAGAGCGGCGTGCCCAGCGCCAGGACGGCCGCGGCGGCGAACGCGAGACGGCGCCCGACCGCGGGTGTCAGCCAGGTGCACAGCATGGCCGCCGCGATCGCCACGCCCAGCGCGGCCGGGATCCGCAGACCGTCGTACCCGAACACCCGCAGCAGCGGTGCGCCGATCGCCGGATACGCCGGCGGATAGATCGACAGCAGACGCCCGTCGCGGACCACCGCGAAAGGCGGCAGGATCGGGAAGGCCGCACGCGTCGGATCCACCGTGGCGGCCGGGTAGTCGAATGCCAACGCGCGGTAGTGCGAGTCGACCAACCGTTCCGCCATCAACGCCTTGTTGCCGCAGTCGTTGATCCAGAAGCCGTCCGCAGGCGAGAACGCCAGACCCGCGATGCAGCCCACGAAAGCCAGGAGGCCGGCGGCGAACGAGGCCGCGACGCCGCCGGTGGGGATGCGCACCGCGGCGTGGGACGTCCCTCGATCCACGACGACTCCGCTACCGTTCGGACCGCAGCATGCGAACGCGCAGCTCCGGAGGACTGATATGAGCGGAACCCGATCGAGATCGGGCCGCGCGCGGACGGCGGTCGCCGCGTTGTCGAATCTTCTCATACTCGGACTCGCGGGATGTGGAGAAATCGCCGACGAAGCGCCCGCCGAGCCCGGGCGCGGACCGCTGGTGAGTCCCGCCGCCGAGATCACGGCCTGCGAGCCGGCGATCTACGAGGGCGCCCGCACGCTGCTGTACTCGAACCGGCCGTATCACACCACCCAGGACGTCGCGCCGGCGCTGGGACTCACGTTCTGTCGGGGCGAGCGCCACGGCACGAACGTCTGGACGCTCGAGATCGAACGTCCCACCACGCTCATCGTCTTCGGTCGGGACGGGGATGGCCTGGCGTCCCGGGGCTGGACGCCGATGGATGCGCCGCTCGAGGTCGCCGCGGCGGGCCGCGTCCTCGACCGGATCTACCGCCGCGACTTCGCTGCGGGCCGGTACGTCATTCGCCAGGGGTTCCACGCGACGGCCCCGATCGTGCTGTGGAATGCCCGCGCGGCGCGCCCGGCTCCCTGATCCTCAGCGGGCCGCCGCGGCGACCGCGCGGTATGCGGCGCGGGAGAACGTCCGCGCCTCCCGCAGATCGGCGACCCCGGCGACGGCGAGGGGTCGTAGCGCCGAGGTCTCGATCACCGAGTCGCGGTCGCGAAGAGCGTCCTCCTCCGCTGCTCCGATCAGCACGTCGTCCACCGCGAGCCGCGCCGCGCCGAAGATCGGCTTCTTGACGTAGGCGGCGAAGTGTCGGCCGTTGTCGAGCAGGATCGACTCCCGGACTTCGGTCTGGGAACGGTCCTTGCTGGCGATCCCGGTCTGACAGCGCCGCAACAGCGAGCCGCGAACGGTCAGGCGCGAGTCCTCGCCGACGGAGACACATTTGTCGCCGATGTCGCTGAAGAGCGAATCCTCGATGGCGAGCTCCGAGCCCGAGACGTCGACGCCGTCGCCTCCCGCCCCGCTGCGCACGAAGGAGCTGCGGCGGATGGATCCCGTCGACCAATCGAGATCGATCGCGTCCGCTGCATTGTCGCGAAACTCCGAGTCCGCGATGGCGACCTGGGCGTACTTGACGTTCAGGCCGTCGTCGGCGCGAGCGTCGGACACGGTCACATGGTCGAGCGCGAGATCCGCGTGGTAGACCGAGAGCTGGCCGCTGTAGAAGACGCCGCGCAGCTCGTCCTGCGATCCCCCCGAAATCCGCAGATGACGGATCTCGCAGCGCGTCCGTTCGGGCGCGACGTCGCCGAGGCCGCGACCCTGGACCGCGAAGACGCCCCACGGCGCCTCCGTCGACGCGGCCGCGATGCGAACCGGCTCGGTCTCGCTCCCGGCGACGACCAGCGGCCCCCGCACCAACAACGAGACCCGCGGCTCGACGAGGATCTCCACGCCGGCCTGCAACAGCAATCCGGTCCCGGCCGGCGGGACGAAGTCTCGGCGCAGTCGGTACGAACCGCGCGCCACGACGTAGCGCTGGGCGTCGGCGTCCCAGCGCAGCGGCTGCGCGTCGGCGGCGACGGGCTCGAGCACCCGGGCCAGCTCCATCGCGGCCCGCGCCGGATCCGTCACCGCCGCGGCGTCGATCTCGAATCGGGGGTCCGCGAGGCTCGCGACCCGCTGTACGTGGGCTTCCGGGACGAGCGCATCCGTCGCCTCGTTCCGCAGCACCACGCGCAGGCCGTCGAGCAGGGCCCGCCGGGATTGGGCCAGCGGCGCGAGTCCCGTGAGCTCGTAGTCGAGCCGGGTCCCCGCGAAGGAGTAGGGTCCGCGCGCGCGCGGAGGCAACGGGGTGGACAGTCGAAACTCGATCGCGTCCGGCCCGAGATGGACGCGAACCGCCTCGTCGTCCCCCGGCGCGCGAAGCCGCAGCCCGGAGAGCGCGCGGCTCTCGGCGAGCAGCTGTGGGTGCGACAGCGTCACTTCGAGCCGAAGGAGCGATACGGCGCTCACGTTGTGGACGTACAGCGCGAGGTCTGCCGCATCGGGCGGGCGCTCGCGGACCAGCAGCTCGGCCCAGACCGAGTCGAAGTAGCCGACGACGACGGCGGCGGTCTCGCGCAGCAGCGCGGCCATCTCGGCGGCCTGCGCCGCGAGTCCCGCGATTTCCAGATCGCCGGCGGTGCGCTCCACGGCGTTCGCGAGCGCCGGCAGGTGCGCTGCGCGCCGAACCAGCTGGCGATCCCGCGCGACCCGCAGCTCCGGGTTCGCCGCCAGCCGCGTCGCCAGCCCGACGGGCAGATAGGACGCGAGGCTGCGATCGCGCAGCGCGCGCCAGTCCCCTGCGCGCCGTGGGTGGAACAGGGGAAGCGTCGGCGCCCCGGCTGCATTGCGGCCGAGGCGATCGTGCGCCATCGCATCGACGGCCCCGAGCGACTGGGCGAGGGCGATGAATCGCGCTCCGGCCTCGCCTTCGAGGGCGCTCAGCGGAAATGGATCGGAGGCCGCAGCGGGAGACTCGATCCAGATCCCGAGCGCGCGCTCGCCGCCCGCCGCGTAGTCGACCAGTCGATTCGCCTCGCAGGCACCGTCCGCGAGCTCCGGGACGCGGCTCGCCAGGTGGTAGACGAGGGCCGCCGCCCCGGCCCCCAGGATCAGCCGTCCGGCGGCCGCGGAATCCGCACGGATCTCCCGGACGATCCAGCCTTCGCCGCCGGCAGCGAGGCGACGCGGCGGCCCGAGCTCGATCTCCTGCGCGCGCTCGCCGCGCCACAGGGTCGCCTGCGTCGATGCCCGCGGCCGCGCCGGCGTCTGCGCCGCGGCCACCTCGATGCGAACGACCTCCGCCAGCGGCGCCGTTCCCTCGCCGCAGGCGATCACCAGCGAGGTGAGGAGACCGATCGCGGCGGCGCGGATGCGGGATCTCATGGCGCCGGAGCGAGGAGACCCGCCAACAAGGCGTGGTTCTCGCGAAACACCGCGTTGTGGCGCACTCGCTGCTGCCTCAGGCGTTCGTCTTCGGGGTGGCTCTGCTCGAGACGCGCATGCGCGCGATCGAGGGATTCCGCGAATTCTTCGCTGCGCGCCAGGAGCTCTCGGAGCACCGCGTCGCGCCGGACCCGCACCTCGGGAAACGCCGAAAAAATCTTGTGGAAGACGGGGTCCTGCGGCGTCAGGAGGTCGGCTACGCGGACCCCCCTCTCCTCTGCGCGCTCCGCGAGCGACCACAGCGCGATGTCCCACGGGATGAACTCGAACTTGCCCGAGGTCGGATCGAGATACAGCCGCGTGTTGTCGTTCAGCGCCATTCCGTGCGCACTGCCGAAGTAGTTCTGCAGCGCGACGTAGCGTGCGAACTTCTCGAGATCCAGGTAGCGATCGGCCAGGCGCGCGACGTCGGCCACGCTGCCTTCGGTCAGCAGACGGTAGAAGTCTTCCAGATACGCGCGCTGCTTGCGCGCCGTTTCCTCGTCGCCTTTCGCCGTGGTGCCGCGTTGCATGATCTGCCCGATGCTCTCGATCGGAGGCGTGGTCGTGCTCCCGGGCAGCTCGAAGGCGATGTAGTGGTAGGGCATGCCGAAGTAGCGGGTCCAGTTCGCGCCGAAGGTGAAAATCGAGGACGGCGTGCGGCGGTGGCGCTCGAGATAGGCGCGGGTCGGGTGTTCGTTCTCGTAGTAGAGGCCCGCCGGCTCGCCGTTGATGACGAGGTCGACGAATCGTCCGGGGAAGTAGAGCAACCCCAGCTCGTCCGCGACACGGGTCTGCAGCCACTCGACGGCATAGTGCTTGTCCCAGGGCACGATCAGATTCAGCTCGGTCTGGCCGCGGAAGGGCTGCCCCTTGAACTTCACGCGGTAGGAATTCTTCTCGCCGCGCCAGTGGACCGGGAGATCGCCGCGCAGGCGGATCTTGACCTTGTAGGCGACGCCGCCGTGCTCGAAGGTGGCGGGGACCCACAGGCGGTCGTCCGGACTCAGAAATCCCCGGTCGCGAATCGATTCGCGGTGCGCGAGGAACCGGCGCAGGGCCTTGTCCTTGATCCGCAGCTGGTAGACCGGGAGGCCGTCCTCTGCGGCGCCGGGCAGTGGCGCCGCCAGCGTCGCGCACAGGAGCCAGCCGAAGACGATCCCGAGCTTCCTCACATCCCCACCGTTTGCCGCGATTCCCCGCGACGCAGCCTGCGGCCGCCGTCTGCACGCGGATCATAACGGACCGCTCCCGACCGGAAGGCGCCGCCCGCATTCCGCCCACTGCGGTCCGCCGGCATCCCCGGTCCCCGTGGTCGTCAAGGGCGCGCCGAGTCCGATGCGCACGGCGCCGTCGCGTCCGGTCCACCACAGGGTGGCGCGGCGCTCGAACACCCGTCGGACGACGGACGCGTGCGGCATGCCGAAACGGCCCGCGCACGGCGCCTGCACGATGGCGATGTCCGGATCGACGGCGTCGAGGAAGGCGCCGGAGGAGGAGGTCCGGCTCCCGTGGTGGGCGAGCAGCAACACGTCCGCGCGGAGGTCGGAGCCACCGGCCACGAGCGCCGTCTCGGCCGGCGCCTCGATGTCCCCCGGCAGCAACACCCGCCGACCGGCGACGTCGATCCGCACCACGAGGGAGCGATCGTTGCGCGATCCGGCGCGATGGCGCGGCGGCCACAGTGGCACCACCCGAAGCCCTCCGGCCTCGAACGGCGCGGCGGCGGCGCCCCGCTCGCGAATCGGAACGCCGTGCTCACGTGCGGCGGCGCGAATCGCGTCGAAGGCGGGCTCCGCTGCGGCGCCGTACGGCAGCCACACCTGGCCCACCGGGATTCCGCGCAGCACGGCGGGGACGCCGCCCCGGTGGTCGAGGTCGGCGTGGGTGACGACCACGAGCGCGAGGGTGTGGATCCCGAGCGCCGCGAGCGCCGGCAACACCACCGAAGCGCCGCGGTCGCCGCCCATGGGGTGTGCGGTGCCGGCATCGATCAGTACTACGGCGCCGGCGCGACCCTCCACGAGGGTGGCATCGCCCTGCCCCACCTCGAGCGCGATCAGGCGCGGCGCCGGAGGCGCCAGCGTGCGCGGCGGCGCCAGCGCGACGATCGCGCCCACCGCGAGCGCGATCGCCACGCGCCGCCGCGTTCGCCGCACGACCAGGGAGGCCAGCGCGAGCACGGCCAGGATCCCCCACACCGACGGCGCGAATCCCCCGGTGAGGGCCGCAGCGGGAAGCCGCGACGCCAGCGCTCGAGCCGCGGCGGCGCTGGCATTCGCGACGGTCCCGCACCCGGCGAGGACCGCGTCCGTCGCCGATCCGGCGGGGAGCGCCGCCGCGACCAGGGCCACCAGCGCCGCCGGCAGCAGCACCCCGGCCGTCCACGGAATCGCGACGAGATTGAGGGGGAGCGCGAACGGCGCCGAGCGGCCGAGATGCCAGGCCGCGAGGGGCGCCGTCACCGCCACCGCACTCGCGCTGGTCCGGAGCGCGTTGCGCAGCGTCTGGACGCCGACCCGATCCGTCGACGTGTCGCGGTCGTCCCGCCGGATCGCGATCACCAACGCGAGACTGGCGGCGAAGGAGAGCTGAGCGCCGGCGCCGAACACTGACGCGGGATCGTCCGCGGCGACGAAGACCGCCGCCGCGGCCAGGGGCGGCGACGCCGCGCGGGCGCGGCCGCGGAGGAACGCGAGCGTCAGTCCTGCGAACAGCACCAGCGCGCGGCGCACCGGCACGCCGAACCCGCTGAGTGCGGCGTAGGCGCACGCCGCGGCGAAGGCGCATGCCAACGCGAGCACGCGCGTGTCCCAGCGCGCCGCGAGCGTTCGCGAACGGCGAAGACCGGTCCGCGCCAACGCGAAGACCGCAGCGGCGACCAACGCGAGGTGCAGACCCGAGACCGCCAGCAGGTGGGACAAGCCCATTCGGGCGAAGTCCTCGCGCAGTGCGGGATCGACGTGGCTGCGGTCGCCCAACGCCAGCGCCTGTAGCAGGCCGCTGCGGTCGTTCGCCGCGGCCATCCGATCCGAAAACTGCGCGCGCCGCAGGTGCAGTCGGGAGCGGAAGTGAAGCCCCTCCCGCGCCGGCAGGCGAACGTGGAGTGCGGGATGCACGAGACTCCCTTCCGCACCGATGCCGGCGCGGCGCAACGCGCGCAGCCCGCCGAGGGAGCCGGGATTGCGCAGCCGGCGGGGCGCGCGCAAGCGCACGCGGGCGCGGATGCGCTCACCCGGGTGGCGCGCGTCGAGGGCCGGATCGACGACCGCGGCGCCGTAGCCGTAGAGCAGGATGCGCGACGGCACCCCGCTGGACTCCCCGGGAGCCGGCGGGGTCACCGCGGCGACGTCCGTCAGGCGGATGCGAAAGCCGCCCCCACGACGCGTCACCTCCGCGACGGTGCCCTCGACGGTGACTTCGCCCGCGGCGACGCCACCGCGGGGCGCCGCCAGGCGCGTGGCCATCGCCAGCGCACCGGCGGCGAAGGCCAGCGCGAGCGCCGCGAGCGCGACGCGGCGCGCGTGGGCCAAGCCGAAGAGGCCGCCCACTGCGGCGAGAGCGCCCACTGCGCGCGCCGCTGCGGCGGACACCCATCCGCCGTCGGCGGCGACGACGCCGAGGATCTGGAAGACGGCGATGGCGGGCAGCAGCCACGGCACGGATGCACCGCGGGACCGGGGAAAGCGAGGCTAATCGAGGGTTGGGATGGGGTCCACCCCGGTGGAAACCGCGGTGTCAGTGCAGGCGTTCGTCGACCCGGCGGTGCGAGCTGCGACGCAGTCCCGTGACGTACGCCGAGAGCATGCGCAGGCCCTCGTCGAGCTTCTGGACCTCTTCGCGAACGCCGTGCATCAGACGCTCCACGTCGGCGATGTCGAGCGCGGAAGCGGACTCCGCGGCGACGCTCTCCGCACGGCTGGTGACCGCCGCCACACCGGCGAGAACCGCGCTGTACTCGTCGACGGAGAGCGAAGGCAGCATGGGCTCGAGCTGGCGCGCGACGCTCTCGATCCGCCCGGACGCGAGGCCGAGGCGGTCGAGATCCGCGCGCAGCCGATCGCGCAATCCGCGCGCGTCGAGACACTCACTACCGCGATTCCTCCGGGCGGGCTTGCTGGCCATGGCCACCTCCACGTCCCTCTGCGAGGGCCACGGCGGGGATTGGAGCAAGATCGATGCCATTCAGGATCTACACGAAACAACCTGCCCAATTTACTGAAACGAAAAGAGATTCCGGATTTCGAGAATCCCGCTCCCGCGCGCCGGCTTCCCGCCGCTCGGCGCTGCGGGGGACATGCGCGGGTCTAATTGGGAACTCCGTTACCGCCGTCTTCCAGCTCCGCCAAGGAGGCGAAGAAGCCGTGGATCACCGCGGCGTCGCGGGCGGTCACCCCGGCGACCGCCGTGAGCTCTTCGACGGAGGCCTTCCGAATCGCCCGCAGCGAGCCGAGCTGCTGCAGCAGCGCCCGCCGCTTGACGGGCCCGATACCCGGTAGCTCCTGCAGGATCGAGGTGAAGTTCTGCTTGGATCGAAGCGAGCGCTGGAAGTCGAGGGCAAAGCGATGGGACTCGTCGCGGACGCGTTGCAGCAGCAACAGACCCCGGGAGCTCGGAGGCAGCAGCACCGGATCCTTTCGTGCGGGGAGGAAGATGCGCTCCGCCTTGAGACCGCCGGAGCGGCGCACGCGCGGCTTGGGCCCCTCCTCGTCCCGCTCCTTCGAGAGCCCGATGGCATCGACGCGGAGGCCCGCATCCGCCAGGGCCGCCGACACCACCGCCAGCTGTCCCTTGCCGCCGTCGACGAGGATGAGGTCGGGCAGCGGATCGGTCTCGGCGCGACCGAGGCGACGCTCGAAGACCTCCCGCATCGCCGCGTAGTCGTCGTCGAGCGGGGCGTGCTTGATCCGGTAGCGGCGGTAGTCCTGCTTTCGCGGCTGGCCATCCTCGAAGCAGACGCGGCTCGCCACGGTCAGCGTGCCGTGCAGAGTCGAGACGTCGTAGCCCTCGATCCGCCGCGGGATCGCCGTGAGCGACAGTCGTTCCCGCAGCTCGGCGAGCGCGTGGTCGATGCTGGCGCGCGCGGCCATGCGCCGGTCCAGAGCGAGGGCCGCATTCCGATTGGCCATCTCCACGAGATCACTCGACGCGCCGCGCTGCGGCGTGCGCACTTCGACGCGCCGTCCCGCGGCCTCGGTCAGGAAGCTCTGCAGCACGCCGTCGTCGTCGATCTCCCGCGCCGCGAGGATCTCGTTCGGAACCGAACGCGCGTCTCCGGCGCCGTAGTACTGACCGAGGAACGAGCTCATCACCTCGCCGTCGTCGATCCGAACGTCGGAGAACGCGTACTCCTGGGTGCCCACCACGCGCCCTTCCCGGACCAGCAGGACCTGGACGCAGGCCTCCCCCCCGGTTCGGGCGAGGCCGAAGACGTCGCGGTCCACGCTCCGCCCGCTCACGATCTGCTGGCGTTCGACCGTCCGCGTGACGGCTTCGATCTGGTCTCGCAGCCGCGCCGCGTCTTCGAAGCGTTCGTCGGCGAC
>Ga0102952_1000940_pt1 | contig 10077 bp, 7 predicted proteins | sample SalPon2A_C_D1_MG_FD_78506 | JGI IMG/M metagenome (GOLD analysis project Ga0102952, IMG submission 78506) | Soil microbial communities from South San Francisco under conditions of wetland restoration - Salt Pond MetaG R2A_C_D1_MG | ecosystem: Environmental > Terrestrial > Soil > Wetlands | place... | reverse complement strand
GCCCGCAGCGCCGGCTGGCGCTCGGTGCGCATGGCCGTGCTGGTCTCGATCGTGCTGGGCGTGATCTTCGCCACGGGGCGCGAGCCCCTGGCGCGCGCCTTCAGCGTGGACGAAGGCGTGATCGCCGAGCTCGTGCCGTTCATGCTGCTGCTGGCGCTCTCGCAGCCGCTGCTCGGGCTGCACTTCACCCTGGCCGGCGCGCTGCGCGGCTCGGGCGACACGATCACGCCGCTGGTCGCGGCGGGCGTCGGCAACTGGGTGTTCCGCGTGCCGCTGGCCTACCTCGTGTCGCGCGTCCTCGAGGGGCCGGTGCTGTGGGTCTGGTGGTGCCTGGTCTTCGACCACGTGGCGCGCGGCGCGATCCTGACCGTGGTCTTCCGCCGCGGCCGCTGGCGGGAGCGGCTCGGCGCGGAGGCCTGAGGCGGACCGCGGCGGCCCGATCGTCCGCCCTCAGTCCGCGTCGTCGCCGGCCTTCGTCTCGGGGGAGAAGCGCTTGCGGAGGGTCTCCAGCGCGTCCTCCTCGGCGATCACGACCAGCACGTCGCCCTCCTCGAAGCGCGAGTCGTCGTCCACCAGGGCCGACTCGTCGTCACGGTTGCGCGCGATGGCGCGCGCGCCGGAGGGCAGCTCGAGGCTCGCGAGGTCCGAGACGCCTTCCGGGATCGCGAAGCTCAGGAAGCGCAGGCCCGACTGCACCACCGTCGTCAGCTCCGGGCTCGAGCGGCCCTCCACCTCGTCCACCAGCCGCAGGGCGATCTCGCGGTCGGGGACGATCACCTCGTCGAGGCCGAGCTTCGCGCAGATGGGCTCGAGCTCCGGGTCGTCCACCTTGGGCACGACGCGCGCGCAGCCGAGCTCGCGCCCGACCAGGGCCGCCAGGATGTTGGCCTCGTCGCGGTCGCTGACGCACAGGAGATGGTCGGTCTTCTCGGGGGCCAGCTGCTCCAGCACGGCGGGCCGGCTCCCGTCGCCCACCACGAGGCCGCAGTCGAGCTCGTCGGAGAGCCTCTCGATCGTCTCGTGATCCTCGTCGATCAGCACCACCTCGTGGCCCCGTTCGATCAGGAGGCGGGCCGTGTGGACCGCCAGGTGGCTCGCACCCACGAAGGTCACTCTCATTCCGACGAACGCCTCCTTCCCAGCCAGGTGCCGGGGAATGCCAGGACGAAGAACGCGAAGATCTCGACGCGACCCATGATCATGTCCAGACACAGTACTGCCTTGAGGGCCGGCTGGAGATCCGGGCCGACCGTGCCCGCCGAGAGTCCGACCGTGCCCAGGGCGGAGACCACGTCGAAGAGCGCGTCGAGCGGGTCGTGGCCGTAGGCGAGGAAGGGCAGCCAGGACAGCACCAGGACCGACGCGTAGGCCACCGCCACGGCGGCGGCGGCCTCGATCTCCTCGCTGCGGAGCCGGCTGCCCCCGACCCGCAGCAAGAGCACGCTGCCCCGCGGCATGGAGGCCCGGAGCACGAGCGCCCGCACGAGCTGCAGCAGCACGAAGACACGCAGGATCTTGAGCCCGCCCGCGGTCGAGCCGACCTCGCCACCGATGAACATCTGCACGATCAGCACGAGCTTGGCCGTAGCGGGCAGCTCCGCCACCGGCAGCGTCGAGAACCCGGCGGTCGTCTGGGCCGAGAGCGACATCCAGGCCGCGTGGCGCCAGGGGCTCGCCTCGTGCCCCCGGAGCCCGAGGCCGAGCGCCGCGGCGCCGGCGGCGACGAGTCCGAAGAGGATCCAGATCTGCGGGTCGCGCAGGCTCTTGCGGAGCGCTCCGCCGTAGTAGCGGGAGAACGACAGCGCGCCGGCCAGGCAGGCGAGACACACCGCGGTGCGGGCCGGGCCGGCCAAGCCGGCGAGGCTCGCGTCGGTCGTCGAGAACCCGCCCGTCGAGACGGCCGCCATTCCGATCACGAGTGATTCGAACCCGTGCATGCCCGCGGCAACGCACAGCGCGATCGCGCCGGCCGTGAGCACGAGGTACACGCCCAGCACGCGGCGTGCGTGCGCGCGCGTGCCACCCACGTAGTCGGGCGACTCGCGGGGATCGAAGCCGAGGCGCTTGGCGGCCACGCCGGCCGGGATCACGAAGGCCAGGGCCAGGGCGACCACCCCGAGGCCGCCGATCCACTGGAGCCATGCGCGCGCGAACAGGAAGGCGCGGGGCTGCCCCTCGAGCGTCGCGAGGGTCGAGAGGCCCGTGGTGGTGATGCCCGAGACGGCCTCGAAGAGGGCGTCGAGCGGGGCGATCCCGTAGGCCATGAGCGGGTACGTCATGGCGACGCCCGGCAGCACGAAGACCAGCGCGGTCACCACCAGGGCCTCGTTCGCCTGGACGCGGTCGGTGCAACGCAGCCGCATCGCGGCGCCGCCGAGCGCCCCGAATGCCAGCGCCACCACGGCCTGGCGCAGCGCCACGTCGGGGCGCCCGCCGAGCAGCGCGCCGCCGAGCGGGACCAGGGTCAGACCGGCCACGATCACCAGCAGCTGTCCCAGGTACCGCGCCAGCACGCGAGGCCGTATGGCGAAGTGGAGGCTGCGGAACGGGCCGGCCTTCATGGATCGGGCTCCGGTCGGCCCGTGCGATGCCCGCGCGGCCGGAGCCGCAGTGTACCGGGTGGCCCGGGTCGTCGCGCTTCCCGAGCGCTCAGGCGCCGGCGCTCGCGCGCACCTCGGCGAGCAGCGGCAGGTGGTCGGACGCGACCCGGGCGAGCGGGCTGCGGTGGGGGCCGGACGCGAGCAGGTCCATGCCCGGGCCGACCCAGATGCGGTCGAGCCCCACCACGGGCCGCTGCGACGGGAAGGTCCGCGCCACCGGCGCGGGCCGCAGGGCGCGCGAGATGCGGGCGAGCGGGTCGCGGAAGGGACGCCGCCGCCACTCGTTCACGTCGCCGAGAAGGGCGAGCACCGGCTCGGGGCGGCGCAGGAGGACCGCCTCGAGACCCTCGATCTGCCGGCGCCGCTCGCGCGCGCGCAGGCCGAGATGGGTCGTGATCACGCGCGCCGGCCCGCCGTCCGTCTCCACCAGCGCCTCGAGGGCGCCGCGAGGCTCGGCGCCGGGCACCGACAGATCGTGGCGCGCGATCTCGACGGGCGGTGCGCGCAGCAGCAGCCCGTTGCCGTAGAGGCCGTCGCCCTCCACGAGGGTGCCGCCCGCGACCGGTTGGAGGCCGGCCGCGTCCGCCAGCCGCTCGAGCTGGCCCGCGTGCGGCACGCGCTCGGAGGAGAGGACCTCCTGGAGCGCGACCACGTCCGGGCGCAGCTCGGCGAGTACCTCGGCGATCCGCTCGACCGAGCCGCGCCCGTCGCGCCCGATGCATCGGTGGACGTTGTAGGTGACCAGACGCAGCACCCCGTCGCTCGGCATGGCGCGAGTGTAGACGAGGCCCGGCCTCGACACGGCTACACTGCGCACCGTGCCTTCGAACCGAGCGAACGAGTCGCCGCCCGCGGCCGTCCTGCGACCGGGCAAGACCTGCTGGCGCGCCGTCGAGGCCGGGCGCGTCGCCTTCCTCGTGGACGGCGAGGCCTTCTTCGCAGCGGCGGCCGAAACCCTCGAGAACGCTCGCGAGAGCGCATGGCTCATCGGTTGGGACTTCCACAGCAACGTCGCGCTGCGCCGCAGCGACGCGCGTGGCGGGCCCGACGAGCTCGTCGCGCTGCTCGAAGCCTGCGTGCGGCGGCGGCCCGCCCTGCAGGTGCGCGTGCTCGCCTGGGACTTCGCGATGCTCTACGCCCTCGAACGCGAGTTCCTGCCCCTTCTCCAGTTCGGCGCGCGCACCCACCGCCGCATCCACTTCGCCATGGACGCCGTGCACCCCGTGGGCGCGAGCCATCACCAGAAGCTCGTGGTGGTCGACGACGCGGTGGCCTTCACCGGGGGCTTCGACCTGACCGCGCACCGCTGGGACACGCGCGACCACGCGCCCGACGACCCGCGCCGCACGACGCCCGCCGGCAAGCCCTATCCCCCCTTTCACGACGTGCAGATCGCCGTGGACGGCGAGGCCGCCGCCGTGCTCGGGGAGCTCGCGCGCGAACGCTGGCGACGCGCGACGGGCGAGCGCATCGATGCCACCGGTGACGGGAGCGACCCCTGGCCGGCCGGCGTCGAGCCCGCCGTGCGCGACGCGAGGGTGGGCATCGCGCGCACGCTGCCGGCGTTCGGCGAGCAGCCCGAGGTGCGCGAGGTGGCGGCGCTCTACCGCGCGAGCATCGCCGAGGCGCGGCGCTGGATCTACGTGGAGAACCAGTACCTGACGACGGCGACGGTGGTGGGGGAGCTGGCCGAGCGCCTGCGCGAGCCCGGTGGGCCCGAGGTGGTGATCGTCGCGCCGCGCGAGAACGTCGGTTGGCTGGAGCAGAACACCATGGGGGCCTTGCGCGCCCGGGCGGTGCGCGAGCTGCGCGCGGCCGACGCCGACGGCGACCGGCTGCGCGTGGTCTACCCCCACCGCGAGGGGCTGGCCGAGGGCGAGATCGTGAACGTCCACGCCAAGGTCATGGTCGTGGACGACGCCTTCGCGCGCGTCGGCTCCTCGAACCTCTCGAACCGATCCCTGGGCCTCGACTCGGAGTGCGACGTCGCCTTGGAGGCGTGCGGTCGTGAGGACGTCACCCGCGCGATCGCCGCGTTCCGCGACGACCTGCTGGCCGAGCACCTCGGCACGACCGCCAAGCGCGTGGCGCAGACGCTCGAGCGCACCGGCTCCCTGGTGGGCACCCTCGACGCCCTCGCCGGCGACGGCCCGCGCACGCTGCGCCCGCTCGAGGTCGAGGCCAGCGACCGCGCCGCCGCCGCCGTGGAGGCCTTCGGCGCCGTCGACCCCGAGCACCCCGCCGCCCTCGACGAGCTGGTGTCGCGCTTCGAGACTGACGGCGCGCCCGCCGCCGCGCGCGGTCGCACCGCCGACGGGCTGCGTCTGCTCGTCCCGGCCCTGGTCCTGGCCGCGGTGGCGCTGGCCTGGCAGACGACGCCCCTGGGCGAGCTCGTCACCGGCGAGCGGCTGGCCGCGGCGATCGGATTCGTGCGCGAGAGCCCCCTCGGGCCCGTGCTCGCGACCGGGGCCTTCGTCCTCGCGTGCCTGGCGCTGGTCCCGGTGACCGCCCTGATCGTCGCCTCGGGTCTGACCTTCGACCCGGCGACGGCGTTCGCGGTGGCGTGGGTCGGGAGCCTCGCGGCGGCGGTGGCGGGGCACCGCCTGGGCCGACACCTGTGGCGCGACGCCGTGCGCAGACGGGCCGGCGATCGCCTGAACGCCCTGACCCGCCGACTCGCGCGACGCGGCGTCGTATCGACCGCGCTGCTGCGGATCGTCCCCGTCGCGCCCTTCATGATGGTGAACCTCGTGGCCGGCGCGAGCCGCGTCTCGACCCGCGACTTCACCGTGGGCACGGCGCTCGGGATGCTGCCCGGCACGGCGCTGATGGTGCTCGGCGCCGCCGGGATCCGCGCGGCGTGGTCGGCGCCCGCGGGCCCGCCCTGGCTGTGGGCCGGGCTGGCGATCCTCGCCCTGCTCGGCGCCCTCGCCCTGCTGCGCCGCGTGGCGGCGCGCCTGGACCCGACCGACTAGCCGAGCCGGAAGACCAGCCGGTCGCCGTCGCGATCCACCGTGACGGTGCCGCCCTTGTCGAGGTCGCCGAACAGCACCTCGTCGGCGAGCCGGTCCTCGAGCTCGGTCTGGATCACGCGGTCGAGGGGCCGCGCGCCGAAGTCCGGGTCGTAGCCCTTCTCGCCGAGCCAGGCCCGCGCGGCGTCGGTCAGGGAGAGCGAGATGCCCTTTTCGGAGAGCCGCGCCTCGACCTGTTTCACGAACTTGTCCACGACGTGGCCCATGACCTCGGGCGTGAGCGGGTCGAACTTCACGACGGCGTCGAGCCGGTTGCGGAACTCCGGGCTGAACATACGCTCGATGGCCACGTCCTCGCCGCCCTTGCGCCCGCCGCTGAAGCCGATCGCACGGCGCGCCGCGTCGCGCGCGCCGACGTTGCTGGTCATGATCAGCGTCACGTGCCGGAAGTCGGCGGCGCGGCCCATGTTGTCGGTGAGGGTCGCGTGGTCCATCACCTGGAGCAGCACGTCGAACACCTCGGGGTGCGCCTTTTCGATCTCGTCGAGCAGCAGCACCGTGTAGGGGTTCTTGCGGATGCCCTCCACCAGCTGACCGCCCTGGTCGTAGCCGACGTAGCCGGGAGGCGCGCCGATCAGCCGCGCCACGCTGTGGCGCTCGGTGTACTCGCTCATGTCGAAGCGCAGGAACGGCACGCCCATGGTCTTGGCGAGCTGGCGCGACAGCTCGGTCTTGCCGACGCCGGTCGGGCCCGTGAAGAGGAACGAGCCGATCGGGTGCTCGGGGTTGCCGAGACCGGCGCGCGCCCGCTTCACCGCGCGCACCACGGTGCGGATCGCCTCGTCCTGGCCGAACACCACCTTCTTCAGGTCGGGCTCGAGGTTGGCGAGGCGCACCTTGTCCTGGGTCGAGACCTGGGCGACCGGCACGCCGGCGATGCGCGCGACGGTGGCCTCCATGTCGTGCACGCCCACGGTCTTGCGCTTGCGGCTCGACTTGCCGAGCCGGATCGCCGCCCCCGCCTCGTCCATCACGTCGATGGCCTTGTCGGGCAGGAAGCGGTCCTGGAGGTGTTTGACCGAGAGGCTCACGGCCGCCTCGAGGGCGGGCCGGGTGAACTTCACGCCGTGGTGCTCCTCGTAGCGGGGCGCGAGGCCCTTCAGGATCTGGATCGTCTCCTCGGCGGAGGGCTCGTGCACGTCGATGCGCTGGAAGCGCCGCGACAGCGCCCGATCGCGCTCGAAGTGGCGGTACTCGGCGTAGGTGGTGCTGCCCATGCAGCGCAGCTCGCCCGAGGCCAGCAGCGGCTTCAGCATGCTCGAGGCGTCCACCGCTCCGCCCTGGGCCGCGCCGGCGCCGAGGATCGAGTGGATCTCGTCGATGAAGATGATCGGGTTCTCGCGCTCGAGCACCGCGGCGATCAGCGCCTTGAAGCGCGCCTCGAAGTCGCCGCGGTAGCGCGTGCCCGCGACCAGCGCGCCCACGTCCAGGGAGAAGATCTCCGCGGTCTGCATGTCGGCCGGCACGCGGCCCTCGAAGATGCGCAGGGCGAGCCCCTCGGCCAGGGCGGTCTTGCCCACGCCGGTCTCGCCCACGAGGATCGGGTTGTTCTTGCGGCGGCGCGCGAGCACGTGGACGATCCGCTCGAGCTCGCGCTCACGGCCCACCAGCGGGTCGAGCTTCCCCTCCGAGGCGCGCTCGGTCAGGTTGGTGGCGAACAGCTCGAGCGGGTCGGCGATCTCCTCGCCGTCCTCGTCGAACTCGACGCCCGGGCCGGCCGGAGAGATCTCCTCGCTCCCGTCGAGGCCCGGCACCTTGGCGATGCCGTGGGAGACGAACTTCAGCACGTCGAGGCGCGACACGCCCTGGGCGCGCAGCAGCGACACGGCGTGGCTGTCGGGCTCCTGGAAGATCGCGGCGAGCAGGTCGTCCACCTCGACCTCGTCCTTCTCGGCGCTCTCCACGTGGGTGATGGCGCTCTGGACGACGCGGTGGAAGGCGAGGGTCTGGCGCGCCTCGCCCGGCACGGAGTCGGTGGCGACCTCCACGTCCTCGGCGAAGAAGCGCTGCAGCTCCTGCTTCAGGGCCCCCACGTCGGCGCCGCAAGCCCGCAGCACCTGGGCCCCGCGCTCGTCGTGGAGCAGCGCGTAGAGCAGGTGCTCCACCGTCACGTAGGCGTGCCGGCGCACCGCCGCCTCGCGCAGCGCGACCTGAAGGGTCAGCTGTAGCTCTCGCCCGAGACTCGCCATCGGTGTCCCTACTCCTGCTCCACGCCCGCCCGCAGCGGGTATCCGTTTCGCTCGGCCGCCTGGTGCACGGCCACCACCTTCGTCTCCGCGACCTCCAGAACGTACACCCCTGCGATGCCGAAGCCGCCCCGGTGGATCTGGAGCATCAGCTGGGTCGCCTCCGCGGGGCTCTTCTGGAAGATCTGCTCCAACACCCGGACGACGAACTCCATGGGGGTGAAATCGTCGTTGTAGACGATGACCTTGAACTTCGGCGGGCGCTTCAGCTTGGGGCGCGTCTCGGTGAGGACGCCCCGGTCCCGGCCCGGGTCGGGCGGCGCCGGTTTGCTCGGGGTGTCCTCGCCGCGAAAGGCCGGCATGCGCGGAGGATAGCCCAGCGAGCCGCGCGGCTAGGCCGCTCGCCCCTGCGGGCGCCCGGCTAGACTGGCTCGATGGCGCAGGTGCGGATCGGCGAGGGGGTGGCCGCGATCCCGCGCGAGGCATGGAACGCGCTCGTCGGCGACGAGTCGCCCTTTCTCGAGTGGGAGTTCCTCGCCTCGCTCGAGGAAACGGGCTGCCTCGGGCGCGAGACGGGCTGGCTGCCGCGCCCGCTCACCCTGCACGACGACGCGGGCCGCATGGTCGCCGCGGCGCCCCTCTATCTGAAGGGCCACAGCGAGGGCGAGTTCGTCTTCGACTGGTCGTGGGCCGACGCCGCCTCCCGCGCGGGCATCCCCTACTACCCGAAGCTGCTGGTGGGCGTGCCGTTCACGCCGGTCTCGGGCGCGCGCTTCCTCACCGAGCCGGGCCTGCCCCGCAAGGAGCGCAAGGCCGCCATCGCGACGCTCGGCGCCGCGCTCGTGGACCTGTGTCGCGACAACGACCTCTCCGGCGTCCACGTCAACTTCTGCCGGCCCGACGAGCTGGGCGTCCTCCAGAAGGGCGAGTTCGTGGCACGCGTCGGCATGCAGTACCACTGGGCCAACGAGGGCTACGCGGACTTCGAGGCCTACCTGGCGCGCTTCCGCAGCAAGCGGCGCAACCAGATCCGGCGCGAGCTGCGCGGCGTGGCCGAGGCGGGCATCGAGGTGCGCGTGGCCGTGGGCGACGAGATCGACGACGCCTGGTTCGACCCCATGTTCGAGTTCTATCGGACGAACGTCGATCGCCACTTCTACGGGCGGCGCTACCTCAACCGCGAGCTCTTCGGCCTGCTGCGCGAGCGCTTCCGCCAGCGGCTGTGCTTCGTCGTGGCGCTCGAGGGCGGCGTGCCGATCGCCGGCGCCCTGAACGTCCAGAAGGGCGACGCCCTCTACGGGCGCTACTGGGGCTGCACCCGCGACGTCCGCTACCTGCACTTCGCCGTCTGCTACTACGAGGCGATCCGCCACTGCATCGAGCGCGGGATCGCACGTTTCGAGCCCGGCGCCGGCGGCGACTACAAGCAGCTGCGCGGATTCGACGCCACGCCGACCCTCTCGGCGCACTTCCTGGCCGACGCGCGCCTCGCCGAGGCCGTGGCCCGCTACCTCGAGCACGAGCGCCACGAGTACGCCGACGCCGTGCGCCACCTGCGTCGCCACTCGGCGCTCAAGGCGGCGGATCCCTCGCCCCCGCGCCCGGGCGGACGCGGCCCCGGGGACTCGGACGAGGAGCCGCCGGCCTAGGCGCTCGGGCCCGCCAGGGCGTGGCCGATCAGCTCGCGCACGTCGGGGTGGCGCAGCAGGCCCAGGGTGTCGTTGGCCTCGATCATCTCCCGGACGGCGGGGTCCTCGGCCAGGCGCGCGAGGGCCGGGTCCTGCTTCACGGCCTGGAGACGCGGGCCGACGGCCGACAGCGCCTCGGCCGCGGCGTCGCGGAAGGCGCGCGAGCTGGCCGCGGCCTCCTCGGAGACGAGGCCCAGGTCGGCGAGTTCGCGCCGCGTCGTGCCGTCGTAGGCCAGGGCCAGGAAGCTCGCGCGCTCGACGGCGGATCGGGAGCGCCCGTTCTCGACCTGCTGCCAGAAGAGCCGGTCGTCGCGCAGCCCGAGCACGTGCGGGTTGGCGAGCAGGCGCTCGACGCGCGCCAGCGCCTCGGCCGGATCGCTGGCGGCGCGCGCCGCCGCGGCGCCCGCGGGCCCGCGGTCGGCGAGCGCCCAGGTGCCGACGCCGCGGATCACCGAGCGGGCCACGGGCACGAAGCGCGAGCCCTCGGCGGAGGGGAGCGCCTCGTTGCCGGTCTGGGTGCGCAGCACGTCCACGGTGATGCCGAGCCAGGCCACCAGCACGGCGAAGGCCG
>Ga0102952_1000939_pt1 | contig 10078 bp, 10 predicted proteins | sample SalPon2A_C_D1_MG_FD_78506 | JGI IMG/M metagenome (GOLD analysis project Ga0102952, IMG submission 78506) | Soil microbial communities from South San Francisco under conditions of wetland restoration - Salt Pond MetaG R2A_C_D1_MG | ecosystem: Environmental > Terrestrial > Soil > Wetlands | place... | reverse complement strand
CGCAGCCGGGGTACCGACAACACCCTGGCCGTAGCTGCGCAATCAATCGTACAGAGGTTTGTCAGCATGCCATCATTTGATGTCGTTTCCGAGGTAGATATGCATGAAGTTACCAATGCAGTCGACCAGGCCAATCGCGAGGTCGGTAACCGCTTTGATTTCAAGGGCAGCAATTCAATTTTTGAACAGAATGGCGCGGTCATAACCCTGCATTCAGAATCGGAATTTCAGCTGCAACAGATGCTCGACATACTGCAAAACAAGCTGATTAAGCGCGGCGTTGATATTGCCTGCCTGAAAGCCGATGATGCCGAGCTGGCCGGCAAAAAGGCCCGGCAGGTCGTCACACTGCGCCAGGGCATCGATGCCGACATGGCGCGCAAGATCGTCAGGATGATCAAGGACAGCAAGATGAAAGTGCAGGCAGCGATACAAGGCGAAAAGGTCCGTATCAGCGGCAAAAAACGAGATGACCTACAGCAGGTGATCGCACTGTTGCGCGAGGCCAAACTCGACCTGCCGCTGCAATATGAAAATTTTCGCGATTGACGCGTCCGAGGGTAAGACAACGTCACGTCGATCCATTATAATGACCACTTTGACCGCCGGTCTTTACATAATACGGCGGGAACCATAGCAACCCACAGGGATTATTCATGACACTGCATGCTACCATCACTACCAGCAAGGGTTCGATCAAGCTGGAACTGTTCGCCGAACAGGCACCGATGACCGTTGCCAACTTCGTCAATCTGGCCAAACGCGGTTTTTACGACGGCCTGAATTTTCACCGCGTCATTCCCGATTTTATGATCCAGGGCGGTTGCCCGCATGGCAGCGGAAGCGGCGGACCGGGTTACCGTTTCGATGATGAATGCACCGCGGAGTTGCGACATGACAAACCCGGCATACTATCTATGGCCAATGCCGGCCCCGGTACCAATGGCAGCCAGTTTTTTATTACCCATGTCGCCACGCCGTGGCTGGATGGCAAACATACGGTGTTTGGTGCCGTTAGCGGGACTGCCGACCAGGATGTTGTCAACAGTATCGCCCAGGGCGATACCATTGAATCAATTACCATCGACGGTGATGACAGTGCGCTGATGGCATCCATGCAGGATAAAATCACGGCCTGGAATGCTGTACTGGATGGATGATCAGGTAACATTCATATGAGTGGAAGACTGCTCACACAGCCGCTTTATTCCGCTCACTGTCCCGCTTTTATCCCAGACGATCATCGGCAACGTAATACCGAGGATCTTCTATCACATTGACCTCGACCAGGTTGCCGGCCTTATCGAGTAACTTACGGCAGTCTTCACTCAGATGACGGATATGCAGGGTCTTGCCGGCATTCATGTATCGCTCGGCCAGGCTGTCAATCGCCTCCAGACCGGAATGATCATAGACGCGTGAGTGCTGGAATTCCAGCACCACGTCGTCCGGATCATCATGCGGTTTGAACAGTTCCTGAAAGTTGCGTACCGAAGCAAAAAACAGCGGGCCATGCAGTTCATAGACCTTCCAGCCGTGCTCATCCTGAATGATCCTGACCTCGATATGCCTGGCATGCTGCCACGCGAATACCAGCGCTGCGACGATCACGCCGACGATGACGGCAATGGCCAGATCGGTCAGCACCGTGACCACCGCAACCAGTATGCCGACAAAGGCGTCCGCCGGCGGAATGCGTCCCAGTAGCCGGAAACTGGCCCATTCAAAGGTGCCGAGCACGACAATGAACATCACGCCGACCAGTGCGGCCAGCGGAATCATCTCGATCAGGCCGGAAGCGAAGAGTATAAATATCATTAAAAACAGGGCCGCCGAGATGCCGGACAGACGCCCGCGGCCGCCGGAATTCACATTGATCAGGCTCTGACCGATCATCGCGCAACCACCCATGCCGCCGAAAAACCCGGTAACGATATTGGCCGTACCCTGGCCTATACATTCCTTGTTACCTCGGCCGCGGGTTTCGGTGATCGCGTCTATCAACGTCATCGTCAACAGTGATTCGATCAGTCCGATGGCCGCCAGGATCGCGGCATAAGGGAAAATGATCCTGAGGGTCTCCAGATTGAAAGGCACCATCGGCATATGGAAAACGGGCGGACCACCGGCGATCGAGGCGATATCACCGACGGTACGGGTGTCCAGACCCAGGCTAAATACCAGCGCCGTGACAATAATGATCGCCGCCAGCGATGACGGGATCGCCCGCGTCAGGCGCGGCAAAAAGTGGATGATCGCCATCGTCAGCGCCACCAGCCCCAGCATCAGCCACAGGGTCGGGCCGGACATCCATTCCAGTGTGCCGTCAACGCCCGGCAATTTGAAGTTTTGTAGCTGCGACAGGAAGATCACGATAGCCAGGCCGTTAACAAAGCCGAGCATGACCGGGTAGGGTACCAAGCGGATAAATTTACCCAGTCGCAGAATCCCGGCCATGATCTGGATGATACCCATCAACACCACCGTGGCAAAAAGATATTCAATGCCGTGTTCGGCCACCAGCGCTACCATGACCACGGCCAATGCCCCGGTGGCCCCGGAGATCATGCCCGGGCGACCGCCGATGGCCGCGGTGATCAGGCCCACCAGAGAAGCCGCATACAAACCCACCAGCGGGTGGACACCGGCGACAAAGGCGAAGGCCACCGCCTCCGGTACCAGCGCCAGGGCGACGGTCAGGCCCGACAGGATATCGGTGCGAATATTTCTGGGATAATAACTGGCAATATCAAACATGGCATTTCACTTGATCAGGGGACAGGTATCCGCTCATGACCCGGTAGCAAAGGGACGAACCGGGATGCAATAAAAAACCCGTACCCGGCCGACCGGGTACGGGTCATCAACCCGCAACAGCCTGTTACTGTTGATGGTAGGAAACGACGCGCTCGACCTCGTTTCTGGAACCCAGGATCACCGGTACCCGCTGATGCAGACCCGTTGGTTTGATCTCCAGGATACGCTCGCGACCGGTTGAACTCAGGCCGCCGGCCTGCTCGACAATCATCGACATCGGGTTGGCCTCATACAGCAGGCGCAGTTTACCGGCCTTACTGGGGTCCTTGGTATCTTTCGGATACATGAAGATACCGCCGCGCGTCAGGATACGGTGGACCTCGGCAACCATAGAGGCGACCCAGCGCATGTTGAAATTTTTCTCACGGGCGCCGCCCTCGGTACCGGCCAGACATTCATCGATGTAACGCTTGACCGGGGCCTCCCAGAAACGCGAATTAGAAGAGTTGATCGCAAACTCCTGGGTGTCGGCCGGGATCGTCATATTCGGATGGGTGAGGATAAACTCGCCCACATTCTGATCCAGGGTAAAACCGTTGACGCCGTGGCCGGTGGTCAGCACCATCATCGTCGACGGACCATACAGGGCATAACCGCCACAGACCTGCTCGGTACCCGGTTGCAGGAAATCCTCGGCCTTGGCGTCGACCACGCCTTCGGGCGCACGCAGGATTGAAAATATCGTTCCCACGGAGATGTTGACATCGATGTTCGACGAGCCGTCAAGCGGATCAAATACCAGCAGGTATTTACCCTTGGGGAATTCGGCCGGGATCGGCGACACTTCATCCATCTCTTCCGAGGCCATGCCGGCCAGATGCCCGCCCCAGCAGGTCGCATCCATGACCATCTCGTTGGAAATGATATCCAGCTTTTTCTGGGTTTCGCCCTGGACGTTCTCGGAACCGGCCGTACCCAGCACCCCTATCAGGTCACCCTGGTTAACGGCATTGGAGATGTTCTTGCACGCGGTGCAGATATCGTTCAACAAGCCGGTGAAATCACCGGAAGCGCCGATCTTGCGCTGCTCTTCAATAATAAACTGGGTAATCGTCTTGCCAATTTTCATGGTGATAGTTCCCTAAAGTTAAAAACAATTCTTTCGCCTGCGGGTCAGCACAGGATTCCGTCCTGAATCCCTCAGCCAATTCATTGAAAGACAAATAGAAAGAGCGCGACAGCGCAATGCCTCAAATCAGCCCGGTATTATGCTTGGTTTGCCTGATAAAATCAAAACTCAGGCAATAATACCCGTGAGTAATCACTCAGGATAACGCCGGGGTCCATCCATCCCCCGTAACCGGTAATCAAATATCTTATTGTTTTGTTGATACTTATATTATTACAGGCACTATGGCCCTGTATATTTTATGGTTTATACCCCGTCAAGAAATTATTGACCTATGCGCTCAAACCCTGATTTCAGGGTTCAAGGCATTCCCCTAAAACCTCTGAAGGAACGGTGCAGGTGGCCAGAGCCAGTTATATGCTTGGTCAGTTGTCAATACAACTTAATGCCATCGTAATGAAATTCAAAATCTAGCCTCATCCGGCACGATGGCAGGGACCTGTGCACCCCATGGTAAAAATTCCAGGCCTGCCATCTCCTCTGTAAGACCCCTCTCATCAGGATTAGCCCTGAGGCGACCTACCTGAACCCGATTAGCTGGGGTATACTGTCGCCCGCCATGCTGACTTACCCCACTATTGACCCCGTCGCCATCCACCTCGGGCCGCTACAGGTGCACTGGTACGGGATCATGTACCTGGTCGGCTTTTCGGCCGCCTGGTGGCTGGGCAGATACCGCGCCGACAGGGATCCGAAGTGGACCCCCGAACAGGTCGGTGATTTAATCTTCTATGGCGCCCTCGGCGTCATCCTCGGCGGCCGCCTCGGATATATCCTGTTTTATGATCTCGCCGCCTATATCCAGTCACCGCTGAATATCTTCAAGATCTGGCTGGGCGGTATGTCCTTCCACGGCGGCCTGCTCGGTGTCATCACCGCATTGTGGTTATATGGCCGCCGGCTGGGCAAGGGCTTTTTCGAGGTGACCGATTTCGTCGCGCCACTGGTGCCGATCGGCCTCGGCGCCGGGCGTATCGGCAATTTCATCAATGGCGAGCTGTGGGGCCGGGTCAGCGAACTGCCCTGGGCCATGGTCTTCAGCGACCCGCGTGCCGGCGGCCTGCCCCGGCATCCATCCCAGCTCTATGAAGCCCTGCTCGAAGGCCTGCTGCTGTTTGTCATCGTCTGGGTCTTTTCAAGAAAACCGCGGCCGTTGATGGCGGTATCGGGGATGTTTCTGCTGTTTTACGGCTTGTTCCGCTTTTTCGTCGAATTCACCCGCATGCCCGACGCCCAGCTCGGTCTGATCGCCTTCGACTGGATGTCGATGGGCCAGTTATTATCACTGCCGATGATCGCGCTCGGGGTACTCTTTCTCGGCCGGGCATATAGTTATAATAAACGATCTGAATAACCCGAATCTATGCCACAGGAATAAGCGATGCAGCAATATCTCGATCTGATCCGTCATGTCCGTGACACCGGTACCCACAAGGCCGATCGCACCGGCACCGGCACCCTCAGCGTGTTCGGTTATCAGATGCGTTTTGAACTGAGCCAGGGTTTCCCGCTGGTGACGACGAAGAAACTACACCTGAAAAGCATCATCCATGAACTGCTGTGGTTTCTGTCCGGTGACACCAATATCCGCTATTTAAAGGATAATGGCGTGTCCATCTGGGATGAATGGGTCGATGACAACGGCGATCTGGGACACGTCTATGGCTATCAATGGCGTAGCTGGCCGACGCCGGATGGCGGCCATATCGACCAGATCAGCCAGGTCATTGAACAGATCAGGGCTAATCCGGATTCACGCCGCCTGATCGTCAGCGCCTGGAATGTCGCCGAGATCGAAACCATGGCGCTGCCGCCGTGCCATGCCTTTTTCCAGTTCTATGTTGCCGAAGGCCGGTTGTCATGCCAGCTGTATCAACGTAGCGCCGATATCTTCCTCGGCGTACCGTTCAATATCGCCTCCTATGCCCTGCTGACGCTGATGATCGCCCAGGTAACCGGCCTGCAGGCCGGTGAATTCGTCCATACCCTCGGTGATGCCCATCTGTATAACAACCATCTTGAACAGTCCGAACTGCAATTGTCACGCTCACCACTGCCGCTACCCCGGATGCTGCTGAACCCGGATATCGACTCGGTGTTTGATTTCAGTTACGACGATTTCCAGTTGCTGGATTATCAAAGCCATCCGCATATCAAGGCGACTGTAGCGGTCTAGCCGGGCGCGTTCATGACCCTCTCTATTATTGCCGCCATGGCCCGCAATCGCATCATCGGTATCAACAATACATTACCGTGGCGCCTGCCGGCCGACCTGCAGCACTTCAAACAGGTAACGATGGGTAAACCGGTGATCATGGGCCGCAAAACCTTTGAATCCATCGGCCGACCGTTGCCGGGCCGCGCCAATATCATTATCACGCGGGACCGTGACTATACTGCTGAAGGCTGCCACATCGTCCATTCCATCGCTGATGCCTTTGCCGAAATTGATCCGCACGAAGAGGCCATGGTCATCGGGGGCGCCTCGTTTTACGCCCAGGCTCTGCCCTATGCCAGCCGCATGTATCTGACCATTATCGATGAAGACTTTGACGGCGATGCGGTGTTCCCGGAATATGATCCTTCACGATGGCAGGTGATCAAACGAGTCGACGGCATCCGCGACGCAAAAAACGCGCATCGCTATTATTTCATTACGCTGGAACGAAAAGACGCCGACACAGATTTTATGCCTCTTTGAGCATCGCCAGCAGTTCATCCTTCAGTTTCAGACGCTGTTTTTTCAGGCCTTCGGTATATTCATCGGACGGTGTCTCCACCCCCTGCTCGATCCTGTATATCTCATGATCAATGTCATGATATTGGTCAAACAGACGGGCAAAATGCGGGTCACTGGTCTTGAGCTCATGGATACGCTCCTTGTATTCCGGCAGCTCATGCACCAGGTCGTGTTTCTCGCCAAACATGGTTCAACCTCCGTATCAAGATCCATGGATACCAGTGTATACCTGGCTGTTCCGGTTTCATAGTCCGCGGCACCCGTTAGAAGCGATATATAATGTCATCAAAATTTAATCTCTTCGTCACAAACCCTTAACCTGAAACAACAAGAATTCCTTGTGGCTAAACCACCGAGGAGATATCTGATGAATCTGTATATCAAGGAATGGCCGAATAAGACGGCGACACTGATGCTGGAAAACGGCACGGTACTGTTTACCTTTCACAGCGTCGATGATGCCCTGTTGACCTGCAAGGACTGGTACGACTGTAATGTCAGGGAAGACGGGGCGGGAAATGCCGTTGAGCCGGCCTATACCTACCTGAACTAGGACGGACTGTAGCGCAACTGAAACAGCGGGCAAGATCGGCGCGAAACGGGAGTGACGAACCCCCGGTCCTGAGTGCCGAGTCCTTGGCACTCAGCACTCATCTTAATGCACCGGCTCCTCGACCTTGCGCTCATCGGGCTCGGGCATGATTTCATACCAGCCCTCGTCGGGCTTGGCGGTAGCCGGTTCCTGAACGTCGGTGTCGACGGTCTCCGCGGCCGGGGTGTCGGCCTGTAACACCTCGGGTTTGTCCTGCTGCATCCTGACGGCACTGCTATCACATAACTGTTCCGAGCCTTCGGCCAGATGATTATAGATAGCACGGGAATTGGCGGCCAGCGCATCAACCAGTTCGGCCGTGCGGGAAAAATGCCGGGTAACACGGCCACGATATTCGTTGAGCTCGTTGTTGACGCTGTCAAGTTCGAGCTGTAATTCGTCGGCGCGTTTCCTGACACGGTCCCCACTGCGACCAATGAAAAAACCGCCGCCTACCCCGATGATCAAGGCCGTTATTGCATACCACCATTCCATCATTCACCTCCGTTACTGCGATCATGTCTGTAACCCGGCAGGAGCACATGGCTTCAGTCCTAAGTCCTATAATATTAGACATGGGTCAGCCACTCACTATGTACATCGGTGCGCCCGTGAACCAGATCAAAATACAGGGTTTGCAGACGCTCGGTAATCGGACCGCGACCGCCGGTACCGATCTCACGTCCGTCGACAACACGGATCGGTGTCACCTCGGCGGCGGTACCGGTAAAAAAGGCCTCATCGGCGACATAGATCTCGTCACGGGTAATCTGCTTTTCGACTACCTGGATGCCGAGCTCTGCCGCCAACTGGATTATCGTTGCGCGGGTGATACCATCCAGCGCCGACGTCAACGTCGGGGTATAGAGTACGCCATCACGTACCAGAAAGATATTTTCACCGCTGCCTTCGGCAACATAGCCCTGGGCGTCGAGCAGCATGGCCTCATCGCAGTTGCAGGCCAGCGCCTCGTTCAGCGCCAGAATAGAGTTAATATAATTTCCGTTGGATTTAGCCTTGCACATCGTGACATTGACATGGTGACGTGTATAGGATGAGGTCCGAACGCGGATACCATTCTTCATGTTTTCCTCACCCATGTAAGAACCCCATGACCAGGCAGCGATCATCACATGCGTTTGCAGGTTGTCGGCTCGCAGACCCATGCCTTCGGCACCGAAAAAACACATCGGTCGGATATAACCGGATTCAAGCTGATTGTCGCGCACCGCTGCGCAGGTCGCCGCATTCACGGTATCCTTGTCATACGGCATCGGCATATTCAGGATATGCGCCGAGCGGAACAGCCGGTCGGTATGTTCCTGCAGACGAAAAATGGCCGTCCCCCTGTCGGTCCGGTAGGCACGCACGCCTTCAAACACACCCAGACCATAATGCAGGGTATGGGTCAGCACATGGACTTTAGCCTCGCGCCACGGCACCATTTCCCCATCCAGCCAGATGACGCCGTCACGGTCATCCATATTCATCTTGCTCATAACTCTACGCCTTAAAATGACAGACTTGTAAGATCCGATTGTAGCGAATACACCATTAATTTTCACTGTCCGCCACAAGAATATTCAAGCAGACACCGCTGGCCACGGACGTGTCCGTAGCAGCTTACACCATTGAAATCCGTCTCAGGGTCCTTGCGGGGGTGGATTCATGAACTGTTCCCAGATGGCCGTGACGGTACGGCGATATTCCCCGAATTCGCTGGCCGACACCAGGGCCGGCTGTTGTTGCAGGGCCTGGCGATGATTGCAGGCGCGATAGGCCTGATAGGCGTCGATCAATAAGCGGCTCTGCAGATCGGTCAGCAGGCCTGCCTCCGCCAATGCCTGTAACTGGCGGATATTATCGGTCCAGCGCATCAACAGCGGATACTGTCCCGACCAGCGCAGCACGGCGTACTGGACCAGAAACTCGATATCGGCAATACCGCCCGTGTCCTGCTTGATATCAAATTGATCCCTACCCCCGCGGGTCAATTCCGTACGCATCCGTTCACGCATACTGGCGACCTCGTGACGCAGGGCATCCGGGTCACGTTCTCGTGACAGTATCTCCTGGCGCAGGTCTGTGAATGTTGCGGCGATTGATGACGAACCGGCCACGACCCGGGCCCGGATCAGGGCCTGGTGTTCCCAGGTCCAGGCCTCGTTGCGCTGATATTCCGCGAAGGCGGCGATACTGCTGACCAGCAGGCCCGAGGATCCGCTGGGACGCAGACGCATATCCACCTCATAGAGGATGCCGCTTGGTGTCCGGGCGGTAAGAATATGAATGATTCGCTGGCCGAGACGCACATAACGCATACCGAGTTCGGCATCGCCGTCATGTAAAAAAACCAGATCCAGATCGGAACCATAACCCAGCTCGAGTCCGCCGAGCTTGCCGTAGGCGACGATGGCAAAGCCGGCCTCTACAACGGCCTGCTCCGAATCCGGTACCACATGTCGGGCGGCGATCGTCAGCACCTGCGCCAGGACCACCTCGGCAATCTCCGTCAGATGGTCACTGACGACCATCAGCGGGATGGCGCCGACCAGATCCGCCGCCGCCACCCGTAACACCTGGGTCTGCTTAAAATGCCGTAACACTTCCATGTGCTGCTCCAGATCATCCGCCGCCGCGGCCTCAAGTCGGGTACTGAGTTGTTGTTCCAGGCTGTCGCGGCGGGGCGGGGCATAGAGGCTGCGCGGATCGAGCAATTCATCGAGCAGCAACGGATAACGGGCAAGCTGTTCACTGATCCATGAACTGGCCGCACACAGCTTGACCAGTTGCGACAGGG
>Ga0102952_1000936_pt1 | contig 10090 bp, 10 predicted proteins | sample SalPon2A_C_D1_MG_FD_78506 | JGI IMG/M metagenome (GOLD analysis project Ga0102952, IMG submission 78506) | Soil microbial communities from South San Francisco under conditions of wetland restoration - Salt Pond MetaG R2A_C_D1_MG | ecosystem: Environmental > Terrestrial > Soil > Wetlands | place... | reverse complement strand
TGTTCGGGGCGGCGCTCCTCCTGCTGCTGGCCAACGTGGGCAAGGAGGCCGAGGAGCAGTCGAAGGCGGTGCACGAGGCGTTCGCCGAGGCCGAGTGGGTGACCCTGTTCTTCTTCGTCGGCCTGTTCATCCTGGTGGCCGGGGTCGAGAAGGCGGGGCTCCTGGAGATGTTGGCCAGGGGCGTCCTGGACGTGACCCGGGGCAGCTACCACGTGACCGCGTACGCGATCCTGTGGGTGTCCGCCGTGGCCTCGGCCATCGTGGACAACATCCCGTTCGTGGCGGCCATGATCCCCGTGATCAAGGACATGGCTCCGGCCCTCGGGGGTACGCAGCACATCGTCACGCTGTGGTGGGCGCTGTCGCTGGGCGCCTGCCTGGGCGGCAACGGCACGCTGATCGGCGCCAGCGCCAACGTGGTGGTGGCCGGCTTCGCCGAGCGGTCGGGCGAGCCCATCCGCTTCATCCCCTTCCTCAAGGTGGCCGTCCCGGCCATGCTCGTGTCCATAGCGATCAGCCACGTGTATCTCTACCTGCGCTACCTGAACTGAGGCGTCGTTCGATGGAGGGGAGAAGGGTGCGCATCGGCGCCCGTAAGTCCGAGCTCGCCAGGGTCCAGGCGGAGTGGGTCGCCGACGCGCTCCGTCGAGCCCATCCCGACCTCGAGGTCGAGTGCGTGTGGATGTCGACGGAGGGCGACCGGATCCAGGATCGTCCGCTGCCGGAGATCGGCGGGAAGGGCCTGTTCACCGCCCGCCTGGAGACCGCCCTCGAGGCGGGTGACATCCACCTGGCCGTTCACTCCCTCAAGGACCTGCCCACCGAGCTCGCCGGGGGATTCACGCTCGGGTGCGTGCCGGCCCGCGAGGATCCGCGGGACGTCCTCCTGGGGCCCGAAGGACCGACGACGCCGGGCGATCTGCCGCCGGAGGCGGTCGTCGGGACCTCCTCACCCCGCCGTATGGCGCAGCTCCGGGCCCTGCGGCCGGACTGCCGGACGCGCGCCATCCGGGGCAACGTGGGGACGCGCATTCGGAAGATGCGGGAGGGTCGGGTGGATGCGCTCCTGCTCGCGGGAGCCGGGCTGCTCCGTCTGGGGCTCCTGGAGAGGTCCGAAGGAGGCTTCCTCGAGCCGCCCGCGTGGCTTCCCGCTCCGGGCCAGGGAGCGCTGGCTCTCGAGTGCCGAAGGGACGATGCCGAGACCCTGGAGCGGATCGCTGATCTGCAGGACCTCGCGGCGCGTGCGGCCGTCGAGGCCGAGCGAGCCCTCCTGGCGACGCTGGAAGGAGGCTGCCAGGTGCCCGTCGGGGCGCTGGCCCGGCCCGACGGCGATCGGGGGCTGCGGCTGGATGCGATCGTGCTGGCCGAGGATGGCTCGCGCTGGCTGCGGGCGTCCGGCACGGCCGCCGCGGAGGAGGCGACGGAGCTGGGTGCATCCGTGGCCGGAGAGCTTCTGGATCGCGGTGCGGACCGACTCCTGTCGGTGCACGCCTCGCCGTGAAGAATCCGCCGCGGCCCCCGGCGGGTGACTCGGCGCCGGACGGCGTCGGTCTCGAGCGCGAGACCGCGGTCCGGGCCCTGGGCCGTCCGCGCGACTTCCGCCTCGTGTTCACGAACGGCTGCTTCGACGTGCTGCACGTCGGACACGTGGAGAGCCTCAGGGCGGCCCGCGCCCTGGGGGACCGCCTGGTCGTCGGCCTGAACTCCGATGCCTCCGTGCGCCGCCTCAAGGGACCGGGCCGACCCCTGATTCCGGCCGGGGACCGGGCGCGGATCCTGGCGGCTTTGCGCTCCGTGGACGCCGTCGTCGTGTTCGAGGAGGACACCCCCGAGACGCTGGTACGGGAGCTCCTGCCCGATGTCCTCGTCAAGGGCGCGGACTACGAGGGGGAGGAGATCGCCGGGGCCGCGGCGGTCCGCGAGGCGGGGGGCGAGGTGCGGCTCCTGCCCCTCGTGCCCGGGCGCTCCACCTCCTCCCTCGTCCGCAGGATGGCCGCGCGCGAGGTGGACCGGACCGGTGGAGCTTCCGACGGGGCGTGGCCGGAGCGTCCCGACCGGCTGCTGGTGGCGACCCGGAACCCCCACAAGCTGGACGAGATGCGAGAGCTGCTGGGGGAGGTCCCCGCCCGCCTCGTCTCCCTACAGGACGTGGGAGCCGAGCCCCTGGAGGTAGAGGAGGAGCTGGAGACGGCCGCGAGCTTCGCGGGCAACGCGCTCGCCAAGGCGATCCACTTCCACGCCCGCACCGGAATGACGACTCTGGCCGAGGATTCCGGGCTGTGCGTCCAGGCCCTGGGCGTGGGCCCCGGCGTGCGTACGAAGCGCTTCGCTCCGCCGGAGTGGGCCAGGCGCTTCGGCCGCGACGCAGCCAATAACCGGTGGCTGCTCGAACGCCTGCGGGGCGTGCCTTCGGGCGAGCGCGGGGCCTGCTACCGGTGTGCGGCGGCCGTAGTGGACGGGCGCGGCCGCCTCGTGGTGGAGGGGGAGGTGTGCGGCCGCATCGCCGAAGATCTTCGCGGGGAAGGGGGGTTCGGCTACGACCCCATCTTCCTTCTGCCCGAGCGCGGACGGACCTTCGGCGAGCTGCCGCGGGAGGTGAAGCAGGCGACCAGCCACCGGGCCCGCGCCATGGCGCGGCTGAGGCCCTGGTTGTTGGGAGGGGAGCCGGGTTGAGCGCGTCGCACCTCGTTATGAACGGATGTATATACATCTACGACATGGTTATATCTACTATGATGTAAGGTGTCACATGAGATGGACCGGGGGTCGTATCGTCGGGTACGTGCTGTTCGGAGCCGCCGTCGTCGTCGTCCTGAGGGTGATGGATGGGGCCGCCTACCGACGGGCCGAACGGCTCTACGACAGGGTGGAGCGCGTGGCCCGCTCCGGGCGGAGCGAGGCGGGCTTCGAAGTCCGTCGGGCCGGCGATGCGCGGGTCGTGGTGGTGTCGGGCGTCCAGGCGGACATGTGCAACGCTTTCACCGGCGGCCTGTGGTTCGGCTTCCTCATGCCGCGGCTGTCGAGCGTACGGGACCTCCACCCGGACGTGCGCTCCCGCTCCGGCTTCTGCGCGCGCTCGGGAACGAACACGCTCCTGTTCCGGTTCGAGGGGGCCGGAGGCGTCGACGGCCAGCGGCCCCCGGGCGCCTCGAGGGGGAGTGCTGGCGACGGGATCGCGAGCACGGCGCCGGGGGGGTCGGCCGTCGGGGTGCGGCTGTCCGGCGGGCTCTCCTAGACGTAGAATCCGATCGTCCCGCTCACGGCCGCGGAGCGGATTCATCGGGGCGTGGCGCAGTCCGGTAGCGCACCTGCTTTGGGAGCAGGGGGTCGCCGGTTCGAATCCGGCCGCCCCGACTAGCCCTCCGTCCGGAGGGCGGACCGACAACCTCGTGGTGGCTGGCCCGGGTCGTCCGGCGCCTCAGGCGGGGGAAGGAGACCGGGCCGTCGCCACCTCCGCCAGGGCGATCCTCACCGCCCGCTCGACGCCGATGCGCACGGGAGGCGAGAGGCCGGGGCCGTGAGCGACGGTTCCGGCCTCGATGCCCAGAATCAGGAGCCGGGCGGGGAGTCGTCCCAGCGCGCGCCCCAGTTCGACGATGTCGGGAAGCCCCAGGTCGTGGCTCGATGGGTGAGGCGGGGAGCCGGGAAGGGCATCGATGAATCCGTCCAGCCGGTGCACGGTGCCCGGCGCGGCCCCCGAAAGCACGGCATCGATGACTATGGCCAGAGGTGCGCCCGTCCACAGGTCCAGCAGCTCGGTTTCCCGGCCCGGCAGGGCCGCCACCCGAACGTCGGGTGGCACCAGGGGGGCCAACAGGCGAACCGCCTCGAGGCCGGCGGCGTCGTCCCGCCGATCCGGCGACCCCAGCCCGACCACGATCGCGTCCCGCGGCCTCGACTCGTGCATGCTCACGGCTCGTCGATCTCCAACCGCAGAAAGTGCGTGGCGCAGGAGATGCACGGGTCGTAGCTGCGCACCACCCGCTCGCAGGCGTGCTCAAGCTCCGCCCGGGGCAGGGCGAGCGACCGCTGGACGGTGGCCCGAAGGTCCTCCTCGATGACGCGCTGGTTCTGGGAGGTGGGCGGGATGATGCGCGCCGCCCGGATCGCCCCGTCCTTCCCCAGGTCGTACCGGTGGTACAGGAGCCCGCGGGGCGCTTCGGTACATCCGTAGCCCATGGCCTCCCGCGGCTCGACGCTCACGGCCGGGCGCGCGGGGGGCTCGTAGCTCGCCAGGATGCGCAGCGCCTCCTCGCAGGCGTGCACGACTTCCACGGCTCTCACGACGATGCTCCGGTGCGGGTTCCGGCACTCCGGTCCGAGCCGCGCCTCCCTCGCCGCCTCCAGCGCGACGGGCGACAGGCGCTCCGCGTTGAGCGCATAGCGGGCCAGGGGACCCGTGAGATAGGCGCCGCGCTCGGCGATCCGGGCCTGGAGGGCGTGAGTGTAGTCCGCCTGGTCCTCCGTGACGTGCGCCTCGAACTCGGATGGTTCGATGTCGAGCCCCGCCGTGGATGCCGGGCGACCCTCGTACATGGGGTACCGGTCCGGGTGGCGCAGCGCCACGAGCTCGCAGTCCAGCTCCGCGTCGGGCACCTCGAAGGCGGCCACCCAGCGCACGGTGTCGAGCGCGGCGTCTCTGGCCCGGAGGACCCGCTCCCCGAGCGCCGCGAGCGCGTCGGGGGCCGGCAGATGGAAGAAGCCGCCCACCCGCACGTTCACCGGGTGGATCTCGCGGCCTCCCAGCAGGGTCACGATCTCGTTTCCCAACTTCTTGAGATCCAGACCTCGGCGCACCGCATCCGGATGCTGCCGGGCCATGGCGATTCCGTCCTCGTAGCCCAGGAAGTCCGGAGCGTGCAGCAGGTAGATGTGGAGAGCGTGGCTCTCGATCCACTCCCCGCAGTAGAGCAGCCGGCGGAGCTCGCGGACCGGCTCGTCGACGCTCACGCCGCAGGCGTCCTCCATGGCGCGGCACGCGCTCATCTGGTAAGCCACGGGGCAGATGCCGCAGATGCGTGCCGTGATGTCGGGCGCCTCGCTGAAGTCCCGGCCCCGGAGGAGCGCTTCGAACAGGCGCGGAGGCTCGAACAGCCTGAGCTGCGCCTCCACGACCCGGCCTCCTTCCACCCGGACGTACACGGACCCGTGCCCTTCCACGCGGGCCAGGCCGTCGATCCGGATGGTCCGGGTCCGGCGATCGGAGCGCCCGGGACGCTCAGCCATCGGACTCCGCCTCCGCCTGCGCCCGGAAGGCGGGCGCGTCGGCGTTGTAGGTGCGCAGGGCACGAACCACTTCGTCCGGAGTCGCTCCCAGTCGATCGCGCCACCATCTGGCCAGGGAGGGCAGGTTGGGGGTCTCCTTGGGACCGAAGCAGCCGTAGCAGCCGCGATCGTAGGCCGGGCACAGCGCCCCGCAACCGGCCTGCGTGACCGGGCCGAGGCAGGGGACCCCGCGGGCGACCATGACGCACGCCGCGCCGCGGCGCTTGCACTCCACGCACACGGAGTGGGGGCGGACGGCGGGATCCCGGCCGGCCAGGAAGGCCCCGATCACCTCGAGGAGCTGCGCCTTCGAGATCGGGCAGCCGCGCAGCTCGAAGTCCACCGGCACGTGATCGGAGATGGCGGTCGAGGTGGCCAGGGTGTCGATGTATTCCGGCCGCGGATAGACCGCCGACACGAAGGCGTCCCGGTCGCCGAAGTTGCGGAGCGCCTGGATCCCGCCCGCCGTGGCGCAGGCTCCGATGGCCACCAGGTGGCGCGAGACTCGGCGGATCCGCTTGAGCCTCTCCGCATCCTCGGCGGACGTGATCGAGCCTTCGACCAGGGACAGGTCGTAGGGCCCGCGCAACACGGCGCTGCTGGCCTCCGGGAAATGGGCCAGCCTGAGCCGGTCGGGCAGGGCGAGGATCTCGTCCTCGCAGTCCAGCAGCGTGAGCTGGCAGCCATCGCACGAGGCGAACTTCCACACGGCGAGCTTCGGCGTCGGACGTGGCATGTCAGAGCTCCCGGATCCGGAGCAGCGGCTCGATCCGGGACAGGGAATACACCGGCCCGTCTCGGCAGATGAGCTCCCCGCCCAGCTGGCAGTGCCCGCACAGCCCGACGCCGCACCGCATGTTTCGCTCGAGCGAGACATAGGTGCGCTCCGCCGGGAGCCCGCGGCGGCTCAGCTCCCGGCCCACGTAACGCATCATGACCTCGGGACCGCACAGCAGGGCCACGCAGTCCTCCGGCTCGATGGGCGCGTAATCGAGAAGCTGGGTCACCACGCCCACGTGGCCCCTCCACGGGCCGACGGCGTGGTCCACCGTGATCTCGACCTCCACGTCGAAGCGGGCCCTCCACCGCCGGAGGTCGTCGGCGAACACGAGGCCACGGGGGGAGCGCGCACCGTATAGGAGGCTTACGCGACCGAAGCGGCTCCGCTCCCCCAGGATCCGGCAGAAGGCCGACCGGAGGGGGGCGAGCCCGACGCCGCCCGCCACCAGCAGCACGTCGTGCCCCGCCGCCTGATCGATCGGCCATGCGTTCCCGAACGGTCCGCGCACTCCGAGGAGATCGCCTCGCCGGAGCCCGCAAAGCGCGCGTGTCACCGCACCCACCGCCCGAACCGTGTGCGCGAGGAGGCCGGGCGTCCCCGTCGGATCTCCGCTGATCGAGATGGGAGCCTCGCCGACCCCGAAGGCGTACAGCATGTTGAATTGTCCGGGGGCGTACGTTCTCTGCCCGTCGCCGTCCACGGGCTCGAGGTCCAGCGTCCAGGTGTCCGGCGTCTCCTGGCGCTTTCGGCGCACCCGGTGGATGGCCGGGATCATCGAGTCCGGAGGAGCCGCGTCGCCGGGCCTCCGCGCGAGGTCGCTCATCGAGGGGCTTCTCCGGCCCGCTACCGCGCCGCCGCGCCGCCGTACACGTCCAGGAGCTGGACGCTGGCCGCCTCGAGCCGCTGCATCATCACGCTGGTCACCCGCTTGAGGAGGTCGTAGCCCAGGCGGGCGTCGGCCTCGCACTTGTCCCTCAAGCAGGCCCCGTCGAACACCAGCGCGCGTGTGAGCTCCAGGGCCCTCGCATCGAAGACCCAGCGGTAGGGCGGCATGAGCCAGGAGAAGCCCAGCACCTCGCCCTCGCCGGCGCTGAGGACCGTGATCGTCCCCCGGGCTGGATCGTGGACCTCCACCACCACGCGACCGCTTCGCAGGAGGTAGAACTGATCGGCCGGCTCGCCCTCGCGGAAGAGGTAGTCCCCGGCCTCGAATCGCGCGTTGGCCCCGCAGCCCGCGATCAGGGCCAGGTCCTTCGGCTCCATGCCGGCGAAGAACGCATGTTCGGCCAGGAGCTGCTCGAGTCCCTTCAAGCTTCACCTCCGATTCCGGTTGTCTCCCGGTGCTCGGGCGCGTCGCCGGGCGAGGCGCTCGCGCTCCGCCTCAGCGCCGCGACTTCCTCCGTCAGGTCGATGCCCACCGGGCACCAGGTGATGCACCGGCCGCAGCCCACGCACCCCGAGCTGCCGAATTGATCGAACCAGGTACCGAGCTTGTGGGTCAGCCACTGCCGGTACCGGGACGCTGCCGACTGGCGGACGCTACCGCCGTGAAGGTGGGAGAAGTCGATGTGGAAGCAGGAGTCCCAGCGTCTCCAGCGCTCGGCCACCCGGCCCGACAGGTCGCCGGTTTCCTCGACGCTGGAGCAGAAACAGGTGGGACACACCAGGGTGCAGTTGCCGCAGGTGAGGCAGCAGTCGGCCACCTTCTCCCAGCGGGGATGCTCCAGGGTCTCGGCCAGGAGCTCCCGGAGGCCGGCCGTGTCCAGGGTCCTCCCCATGCGGCCGGACGCGCGCGACACCACCTCGGCCGCGGCCGCCTCGTCGGCCGCCGATGCCTCCCGGCGGGGCAACCGCTCGAGCATACGCTCGCCCCGGCCGGAGCCCGCCGTCACGGTGAAGTGGGAGCCGTCGGGATCCAGGATCTCGGTGAGCGCGAGGTCGTAGCCTCCGTCGACCCCCGGTCCGGTGCCCATGGACGCGCAGAAGCACGTCCCACCCGGGTCTCCGCACTGGACCGCCACCAGGAAGGCCGCCTCCCGCCGTGACCGGTAGGTCGGGTCGGCGAAGACACCTTCCAGGAGCACCCTGTCCTGGATGCGGATCGCGTGAAGCTCACAGCCCCGGACCCCGATGAGCGCGTATCGAGGCTCGGGCCCCTCGTCGGTTCGGAGCTCCAGTCCGTCTTCCCTTCTCCGGGCGCTCCACAGCCGCCGCTGCGGCGGATACAGGCATCGCTTCCAGGCGTCGGGGCCGAGGGCGTAGCCGAACAGAGCCCGGTCTCCGCGTCTCCCCAGACGATAGCGGCCGCCGTCCTGCTCCTCGGTCCAGCCCTCGGGGAGGTCGGAGGTAGACCGGATCGAGCCGTAGCCGATGGCTTGGTCCCGGACGGTCGGTCCGATGAGGTCGTAGCCCTCGGTCACCAGGTGGGCGAAGAGCGCGTCGAGTCCCTCGCGTTCGATGACCTGCACGTCACGCTCCTCGTGAGACTGCCGTAACGGGCGCCGGTGCCCCTCCCGGACGGGAGCGGCACCGGCCACTCGCGCGGGTCAGGCGTCGCCGCCCGTCCCCGCCTGCGCGTGCTCCTGGAGGCGCTGCTGGATCTGCTCCATGAGCTTGAGGCACTCATCGGTCTGATCGGCCATGTTGCGGAAACGCTCCTGGATCTGCTCCATGTTTCGCGTCATGGCCGGGTCGCCGGCCAGGCCGGGGTCGCCGGCCATCTGGCGGAGCTGCTCCATGGAGCGGGTCATCTGCCGTACCATGTCGCCCGTCGAGCCCAACATGTCCTGCAGCTGCTGGTGCTGGCGCAGCTGGTCGCGGATCCGGTCCCGGTCCTGGTCGCCGGTGCCGTCGCGGGCCCGGTCCTGGTCCCGCGCGCGCAACTGATCCAGCTGCCGGTCTAGCTGCCGGTCCATCTGGTGGATTCGGTCCTGGATGCGGTTCATGCGCTGCATCTGGTCCTGCATGCGCTGCATTTGCTGCTGCATTTGGCTCATCTGCTGGCCATGGCCCTGGGCCTGGAGCGCGGCGGGCGCTCCGAGGCCGAGGCCGAGGACCAGCGCCGCGGCGAGTGTCTTGGTTGCGCTCATGGCAGGTTCCTCCTGTAGTTTCTTGCGTCGCGCGCCCTGCGGCGCGCCGGGTGATGGTTCTCGGGTCGGGCGCTCACAGCCTCACCGTCCAGCCCACCGACGCGGACGCGTCGGGGCTGGAGTCGGAGAGGCCGATCGTCACGCCCAGGCTCAGGCTCCGGCCCTCCCCGAGCCGGTAGCCGATCGCCCCACCCACGTCGAGCGGGGGGTCCGTCCCGGCCACGATGCGGCTGTAGCCCGACAGGGACGCCACGAGCGAGACCCCGTCGGCGAGTCGGTGACCGATGCCCACCGAGTAGCTCACGGGGTTCTGGAGCGGCAGATCGGGCAGGTCGCCCAGCGCCCAGTAGCCCACCTCCCCGAACAGCAGGGTCGAGCCCACCCGTCCCGCCACCGACACGGCCCCGCCCCCGTCCCACGCTCCCGTCCCGAATCCCCGCGCCGGGTCTGCGAGCGGCGCCTTCACTTCGCCCGAGAGCGTCACGCTGAGGGGCCCGTTCTCGGCCGGAATCAGGTCTACGCTCACCCGCAACGTCGGGTCGGCCACCCCCACCTGGTCGAAGGATGCCGTGTCCGGCAGGCTCACCGACTGGCGGGCCGCCATGGCCCGCGGGAGCCGCGCCCCGACCAGCGGAATCGGCGCCGCGCCCGGTCCTGTCGCGGCGGCAGCGGCCAGCGTCCCGGCCAACTTCGCGCGCGAATCCATGCCCATGCCCGGTCCACCGCCCGGGCGCCGCTGAAGCGAGTCGGCGACTTCGCCCCCCTGCGGCCCGCCCGTGGGCACTCCGCCACCGGTCGTGTAGGACACCCACGGCGTGCTCTGGTAGATGAGGGGCAGGCTCGCCGACAGCTGCAGCCGACCGCTCCGCACGGTGAGGCCGGTGAACAGGTAGGCAGAATTCGTCCGTTCCGAGAACAGGTACTTACCCGTCGCGAGCTGCAGCGAGCCCGAATA
>Ga0102952_1000935_pt1 | contig 10091 bp, 6 predicted proteins | sample SalPon2A_C_D1_MG_FD_78506 | JGI IMG/M metagenome (GOLD analysis project Ga0102952, IMG submission 78506) | Soil microbial communities from South San Francisco under conditions of wetland restoration - Salt Pond MetaG R2A_C_D1_MG | ecosystem: Environmental > Terrestrial > Soil > Wetlands | place... | reverse complement strand
GGAGCTGTTTTATTTTCTCTGCTTTCTGGTCCGGTAACACCCCCGAGATCACTTCGTCAATACCCAGCTTGTTCGCGACTGCCCTGGCAGTTGTCTCGTTGTCTCCGGTGAGCATTACGATCTTGAGATTTTCTTCGTGAAGGGATTTTATTGCCTTTGGTGTTGTTTCCTTTACGGGGTCTGCAACACTGATTATCCCGGCGAGATCACCGCCGATCGCAACGAACATCACTGTCTGACCGTCTTTCCTGAGTGATTCTGCCTGCTCTTTAAGTGTGCTTATATCAATATTCATATCATCCATAAGCTTCTGGTTGCCGAGCATTATTTCTTTATTCTCAACAGTTCCTTTGACGCCTTTTCCAGTGAAAGATTCAAAATTATCAACATCCCTGATATCTGCATTCTGCTCCTTCGCACCATCGATGATTGACCTTGCGAGCGGGTGCTCGCTTCCCCTTTCGAGAGATGCGGAGTATTTAAGCAGTTCATCCTTTGAAACACCGTTTGATGATATAACCGACATAAGCCTGGGTTTCCCTTCTGTAAGAGTGCCTGTCTTGTCCACAACGATAGTATTAACATCCCTAAGGGTCTGTATAGCCTCGGCATCCCTGAAAAGGACTCCCATTGTGGCACCTTTACCGGTGGCTACCATTATCGACATCGGTGTGGCCAGACCTAATGCGCAGGGGCAGGCTATTATGAGTACTGCAACTGCATTAACGATCGCATAGACCATCCTGGGTTCAGGACCAAAAATCGCCCATATAATAAAGCTTACAACTGCAACCAGTATCACAGCAGGGACGAAGAAGCTTGCAACCTTGTCAGCAAGGCTCTGTATAGGTGCTCTGCTTCGCTGTGCTTCAGAGACCATATGAACTATCTGTGACAGAACGGTATCTGCACCGACCTTTTCTGCTTTTATAACAAGAGAACCGGTTCCGTTTATAGTCGCTCCGATAACATTGTCTCCTTCCGTTTTTTCAACAGGTATTGGCTCACCCGTGATCATCGATTCGTCAATGGAGCCTGTGCCGTTAATAATAGTTCCATCGACCGGTACTTTCTCACCGGGTCTTACCCTCAGCTTGTCACCGACATTAACCTGGTCGAGATGCACTTCCTCTTCGGTGCCGTCTTCATTAACACGAAGCGCTTTTTTAGGGGCAAGTCCGAGCAGGGACTTAATAGCATCACTGGTCTGGGAGCGTGCCCTCAGCTCCAGAACCTGCCCGAGCAGGATAAGGGTAACTATCACCGCTGAAGCTTCAAAATAAACTGCCACCTCACCATTTTGATCCCGGAATGATGCCGGGAAAATTCCGGGCAATAGGGCGGCAACAAGACTGTAAACGTATGCAACCCCTACTCCCATCGAAATAAGGGTGAACATGTTCAGGCTCTTGTTCTTTAATGAATTGTATCCTCTTACAAAAAAAGGTTTAGCACACCAGAGAACAACAGGGGTTGCAAGTATCAGCTCTACAAATTGAATGTACTCGACCTCGTGCAAATGTCTGAAGAAATCCAGCGGGATATGTTTTCCCATACTTATTAGAAAGACCGGTATGGTAAGGACAACGCTTATCCAGAAACGAAGCCTCATCTCTTTCAGTTCCTTGTCCTCTTCCTCTTCTCCACCCGCTGTCTGCTTTTCAAGTGCCATCCCGCACTGCGGGCAGTCTCCGGGCTTATCTTCTGAAACCTCTGGGTGCATGGGGCAGGTATATTCTGTGTGTCCGCCGGATGGTGAACGCACCTTTTCAAGTGACATTCCGCATTTAGGGCAGTCTCCCGGACCGTCCTGGATGATTTCTGGATGCATAGGACATGTGTATTTCATTATTAATACTCCGTTGTTATACCTTCGGTATTTGCTTCCCGTATCGCTTATTAGCTGTAGAAATTGCAGGTGAGCTTAATTGCTGTTATCAGAACCCTGGTATTGATCCGATCCTGATCCATTATCTTTCATTGTTACGTCCTGGTCCATACTACTGTCCATATTCCTCACAGGCATCGGACCCATGATCTTTTTATAATTATCCATGCCGATTGTCTTTCTAACTTCTGCTAAACCGTCGACAAAAGAATTTGCCATCTGCAGGCTAAGATCATTTGCAACTTTTATCTCGGCTTTAAGAGTTTCCCTGTCAAAATTTGGATCGTGTACCATGGTCATGATCTTCATATGTGATATCCTGAAATCAGCTCCTTTCTTAACCGCAGGGTAAAGATATTTTTCCTGTATCCCGGTCAATTCACCATTCTGTTTTTCGGTCAGGTCCAGGGTTCTTGCCATCATTATTGTGTGGTTAAGCATCCTGGTATACATGTCATAATGGGCGTTCATCTGCATGCCGGGCCGCATGTTACTTCCCATGCCGGGCATGTCGCCCTTATTTCCCATCATACCCTGTGCAAATAAAGGAGTAGTGGAAACAGCTAAAACTATTATCAAATATTTTAGTGTATTCATAATAGCTACCTCCCTTTTTATTCTGATAAGTTTTGATGTCAATAGTTTTACATTAAAATTATCATTCTATTGAAGAAGTAATATTAAATCCCATCTTATTATTATCTTATTAATATCTTCGTTAACATTTCTTTCATGCTGATGTTACATGTTCCCACTTTCTCCTTCCATGCCATCGGCTTTTTTCATGACTTCAGTATTGCTAGTGTTTCCTTCTCCCATATCCTCGTCATGATGATGTCCCTTGTTCTTTAGCTTTAGCTCGTTATAAGTAGCTTCGGACATATTGGGAAGTTTCTCAACGAATCCAGCAATTGCCCAGATCTCATCATCGGTATGTGTTTTGCCGAACCCCGGCATACCCGTCATCTTTATACCGTTCTTGGTAACCCAGAATATCTGTTCGGTGCCGATCTCATCGTCTATCCCTTTTGCGAACAATGGCGGCTTCGGATAAAGTCCTTCTCTAAATTCGGGTTCTGAATTCCCGGGAGCGCCGTGGCAGTCCACACACATTGCGTTGTAATGCTCGAAGCCTTCACTTAATACCTCGTCTTCACTAATAGCGGGCTTTATAATATCCTTTGTATGATGCTTTATAGAATTCTCCATTATCCCCTCAAAAGTTTCCTCAATTAACTTCATATGGGGTTTTGATGCGGAGATATTGTAAAAACCCATGTATAGATAAATTGCCAGAATAACGATAATAAGGCCTATTAGCGTAAGTATTTTATTCATTCCGTTTTCCTCCTGATTTTAAATAAATGTATTATTTCAAATCTTTCCCTTTCCATAGGGTATATATTACTGGAATAATGACAAGTGTAAGAAATGTCGATGTAACAAGACCACCGATCATGGGGGCTGCTATCCTCCTCATAGCGTCCGCTCCTGTTCCTGTACTCCACATTATGGGAAGAAGTCCCAGGAGTGTGGTCATAACGGTCATCATCTTTGGTCTGACCCTCTGTACAGCACCTTCTGTGACGGCTTCATGCAGATCCTCAGGACTCTTTAGTATGTTATCACGGAGTCTTCTTTCGTACGCCTCGTCAAGATATATTATCATAACTACTCCGGTTTCTGCCGCCAGACCGGCGAGTGCTATGATCCCTACCCATACTGCCACACTTGTATTATATCCAAGAAAATAAAGTAACCAGATACTGCCTACCAATGCAAAGGGGACCGAAAATAACACGATAAGTGTTTCCGTGATTGAATTGAAGTTCAGATAGAGGAGCAGGAATATAACAAAAAGTGTCAGAGGAAGTATATAGACAAGACGCTCCTTAACCCTCTGGAGGTATTTATACTGCCCCGCCCATTCGAGGTAATACCCAGGCGGCAGCTTAACTTGTTTGTTTACGATCTTTTTTGCCTTGTTTACATAACCCTCGTAGTCTTTTCCGGAGACGTCAACGAAAACATACCCTACCTTCTGTCCGTTCTCGTTCCTTACCTGTGGTGGCCCGGTCCTGAAATTGAGATCTGCAAGGAGTGAAAGCGGGACCTTCTCTCCTGAAGGGGTAGAAACCAGGACCCTTTCAAGGTCCTGTATGTCCATTCTGAGCTCTCTTTTATACCTTACATTTATCGGATACCTTTCCTGTCCTTCGACGGTGTGCGAGATATTTTTCCCTCCGATCGATGTTTCGATAACATCTTCAACATCCCCGACTGTTAGTCCGTACCTCGCAGCCTTTTTCCTGTCTATATCGAAGTCAAGGAAATAGCCGCCAGTGGTCCTTTCGGCGAATACACTCCTCGTGCCCTCGGTCCCTTCGAGTGTATTTTCTATATCCACGGCTATGTCCTGTATGGTGCCGAGATCCGGTCCGAATACCTTGATTCCCAGGTTGCTTCTCATGCCGGTGGACAACATCTCTGTCCTGGTCTGAATAGGCATCCAGAATATATTCGCCATACCGGGAAACTTAACTTTCTTGTTCATTTCTTCTATCAGGCTGTCCCAGGTCATTCCCGGACGCCACTGGTCTTTAGGTTTTAGTTTTATGATCGTTTCAACCATGCTTAGCGGTGCAGGGTCGGTAGCCGTTTTCGCACGGCCAATCTTCCCGAACACAGTTTCGACTTCCGGGAACTGCTTGAGCACCTTGTCCTGCGTCTGGAGTATCTTCGCAGCTTCCGTTATTGGCATACCGGGGACTGCAGTAGGCATGTAAAGTATCGTACCTTCATTAAGCGGGGGCATGAACTCCGAACCCAACCTGAGAAAGGGAATCACTGTTATTATCAGTATTATAGCGGCTAAAGCCAGCACGGTCTTTTTGAATTTAAGAACAAAATTCACAACAGGCGAATAAAGATGTACAAAAAACCGACTCACTGGATTTTTATCCTCACCCCTGATATTTCCTTTTATGAACGTCACGGCTAGTGCCGGTGTAAGTGTTATTGCAAGAAATGATGCAAAAAGCATTGAGAACGTCTTGGTGAAAGCAAGTGGTTTGAACAATCTTCCCTCCTGTGCCTCCAGAGTGAAAACGGGAAGAAAAGAGACTGTGATCACCAGGAGCGAAAAGAATATCGGTCTCCCGACCTCCTTCATCGCATCGATCATTGCATTGAGTCTTTCCCCGGGATTCTGTGGTTTAAGCTTTTCAAGTTTCTTGTGCACGTTCTCGAGTATGACTATAGAAGCATCGACCATGGCACCTATGGCAATTGCAATACCGCCGAGCGACATTATGTTTGAATTGAGCTTCATGTAATACATCGGGATAAAGGCTATCAGAACGGCAATTGGTAATGTAATGATCGGAACCAGTGCGCTTCTGAAATGAAGAAGGAAAATAATTATGATGATGCTTACTATAATCCCTTCCTCCAACAGTGTATGCCTTAGTGTGCTTATTGCCTTCTGGATAAGACCTGAACGGTCATAAGTCGTCACGATCTTTACCCCTTCTGGAAGAGAGGGTTTTATCTGCTCTATCTTTTTCTTAACGTTTTTTATTACGTTAAGGGCGTTCTCTCCGTACCTCATCACTACAATCCCGCCCACTGTTTCTCCCTCTCCGTTCAGTTCTGCTAGACCTCTCCTTATATCGGGACCTAACTGAACATCTGCAATATCCCTTATGTAAACCGGAGTCCCGTTACTTGTTTTAACGGGGATATTTTCAATATCATCCACGGATTTTATATACCCTCGGCCCCTTACGAAATACTCTGTGTCGGCGAACTCCACGACTCTTCCTCCGACGTCGTTGTTACTCCTTCTAATTGCTTTTATAACCTCATCAGTGGAAACTCCGTATGCAGAGAGCCTGTTCGGGTCCAGTTCAACCTGATATTGCTTCTGGAAACCGCCTACACTTGCGACTTCCGCAACACCCGGAACGGATTCAAGCCAGTAGCGAAGATACCAGTCCTGAAAGGACCTCAGGTCTGCAAGGTCATGCTTCCCTGTCTGGTCGACGAGGGCGTATTCAAACACCCATCCGACACCGGTAGCATCCGGTCCGAGCGTGGGGTTCACACCTTCGGGGAGCTTACCTGTCACCTCGTTCATGTATTCAAGGACCCTGCTCCTTGCCCAGTACATATCGGTGCCGTCCTTGAAGATAATGTATACGAAAGAGAGTCCGAAGAACGACTGACCGCGGACGAATTTTACCTTCGGAGCAGCCAGGAGTGTTGTGACGATAGGATAAGTGATCTGGTCTTCGACAAGGTCAGGGCTTCTACCCTGCCATTCTGTGAAGACTATGACCTGAACGTCTGAAAGATCAGGGATAGCGTCCACAGGTGTGTTCTTCATTGACCAAACACCCCATAGTGCGATGAACAGAACGAGAGTTATAGTTATGAACCTGTTTCTTGCCGAGAATTCAATTATTTTTTCTATCATTGGTAACCCCTAGTTCAACTTCATGTTGTTAGTGCATATGCATGTTCTGCATGTCATTGCCCTTTTGTCCTTTGTCTTCCGGTTCACTCTCGATTGTCACATCATGGACATCACCGTCATTCCATGCAGCCACCGCGGCCTGGAGTTTGCTCTCTGCATCTATCAGGAAGTTCGCACGGGAAACCACTATTTCACCTTCTTTGAGCCCCCTTAATACCTCGTAGTATCCGCCTGCCTTTCGTCCGATCTCCACTTTTCTTATTTCCATGAAACCGTCTCCTTTATTGACAAATACTACATTGTTTTTGCCTGTCCTCAGGACTGCACTATCTGTGACAGACAGTTTTTTTCCGACCGGGATCTGCAGGTCTACGTTAGCGAACATTTCAGGAAGGAGCTTAAGGTCGGGGTTCGGGAATTCGAACCTTACCTTTCCTGTCCTTGTTTCCGGCATAAGGTGTGGCCAGACGAATTTTACTTTTCCGTGGAATTCCTCTCCCGGAAGTGAATCGACAGTGAGTGTCGCCTCCTGTCCGACTTTGACAAGTGGTATCTCGTCTTCATAAACGTCTGCGTTGATCCATACGGTGCTGTGGTCCGCGATCGTATAAAGAAGTGTTCCGGGTTCAACGTACTGGTTCTCGAATGTGTTTTTCTCGGAAACATGACCGGTTATCGGTGAATGGAAAACTATGCTCTTCTTAACTTTTCCTGTCCTTTCTATATCTCTTATCTGGTCTTCACTCACGTCCCACAGTTTCAGCCTGTTCCTGGTTGCCCTTACGAGAGACTCGCTTCCTTTTGATATATCCGGGAATTCACTGTCGACGAGTATCTTTTTTGACTTTAGTGCGATAAGGTATTCCTCCTGAGTGGATAGGAGATCCGGACTGTATATTGAAAAAAGCGGGTCTCCCTTCTTAACGTGCTCCCAGGTGAAATCGACAAAGACCTCGTCTATCCATCCGCTGAATTTCGTGTGTATATGTTCAATCTTTGTTTCGTCCAGCACTACTTTGCCAACTGTTCTGATATCTTTGGTAAGGTTCCTTACCTCGACCGGTTCGGTCTTTACGTTAATGAGCTGCTGTCTCCTGGGGTTAATCCTGAATACACTGGATCTGTGTTCTTGTTCCGGGGCACCGCTGCTCATATCCTTCGTTTCCCCACTGTTCATGCTCTTCATGGAGTCCATTTCCGTTCCAGAGGCGTTGTGTTCATCTTTCAGTTCCTGTGCTTTTGCTACAGGGACAAGATCCATGCCGCATACCGGGCATATCCCGGGATCGTTCAGCCTCACAGACGGGTGCATCGCACAGGTCCAGTATTCGATCTCTCCTTCATTGTTCATCACGGGGATGTATTGGTGTTCCTGTTCCCCTTTTATATGTGGGATATTCTTCACCAGCGGGATATCGTGGCCGTAATTGAATACGATCAGTAAAATTACTATCAAAGCTATAAGTATTGAGATAGTCAATTTGCGTTTTTTGTTTTTCATTGCGGTTTTTCCCTCCTGAAAAAGGAATCTATTAATTTCATTGTATGATGCTTGTCCCTGTTATCCTTTCTATGTCAGCTAGTGCCTGCTGGTGTTCCACGAGCTGGTTGTAGTATTCAATCCTGTAGGTGTATAGGGTTATGAGACTGTCCAGCAGGGTGAGAAAATCTACTTTGCCGACCTGGTAGCCGGATAGAGCTGACTCTAGTGAGAGTTTTGACTGTGGTATTATTCCTTTGCTATAAAGGTTAGTCAGTTTTCCGGTGGATTCAGCTGTGAGGTAATAGTCGTTTAACATATAGACGACTTTATTAAAGGAGTCAGTGTAATCCTGCTTAGAGCTGACGAGATTTATAGTAGCCTCTTCAACAGCGGGTTTTTCCCTGCTCCAGAAGTAAAGAGGGACCCTGAAGCCAATTCCCAGTTCCCATATATCGTTCAGGTCACCATTGCCTCCGCTCCTGTTTGCGTACGCAGCATGTAAGATGAGGTCAGGAAAGTAGTTTTTCCTGGCAAGGACGAGGGCTTGTTCGTTCCTCTCTATCATCTCTTTATCGGACCTTATTCCGGGAGAATTTTCCTTTGCAGTTTTTATTATCTGAACCAGCTCGTTACTTAATTCAGTCTTCCTGATCTTTGATACAGGATTTCCGAGGGCTGTGTTCTCATCCATATTTGCTATGGTCCTTAACCTGGCTTCGATTATACCCTTCCTCCTGTTTAGCAGCTCAAGTTTCTCGATAAATTTTGAAAGCTCTACCTGGGCCTTAACAACATCCTGTTGTATACCTTTTCCGACTTCGTATTTCGTCTCGGCTATCCTGGTGAATTTTTCAAGTAGGTCCTTGTTTTCCCTGGTTATCTCTATGGAACGGTTTACAAGGTACCACTCGTAATAGGTCTTCTTAAGCTCGGCGATCACATCCCTTTTAACTCCCTCTGTATCCCATCTTTGAGCTTCGGATTCGTATTCCGAGATCTTTTGCCTTTTCGAGAGCTTGCCGGGGAATGGTATCTCCTGGTTAAAGGAAACCTCGAAATTGCTCATAGGGTCATCACCAAGGGTTATTTCGTCGAAACCCGAGTTTCTGAACTTTATTCCGACTGTCGGGTTTGGTAGTGTTCCTTCCTGGGAAGGTCGTTTGGTAGAGGCTTTCCATCTGGATACCGATGCCCTGATCTCGGGGTTTTTCTCCAGAGTTACCTTAACGAGGTCGTCCAGTGTGGTCACCTCGTCTGCAAAGCTGCTATATGCAACAAAAAATGAAACTAGTGAAATTAATATAAACTTCATGTTCTGACTCCGTTCAATAACTTTGTTAAAACGATTACGTTTAAGACGTAACTATCCCTTTCAGCTCATGACTGAAGGGCAAATTATGAACGGATCAGATAAGATAGGTTGATTTCTGTAAGTAGATAGGGTTTCCGGGAGGGTGCCCCTTGTTCAGGTAATTGAAAGTTAAATACGAGGGGCTATCTGTTTTCTGTAATGGTTCGAGAACTGAAATAAAGAACTGGACCGGAGTAAACTGATTGGGGGTCACCCCAGAACCTATTGCGCTATCATAGCAGCAGCCGGAATTCATGGTTTGATTAGGGCTGGCAGTAATATCAACTATATTATTTCGGCTATCGTGATTCTGCTTTAGGGTGTTACTGCAGTTATGCGCTTTCTGAACGGAGCTGTTAGCCACGTTATTCAGAGTAATACATACACCACTCTGGCAGAGGAAAAGGGTAAGGATGAAAAAAGATGCGATGATTTTCCTGTTCGAAAACATTACATATAAATTATAATTGCTTTTTTTTAAATTCATATATTTTATAATTGATAACATCACATTAATCGAGCAGAATATTTAATTATTCCGTCAAATACGGGGTGTAGCTCAGGTTGGCTAGAGCGCTGCGTTCGGGACGCAGAGGTCGCTGGTTCGAGTCCAGTCACCCCGATAATTAAATTTTATACTAAATGTAAATATATATTATAAATAATTCTTGTGTCACTCAGGGATTTTTTTATCAAAAACTCCACCACCGAATGTCTCCTGGCATTGGGCATTAAAATTGGATATAAAAAGAAAATCTGTTCGTCAGGCTTCTCAGCCGATCGGTATTACCCTGTAACCCGTATCTACCGGTTTATAACTACTTTTGAACGAATTGCCTGAACTCTTGTAAGAACTTATAAAATGCAGGCGACTATCGGGTACGAAACTTAT
>Ga0102952_1000934_pt1 | contig 10109 bp, 5 predicted proteins | sample SalPon2A_C_D1_MG_FD_78506 | JGI IMG/M metagenome (GOLD analysis project Ga0102952, IMG submission 78506) | Soil microbial communities from South San Francisco under conditions of wetland restoration - Salt Pond MetaG R2A_C_D1_MG | ecosystem: Environmental > Terrestrial > Soil > Wetlands | place... | reverse complement strand
CAGGATCGCCGCGTCGGCGCGAGCCGGGACCTGGTGCTGGCGGGCTTGCTCTTCTCCGGCGCGCTGTACCTGAAGGAGTCGCCGCTCTACCTGGCCGTCGTGCTGGCCGTGCTGCTGGCCCTGCGCGCTGGAGCGCTCGGCGAGGGGTTGCGGCGCGCGAGCCTGTTCCTGCTCGTGATCGCGGTCTGCGCGGCCCCCTGGACGCTGCACAACCTCGAGGTGTACGGCCGCTTCGTGCCCGTCGGCTCGACGCTCGGGGAGAACTGCTACAACGGCCTGAACGCGCGCTACAAGAACTACGACGTCCAGCCCTTCAGCCGCCAGGAGGAACCCGGTCTGCCCGACGACCTGGCGCGCGAGGAGTTCGTCGCCGCGGACCTCGACCAACAGTGGGACCGCGCCGAGGAGATCCGCAACACGCCCGACCGCCTCGCCGAGAACACGCGCCGCGGTCTGGCCTTCGCCGCCGAGCATCCGGGCTGGCTGTTGCGCTCGCGGATCAAGAAGCTCGCCGACGTCCTGGCCCCCACTTCGTTCTTCGTGCGCCACATGGCGCTCGGCCACTACGACGACACGCCGCTCGGACGGCCGTGGCTGCGCCGCGTGCTGCTGGCCTGGGCGGCGTGCTGTCCGCTGGTGCTGATCCCGCTGGGACTCGCCGGCCTGATCGGCACGCTGCGCGATCCCGCCGGTCGCTGGCTCTCGGGGACGGTGCTGGCGTACTTCGGCGCGACGAGCCTGCTGGTCGCCATGTCGCGCTTTCGCCTCCCGGTCGTGCCGCTGTTGATCGTGCTGGCCGCGGGCCTGCTGACTCGCGGACTCGAGCTCGAGGGCCGGCGCACGCGGACGGTCGCGGGACTGGTGCTGCTCGGCGCCGCCGTGCTGTTCCTCTACTGGGTCGACCTGCCCGAGGTGCTCGGGCTGCTGCGACTCGCGTGGGAGGGTCCCGCATGAACGGCGCCGCGCGCAGCTGGGTCCCCCACCTGATCTGCCTGGCCTTGCTGGCGGTGGAGTGCGGTGTCTGGGGCCTGGGCCACCGCGGAGAGGCGGAGCTGCAGGCCGCCGCCCGGGACGGCTCGCCCCGGGAGCGCATCGCCGCACTGCACGTGCTGACCAACCGCGGCGAGCCCGCGCCGGGGCGTTTCGACGCGGCCTTCGCGCAGGCCCTCGTCGACGACCCCGACGAGCTGCTGCGCGAGTACGCCTTCACCACCGACGTCTGCAAGCACGCCGACCCGCGGCCCCAGTACCGCTACCTCAAGCAGCTCCGGGAGCAGCCCTCCGATCCCCGCTTCTGGCGGGGGTTCGTCCTGCACCGCCGCAAGATCGGCGTGGTGACCGGGGGCAGCAGCGCCCGCCTCAAGCTGCGCGAGCTGGACTGGTACTTCGCCGCCCTGCGGGGCGAGCGCCTGCCCGGCGACGAGGTGCTGCGCTACATCGAGGCGAACCCCTAGGCCGCGTCCCTCAGCAGGCCCCGGCGCGATCGTCGCGCCCCGGCGAGGGGTACGAGCGAGCGGCCCTCGTGTAGGATGGCCGGGTATGTCGCCGCTTCCCCTCCGACGTTCGGTCTCCTCGCCGGTCTGGTCCTTGCTCGCCGCGAGCCTGGCGGTCGCCTGCTCGGGAGAGGCCCCCGCGCAACGCCCCAACGTGCTGCTGATCACGCTGGACACGACCCGCGCGGACCACCTCTCGTGCTACGACCCCACCCGGGAGACGACCCCCAACATCGACGCCGTGGCCGCCGACGGGGTGCGCTTCGCCGAAGCGATCTCCACCGCCGGCATCACGCCGATGTCGCACTCGTCGATCCTGACCGGGTTGAACAACTACCGCCACGGGATGCGTGTGTTCCACAGCGAGGAGGTCTCGCACCGGCTCAAGCAGTCCGTCGACACGCTGCCCGAGTACCTGGCCCCCCGCGGATGGCGCACGGCGGCGTTCGTCAGCGCCTATCCCCTGTCGCCGGTCTACGGTCTCGACCAGGGCTTCCAGACCTTCGACATGGGCATCGACGTCGACCAGCTCGACCTGACCGAACAGCAGCACCACGAGACCAACTTCTTCGACGGGGAGAAGTCCTCCACCCAGCGCCGCGGCGACGCCACGATGACCGCGGCCCTGGGCTGGCTGGACTCGCTCGAGCCCTCCGACCCCTGGTGCCTGTGGGTGCACATGTTCGACGTGCACGACTTCTCGCTGGTCCCCCCGGCGGCGTTCGCGGCCCGCTTCGGCATCGAGTACGACCCGGCGATCGGCGCGCAGGACGTGGAATGGCGCGAGCGCATGTACGACCCCGAGCTGGCGTTCATGGACCTCCAGATCGGGCGCGTGATGGACTGGCTGCGCGCGAAGGGTGAGCTCGATCGCACCATCGTCGTGATCACCGCCGATCACGGCCAGGGACTGATCGACGGCGGCACCCGCCACTCGTGGGTGAAGCACCGCTTGATCTACGACTGGAGCATCCACGTGCCCCTGGTGATGCGCTTGCCCGACGAGCCCAAGGCCGTCGTGGTGCAACCGCTCGTGCGCACGATCGACATCCTGCCCACCGTGCTGGAGGCCCTCGACATCCCCTCGCCCGGGATCGACGGCCGCAGCCTGATTCCGCTGATGCGCGGCCAGGCGGATCCGCCGCGGGTGGCCTACGCGGACGCGCTGAACCTCTACGACACGTACTCGCCGCGCAAGTGGAAGGACGAGTACAACGACAACCTCTACGTCGTTCGCGAGGAGCGCTGGAAGCTGATCTGGCACGAGACGAAGCAGCAGAACGTCGAGCTGTTCGACCTGCAGGCCGACCCGCTGGAGCTCGCCAACGTCGCCGCGGACCACCCCGAGGAGGTGACCCGGCTCAAGCAGTACCTCGACGAGCGGGGAGCGATGAAGGTCGAGCCGCCCGACGCCTCCGACTCCAGCGCGAACACCGAGGCGCTCAAGAACCTGGGCTACGCCGACGATGCCCGGGACGACGGGTAGCGGCGACTACTCGGTCCGCTCGCGGCCGTTCTCGAACTCGACCTCGCGGCCGCCGATCGTCCAGGCCCCTTGAGCCAGGCCGGCGGCGTACTCGCCCTTGGCCGTGGTCTCGCCCTCCGCGGAGCGCGTGACCCACTCGCCGTGGGGCTTGCCGGCCAGGTGCGGGCCGCGGTCGGAGATCTCGCCGTTGTCGTGCCAGGCCGTCCAGACGCCGGTCTCCTGGCCGGCCTCGAAGGTGCCCTCGAGCGACTTCTGGCCGTTCTCGTACCACCAGTTCCAGGACCCGGTCTCGACGCCGTTCGCGTACGCCCCCTCGGAGCGGAGCTGCCCTTCGGGCCACCAGGACTTCCAGGTCCCCTCCCGCGCGCCGCGCGCGAAGTCGCCCGACTCGAGCTTGTGGCCGTCCCCGTCCCAGAAGGTCCAGGTTCCGGAGCGCCAGCCGTCCGCGTAGTTGCCGGCCTCGATCTGCGTGCCGTCGTTGTCCCAGCGCGCCCAGGCGCCCTGCGGGACGCCGTCGACGAAGGCGCACTGCGCGTGCTTGGTGCCGTCGGTGTACTGCCAGGTCCAGGTCCCGTGGGCGAGCCCGGCGCGGTAGTTGCCGACCTGCGCCGGAGCCAGGCGCGGATCGTCCCAGATCTTCCACTCGCCCTCGGCCTTGCCGTCGAGGTAGGTGCCGCGCTTGTGCAGTCCTCCGCCGGGGCCGCGGAAGGTCCACTCGCCCTGGGCGAGCCCGTTCTCGAAGGAACCCTCGGCGCGCGGCTTGCCCGTCTCCCACTGGAAGGTCCACGGTCCGGAGCGCTTGCCGTTCGCGTACTCGCCGTGCTCGAGCTCGGAATGCTCCTGGTTCAGAGCGGGTCGGGCGTCGACGACGCCGCCGCAGGACGCCGCGAGGCTGAGGGCGAGGGCGAGGGCCAGTCGAATGTCGTTTCGCATCGGTTCTTCGGTCTCAGGCGAACAGCGGCAGGGTCGGGTAGGAGGCTCCGAGCATCGCGTCGGCGTCCTGCTGGAACCAGTCCGCGATCAAGGTGGCGTACACGCCGCGGAAGTCGTTGGTGAACTTCAGGTCCCCTTCGTCGAGGTCCTGCAGGCTGGGGTGTTTGCCGTAGAGGCCGCCCTCGACCGGCGCGCCGGCGACGAACAAGGGCGCGGCCGTTCCGTGGTCGGTGCCGATCGAGGCGTTCTCGGCCACCCGGCGTCCGAACTCGGAGAACACCATCACGGTGGTGCGCTCGCCGACGGAGGTGCCGCGGAGATCCTCGAGGAAGGCGGTCAGCGCGCCGTCGAGCGTGCGCAGCAGCTCGTCGTGGCGGACCCGCTGGCCGGAGTGCGTGTCGAAGCCGTCCAGCTCCACCGACAGGATGCGCGTGCCGATCCCGCCGTTGGCCAGCGCGGCCACGACGCTGAGCGAGTAGCCCAGGTTGCTGTCGGGGTACTCGACCTTCGGCTGGTAGCGGTCGACGGCCTTGCGGATCACGGCCGACGAATCGCGGGCCTTGAGGAACGTGTTGCGCACGCGACCCATGCGCATCTCCGGGTCCATGCCGCCCATGCCGCCCATCCCGCCACCGGCGGCTTCGCAGATGTCCTCGCCGTTGCGGTCCCACTGGTACTGGCGCGGGTCGCGGAAGCAGACGCCCGGCGACTCAGGGCTGTAGAGGGAGTAGGGCAGGCGCTCGCCGACGTGGACGGCGATGTTCACGTCCCCCTCGTCGCCCTTGCGCAGCAGGCCGCCCAGGCGCGCCAGCCAGCCGTTCCCGCCCGCGGTGCCGCGGTCGCTGGCGGCGTGCCAGATGTCGAAGGAGGCGAAGTGCGAGCGGTTGGGGTGCGCGTAGCCGACGCCCTCGACGATGGCCAGCTCGCCGCGGTCCCAGATCGACCGCATCCCCGCCAGCAGCGGGTTGAAGCCGCGGTAGTCGTCGATCTTCAGGACGTCCTTCGCGAACACGCGCGTGGTGGTGCGCACGGCGTGGTAGTCGTCCTCGGCGTAGGGAACGATGGTGCTCAGGCCGTCGTTGCCGCCGCTGAGCTGCACGACGACGAGCAGCGGGTCCTCCTCGTCGACGAACGGCCGGGTGAGGAAGTTCGCCGCGGCCGCGGTGCGGTTGCCGAACAGCGCGAGGCCGCCCATCGCGGCGAGCCCTCCGGTGATGACGGCCCGACGATCCGGATGGCGGACGGTGAAGTGCTTTGCCATGACTCGATCCAAGTGGGTTGCTGGCGAGCCCCGGGCCGGTCTCGGCGTCCGATCGCGGCGGGGGGGCTCGGGTGTTCTTTCGGCTAGAGCATCTGTGCTTCGGGGAGGCTGAGGATCACGTGCACCAGTTGCTCGAGCAGCTTCTCGGAGCCGGGCGCGAGCAGCGGGGTCTTCGCGACCCCCGTTTCCTCGCGCAGCGTGGTGGTGACCTCGACGAGCTGGTCGACGGTCTCCTGGGAGACCGGGACCGGGAGCAACGTCTCGACCAACAGGGCGATCGCCTGGGGATCCGCGAGGTCGCGCGCGCCGTCCAGGCCGGCCGCCGGGGGCAGGCTCTCGTCCCAGTGCATGCGCTGCAGCCAGGCGATCAGGCCCAGGTACTCGCGGTAGGGCCCCTGGAAGCCGCGCCGCCGGTGCTCGATCTCCTGCGCGGCGATGCCGCGCGCGTCGAGGTCGTGGTCGAACTCGCCGAGCAGGATGCCGCCGTAGTTGCTGCGCTGCATCACGCTTCCGGTGTTGATCCAGGAGAAGCCCTCGGCCCAACCCTTGACGTTCGGCGGCGCGAACAGCCGCTGGCCGGAGAGGGCCGAGGCGACGTACAGGATGTCCGCGGGAGCGTGAACGCCCATGCGGCGCGCCATGCCGACGAAGTACTCGACGGGCGCCGCCACGCGATTGCCCATGATCTCCTCGCGGTAGAACTGCGGGTCGAGGAACAGCGTCCGCAGCATGTCGTCGAAACGGTAGCCGTTGCCGCGCAGCAGGGACGAGTACTTGGCCAGGCGCTCCGGCGAGGGGGCGGTCCCCTCGAAGTAGGCCAGCAGCTTGCCGGCCAGGAAGTTGGCGCAGTCCTCGCGCTGCAGCAGGATGTCGATCACCCGGTCGCCGTCCAGGTTCCCGGTCACGCCGAGCAGGGTCTTGGGGCCGTAGTCGTGCTCGTCGCGCGCGAAGTAGAACTGGTGGTCGCGCGTGGTCCAGCCCGAGAAGGCGCGCGCCGATTCCTTGATGTCGTCCTCGGTGTAGTGCCCCTCGCCGAGGGTGAACAGCTCCATCAGCTCGCGCGCCCAGTTCTCGTTCGGGTGCGCCTTGACGTTGATGTCGTTGTTCAGGTACTCGAGCATCGCCGGGTCGCGCGCGACGCCGCGGACCAGGGTCTCCAGGTTGCCGAGCGCGTTCGCCCGCAGGAACGCCACCTGCCGCAGCATGTCGCGCGCGTCCTGCACCTGGTCGTAGGAGCTGACGAAGTGGCCGTGCCAGAAGATCGTCATCCGATCGCGCAGCGGGTCTTCGCCGGCGAGCATGCTGTCGATCCACTCGCTGGCGTAGCTGCGGATGCTGGAGATCTTGTTCAGGTGCCCGCCGTCCGGATAGAAGTCGGTGATCAGTGCGAGCGTCGGCTCGGGCGGATCGAAGTCGGGCCCGGAGGTCATGGCCTGGGGCATCGGGAACTCGCCGCGCAGGAGCCCGTCGGTGGGGTGCAGGTCCTTGCCCGGTCCGCGCGCCCGATCGATCAGGCGGGCGACGGTCGCCTGGAGCCCGGCATCCACGGCCGCCTGGATCTCGGCCTCGTCGCCGCCGAAGGCCGCCCGGTTGAGCAGGTGCTCGGCGGTCCGTGCGTTCCATTCGATCCCGGACTGGGGCCGGGCGCCGCTCGTGCCCGCCAGCAGCAGGCAGCAGCCGGAGAAGACGATCGTTCGCGCTGATCTCACGGGATTTCTCTGGGGAGGAGCCGGATGGAAGGGGCGCCGCGGGACGCAAGAGGGCCCTCCAGATCATAGCGGCTCGGGTCAGCGTCGCACTCCATCGCGGCGGCGACTCGCCGGGGCCCCCCGGTCTCCACCGGCGGGTCCGCCCCGAGCCGCGCCCGAGCGCCCCGCTAGCGGCCCCGCGCGGCCAGTTCGACCCCGGGAGGCAGCTCGTCGGCGTCCACCCGGCCGTCCCCGTCGGTGTCCCAGCGGCTCAGGAAGTCGTCGGCGGTCACGTCCACCCCCCGGCGGGCGACGCGGTCGAGGTAGCGCGCGTACTCCCGCTCGACCACCTTGCCGTCCCCGTCGTCGTCCATCTCCGCCAGCAGGTCGGGCCGGCGGCGCAGCTCGCGGGTGGAGAGCTCGCCGTCCCGGTCGGCGTCGAGGGCCGCCAGCAGCGAGTCCGCCGTCGCCAGCGGCGAGAGGCCGGTGAACTGGGGCTGGCGGGTGGGCCACTCCGAGACCGCGCCCACGAATCCGCGCCGCTCCCACCAGGGGTTGGGCAGGTCCCCCAGGTGCACGTAGCCGTCGCCGTTCGCGTCCAGCGCCCGCCAGTCCTCGTCGCAGAGCGCGAACTCCCGCGGAGAGATCCGCCCGTCGCGGTTGTCGTCCACGCCGGCGAACAGCTTCCGCGCGGCGTCCCCGCCCAGGCGCAGGAGCCGCAGCTCGCCGGGGTGGCGCGAGAGCTCGGCCGGCGACAGCCGCCCGTCGCCGTCCAGGTCGAGCGCGGCGAAGAACGCGCGCGTCGTCTCCCGCGGATCGAGCCGGCGATCTCCGTCCACGTCGAAGTCGAAGGGATTGGTGCCGTCGAGCAGCCGCGCCAGATCCCCCTCCGGATCGACGCGCGTGCGCAGGTAGGGCGATTCGCCGGCTTGCTCGCCCACCGCCGTCTCGTCGCCCTTCGCGAGCCGGGCGAACTCGGCCAGCGTCAGGTGCCCGTCCCCGTTGCGGTCGAGGTCCGGGTCCAGTCCCTGCGCCTCGTCGCCCTCGAGCAGGCCCGACAGGTCGGCGTCGAGCGCGGCGAAGGTCAGCCGCGCGGTCACGGTGCGGTTCTCCGAGGGATCGGGCTGCCCGTCCAGCGTCCCCAGGACTTCTCCGGGAACGAGCATCAAGCGCTCGATCTCGGAGAGCTCGAGCCAGCGCGATCCGAGATGGCTGACGTCCTTCAACGCCCGGCCGTCCTCGTCGAGCATCTTGTCCAGCGGGAAGGTCTCCACGGCGACGACGTAGGCCTCGGTCAGGGCCGCGAACGAGCCGAGCTGCCGCGGCTCGTCGGACACGGTGACGTCCCCGACGAACACGCCGAGCTGGCCGGGGGTGAACAGGATCGTCTGCAGGAACGGCGGGTTGTAGAACGACGCCGGGGCGACCATCTCGGTGGCGAACCCGGCGTCGACCGTTCCCGTGCGGCGCACGCGCTCGGGATCGGTCACGTCCCAGACCGCGAGCGTGGACCGCCGCTCGCCGTTGCGCAGCGTCCGCTCGCCGAGCAAGTAGACGTAGTCGCCCTCGCGCGTGCGCGCTCCGCCCTGGGGCTCGGCGAGGTCGACGTGGCTGGCGAGCGCCAGCCCGCGGTAGCTCAGGTTCTCGCGCGACCGCGAGCGCACCGCCGTGCCCGAGGCGCTGCGCGGGTGGAGCAGCCGCGGGGCCGCGGGCTCGGTCGCGTCCACCAGACACAGGCCCTGGTTCTCGTCGGCCAGCGCCACCACGGCGCGCGCCGGCGTGCGCCGATCCAGTGGCTCGTCGTCGCGCGCCGTCGGGCGGCTGTACTGGAACAGCATCGAGACGCCGATGGCCGCGTCCTCGATCTCGTCGGAGTGACTGAGCCGCGTGGAGGACAGCACGACGGGCCGCGCGGGATCGCGCACGTCGACGATCACCAGTCCGCCCGGGCCGTCGGCGACGTAGGCGTAGGGCCACTGCACGAAGACGTCGTGCGCGTCGAGCATCGGGACGTCGGCGACCGGCACCGGCACGTCCCCGGCGACGTCGAAGACGCGCAGTCCGCCCACCCCGTCGGCGCAGTACAGGTGGTCGCCCGCCAGCGCCAGGCCGCGGGGTTGGATTGCGTTCACGAAGGCGGTGCGCCGGGGGCGCGTCGGATCGGAGACGTCGAGCACGTGGATCCCGCGCTGGCCCTCGGAGGCGAACACCCGCCGCGCGTGCCCCTGCAGCGGATCGCAGTCCAGCGCCAGGTCGACGACGTCGGGCAGCACGAACTTCGCCAGCGGCGTCGAGGCCGAGAGCTGCGCCCGGTTCAGGGCCACGACCTCGATGCCGCGCCGGTCGGCGACGAACGCGAGCTGTCGCGCGAGCCGGAAGTTGACCGAGCCCAGCCCCCAGGTCGCCGAGCTGCGGTGGCACTCGACGCATTGCCGCGCCGTGGGGCGCGTCGAGTGCGGCTGGTGGTGCACCATGGTCATCCCCGACAGCCCGGCGGCGGTGACCGGGAGCTGCTGGTCGACGATCACCTCGCCGTCGCGGTCGCGCACCGTGCCCATGGTCGCGAAACCGGTCAGGTAGGGAGCCACCCGGCCGGCCTCGTCGAGCCCGGCGTAGAAGCTCTTCCAGGTCGCGAAGACCTTCTCCTGCGTGGTCACCCGTCCGGACGTCTTGCGGCCGGAGAGCAGGTCGAGCTGGGTCAAGGACTCGTTGCGGTCGAAGTGGAAACCGAGGAAGTTCACGTTCCAGCCGGCGTGGCAGGTGTAGCACTCGACGTCGGCGTGGGCCGCGGTCATCGCCCGCGCGGCGCTCGCCGAGTACTCGGGGCGCTGGGGGTCGAGGACGTGGACGACCTGCGGCACGACGTGCTCGCGTCCGTCGACCTTGCCGGTCAACACGACGCGGTCGTCGACGCGGCGCAGGTTCTCCAGCCGCGTGCCCCGCGCGGTGCGCAGCGTCGCCGGCGCGTCGAAGGTTCCGTGGCAGTCGGAGCAGGAGATCTCGACCGCGTGCTCCATCGCGCCGTGCAGCTCCCCGTCCCCCATCAGGTCGTTCGCCGTGTGGCAGTCGATGCAGTGCATGCCGGCGGCATGGTGCAGGTCCGGCGGGACCAGCGCCGGATCGTCGAGGTAGAAGGCGCGGTTCTGCAGCGTGTCGGTCGTGCCCGGGATGTCCGGACCGCCCGGCGCCCCGGGCGGGAGCTGCGAGAGGCCGCGGAAGTGCAGACCGATCGAGGCGTCACCGTAGTG
>Ga0102952_1000933_pt1 | contig 10113 bp, 11 predicted proteins | sample SalPon2A_C_D1_MG_FD_78506 | JGI IMG/M metagenome (GOLD analysis project Ga0102952, IMG submission 78506) | Soil microbial communities from South San Francisco under conditions of wetland restoration - Salt Pond MetaG R2A_C_D1_MG | ecosystem: Environmental > Terrestrial > Soil > Wetlands | place... | reverse complement strand
CGGCCGACACGCCTTCCGTCAGGATTTCCACGCGCTCGACCATCGAGAACGGAATCAGGTTGATGTCCGGCTGTGCCGGGGCACCGCGCACGCCCACGGAACCCATGCGGCGGCCGTTGACGAGAACCAGGGTCCGCTCGGGCCCGAGGCCGCGCAGGTCGATGCTCGACGAGCCGACGCCGCCGGTCGGCGGTGCCTCGGTGGCATTCGAATTGCCGGCGTTGGTATTCAGCGTCGCATCGATTTGCGTGCCGTTGGCTACCGTCGCTCTCTGCAGCATTTCCGTGATGCTGGAAATGCCCAGCTGCCGACCCGACTCGACATCGAGTACCTGGATCGGAGACGGGCTCGAGTATTCATCGCGATGAATACGTGAGCCGGTGACTACGATTTCCTCCACACCCTGAGCATTGGGTTCTTCCTGCTCGGACTCGTCCTGCGCAAGCGCAGGCAACGCGACAGTCGCACACGCCGCGAACAGCGGTACGTTGACTGCCCAGCGCCTCAAGCGGCTTACTCTGAACATGGTTCATCTCCCTTATGCAATTGTTGCCCTTTGCGGGCTATTTCTTTTGTCCCCGGCCTGGCTCGGCCACGCCATATAAAGATGAAGCGTCGTGGCCGGGACCCGTTTGCAGCGGCGCGTATTGCGATGCAACAAGCGGGCACGGTCGGTCGGCTTCTGCGCTAATAATCCTTAGCTATAAGCCAGAAAGCAATTCCCTGTTGCTCGGAGACAGGTGCAAACGTTGCCCGCGTCCGTGAAATTACTATTTATTATTTATAATCAATTAGATATATCTACGATGGATTTGTCTGATTCAAGCCACAGTTGGCAGCCGATGAGAGCCCATCGGCAAAGGTCCGCGCAGCACGCGCAAGGTCCCGGTGCCACCGAGCGCGGCGCGGCCGGCCCCGGTGCCAACGGCGTCAATCGTCGAAATACGTACCGAATACGCTGATGACACGCTCGACATCCGGCGCGCTCACGTCGAGGTGCGTCACCAGGCGCAGCCTGCTGCCGGCGCCAATCACGATATCGTGCGCCGCGGCGAACGCCTGCAAGCCCGCCGCCTGCGCGCCGACATCGACAAATACCATGTTGCTCCGCGCCACGGGCGCGGCGGCAGACAGTCCGGCGATCGCCGCCAGCCCGGAAGCCAGGCGTGCTGCATTGGCATGGTCCTCGGCGAGCCGGTCGACGTGGCGGTCGAGGGCAAAAAGCCCCGCCGCGGCGAGCACGCCGGCCTGGCGCATGCCGCCCCCGAGTACCTGGCGCCAGCGCCTCGCCTTGTCAATCAGCGTACGGCTTCCGCACAGCACCGAGCCCGCCGGCGCGCCGAGTCCCTTGGACAGGCAAACGGACACGCTGTCGACGTGGCGCACGATGTCTGCCGGCGGCACCCCCTGGCACACGGCCGCGTTGAAGAGCCGCGCGCCGTCGAGGTGCAGCGCAAGCTCGTGTGCCTCTGCGAACGCACGCACCCGGGCGAGATAGTCGAGCGGCAGCGCGCGGCCGGCCTGCGTGTTTTCCAGGCACAGCAGGCGGGTGCGGGCAAAATGACTGTCGTGCGGCTTGATGACCGCGGCCACGCGGCCGAGATCGAGCGTGCCGTCATCGGCGAAATCGACAGGCTGCGGCTGGATGCTGCCGAGTACCGCGGCCCCGCCGCCTTCGTAGCGGTAGACATGTGCATCCTGGCCCGCGATGTACTCGTCGCCGCGCTCGCAACAGGACAGCAGCGCCAGCAGGTTGCCCTGCGTGCCGCTGGGGACGAACAAACCGGCGTCCATGCCCAGCATGCCGGCGAGCCGCGACTGCAGGCGATTGACGGTCGGGTCCTCGCCGTACACGTCGTCGCCTACCTCCGCGGACGCCATCGCGTCGCGCATCGCGGCTGTCGGTCGCGTCACCGTATCGCTGCGCAGGTCAATCGTCATGCCCATGCCTCCGGCGGGGACCGGGTCGCGCAGCGCCGCGGTGCGCCCCGGGAACTCCGCGCGCGACGAAACGATAGGGCAAGGCGGCGTGTTCCGCGGCATAGTCGACGCCGATTCTCGGGCCTGCCGCGATCGAGGACGGCACGATGGCATCGCCGCCGTCTTCGATCCACACGGTCGACCCGCAGAGGCTCGCACCGCTCAGCGCCGTGGTGATGCCGAATGCCTGTGCGACCTTGCCCGGACCGACCAGGAACGATGCATCCGGCTGCCGGCGGCGGCGCCGCTCGAGCATCGTGTACTCACCGTCGAGCGCGCTGACAGCACGCACCAGCACGGCATGCGGCGTACCCGCGGTGGCGGTCACCACGTTGAAAAGGTGGTGCATGCCGTAGCAGAGATAGACGTAGGCGCAGCCACCATTGGCAAACATGGGTTCCGTACGCGCGGTGCGCCGTCCACCGAAGGCATGACTGGCCTTGTCGGCAACACCTGCGTATGCCTCGGTTTCCGTGATCAGTGCGCGGCACAGGCGCCCGTCAATGCGGCTGCAGAGCACCTTGCCAAGCAGTTCGCGGGCTACGGACTGTACGTCTCCGCGAGTGTAGAACGCGCGCGTTAATTTCATCGTTGTGCCGAATATCGATCCGCGCCGGCGGCACCGGTGCGCGTCCGGCGAATTTCTCGCCGTGACGGTTTGCAGTGCATTGTGGCTGACCAATCGTGACACGCAAGCGCACGGCCGGCCATGACGTGCGCCGAGGCGGCTATCGGCATGCCCGGTATTCAGCCGGCTTGCACAATGCGGGCACTGCGTATGACGGCCTCGGCGTCGGCGAGATGCTTGCCGTAATAGTAGGGCTCGGCCGCCATGTAAATCACGACATACAAGGCATTGCCGGCAATGAATGCACCGGCGAGGCCGCGGAAATCCGGCCGCTCGCTCACCGCGGCGCTAAAGTCGAACAGCACACCCTGGTGATCGCCGAAACGGTTCGGCCGCAGATTCGAGGTGTCGACGGCGGCGTTGCCCTCGCCGAGGTATTTGACCAGCGTCGACTCCACCAGCTCTTCGAGTTCGTTCGGCAACATCGCCGAGCGGAATACCGGCAGGGCCGCCTGCTTGCTGCGATCGACCAGCAGCGGCGCGCCGTCCGGCACGGATGGAATCAGCAAGAGCCGGTCCAGCAACGGTCCGTCACGGGTCCACATTTCCGAGCCCTTGCGCAAGCCGTTCGTCAGACCGGCGGCGGCGTGATTCCATTCGCCCCCGGCGTCGACTGCGAGGCTGCCGACACGCACTGTCCCGGGCCCGACCAGCGTGTAGGTCGGAACACATCCGGCCGCAACCACGGCGACCACGGCCAATACCGCAATGCGGGCGTTCACGTTTCACCGTCCTCCAGTGAGTCCTTGCGAAGGTAGTACTCGATCATGGCCCGATCCGACGCATCGGGGTCGAGGTCGAGGTAATGCCGAAAGTTCCTGCGTGCCGCATCCAGGTCATCCTCCTTCAGCTGCAGGTAACCGAGATTACGATACGCGCTCGCCGGTGCATCGCCCAGTTCGATGGCGTGCCGGTAAGCGTCGATGGCCCGCGCGGCATCGCCGGCGGCGCCGCGCTGGCGATACAGTTCACCGTAAAAATAGCGTACCAGGCCGGGGTCGACACCCATGGCAAGATGCCGCTCGAGCATTTCCCCGGTACGGCCGAAGCGATTGGTATCGACCTGGTCCTCCATGAGGAATTCGTAGTGGCGATTGAGCATGTCGACGTGCTCGTGGTCCGGGTACATGTCCCGGTCCGGAGGGCCGTAGCGTTCGACGACCCACTTTTCGAGCACATCCGCACGTGCCGCCGCGTCCGGATGCGTTTTCGCGAACATGCCGGGCTCCTCCCGTTTCACCTCGGCGGCAGCCTCCTCGGCGATAAGCCCGCGCCAGACCGAATACGCAGCGTGCGGGTCCAGTCCGGCGTCGGCGAGCATGGCGGCACCGATCAGGTCCGCTTCCGATTCCTGCTCGCGGCTGAAGGCGAGCGTATTCAGCATTGCGCTCATGGTCGCAACCGGCAGGTTGATACCCGTGGCAACCGCAATGCCCAGGTCGAGAAACGTGCCCGCGGACATGCTTTTCTTCAGCGCGCGATGCCGCTCCAGCGTGTGCAGGCGCGTGTAATGCCCGATTTCGTGGCCAATCACCGCCGCCAGTTCGTCTTTCGAGCGCGTGCGCGTGAGCGTGCCGGTCCAGATCTGCATGGCACCGTTCGGCATCATCGATGCATTGAAGCCGGGGTTGCGAATGAGGTACACGCGAATGTCGCCGCAGTAGTCCCCCGCCACCCGGCAGGCAAGTCCACTGACGTAATTGTTGAGATCCGCATCGTTGACCAGCAGCGCGGAACCGCGCAACGCCTTTTCGATATCCGCGACCTCCATCCAGAGGCCGAGTTCGTCTTCGGCGGCAGCAGGCTCGTAGCCCGGTGGAATTTTCGCTTCGACCGGCGCGTCGCCGGCCACGACCGGCAACGCCAGCAGGCAGGCTATGAGGGGCCAGGCCACAAGGCGCACACCCGCTCCCTATTCGATGTCCCGGGAGTTCACCGGAAAGTCCCGGAACAAGGAATGCACCGCTGTCTCGGCACCGCCCGCATCGCGCATTTCCCCGCTGCCGGCACGCACGACGTTGAACCAGACGATGTCGCCGCTGTGCAGGTCGACGAGCGACGCAAAGCCGTATTCCGCGCCGGCCGATGCATAGCCGCCGGCGGCTGCGACCAGCACGGCCAGTGCGATGCGTCCGCCGGTGGCCTGCTCATCGCGGTAGAACACGAACAACGCGTAGTCGGCATCCTTGTCATCGCCAATCGTGTGTATCCCCGGCCCCAGCGACCAGTCGAAACGATCGTGTTTGCCGGGCAACTTCAGCGCACCGAAGTGATGTGTCAACACCGTCGCGCCGACCGCCTCATGCAGCGCGCGATAGCGCATTTCCGCCGGGGTCAGATCGTCGTCGTGCAGCACCACGAGATCCGTGCCCATATCGGCCGCCAATTTTCGAATTGCCGTCTCGACGTTCGACCGTGCCGCCTGCGTCCACTCCGCGTGCGGTTCCGGTACGCCGCCCGCGGTGACGAGATAGTAGCGAACGTCGGGCGGCATGAGCAGCACACGCGGGTGATCGCCGAGTGCCTCGAGCCGGTCGATCTGCTGAACATTGGTCGTGGTCGCGCAGGCGGACAGGATGCAGCTCGCGACCAACGCGTACATCGCTCGACGGGCGGGCGGTGCCGTTGCAGGCAGCAACCTTCGATTCATGCGGTAACGGTTCCGGACCCGGCAATGTGTGCAGGCGACAGTATCTCGCCGAGTGCCGCGAGCAGGCAATCGATTTCCGCGCTGGTATTGTAATGCACCGGCCCGACCCTGACGGCACCGCCGCGCTCGAGCAGGTCCAGTGAGCGCACCACCTCCAGGGCAAAGTTGTGCCCGTTCCAGGCAAAAATGCCGCGCTCGGCCAGCGCTTTGGCCAGCTCCGCCGGATGGTGGCCGCTGGCCGTGAAGGCGACGGTCGGCACGCGCCGATGCATGGCATGTTTGTCGGTGATGCCGAGAACGCGCACGCCGGGCAATTGCTGCAGACCCTCGAGCAGCCGGCCGGTGAGGCCCGTTTCGTAGTCGAACAGCAGATCCAGCGCTGCGTGCACGTCGCGGCAGCGGCCGCTGTAATGTGCGTTGCGCGCATGATAATCCCGCGCCATGGTCGCGCCGATCCAGGCAAAGTAGTTGACGGCCGCCGTCGTTCCGGCCATGCCCTCGTGGCTCTGCGTGCCCGTTTCGAACGCGCCCGGCAACGTGGCCGGTGCCGGCCTGGCTTTGTAGGGGTGCAGCGACTCCAGCAGCGCGCGGCGCCCCCAGAGGATGCCCTGGTGAGGACCGAAAAACTTGTAGGCGGAACAGGTCAGCATATCGCAGCCTAAATCCTGCACGTCGATCGCGACGTGCGGCGCAAGCTGCACGGCATCGACGAAGCTCAATGCACCGGCATCCCGGGCCTTGCGGCAAATCGACCGTAGGTCGTTGATCGTCCCCAGCAGGTTGCTGGCACCGCCGCAACAGACCAGTCGCGTGCGTTCCGTCAGCAGGTCGTCCAGCGCCGCAAGATCGAACTCGAACGTGTCGGTGTCGAACGGCAGCCAGCGCACGACGAGATCGAGGTCCTCGGCGAGCAGCAGCCAGGGTGCAATGTTCGCGTCGTGGTCCATGCGCGTGACGATGATTTCGTCACCGGCACGAAACCGGTGTCCGAGCGAGCGGGAAATATGCAGCGTCAGGCTTGTCATGTTCTGGCCGAAAATGATTTCGCCGGGTGACGCCGCGTGCAGGAAATCGGCCATGGCCGCGTGCGCCTCGTCGACCACGGCATCGGCACGCCGCGACGTTTCGAATTGCCCGCCGAGATTCGCATTGGCGTCCAGCAGGCAGGCTGTCATGCGCTCCATTACCGTGCGCGGCACCTGTGTGCCGGCCGGGTTGTCGAAGTAGATGCGGGGTCGCCCCTGCTGCGTGATCGCAAGCGACGGGAATTCGCCGCGAATGGCGTCGATGTCGTAGCCCATGGACTGTCCTTGTGTCGCTGGAATCTGGAAACTCGCCGGCCCGCGGCAGCGCTGCTCAGTCCTGCCCCGTGCCGCCCCATTTCTCCCGGTGGGCGGCCTTGGCGCGCTGCCGGACTCGCGCATGGCGGCTGTGCAGAAGCAGCGAGTGCGGATCACAGACCTGTGCGCGGATTATGCCGAGATCACTGGCAGCATCGAACAGGCTGGGATACCAGCGATCCCAGTTCGGCAGCAGCTGTTCGACCTGTTCGCGAAGGTTCATCGGGCCAATGTATACGACGCCCGAAATCGTTACAACGACGCGCTGCCCGGCTAGCCGTCGAGCATGCGCAGGGCCGCCAGCAATGCCGCCATCAGCAGCGCACCGGGGACGAGCATGGCGACGATGGCCGGTGCCGGCTGCAGTGCCGGCGCGAGGCTCACACCGGACTCCAGCAGCAGACGGAAGGCGAGCGACAACAGGTCGCTGGCGGGCCTGGCCGCCACGAGACCGCCGAGCAGCACCGCCGAGGGAACCAGCCAGCGCCGCAGCAGCACGCGCCGACGGATGCGTGCGACGACGCGTGCCGAAAATCCGTCGTCCGGCAGCGGATCGCCGCGAAACATGGCTTCGAGCGCCGCATCTTCCGCGCTTTTCATGCGTTCAACCATATTGATGATCTGCGATTTCAAATGTTTCCCTGATCTTCAGTTTGCCACGATGAATGATCGACTTCACGGTCCCCACCGGCATGTCGGTCGCATCGCTGATTTCCCGGTGCGACAGGCCGCAGGCATAGGACAGGATCATGATGCGTCGTTCCTCCTGCGTGAGTACCGCGAGCAAACGGTCCAGGTCGGACTGTTCCGCCGCCGTGGTGTTGACGTGGTGCGGTCCTGCCGTCCTGGCCGCCGAATCGAGTACGGCGCGGTAGCGGTCGCTCTGGCGCTTCGACTGCAGGAACGTGGTCCAGGCGATACGCAGCAGCCAGCCGATAAAGCTGCCCTGCCCGCGGAACCCGGGCAGCTTCTCCCAGGCATGCAGGAAACAATCCTGGGCAAGATCGTCCGCCTGCGCGGGGTTGCGGCACAAGCGCCCGAGAAACAGCCGCACCCGCGACTGGTGGCGGCGCACCAGCTCGCCGAAGGCCGCCGTATCCTCCTGTGCGAGTGCCCGGGCAACCAGGTAGTCATCAAGGTCGCCCGGCCCGTATGTCGGCTTGCCACTCAGCGCGACGCCCTTGAGCGGTCCAGGCGCCACAGCAACAGGTAGGCCAGGCCGACGAACAGCGGAAACGCCGCGATTGCGAGGAACGGACGCACCGCGTCAGGCTCGTCGACGACGTAGCCGAACAGCCCCAGGCCGATCGCGAGCGAGATCGCAATGATGCCGCGGCGCAGGTCCTGGAACGGCGACTTGCGCGGCTCGCCGAGGCGATCGATCAGCTCCGGGCTGAGTTCCTGGCCGCGTTCCAGCGCCACGCGCACCGTGTTCTGCATTTCGGCCCGCGTGCGGTAGCGAAAATAGTAGAAAAGACCCAGGACGCCGCCGATCACGACAAACATTACGATCGGGATGTACTCCTCGTGCATGGCTATCTCCGTGGTGGTCGCGCAATGATGCGCCTGTTTTCGAGTAGATGCCCGCCGCCGCGGCAGTGGATGCAACCGCACCCCGCCGGTTCGCTCGCTTGCCTGTCAAATACACATAAATCAATAGCTTACGCAGGCACGCAGGCCGCGGCATGCGGCTCTAAGGCAACCCGCCTGACCCCGCCGTCCCCCCGCGCCCGTTTACAGACCGCATGCACACCGCCGCCAAGATCCGTGACCCGCGCTGTTTCCAGATTGCCGCGCTCGGCCTGCTCGCCGCCTGGGGCATGACCGTCCTCGACTGCGGTATTCATCCGGGCAACGCGCTGGCGATACTGCTCGGCGCGCAGGCCGCACAGTACGCGGGCACGCGGCTCGTCGGCCTGGGGTCTTTCGATCCGCTGAGCGCGATGGTCACCACGCTCTCGCTTATCCTGCTGCTGCGCACCAATTCGACGGGCCTTGCGGCACTCGCCGCCATCATCGCAATCGGCAGCAAATTCCTCGTCCGCATCAACGGCAAGCATCTGTTCAATCCCGCCAATGTCGCGATCGTCACGATGATGGTCGTGTTCGACGGTGCCTGGATTTCGACGGGCCAGTGGGGCAACGCCACGACCGCGGCGTTTGCCTTCGCCTGCCTCGGTATCCTGGTCCTGACACGCGCGCGCCGTGCGGAAACCACGGTGGCGTTCCTGGCCAGCTACACCGGCCTGTTACTGGTACGCACGCTGTGGCTCGGCGATCCGTTCGCCATTTTGCTGCACCACCTGCAGAACGGCGCTCTGCTCATATTTGCGTTCTTCATGATCTCGGATCCGAAGACCGCACCGGACAGCGCGGCCTGCCGTGCCGTCTACGGCTTCATCGTGGCTGCGGCCGCGTTCGTCGTCCAGTTCCTGCTTTACCAACCGAACGGTCCGGTGCTCGCGCTCATCCTGTGTGCACCGCTGGTACCGCTACTCGATCTCGTGCATCGGGGACCGCGCTACCACTGGAACCGTGCCCACAAACCCGCCCCGGGCGGGAAATTCAAGGGAGTAAGCTGATGCGTCTTGTCATCTTGTCGGCCGTTGCCACGGTCACATTCGGTCTCGGCTCCACCGCGCAGGCATTCTGCGGCTTCTATGTTGCGCGCGCCGATACGGCGCTCTACAACCAGGCATCGCAGGTCGTGCTGGTGCGCGACGACAACCGCACCGTCATTACCATGGCCAACGACTTCCAGGGCGATACGAAAGACTTCGCCATCGTGATTCCGGTGCCGACGTTCATCGAACGCGGGCAAATCCACGTCGCCGAGCGCGCCCTGATCGATCACCTCGATGCCTACACCGCACCGCGGCTGGTGGAATACCGGGATCCGGATCCCTGCGTACGCTACGAGACGCTCGAACAACGCGCTTCGGGACAGGCACTGCCGCGCAGTGCCGCGGACATGAGCGCCGCGGCGCGCAAGCTCAATGTCACGATCGAAGCAACGTACACGGTGGGCGAGTACGACATCCTGCTGCTGTCCGCGACACAGAGCAGCGGACTGCTTGAATGGCTGAACGACAATGGCTACCGCATGCCGCGCGGCGCAGAACGGGTGGTCGACAGCTACTTGCGGCAGGACATGCACTTTTTCGTGGCACGCGTGAATCTCGAAGAACAGGCGCGGCTCGGCTATGCCAATCTGCGTCCGCTACAGGTGGCCTATGAGAGTCCGCGTTTCATGCTGCCGATTCGCCTCGGCACGGTCAACGCGCGCGGGCCGCAGGAACTGTTCATCTATGCGCTGACCCGCAGCGGCCGCGTGGAAACCACCAATTACCGTACCGTCAGGCTGCCGAGCGACGCGGAAGTACCGGAATACGTCGCCGGCGAATTCGGCGATTTTTACCGGGCCATGTTCGCCCGCCAGACGGACAGGGAAAACGGCCGGGCGGTATTTCTCGAGTATGCCTGGGACATGGCCTGGTGCGATCCCTGTGCTGCGG
>Ga0102952_1000932_pt1 | contig 10145 bp, 7 predicted proteins | sample SalPon2A_C_D1_MG_FD_78506 | JGI IMG/M metagenome (GOLD analysis project Ga0102952, IMG submission 78506) | Soil microbial communities from South San Francisco under conditions of wetland restoration - Salt Pond MetaG R2A_C_D1_MG | ecosystem: Environmental > Terrestrial > Soil > Wetlands | place... | reverse complement strand
TTCCTGACGCCGACAACCATTATGCGGTTCTTGCCGGGCGGCGGAAACAATGAAGTCATCCGGGCCCTGCGGCGCTTGCGCGCCCCGGCCGTAAAAAGGTCGATGGTGACCCCAATGGTCACGACCCCGAGTGCGGTAGCGGCCAGGTCGCCATTATCCCAGTGGTTGTTTGGATTCCCGGCATCAATAGCCTCCTTGGTAGCCCCGGCCAGCAAGCTGGCCCCTACGGCCCCGACAAATGTCCAGGCCCTGTTCTGCCCACTTAATTCTGAGGCAAGTAAGGCCCCGGCCGCACCGGCCACCATCCCGGCCCCGAAATGCAGTACCTTGTCCTCATCCACCTGGGCCTTCAGCAGAGGAGATACCATAAGAAAAATAATTAGAATTCCCGTCCATTTTCGCATAGCTGAACCCTTTTTTTCTGAGAAAAGATATCCAATATATTCAAATACGATCAAAGTTCAGGGCATGAAGTGCTTATTTAAGGGGCATCTCCTCCTATTTTTCGACAAGGCCATTGTTTTCTCCGATATCCGGCGTTGCCTGCAGCCCGGAAGGCCCGGGTGGAGAAAGGGAGACTCAGGAAATATGTATGTCACGGGCGATACTGCCCGCCCGGGGGTTTTTACCTATTTTAGTGATTTCTGAAAACCTTTGGAGAGAAGTGCGGATGAGCAGTAACTGGACCCTTACGAAACTAAAGCAAACGGCTCAAATTACCCGTACGGCCCGGTATCATTTCCTGCAGAAGAAACTGGCCAGGAATGCGTTGCAGCAGATCGAGGCCGACCAGGGGAAAACGGATAAGAAACTGATCCGCCACTGCAATAGCTATGCGCGGGAAGTTTTAGGCTGGAACGGGTATGCCCCCTGGCTGTGGGTGTATACCGCCCTCGCCGGTAGTTTCAGGGAAGGGTGGATCCCCGACAATTATTATGGGAAAGTGGTGGTGCCCCGCAGACAGGGTGCTTACGGCCGCGTATCCCACCTGAAAGCCTTCCACGCCCAGATCTTCCGGAACGGGCATTTCCCGGATATCGCCTACTGCGCGAATGATTTTTTTATCAGTCCGGATTACACCATCCTCAGTCCGGCTGCCCTGGAAGAGCTGCTGTTCAACGGACGGGAAGAAGTGGTTTTCAAGAAGGACCTCTCATACCAGGGCCGGGGCATCCAATTCCTGGACCAGGAGGGTTTCAGGCGATTACAAACCCCGTCCCTGGGCAATGGGGTCTTTCAGGAAGTGGTCCACCCGCACCCGGTTTTGGAAACGCTCAGCCCCGGCGCGGTGGCCACCCTCCGCCTGACCACGGTGCTCAATGACGATGGCCTGGTCTCCCTGCGGGCCGCCTACCTGCGGCTGGGCCGCAGCAACGACCGATATGTGCGGTCGGCATCACAGCTGCGTATCCCCATCAGCCTCCATTCTGGCGAACTCCTTCAAACCGGCTATTTCCCGAGCTGGCGGGCTACCCATACCCACCCGGATACAAGGGTATCCTTTCTCGGGAAAACCCTGCCACGCTACCGCCAATGCGCGGAATTGGTTTGCAAATTGCATGAAAAACTGCCACTTACGCGTTGTGTGGGATGGGACCTGACGGTAGACCGGGATGAAAAGGTGCAGATATTGGAATGGAACGGGGCTGATAACGATATCAAGTTCTCCGAAGCCACCCAGGGCCCCTGTTTTGCCGATCTCGGATGGGAGCGCCTATGGCAGCAATAGGCCGATAACTAGCGTCCTCAGGCCCCGTCGCCTTCATATGGGGCGCCATACCCATAGGCATGGCCATAGTTATAGCCGCGGGTCTTTTTGGAGCCTACCTCGTTCAGCACATAGCCCATCTCTTTCAACTTGCCCGATTGGTGCAGCTGCCGGGTGAATTCCAGCAGCTTTTTATCCGTAAAACCGGCCCGCACCAGGTAGAGGGTGCAATCGGCCAGCTGCGAAATCAGAAAGGTATCGGTAACCAGTAAAGTCGGGGCCGTGTCTACAATGATATAGTCGAAGTTTTTGCGGGCCTGCTCCAGGAAGCCCTCAAAAGCCTCCCCGGACAACAATTCGGGTGCATTCGACGGTACCGGCCCGCTGAAACAGACTTTGTGGTAGGCCGACTTCCCATAGCCGTCATAGATACAGGATTTCCAGCCCATCCCGGGGTCGGCCAGGTAATCGGACAAGCCTTTGGGCTTCCGCGGGTGGTCTATGTGTTTTTCTAGTTGCGGGTTCCTGAGGTCGGCCCCCAGCAGCAGCACTTTTTTGCGGAGGCTCGCATAGGAGAGCGACAGGTTGAGGGCCACCAGGGTCTTGCCTTCCCCCTGTATGGAAGAAGTCACGTATATGACCTTCCCCCCCGCGGTTGCTTCTGTTTTGGGGAACTGATAGTTTGTATTCGTCCCGAGGATGCGGAAGGATTCTGCGAGTACCGAACGGTCTGAAGCCCCCTTAAAAACGGTATTCCCCTTAAAAAACGGGATCTCGGCCACCACCGGCACTTCCGGGTGCCCCTTCTCCAGGTCGGCTCGGTTGTAAATTTTCGTATCCAGGCTAAAGCGGATGAACAGCACCAGGAACGGGAGCAACACCCCCATGGCCAGGGAAACCGGGTATACCACGCTCATGCGCGGGGAGAGGGGTTTGTTGCCGGTGAGGGCGTAATCCACCACCTTGATGGACGGGGCGGTGGCAGCCAGGTTGATGGCCGCTTCCTCCCGTTTTTCCAGGAGGATGAGGAAGAGGTTCTCCTTGATGCTCTGCTGCCGCTCAATGGCCCGCAACTGTTTCTCCTTTTCCGGCAGGCTGGTGAACAGGCTGCCCGCCTGGTATTTCTCCTGGTTCAGTTGCCTGAGGGAGGTTCGCAACTGGGCCTGGTATACGTTCACGGATTTTATAATGTTCAACTTGGCCCGTTCGAGCTGGTCTGAGATAGCCCGGAGGGTTGGGTGGTTCCTTCCCATGGTGGGCAGCAGTTTCTCCCGCTGCAGGGCGAGTTCGTTATAGTCCCGTACCAAATTGTTCAGGCTGGTATTTTCCAGCCCGATATCGGCCGGCAGCAGGCTGTATTCGGCCTGGTTCACCACGGTTTCCTTGAGCAGTTTGGAAATGGAGATCTGGTTTTCCAGCTTGGACACCTCATCTTCGGCCTCCGATTTGCGCTGCAGGGTGATGTCTGCATCGGCCTCTATGTAGGAGAGGTTGTTGGACTGCTTAAAATCCTGTTTCCCCAACTCGATGGAATCCAGTTCCTGAGAGAGGTAGGCAAAGCGCTTGTCGATCACCTCGAGGGTGCGACGCGATACCAGCTGCCGGTCCAGGATCCCGTCCTGGTTGAACTTGTCTATCAGGTTGTTCAGGATGGTCTCCGAGCGGGCCGAACTTTCGCCCACCAGTTTGAGGGACAGGATGTCGCTGTTCGTGTTGGTCGGGTATACCTCCAGGTCCCGGTTCAGCCGGAGGATGGCCTCCTTCATGGGCAGCACCTCCACTTCATAGGGGATCCCCAGGTAGTCCGTCGCCTGTATGCCTTCCATCAACCCGATCGTAAAGGGCAGGCCCCCGGTGCTCAGGGAATCGGGTTCCAGGGGCAGTTGGTATTGCTGATCCCCCTCATCGGTTATCACGATCTGGTTGGGCCGCAACACTACCTGGTAGCGGCGGGGTTCCGCAAGGCTGTCGGCCTCCCGGTTTTTCCGTATGGCGAACGGCACCTCCCAAACCTGGGAGGTTTTGATGTTGCCCACCTGGTACCAGGAAAGGTCGAGTTCCAGGTCGCTCACCACCTGTTGCAGCAGGCGGTAAGAACGCAAGACTTCCATTTCGTTGTCCAGGTTGATGTTTGCCGAGGTCCCCGTAAGCAGGGCCGAAGCCTTGGTGGCTATATCGGCTTCCGTGGAATCGTCTATGATCTTGATCTTGGCAACGGTCTCAAAGGTTCGCGGCGTATACCGCATATAGAGTACCCCCAGGCCGGCGCAGAGGACGCAGCCCAGCAGGAACCAGGGCCAGTATTGCAGGTAACGGCCCAGGGTTTCCTTCAGGTTCCGGGCGTCGGTTTCCTCCTCATTGAAATCTACGATAAACGACGATTCTTTCATGTCAATCCTGTTTTCCGGCCTTCAGACAGGGGGTGTACCCCCCTTCGGAAACCGGCAAATTATACAATTAATATGGTTCTTCCTAGTCCCGGAATTGTTAATATCCCCTACCGGAAAGCTGGCGCGGGGTTCCCGTTTATCCCGGCAAAAACTGGGGGATCTTTGAGAGGTTTTTCGCCAGCAGGGCCCCCAGGGGGAAGCTCAACCCGTTCTTCTTCATGGCCCGGTAATCTTCCTGCGATTTGTTGAGGATGTTCCTCAGGCTGCCGTTGCTGTTCCCCCCTACCCGCATCTTGGTGACCACCCGGGGCAGGTAGGTGAATGTAAGGGAAGGGTCTTTCAGGACGCGCAGCATAAAGTCGTAATCCGCTGCGATCCTGAAATCCAGGTCGAACCCCCCGTGTTTTTCATAGACATGCCGTCTGAGGAAAAAGGTGGGATGTGCCGGCATCCAGCCCTTTTGCAGGAGGCGGGCATGGAAGGCCCGGCTTTTCCACCGGCGGATGACGCGTTCCTCCTGCCCGGCGGAAATATACTGCAGGTCGCCATAGACCCCGTCGGCCTGATCTTTGGTTAAGGCAGCTACCAGGGCTGACAGTATCCCCGGGCTGGCCAGGAAATCGTCGGAATGCACAAAGCCGAGCACCTCCCCTTCCGCCTTGCGGATCCCCTTGTTCAGGGCGTCGTACAAGCCCCGGTCCGGTTCGGATGCCCAGCGGATGCAGGGATGTTTGTCGGCATAATCCTGTATCAACTCCACGGTGCCGTCTGATGACCCGCCGTCTACGAGCAGGTATTCCAGGTTGGGATAGTCCTGCCTGAGGACAGACCGCATGCAGGGCTGCAGGGTACGGGCGCTGTTATAGGTGGCAGTGATGATGGTGAGTTTCAGCATTGTTGTAATTGTTTAAACTGCTCTGCAATCATTTTTTCATAAGTCATTCTTAGCTTACAAAAAGCAAACCCAGCACGTCCATCCAGGAATCCTCCTCTTAAAATTAAAAGTGCCAAAAATATAACTTGTGGCCTGAATGGAATTTGGTAACTAAGTCTCTTTTGAGCCTTCCTCCGAATTACAGGATCCTTTGCGAAGAGTTGACTCAATTTGTTGGGTCCCTGAAGTTCATTTTTCATTAATTCAGCTTCCATCTGAGAATAACGGCGGTGTTTTTCGAACCACCAATTCATCCCTTTGTTAAATGGATAATGTAACAAATGGGATGACAAGTTTGCAACCTTCCCTTCAGTAATATATTCTTCATTTACCTTTCTCCTTACCTGGACTTTGCCATTTCGGAACAATCGCGGAAACCAGGTAGGATAGCCACTACTCCTCTTTATCCATTTATTTCGAAACATATCCTTACGACGTACCCGATACATGTCAATATCAGTCTCCACAGCAACTTGACTGAGGATCTCATCCTTCAACTCTGGTGTAACGATCTCGTCTGCATCAACCATCAGGATCCAGTTATATTTATTTGGGGCTGCATTTAATGCTGCATTTCGCTGTTCAGCATAGTTGTCGAACTCACGTTTAAATATTTCAGCGTTGAATGACTTCGCTATATCAGTTGTTGAGTCGATACTAAATGAATCAAACACGATAATCGAGTCAACAAAATCCAGGGCCTCCAAACACTTCCGAAGGATCTGTTCCTCATTATAAGTAAGTATTATAGCTACAATTGACCCTTTATACATCCTCTACCACCCTATGCTTTATAAATTTTGCCGGATTGCCACCAACAATCGTCCATTTTTCAACATTTTTAACAACCACCGCGCGTGCAGCGACAACTGCTCCTTGTCCCACAGTTACACCCATTCCAATGAATGCATCAGCTGCAACCCAGGCGTATTCTTCGATGTTGATCGGTTTCGCAATAAGTGCCATTTTTCTATCGGAAATAGAATGTGAAGCGGAGCACAAATAACTCTTTTGAGATACGGTCGAATGGGGACCCAGGGTTATTTTAGCAACATTGTAACAGTCTACTTCCGGACCAAGGCATGAATATGCGCCCATTTCAAGAAGCCAGGGCATATATATTTTTGCTGAAGAATAAATTTTAGCCCGTTTGTCAATATTTCCCCCAAATAAACGAAGTAAAAATATTTTCCATTTATTTCCCAGACTTCGAGGGAATGGTTTTGCAAAAACGTACCATACAATTATCCATATAAATCGTAATGCTTGATTCTTTAGCCCTAGTGAACTTTTGTATGAAGAAAGATCAATCGAATCCATATTGGCATTTAAACCACTATTTATAGAAAATGACATTTTTTGGTGGCAACTATCCAACATTTACTTTCCAAATATGAATAGTTCCTATTAATTTAAATTCTACTGATAACTAGCTTTGGTTTACCATTACCACTTTCAATATTTTCAAGCTCTATTGGTTTTATATTCAATCGCGAACCTGCTTTCTTCCTCAAATTAGCAACCACTTCATCAATAATTGGCTGTACGCTTTTCCCTTTCATGGGAACGTAGTGGATTTCTATCGAAAAATCCGGCAGCTGAACTATTTGATATTGACGGATTGAATCTTCATATTGATCAAAAATAGTTGACAAATAATCTGCATTGAGCTGAATGCCAGAAGGAGCTTTTAGTACATCCGATTGCCTGCCACGAACATTGTCCATCAACCTCAAGGGTAACCCGCAAGAACATTTAGTATTTAAAAGGCGGCCGTAATCGCCAATTTCATATCTGATCAAGGGAAATGCATAGTTGGAAAGATCGGTAATAAGCAACTTGCCCCAACTTCCTATAGGAAGAGGCGAATTGTTTTCATCCACGCATTCCACATAAACCCTGTCCTGCATAATGTGAAGGCCATGCTGTTTCCTACATTCGGCCGCTATATACATAACTTCGGTACTTCCGTATTGGTCGAATACAGGCGCTCGAAATACCTTTTGCATAAATGTGCGCTGATGGTCGGTCAAAGGTGCAGCTGTTACCCAGACAGCTTTAGGAGGATAAATTGACAAATCATTTTCCTCAAGATACAATGCGAAATTGTATACAACATCGGTATAGCCTTGCAATAATGCCGGCTTTAAGGCATTAAATGAATTAAGAAATCGCTGGACTTCTTCAGCAGTCATATCACATCCAGCAAGAAATATTCTTTTGGTCGGCCACCATAATAGGCTATTCAAAATTCTTGTCCTAAGGGATCTAGGATATCTGTATATAAATGCCTTGTGATCCGATGGCCTGATGTTCCACCATGAAAGTATTCGCCACTGCAAAGGAGATTGAGGATGGTTTTTGTCATGCAAAACAGTGAGGGAAGGACCGGTTGTGCCGGAGGTTGTCGCTGTTGTATAATTTCTGGCGTCAACCTTACGGCTCTTTAGTTCCTTAAAATGAGTCCGGATATCATTTTTTGTCAGGACTGGCAGTTGCCTGAATTCTTCTTCTGATTTTAGTGCAGACAAATCAAATTGAAGCGATTCATATTTCCGTCGATAAAAGGGAACATTGCTGAAGGCATGTCTTATTAAATGTGCCCGTTTATTAAAATTGAATTCTTCGAGGTCACAATTTTCGAGGTTTTGCTGGTAGTCAATATGCGATCTTAACAAAGCGGGATTAAGAAGGCTAAGTTTCCATTTAAAAATGCAACTTTGTATGTAAGGCATCATTTTCAAACCTTAATTTAATTTACTGTCAAATATGGACAAAATCAGGCTTTTCAGTACAGTTTAATATCCAATTATAAAGTGCCTGGAAGTGGCGGGCCACCATAGTGACGCTATATTTTTTCTCAATAAGTTCTCTTCCGCGCAACCCCATTTGCTGTAAATTCTCCGGGCTGAGAGTTAAGGCCAATGTTAATGCTTCTACCAGGGGCTCTACTCCAATATCAGTCCACCAGCCACACTTATGCGATTCCAGATCTTTCCAGGGTGCACCTTTCGTGGTTATAACCGGAGTACCACAGGCGAGCGATTCGGCGATAACCATGCCGAAATTCTCACTGTAAGTTGGCAATACAAACAAATCGGCTTCATGATAGGCCCGTATCTTATCTTGCCCATAAAGCGGTTCAAGAACCATTATCGAATTATCCATTTTGCGGGTAATAACAAGTTTCCTTAACTTTTGAACATATGATTCCTCTCCGTTACCAATAATTTTCAGAGTCCAATTTGCAACAAGTTTGTTAGGGAGTACTGACCAGGCTTCAATCAGATTCTCTATGCCTTTATAAGGATGTAATCGGGATAAAAAAAGTAAATTCCTAGACCCAGTTCTTGGGTTACCTGATTTTATTGGCATCGAGTTCAACCCTATCCCGTTTGGAATAACTGCAATCGGATTCTTAATTCCTAAATCCCTAATATAATTTGCTTCCAGTTCTGCGGTTGCATGAAGGCATACTGCTTCCTTTAGGTCTCTCGATTGAAATAGCCGCAGTGCAAGTCGTTTTTTATAATAATTCTGATTTAATGCCCCCGGATTGAGCATTCCATGTGGCGAAATAATATATGGAATGCCTTGTTTCTTAGCTATCTGGGCCATCTGGTGGACAGGTAATTGCCAAATACCATGACCGTGGTAAAGAGAAGGAGGGTCTTGTCGCATCGCGCTCGAAAAATTTAGAAACTCCCCAAAAATATTTTGGTTATAAAATGTTAACTCCATATTAGGAGGACCAAAATCGGAGACAATTGGATTTGGGCTTTTACTTGTATGCAAGTCAATTTTGCTCTTTGGAAATAATCGACCGATTTCAAGAAGGTTATCTGTAACGCTCCGAGAAGGACCACCTGCAGTATGGTCAATTCCTTCTATTATATGCGCTATTATATTAGGCATTTATGGTCAATATTAATTCAGATATTAGGACTAAAAAATTGTTGAAAATTAGGTTCGTTATGTAATCACCTTATGTTCGTTTGTGCTCTTTCTATTCCATGGAATACTGCATTACCCAGCTTATACATAAAAAATAATTGCAGAATGAAAAAAACCCGAACCCTATTCATTAATAGAACTGGTCCTCCCAAAGCACTGAAAACTCCAAGTGATAATAATGCAATAAATAGAACCTTTTCAACAAATAATCGACGGTCAAGATAAATACACTTTGTGAAATTTATTATTATGATGATAAAATACAGTAAGAGCGCTAATCCTCCCCCCTGGTAGAATACTTGAACATACTCACTATCAAAATAAGGTAGTTTTCCTTGGGTAAATCCTTTTCCGACTAAAATGGAAATATCCTGTTTTAATACTTCAGTATAAATTCCTGAATTATTTCCAATTCTCCCAGAAGTAATTTTATCTAAACTGAATTCATCTGTTATTCCAAATACTAATTCTGAAAGATAATGAGAGCCTTCCCAATTCAATATAAAAAGTCGCGTGATTAGAAATAATGGGAAAATTCCAATAGTTATGAATAACAAATTTGACCTTAGATTGCCTAAAACTAAAAATGTTATAACTGAAAGGATAATTCCCCCGAGGAAGAAAACCTTCGAAACTGAAGCAAGCCCACCAATAATAATTAGAAGAAGTAGTAAACCTTCAAACCAAAAGTTTTTAATATTTTTTCTCTTCCAATTATATATCCATGTCAACAGGCCTAAAGAATATGCCAATCCACTCACCAATGGTTGGTCAAATATTCCCATATATCTTCCCATTGAACTTGTTGCCATTCTATCGCTAATATCATGTCTTACATAATAACTTAATATGGTGTCAGAATATGGCGTAAAAATTTCAAGTAATATAATTAAGGTATTCAAGGCTAGTAGCACATGAAAAAGTGTATTCAGTTTAATAATTCTATGCGGTGTGAAGTAGTTTCTTTTGTTGAATAGACCTGCGAATAGGATGAGCAAAACAAGGGTTTCAACATAATTTTCAACATAGGGAAGTATTTCAATATTCAACTTTACATTATTTATGAAGGAGCTTATTCCAACAATTACCATTATAGATGAAAAAAGAAATAATATCGGCAATAAAGATTTCTCGCGAACGGGAAATAATTCTCCTTTAA
>Ga0102952_1000931_pt1 | contig 10155 bp, 8 predicted proteins | sample SalPon2A_C_D1_MG_FD_78506 | JGI IMG/M metagenome (GOLD analysis project Ga0102952, IMG submission 78506) | Soil microbial communities from South San Francisco under conditions of wetland restoration - Salt Pond MetaG R2A_C_D1_MG | ecosystem: Environmental > Terrestrial > Soil > Wetlands | place... | reverse complement strand
CACGCAGTACTCCTGACCTCGACTGCGCGCCGCCGTGCGGGGCGGCCGCGCTCCGGCGGTCAGACCGTCACGCCGATCAGGTGCGGATCGGGCTCGTGGGCCGCCCAGCGCTTCTCGCAGGCATCGTTACCGATGTACCAGTCGCGGCACAGTGGGGCCTTGATCGCCCACTCGATGCCCCGGCTGCCGTCGGGCATCTTCATCACGAACTGGTAGTCCTCGAGCGCCTGGCGCAGGCGGGCGGCCGTCTCCGAGGCGCTGAGTTCGCGTTTCTCGTACGCGAGCAGGGCCTTCTCGCAGATCTCGAAGTAGGGGCGGAAGCCCGCATCCTCGAAGTCGGAGAAGAGCGGATTGGTGGGGCGCTGGAAGTTGGCTCGATCGCCCATCAGCAGGGAGCTGCCGAGGTTGGACTCGGCAACGCCGACGGCGGTGGCCCAGATGCGCACGGTCCAGTCCCACACCTCGAACGAGGACCAGGACACGTAGGAGGCGTGCACCAGGCGGTCGGCGTAGTCGAACATCCGGTCGTTCAGCCCCTGCATGAAGGCGAAGCGTTCCGCGGACCAGTCGCCGTCCTGGATGGCTTCCAGCAGCGGCGCGGCCAGGGCGCGGATGGCCTCGCAGGTGTTGACCAGCCCGCGGGAGTAGAGCGCGTCGAGGAAGCCCGCGGCGTGGTTCATCAGGCAGTAGCGCGGGCCGACCATGCTGCTCGAGGAGTACTGGAGCCGTCCGGTGCTGACCCAGTGTTGCATGGCCTTGGCGTCGGTGAACTGCTTCGCGGCGCTGGGCAGGTATTGGTCGATGAACGAGCGAAACTCCTGCTCCGGATCGACGGCGGGGTCCTTGGGGTGCTTGTCGGTGTCCAGGCTCAGACCCACGCTGACCAGATCGTTCGTGGACGCGGCGTGATTGTTGAACGGGATCACCCACAGCCAGCCGCCTTCGAACAGGTGGTGCAGGGTGCCCAGGGACCAGTCGATCGACAGGTGCTTGGGGGCCACCTGCTCGAAGGGCTTCACGTCGATCATGTGCGTGAAGATGGTCCGCGACTTGTGGGTGAAGCGGCAGGGCTCCTCGCGCAGCCCGTACTTCCCGGCGACCACGCTGCGGTAGCCGGAGCCGTCGACGATGTACTGCGCGGTCAGGGTCTTGCCCGTGGAGGTCTTGACCGTGACTCCATGGTCGTCGATCTCGAGGTCCTCGATGCGCGTGTTCTGCAACAGGTCCGCTCCGTAGCGCACGGCGACCTGCGCCAGGTAGGCGTCGATGTCCTGGCGGAACAGGTGGTTCTCGTCGCGGAAGATGTTGCCGAACTGGTGGGCCTCGGTCGGATCGTGCTCCTTGCCGAGCTGGTGGTAGGCGAAGCCGAATACCCGCTTGATCCCGCACTTGGAGCTGATGTGCTTGCGGATCCCCTGCGGAGCGCCCAGACCGATGTACTCGACCTCGGGCACGTCGTAGGCGCGCGCGATGAGCGAGAGCATCTGGGAGGTCTGGGGGATCGTCGATTCGCCGATCGTGTAGCGCGGGTGCGAGAACGCGTCGATGACGCACACCCGGCCGCCATGGCGGGCGAGGATCGAGGCCATGATGGTGCCGGCAATCCCGCTGCCGATGATGATCACGTCGTAGTCGTGCCGCACTGCTTGCTTCCTTTCCTGAGCGAGGCTCGGGAGCCCCAGTCCCCAAGAATAACCGCAGATCGGCCTTCGCGGGGGTCAGCAGCGGGGAGCGGCTCCCGGTTCCCCCCGCCCCGTGGGCCGGGAGGGCCGTTCCCCGCCCGGGCCGGCGGATCGGGCCACAGTTCGCGGGTCTCGCGGGCCGATCCATCCGGGATGGACTTCTCACCGGGAGCGCTGTTGGCCTCGACGGTCGTCAGCGGGATCGGCTTCGGCGTCTTCACCTACGGCAGGAAGCAGGTGCGCATGCCGCAGCTGGCCGGGGGCACGGCGATGATGGTCGCGCCGTACCTGATCGGCGGGGCGGGGGCCATCCTCGGCATCGGGGCCGGGCTCGGGCTCGCCGTCTGGCTGGCCGTCCGCGCCGGCCTCTAGGATCCCGCGCCGCCGGCGACCGCCGACTCAGGCGTGCGCCGCTTCGGGCTCGCCGCGGACGCGCAGCTTCTCCGCGTCGGGGAAGGCGCCGACCGCCTTCTTGTAGTTCCACCACATGCGGTTCAGCGCGCGCAGCGGCCAGGGCATCGGCCGCAGGAAGTCGACCACCAGGCAGACGCGGTACTCGTCGCTCTGGTTGGTCACCTCGTGGTTCCACGAGTCGTCGAAGATCACGCCCTCGCGGTAGCGCCAGGTGTGAACGCGGTCCTTCACCCGGATGCTCGGCGGGTTGCGCTCGGGGACCTTCATCGCCAGGTGGTAGCGCAGGAAACCGAACGACGGCCCGTTGTGGGCCGGTATGCACTTCCCGGGCTCGAGGATCGAGAAGAACGCCTGGCAGACGTCGGGCACCGCCGCGACGAGGTCCATGGTCCGCGGGCACAGTGCGCGGTTGGGCAGGTCGCCCGCGCTGCCCCAGACGTACAGCAGCAACACCTTCCAGTTCCGCTCGTCGCCGCCGGAGATGTAGTTCTGCTGCGGGTCGATGTCGTGGTAGCGGGGCACGCCCGCGAGCATCGGCATCACGCCCTCCAGCTCCCGCTCGATGACGTCGAAGTTCCGCTCGAGTTCCCGCAGCGCCGGCGCGACTTCGTCGATCTCGAAGAACACCGGCCGCCGGTCGCCGCCCGCGTAGCGGTAGAACAAGGTGTTGAGGACCTCGCGCAGGGGCACGCCGAGTCGGAGGAAGAGCTTGCGCAGCATGGGCCGCTCCAGTCTAACCCCGGCCTTCAGAGCAGGCGGGAGAGGCCGACCACCAGCAGGCACCAGATCGCTGCGTGCCGCGCCTCCCGCAGGCCGGTGGTCCGCGGCGGGGGCCGCTCCGCCGCCGGCCTGGCGAAGCTCGCGCGGACGCGGAGCGTGCGCCAGGCGTAGAACGGCGCGAGCAACAGCAACAGCAGCAGCGCGGAGCGCCCGGACCGGCCGCCCGCGACCGCGGCGACCGGCGCGCCGCAGGCGATCGCCAGCGTGGCGCAGACGATGGTCGAGGTCGCCAGCGATCCCAGCACCCGGCCCAGGACGACCGCGGCCACGGCCGGCACCGCGGCGGCTCCGGCGCAGGCGAGGAACGCCGGCGGCGCGCCCGCGGCCAGCGCCAGGCACGGCCCGCCCGCGAACAGCAATCCCCCGATCGCCAGCGAGCGCGCGTCCCGGCGGTGTCCGTACAGGGCGCCGAAGACCATGAACGCGCCGGTGACCCCGGCACCGGCGAGCAGCGCCGGCAGCACGCGGTCGCCCGGCGCGGAGAAGGCTCCGGCGGCCACCGCCGCGGTCATGTAGACCCACGCTCCGTGAGCGCGCAGGGGATCGGGGACGTGCATGCCGTCTTCGCCGCGGGCGCGGTCAGTCGAGGATCAGGATCCCCGAGGCGTTGAACTCGTAGCCCTCGCGCCGCACCTCGAGCGCGCCGCCGGACTCCACCTCCAAGTGGGCGACCTCGTCCTCGCTCAGGGTCCTGGGATAGAAGCTCCCCTGGATCAGCACGCGCTTCCCGGCGAGGTCGTGGGGGAAGGCGTACTTGCCGCCGCAGCCGGTCTCCCAGCGGACCATGGCTGTGGCGCCGCGGTCGGCGACCTGCATCCAGCAGCCGGAGCTCTGGCACACCGCGGCGACGCGGGCCTCGACCAGCACGACGCGATCGAAGTAGGCCGGCGGGTCGGTGTCGACGACGGAGAAGGCGACCACCTCCCGTGGGGCGATCGGCTCGCCGATGGGGCGGCCCTCGGGCAGCGCCGGGGTCGCGGCGCAGGCGCCAAGCAGCAACGGGACGAAGAGGAGGAAGTGCGGGGGTTTCATGCCCGCACGCTAGCCGCAGCGGCGCGCGGTGGGAATGGGTCGCGGCGAGGCTACCCTCGTGGACATGGTTCGTAGGAACGCGGGGCTCGCGACCGACGGCGGCCGCACTCGATGCTGGTGGCCGGGCGAGCACGCGGACTACCGGCGCTACCACGACCGCGAGTGGGGGCGTCCGGTGACCGACGACGCGCGGCTGTTCGAGAAGCTCTGCCTGGAGGGCTTCCAGGCCGGCCTGAGCTGGCTGACCATCCTGCGCAAGCGCGAGCGCTTCCGGGAGGTCTTCGCCGGCTTCGACCACCGGCGCGTCGCGCGCTTCGGGCCGGCCCGCGTGGAGCGGCTGCTCGGCGATCCGGGCATCGTGCGTCACCGCGGCAAGATCGAGTCCGCCGTCCACAACGCCCGCCGCGCACGGGAGCTGGTCCGCGAGTTCGGCAGCCTGGCCGCCTACTTCTGGCGCTTCGAGCCGCCGGCCTCCGAGCGCCCCCGCCGCGTGACGCGCGCCGCCCTGGCGCGCCGGCCGAGCACCCCGACCTCGAAGGCGCTCAGCGCGGACCTCCGCGAGCGCGGCTGGACCTTCGTCGGACCGACCACCTGCTACGCGTTCATGCAGGCCATGGGCCTGGTGAACGACCACGTCGAGGGCTGCGACGCGCGCGCGGACGTCGAGCGCCTGCGCGCGCGCCTGCGGCGGCCGCGCTGAGTCACCTGAGCCGTTCCCAGATGGCGTGCGAAGCGCGCCGGATCCCTGGCGGTCTCGGCATCTCCGGGAGACTCAGAGCCGGCGCCGGCCCCCGATTCCGGCTGCGGCCGGGGTGTCCCCGCATTTCCTTCGGCGTTCCCGCCCATCCACGGGAGGTCGCTCTGGTCTCTCGACCTACAGATACCCCAGGGCCTTCAACGCGTCGACCGTTTCCTCATCGAGGACCACGGTCTCCGCGTGGCCGCCGCGTTTGCGCTCGTCGATCGCGTGTTGCACCGCGAGTTCGAATCGTTCGGCGACCTCGGGGTGGAGCGCGCTGACCTCGGTCGTTTCCCCCGGGTCCGCAGCGAGATCGTAGAGGCGCCCGGCCTTTCGTGGAAAGCGGAGGTACTTCCAGCGCTGGGTTCGCATAGCGATCGTCCTCTCGATTTCCGAGAAATAGGTGCGTGGCTTCATGTCGGCCTGCGGGTCGAGCAGCAGATCGAGGAAGCTTCGCCCGTCCATGGAGTCCGGTACCGGCGCCCCCAAATAGTCCAATAGGGTCGGTGCAAGGTCGACGAGACCGACCATCCGCGACTCGCGCCGGCCGGCCTGCGCGTTCCCCGGCAGCTTAACGATCAGCGGTACGTGGACGAGTTCGTCGAAAGGCGGCATCGCGTGGGCGATGAACCCGTGCTGCATGAATGCATCGCCGTGGTCTCCCAGCAGGACGATCATCGTGTCGTCGTAGCGGCCGGAGGCCCGCAGGTCGTCCAGGATGCCGCCGACCCACTCGTCGACGAACAACAACGTCTCGTCGTGGCGCGCGGAAAGAGCCTCGAGGTCCGCCTCGCTGAGCTCGCGCCCGCGGAAGTTGACTTCGTTGCGGAAGACCCGCCACGAGTCGAAGACTCTCTCTCTCGAGGCGGGCGTGTCGGGACCGTATCGTCCGCGCAGGTGGTTCGGCGGCACGTAGGGCGCGTGCAAGTCGATGAAGTGCAGGTAGGCGAAGTACTGCGTCCGCTCCGCCATGCTGTTGGCCCAGCTCTTGAACAGCGGCCGGATCTTGGTGATCGAGCCCATCTGGTCGCCGTAGTAGGCGAAGCCCTGCGCGAAGCCCATGTAGTCGTGGATCTGTCCGTTCTGCACCCAGGCCACCGGGGTCAGGCCCTGCTCGCTGACGAGTTCCGCGAGGGTCTGTTTCTCGTCGCCAAGCACGTCCGAGGTGATCCGATCATGAGTGTCCCGCAGGTCGCCGCGGTACACCAGATGGTGGTGGGGATTCAGTCCGGTGAAGAGTGTCGCCACGCTGGTCTTGGTAAACGTGCTCGCGCTGATCGCGTTCTCGAACAGGACCGCGTCCTCGGCGAAGGCATCGATGTTGGGACTGCTCGGGCGTTCGTAGCCGTAGCAGCCGAGCCGTTGCGCTCCGAGGACGTCGACCAGGAGCACCAGTACATCGGGTGCCGAGTTCTCGGTGCGCACGTCTCCCAGCAAGTGGGCCGTGACCGGGACGGCACCGAGGACGACGAGCGAGATGGGGATGCCTGCGGGCGCTTCGCGCCAGCGTGCGAGGAACTTGGCGCCGAGATACGTCAGCACGGCGAACGCGAGCGCGGCGCAGCCGTTCGCGACCAGGCTGAGGGGCTCGAACTTGTCCGGGAGGCAGATCCGGTTGAGCGGTAGGACGAGGACGATCGCGGCGGGCAGGAAGGCCAGTGCGGTGACGAGCCAACCCAGGAAGGGGCGCCGGGCCGGTCCTCGAGCGAGCAGCCACCAGAGCGCGAGCCCCAGCAGCGCGAAGGCGATTCCCTCCGGGAAGGCGTCGGCGAGCAGCGGCCAGCGGACGTCCCGCGTGTTCGCGTAGGGCTGCATGCGCACGGCGGCGAGGCCCGTGCCGAGCGGGAGGCCGATCACGAGCGCTGCGGTGAGAACCCGTGCGCCGCTGACGAGGACGCGCGCGCGCGCGGGCGAGTTGGGGTGAATACGCACTTGGGAGTGGCTGGGAATGCCCCCGACGGTTCATGCTAGGGTGCTTTCGCTATTCTGCAAATCGCGGAGCAATCTCGGTGCGGATCGACCGTCGGCGCCGGACACTCGCACTCCACCTGGATGCCCACGAACGTGACTCCCAAGCGCTGGCTCGCCGTCCTCGTCCTGGTGGCGTTGGTGGGCGGGCTCGTCCTCGCGGCGTTCTTGGAACCCGTGTCGGGGTTGCGTCGGACGAGCGCGATCTACGTGTGGTACCCCGACGGAACGGTGGAGCGCGCCTCGCCGGACGAAGGGACCTGGTACCAGGCTTGCATCCGCCCCGATGGCACGAGTGTGCTTTTCGTCGGCGCGGTCAGCGGGCCGCCGCGGGTGTGGAAGGCGGACCTTCCCGGCGGTGTCGCGCGCCCGCTCACGCCGCCGGACTCAGCCGCCTTCGTCGCGAGCTGGAACTGGGCCGGCGACGAGATCGTCTGTTCCTCCGACCGCGATTTCGACACTCCGTCCGTTCCGCTCGAGGACCTGGTCGACCCACGCCTCTATCGCGGCGGCACGAAGCGGGCGGATCTCTATCGCGGCGAGGGTTCTCCCTGCCGCTGCTTCAACCTCTTCGTGATGGACGCGGACGGCGGGAACGCACGCCAAGTCACCCACGGGCCGTACCGCGACCTGCGCGCCACCTTCACGCCGGACGGTGAGCAGCTGACCTTCTTCTCCACGCGCAGGACCCGCGGCGCCTTCTTCTCCGTGCCCGTGACCGGCGACGGCGCACCGACGGAGATTCCGTTCGACCCCGGTGCCGAGTGGACCGGCTACCGCCCCTGGTACACGCCGGACGCCAAGACGATCTACTTCTTCGGTTCCCTTCCCGGGGTTCCCGGTCAGCCGCCGCCGCGCGACCAGGCCCTCCGCATCCCTGCCCGGGGCGGGGCCGTCGAGACGATCCCCTGGGATGACCGGGGCAAGACCCAGGGCCCGTTCGTCGACCCGAGCGGCGAGTTCCTGCTGTTCCATTCCGACCGCACCGGCCGCTCCGAGCTCTACGAGTTCCCGCTCGCCGGCGGCGAGCCGCGCATGCTGCACCCACCGAACCTGTCCCTGCCCGCTGACGCCAAGATCATGCACCCCACGCGTTCGCGGAACGGCGTGATGGCTTTCGACGTGAGCTGGAGGGACGGCTCGTGGTTGGTGCGGGCGATGGCGGGGCTGCGCTGGCGGCTGCGGAAGCTGTTCGGCTGAGGCCGGCGACGAAGCGCCTCGCCACGCCTGCGGCTTCACGCGCCGCCCGCGGGGGCTGCGAGGTGCCGGCGGTCAGGGGTGGGGCGAGTCGAGTCCATGCGGTCCGCGGACGTGCGCGGCCAGCGGCTCGATCCAGCGCTTCGCCGCACGCGTGTTCCACTCCCGCCGCCAGGCGCGGTGTTCCGGGTCGTCGGGGAACGCCTCGTCGGGGCCGTAGGGGTAGCCGCTCATGCCGTGGAAGGGCAGCGGCTCGACGCGCTCCGCCTCGTGCGAGTTCGGGTCGCGGTCCTTCGCCCAGCCGTCGAGGAACACCAGGTAGTCGCGCACGAAACCCGCGGCCGGCGGCGGCAGGTCGCGGGCGTCGAAGCGCACGTGCAGGGCGTCGCCCGCGCCGAGGATCGCGAAGCGGTCGTCGACCCCGCCGAGCAGCGGCGTGCAGTCGCCGAGGCGCGTGTACAGGCCGGGGTGCTGGTTCCAGCGCGGCCGCGGGGAGAGGCGGTCCCACTCGAACCAGTCGAGCGCGAACTCGCCGTGCAGGGGAACGGGCTCGCTGAAGCCGCGCTGCCACAGCTCGGCGCTCGCCGCCTCCAGCGCGACGGTGTGCAGCTCGGCGTCGTCGTCGTCCACCGCCAGCCGGATCGCGTCCCAATACAGGCGCAGGGTGCTGAAGATGCGCAGCCGCGGGTGCTCGGGATCGATGCGCCCGGTCACGTCGACGACCATCGTCTTCAGCTTGCCGGCCGGGAAGCCCAGCGGCGGGCCGTTCTCGATCCAGCCGCCTTCCCCGTCGGGCACCTGCAACAGCGGCGGCACGAACTCGATGCCCGGCTCGCCCTCGGCGGCCATGTTCACGCTGGCGTCGGTCCAGAACAGCCAGCCGGTCATCAGCAGGCGCAGCCGCTTCGCCCCGCGCACCCGCTGGGGATCGAACTCGAGCTCCAGCCAGTGGGGGGTGGCCAGGCCGAGGAACTGATCGGTCAGCGGCTCGAACGGCGCGGCCAAGGTCTCGTCGCGCTCGGCCAGCTCCGCGGTCCAGTCGCGCCCGTCGCTGCCCGTCGCCCTGGTCGGCGACAGCGGGTCGCGCACGGTGTGCACGTGGTTCTCGGGGAAGGGTGGGAAGGTGAAGCGCTCGTTGGGGTGGATCTCGGTGCCCGCCGGATGGTCGACGACGTCGAGTCGCATGCGGTCGAGATAGGTCACCTCGCGCAGCTCCTCGGTGAACTGCAAGTCGAAGAACCCGTCGCGGGCGACGAGCCGGTCGCCGGAGACGAGCACGTACTCGTCGTGGTCGGGCGGCACCAGCATCCCCCGCGCCATCGGCAGGCCGAGCGGGGTGATGCCGAGCACGTCGCTGACGTACTCGTAGGTTTCGCCGTTCCAGGTGTAGAGGAAGGGACAGGAGCCGACCAGGCCCTCGCGCTGGCGCACCAGCCAGCTGGTGCCCGCGTCGAGGTCGACTTCGGTCTGCACCACGCCGTTGGGCCAGGTGATGCGCAGCACGTCCGCGCGCGCGGCGCCGCCGAGGCCCAGCAGGTGCGCCCCGCCGTCCCAGAACACGCGCCGGTAACTCGCTCCGGCGCGCAGCTCGACCGTCGCGCCGACGCCGCAGGAGTTGTCCTTCTTGCCCAACAGCTCGATCAGCAGGCCGCGTCCCGCGCCGGGTTGGGCCAGCTCGTACGCGCCGCCCGTGGTCAGCACCGCCAGGTCCTGGTCGAAGTCGCCGTCGAGATCGGCGACCGCGATGCGCCGCGCGGGTCCGTCCAGGCCGGCGAGCTTCCACGAGAACCCGCGCCGCCCGTCGAACCCCGCGGCGAGCACGCCGGCGACGCCGTCCGCGGTCGGCCACAGCACGTCCGTCGCTCCGTCGAGGTCCCAGTCGCAGGCCACCGGCGGACCGTCGGCGCCGGCCTGGTCGGCGAGCACCACGGCCTTCGACCAGCCTCCGCCCTGCAGCCGGAAGAAGGCGCGCGCCGGGCCGGCGACCTCGACCAGGTCGGGCTGCGAGTCGCCGTCGAGGTCGGCGAGCAGACAGCGGTCGCGCCGCGCGTCGCTGCCCGCCGGGAAGGCGCCGTCGCGCAGCGCGAAGCCCTTGGAGCGCTCGCTGGCCATCAGCTGCACCGGGGTCGCGGCCTCCGCGCCGGCGAGCACGAAGTCCACGTCGTTGTCCGTGTCCGGATCCTCGGCGAAGGCGACGTACGCGCCCGCCGGCCAGGCCGGGGCCGGCTCCTGTTCCACGAACGAACCGTCGGGCCGGCCCGCGCCGTCGTTGCGCAACAGCTCGATCGCGCCGGCGCCGCCCGCGCCCGCGCCGCAGACGACCAGGTCGAGGTCGCCCTCGTG
>Ga0102952_1000930_pt1 | contig 10158 bp, 6 predicted proteins | sample SalPon2A_C_D1_MG_FD_78506 | JGI IMG/M metagenome (GOLD analysis project Ga0102952, IMG submission 78506) | Soil microbial communities from South San Francisco under conditions of wetland restoration - Salt Pond MetaG R2A_C_D1_MG | ecosystem: Environmental > Terrestrial > Soil > Wetlands | place... | reverse complement strand
CGAATGCGTGCGCGGATTTCCTCGTCATCGACGCTGCGCCCGGACATCAGCTCGAACAGGCGCCAGGCGTTGGTCGCGCGCGGATCGCCGATCGGGCTGCCGAGGGTCACGACCGAGCGCACCAGCCGCGCGCGACCAACGCCTGGCGCCTGTTCGAGCTGATGTCCGGGCGCAGCGTCGATGACGAGGAAATCCGCGCACGCATTCGCACGCTGCGCGAACCGCTGGGCAATATCCCGATGACGGCGATCTACAGCAAGAGCGATGCCGTCGTGGCCTGGCAGATTGCCTGCCTGCCTGCCGGCGACCTGGTCGACAACATCGGTATCAGTGCGAGCCACCTGGGCATGGGATTCAACCCGGCGGTCCTGTATGCCGTCGCCGACCGCCTGCGGCAGGCGGAGGGCGCATGGCAGCCGTTCGATGTCAGCGGTATGCGCCGCCTGTTTTTTCACTAGCCTCGTCCGCCGCGATTACTGTCATGCAGCAACTGTCCGGTCTCGATGCGTCGTTCCTGCACATGGAGACCGGCTCGACGCCGATGCATATCGGTTCGCTGGCGATCTACGACCAGAGCACCGCCCCGGGCGGCCGCGTTACGTTCAAGGAAATCTTGCGGTTTTTCGACAAGCGGCTGCACAAGGCGCGCGCGTTCCGGCAGCGCCTGGTGCGCGTGCCCTTGAGCCTTGACCGTCCGTACTGGATCGAAGACCCGGACTTCGACCTCGAATTTCACGTACGCCACATCGCACTGCCGCGGCCCGGCGACTGGCGGCAACTCTGCATCCAGGCGGCACGCTTGCATGCGCGGCCGCTGGATATGCGCAAACCGCTGTGGGAAGCGTACGTCATCGAGGGACTCGACAATGTCGCGGGAGTGCCCAAAGACAGTTTCGCGCTGGTAACCAAGATCCATCATGCCGCCATCGACGGCGTGTCCGGCGCGGAGATTGCGGCTGCCATTCACGACCTGAGCCCGGATGCCGAGGTCGACGAACCGGTACGGCGCTGGCAGCCCGAGCGGATACCGACCGGCATCGAGTTGCTGGCGAAGGGCGCCGTGCACAGCGTCGGTGCGCCGCTCAAGTTCGGCAAACTCCTGATGCGCACCGGCCCGTCGCTGGGACGAGTGGTGGGCGGGTTGACGACCGGTCAGCTGAAGCTCCCGCTGCGTGTGCCGCGCACCCGCTTCAATGGCAACGTGTCCGCGCATCGCGTGTTCGACGGCCGCCTGTTCCAGCTTGAGGAGATCAAGGCGATCAAGAATTCGCAGCCGGGCACGACCGTGAACGACGTCGTCGTGACCATCTGCGGCGGCGCGCTGCGCAAGTACCTGGAAGCCCGCAACGAGTTGCCGAAATCATCGCTGGTCGCGATGGCGCCGATGTCGATCCGGCCCGAGGACAAGCTCGGCAGCGCGGGCAACATGGTGACCGCGATGAGCCTGCCTGTCCGTACGGACATCGCGGACCCGGTCAAGCGCCTGCTCGCGGTACAAGTGGAAAGCATACAGGCGAAAAAACTCACGCATGCCATGGGTCCGACGCTCGCTGCGGACGCCGCGGAATTCCTGCCGTCGACGATTTCCGGGCTGCTGATGCGCATGTACGCGGATGCCGCTCTCGCCGAGCGGATACCGCCTGTATTCAACACGGTGATCACCAACATACCGGGCATGAACGTGCCGCTGTATTCGATGGGTTCGCGCATGGTGGCGAACTATGGCCTGGGACCGCTGGTACACGGACTCGGCCTGTTCCAGCCGGTGTTGAGCTATAACAACACCATTACAATTTGCGCAATTGCCGATCGCGACATGATGCCGGATCCGGCGTTTTACAGTGATTGCCTGCAGGCTTCGTTCGACGAACTCAAGGCGGCGACCGCCGTGCGCCGCAAACCCGCCGCCAAAAGGCGCAGCAGCAAGGGTAAATCTTCCGCGGCGCGGCAGAACGGTTCCTCCGCCGGCCGTCCGGCCACGCACTGAGCTCGAGACTGTCGATCAGCGGCGCGCGTCAAAGCGCGTGCTGCGCGCGCCCAGCAGTTGCTGCACGGCGTCCACATCCTCGTTCATCAGGTAGTCACGCTGGTCCCGCCAGCCTGACAGCATGGCCAGGTTGCGTTCGTTGACGAGCAGTACGTCGGGGTTCGATTGCGCACTGATCTCCCAGCCGGGAACGGAAATGACGCAGCGGACGTGCACTTCGTGGCCAACGGTTTTCGAGCAGTCGCGTGCCAGTCGTTCGGCGGCGGCCAGGAAGGCACCTATGGCAACGGGCCCGTGCCGGGACGCGAAATGGACTGCATCGTCCTTGAGCCGAACGCGATTGTCCTTGCCGGGCGGCCGCGCGATGACGTGAATGGCATAGATGCCGTGCAGGCCGGCGACTACGTGATCGATGATACCGGCGGAACAGGGCACGTCGTGAAATGCGCGATTCAGGTTTGCATTGAGTCTTTGCAGTGCATGCCCCGTGACCTTGCCGGCGTCTTTCTTCAATCTAAGGCGATGCCGCAGCGCGAGCAGGCGTACGAAACGATACACGCCGGCGCCAAGGGCCAGTCCGGCGCCGAGCAGTACGAGGAGCTGCTGCCAGGTGGCCAGTTCGTACAGCAGCGGTTCCTGCTGCAATGCCGCGGCGATCGCGAAAGCGAAGGCGAATACAACGAAGGTGGCCAGCCACGCGGCCGCGTCGCGTCGCAGTTGTTGCCAGCGGTCACCCACACGCTGTGCCGCCTCATTCATGATCACGCCGGCGAATGCCGGGCGGCCGGACTGGCGGTCACCGGCAACACGCCAGGATTGCACGATCAATGCAAACAGCGCGGCGGCGACCAGCGCAACCAGGGCTGCTCCGCTTGTTACCGGCAGGTCCATCCTTGTGATCCCAGCATCCTCGGGGAAGATTCCATCGAGAGTAGACGCGGGCGGCGCACGCCGACTGTGACCCAGGTCTCAATGAGCGCATGGCGCCCGCAAGCTCGGGCGCCACCGGTCGTGCACGGTCGACTATTTGTGATTGCGGTCACGGCAGGACGCCCGCCGGGTTTGTATTTTGAGCCGACTGAGGTGACTGGCGTTCTTCGGGCCGCCATGGGAGACGGGTCATGAACAACAGCATCGTCCGCTTGATCTTACTGGCGGGACTCACGGCACTGAGCGGCTGTGCGTCGATGAGCGAGGAAGAGTGCCTGGTAAGCGATTGGCGGGCAGTTGGCTTCGAGGATGGGTCGCGCGGCTACACGGCGGATCACTTCGGCGAACACCGCAAAGCCTGTGCCAAGCACGGCGTCGCACCCGATTTCGCGGCGTACCGGGCCGGTCATCGCGAGGGCCTGCGCGACTACTGCCAGCCGTCTCGCGGTTTCAATCTCGGCGCCGCCGGCGGCCATTACAACGGCATGTGCGAGTCGGATCTCGAGCCGCAGTTCCTGGATGCTTACCACAGCGGAGAGCAGCTGTACTCGTTGCGTTCGAACGTCAATGCGACGAATTACGACATCAACTCGCGCAAGAAGGAAATAGCCCGCCTCGAAGGTTTGATTCGTGACAAGCAGGCGGCGCTGATCAGCCCGGAGACCTCGACGGAGGACCGCGTCATGATCCTTGCCGATCTCAAGGATATTTCCGAAGATATCGGCCAGCTCGAAGCGGAGATTGTCGAATTGTCCGAGGATCGCGTGATATACGAGCAGCAGCTCGCATCCTACGAGGCGGTACTGGCCGACGCCGGCTACTACTGAGTCGCGCGCGCGGCCATCCGCCCGGGAGCGCCGCGCGTTATGAGCGGCGTTTCAGGCGCTTCACCCAGAATTCGGCATTGCGAATGCCGAGCGCCTCCGGATCGAAGCGATAGGTAGTTACGCCGGCCTTGCGCTGCGCCTCGTAGTCTCGCAGTGCCTTGATCGCCGGCTTCGCCATGAAAAAGATGATGAGAATGGCGACGATGTTCAGCCACGCCATGAGGCCGACACCGATATCCCCGAGTCCCCATGCCAGGCTGGCCGTTCTCACCGCGCCGTAAAAGACGGACGCCATGAGGCCGACCTTCAGGGCGAAAATCATGCCCGGCATGCGAATCGTGCGTCGCAGGTAGGCGACGTTGGTTTCCGCGATGTAGTAGTACGCCAGCAAGGTCGTGAAGGCGAAGAAGAACAGCGCCAGGGCCACGAACGGCTTGCCGACGCCGGTCATCACGCTGTCAACGGCGTACTGCGTAAACGCCGGACTGTTCGGGTCGAGGTGGGCGGGCACGTTCTGAATGAGGAAGGCGCCGTCTCCGCCTTGCACGTTGTAAGCACCGGTGATGAGGATCATGAAGGCCGTTGCGGAACACACGAACAGCGTGTCGATGTAGACCGAAAATGCCTGTACCAGCCCCTGCTGCGCCGGGTGTTGCACTTCGGCCGCGGCGGCGGCGTGCGGCCCGGTGCCCTGGCCGGCTTCGTTGGAATAAATGCCGCGTTTTACGCCCCAGCCGATGGCGGCGCCGAGACCCGCCATGGGCGTAAAGGCGTCCTTGAAGATCAGCGCCACGACCCCCGGCAACTGGGTGTAGTTGAGCGCCACGATGATACAGGCCGTGATTACGTACGCCACTGCCATGAACGGCACGACAATCTGGGTGAAGTGAGCGATACGCTTGACGCCGCCGAAGATTATGAAGCCGAGCATGGTGACGACGCCGACCGCGGTGACGACCTTCGTCACGCTGATCGTGCCGAGCGCGGTCACGATGACCTGCTCCGCGCCGAACGCCACTTCGGCCGCCGTGCTGATGCTGTTCGACTGCACACCGGGCAGCAGCAGGCCGGTGGCGACGATCGTGGTGATGGCGAACAGCCATGCGTACCATTTCTGGCCGAGCGCCTTTTCGATGAAATAGGCGGGCCCGCCGCGGTACTGGCCTTCGTCCTCTTCCTTGTAGATCTGTCCCAGCGTGGATTCGACGTAGGCCGTGGAGGCGCCGAGGAACGCGACCAGCCACATCCAGAACACGGCCCCCGGCCCGCCGAAACCGATGGCCGCCGCGACGCCGGCGATGTTACCCGTGCCGACGCGGCCGGACAGCGACACGGCGAGTGCCTGGAACGTCGATATGCCTTTCGCGGATGCCTTGCCGGAAAACAGCAGGTAGATCATTTCGCGGAACAGCCGGACCTGTGCGAAACGGGTCTGCACGGAAAAGAACAGGCCGGCGCCGAGGCACAGAAAGACGAGCGCATTGCTCCAGATGACACTGTTCAGCTGGTCAACGATTGCTTGCATGTAGAGGCCCTTGTTATCCGGTTGTAAGCCGCAAGCGCCACAGTCTACCGGATTTGAGCGCTCCGGCCAGTGTCACGCTTCATCGACAGCAGTCACCACCGGTTTGCTTTGGCGGGCATTTCACGTCACCGTAGGAACAGTACACGCAGCAATCGCCTTGCTGCGGCCGCAGCACCGTGTGACATTGCGCGCACTCGTAGAAATACCGGCAGGCGTTCTCCGGCATGCGGTCTTTCGACTGGAAACCGCACTCGGGGCAGGTCAGCGTAGACCACGGTATAAAGGAACCGGTTGGCGAGCGATTCATCGGACCGGCACGCTCACTCGCCGGTGCCGCGGTCGTCGGCATGTAATTGCTCGTCGAGGAAGGCGGCAAGCGTGCGGTAGAACGCAACCCGGTTCGCCTGTTTGCGAATCGAGTGGCCCTCGTCCGGAAAGCGCATGTAAAGGACATCGTTGCCCGCCTGCCGCACGGCGCTGACCAGCCGGTCCGATTCGGTAACGGGATCGCGCGGATCGTTCGCGCCGTGGGAAACAAGCAGCGGTACGTCGATCCTGTGCGCATTGTTGATCGGGGAGTTGTCCGCATAGAAATCCTGCCAGCGCTGCTCGCGTATGTCGCCGTACTCGATACGATCGGATGCCTTGAGACCCGGCGACGCTTCCTGCAGCGCACGTACCCAGTCGGATACGCCGACGATCGATACACCGGCATCGAATACACCCGGGTAGGCACCGAGTACCGCGTTCACCATGTAACCGCCGTAGGAACCGCCCATCACCGCAACCCGGCTGGTATCGAGCCGTGCGTCCTTGCTGAGCCAGGCTACCGTATCGACGAGATCGCGTACGGAATCGAGACGCTTTTCGCGGTTGTCGAGGCGCGCGTAGGTCTTGCCGAAACCGGTCGAGCCGCGCACGTTGACGGCAAACACCGCGATGCCGTTGTTGACGAGGTACTGCTCGATGGGCCTGAACGACGGCCGGCTCTGCGACGTCGGCCCGCCGTGTACCTGCACCAGCAGCGGCGGCTTGTCAGCGGCGGCGCCGCGCGGCAGGTACAACAGGCCGTGCAACGTGACGCCGTCACGCGCCGCGTAGTGCAGGGGCTCGGGTGCCACGAAACGCTGCGGATCGAGTCCGCCCAGCGATGAGTGCACGGCATGCGTCAGCGTACCTTGCCGGGGATCCCAGCGAAACGCATCGCCCGGTGTATCCGGGCCGCTCACGCGCACACCGAGTACCTCGGCATGGCGCGCGAATGCCATGTCGTAGACGCCGGGCGGCAGCGACGGCGGCGCGATGTCACGGCCATTGCGGCGGTCACGTGCATGCAGGCGCGAATAGCCGCCTTCGTTGGTGCTCCAAACCAGGTAGCGGCCGTCGTGGCTCAGGGCGACGTCTTCGACATCGTGATCCGGTGTTGCGATGAATTCGAGCCGGCGCGCGGCCAGCGAATAGTAGGCGAGTGCCTTGAATTCGCGATCCACGTTGGTGGCGACGTAAAAGCCGCTGCCGTCGGGCAGCCACGCGAAGTCGCTGTAGGCGGCGGCGATCTCGGGCTGAAACAGCGGCGTCATGCTGCCGCTGGTGAGATCGAGCAAGTGCACGTCGACGGCATCCTCGCCGCGCACCTCTGTAACGATAACGAGATCGCCTCCGGGTTGCCACGCCGCGGGAAAAAACCCGAACGTGCTCTCGAAAACGCGCGTCGTGCGGCCGCTGTCGATTTCACTGATGTAAATATCGAAATCGCGTCCATTGCGCTCGGTCGAGGAAAACAGGAAGCGGTCGCCATCCGGGGAGAACATGCCGAAGGCGCGAAATGCATCACTGAGCGGCAGTAGCAGGCGTTCGTCGCGGCCGTCCGCCGACAGCAGGAAATAGCCTTCGCGCTCGTTGCCCTCCGCGTCACGGCCGACCAGCAGGTGCTCGCCATCCGGAGCCCACTTGAAAAACGTGATGCCGGAACCAAACGTCAGCTGGCGCGGCCAGCCGCCCGCGGCATTCACGATCCACAATTGCGGTTCGCCGCTGATCGACCATTCGAAGGCGAGCGTTTGCCCGTCGGGCGACAGGCCGATCGCGCGGGCGCCGTCCGCCAGCAGGTATCGCACGACGTCGGCAGGCACGGTGCCGGCCATGCCGACCGTCACCGGTTCGACCTGCGGTATGTCGTCGGGATGATTCCACTCGTCGGCAGCGGCTGCCGCCGTGGTCGCGAGCGACATGCAAATCAACGCGAGAAACTGTTTGCAGATCATGACCACACACCGAAGTTCACCATCGAGGAGCGACATGATGGCGTCAGCCGGGAGTGCAGGCAAGACAATGCGAAATCCGGAGCGGCGCGGCCGATAACGAAAAGGGCCCCGATGCGGGGCCCTCGATGCTTGTCTGGTGCCGAGAAGAGGACTTGAACCTCCACGGGGTTACCCCCACTAGCACCTGAAGCTAGCGCGTCTACCAATTCCGCCACCTCGGCAGGTCGGAACTGCGTACAATTGCGGTCCCTGCGGGGGGCGCACTTTACTCAAAGGTCCCGTATCCTGTCAATCGAACCCAGGCGCTGAACGGAGTATTTACGATTGCCCTCACCCAGACGACGCAAGGCCGCGACGACGCGCGCGAAAACCTATAGACACCCCGTCCCGGATCGCAACGCGTTGCTGGAATATCTGCGCGATACCGGCCAGCCGCGCAAGCCCGACGAGATCCTGAAGGATTTCTCGCTGCGCGGTCAGCGCATGCGCGGCCTGCTCGTCGACAAGCTGCAGAAAATGGTGCGCGCGGGACAGGTGATCGAGAACCGCAAGGGCGAGTTCTGCCTCACCGAGAAGCTGGAGTTGATCGCCGGGACGGTCGGCGCGCACCCGGATGGCTTCGGCTTCCTGCAGCGAGATGACGGCGGTGAGGATATTTACCTGTCCGCGCGGGAGATGCGCGCGCTGTTTCACGGCGATCGCGTTGCCGTGAAACTGCAGGGCAAGGACCGCCGTGGCCGTGACGAGGGCCAGGTCGTCGAGGTACTGGAACGCGGCTTGCGCGAAGTGGCCGGCCAGTTCATCCGCGAGCGCGGCATCGGTCTCGTAATCCCCGACAATCCGAAAATCGCCCACCGCATCCTCATCCCCGCGGGCGAAACGGGTGGCGCGAAGCCGGGGCAGATCGTCGTCACCGAAATACTCGACTATCCGAGCGACCAGGAGCAACCGACCGGGCGCGTGATCCGCGTGATCGGTGCCCCCGAGCAGAAAGGCATTGCGACGGATATCGCCATTCACTCGCACGGTATCCCGGCGGACTGGCCGAAAACGGCACGCGCGGAGGCACGCAAATTCGGCGACAGCGTGCCGGCCGCGGCGAAGAAGCGCCGCACCGACCTGCGCGACATGAAATTGCTGACCATCGACGGCGCCGACGCGCGAGACTTCGACGATGCCGTCTATTGCGAGCCGACGCGCGGCGGCTGGCGGCTGCTGGTCGCCATTGCGGATGTCGCGCACTACGTCGACGTCGGGTCGCCGCTCGACCAGGAAGCGATACGCCGCGGCACGTCCGTGTATTTTCCCGACCGGGTAGTGCCGATGCTGCCGGAAGAACTGTCGAACGGACTGTGTTCGCTCAACCCGAAAGTCGACCGCCTGTGCCTGGTGTGCGAGATGCAGGTCACAAGCGGCGGCAAGGTGACGCGCTCGACCTTCTTCGAAGGCATCATGCGCTCGCACGCACGCCTGACCTACAGCCAGGTGAACGGATTCCTTGAGGGCGAGACGCCGGATGCCGTGCCGCGCGACCTGCAGCCGTCGATCCGCCACCTGCATGACCTGTACCAGGTATTCGCGCGCGCGCGGGACAAACGCGGTGCGATCGAGCTGGACCTGCCGCAGACGCGCATAGTGCTGGGCGAGGACGGGGCGGTCGAGCAAATCGTCACCGTCGCGAGAAACGACGCTCACCGGCTCATCGAGGAGTGCATGATCGCGGCGAACGTGCAGGCGGCGAAGTTCATTCGACGCCACAGGATCAATGCGCTGTACCGGGTGCATGCGAAACCGGATGCGGAGAGCTTCGACGAACTGCGGCAGTACCTGCTGAGCCTGGGCCTCAAGGTACCGCACCCCGAGCATGTCGAGCCGCGCCAGTTCAACCAGCTGCTGTCGCAGGTCAGGGGCCGTGCGGACAGTGCCGCCATTTCGATGGCCATGCTGCGCTCGCTCACCCATGCCGAGTACACGGCCGAGAACATCGGCCATTTCGGGCTGGCGCTGGACGCCTACGCGCATTTCACCTCGCCGATCCGCCGTTATCCGGACCTGCTCGTGCACCGGGCGATCCGGCACATCGTGCGCGGCGGCAAAGCGGCCGCCTACGACTACGACCGCAGCCGCATGGAGCGCCTGGGCGCCATCTGCTCGGCGCACGAACGGCGTGCCGAGGACGCGACCCGCGAAGTGGAGGCGTGGCTGAAATGCGAATACATGGAAGACAGGGTCGGGGAGACGTTCGCCGGCGTTATTACCGGCGTCACCAACTTCGGCGTGTTCGTGCAGCTGAATGATTTGCAGATCGACGGTCTCGTGCACGTGACGAGCCTGCAGAACGACTACTACCATTTCGACGCGGGGCGGCTGCAGCTGGTGGGCGAGCGCAGCGGCCGCCGCTACGCGCTTGGCGACGCGCTCACGGTGCAGCTGCAGCGCGTGGACATGGACCGGAAGCGTATCGATTTCCGGCCGGTGGCGGAGGAGGGCGAGGCGGCGGCACGGCGGCCGGCGCGCAAGAGGAAACGCCGGCGATGAGCCGCTCGCGCTACGTGACCGGTCTGCGTGCCGTCGAACAGCTGCTGTCGACGCGAGCCGCGGACGTGCGCCGCCTGTACGCCGAGT
>Ga0102952_1000929_pt1 | contig 10162 bp, 8 predicted proteins | sample SalPon2A_C_D1_MG_FD_78506 | JGI IMG/M metagenome (GOLD analysis project Ga0102952, IMG submission 78506) | Soil microbial communities from South San Francisco under conditions of wetland restoration - Salt Pond MetaG R2A_C_D1_MG | ecosystem: Environmental > Terrestrial > Soil > Wetlands | place... | reverse complement strand
CTGCTCACGTTCCCGCGTTCGCCGCATCGTGCTTGAGCCGGATGGCCTCGCTTTCCGCGCCGTCGTCACTATCCACAACGAGTCGTAATCGATCCCGGCACGGCGCAACACCATGCGCACCGATTCGGCGTCGCGCGCACGAAAGCGATACTGGATCCGCCTGGTCGCCGGCAGCATCCGCGTCTCCAGCAATTCGACACCCTTGAGGACCGGGCAGCCGGGCGGCGCGGCACTCGATGCGCGCACGCCGGGCGCGTCACGCGACGGCAGCCCGGCGCGGACGAATACCTCGACGCGGTCGTTGCTGCCGGCGGCGCACATGCTCAGTTCGCCATGCCGCTGACACGGCGCGCCGTGTGATCGAGATAGCAGGCGAGGTGGCAAGCCAGGTCGCGTGCGTCGTCTTCGGCACCGTGCAGGAATGTCGACTTGCGGCGCCGCAGGAACGGCAATCCGAGCGCATACAGCCCGGGCATGTCGAGCACGCCGCCCGTGTGTTGCAGGCGGCCCTTGCGATCGAGCACCGGCAGGTCGAGCCAGGAGTAGTCCGGACGATAGCCCGTGGCCCATACAACCGTGCGGACGGCGCGGCGTCTGAAGTCGAGCAGCAGCGGCGGCGATGCTTCGACGGCAGTCGGAACGACGGGGGCAGGTGATTCGGCCGCGATGCCGTTCGCGTCCGCCCAGCGGTCGAAGGATGCAAGCAGGCGCTGCATTTTCAGGTCGGCGAGCGCGCATACGTTACGCAGCGAACCGGAGAATTGTGCCTGGCCGTCGCGCACACCGGCGAGGCGGCCCACCAGCTCTACACCGCGCGCGCGCAGTGTATTCAGATCGAGCGTCGCGCGCTCGGCTGTGCCGATGAGTTGCGGCGACGGCAGGCGCCGGACGCGCTCCGCGTCGTCGACCTCGGCGGGCCCCTCGTCGAGCAGGCCGCTCGCCAGCATCCACCACTGGATGTCCCGGCCGCGGTACAGCCGCGGCATGCGCACGTGTTCGCCGACCGCGAGTGTCACCGGGCGGCCGCTCAGCCTGATTTCGTCTGCCAGCTGCACACCGGTCGCCGATGCGCCGACCACGAGGACACCGCCTTCCGGCAGGTCGCCGGGTCGGCGGTAATCGCGCGCGGTCACCTGCTGCACGGTAGCGGGCAGCTGCGCCGACAGCGACGGCACCGAGGCTACATTACAGGCGCCGCTCGCAATGACGACGGCACGGCACCGCCATGCACCGCGGTCGGTCACGACGCGGTAACCGTTGCCACAGGAGCTTACCCGCAGGACACGCGTGTGCGTCCGCACCGGCATGCCGTTCGCGGCCGCGTACGCCGCAATGAAGCCGACGACCTCGTCAACGCCCGCGTATCCATCGGGATCGTCTCCCCGGTAGACTTTTCCCGGCAGGCGGTTCATCCAGTTCGGCGTCAGCAGGCGCAGCGAATCCCAGCGCTCGGTGCGCCACGCGTTGGCAACCTCTCCCCGCTCCAGCACGACGTGCTCGATCGCACGCCGGCTTAAGCAGTAGCTCATTGCCAGGCCGGAATGTCCGGCACCGATGACAACGACGTCAACGGTGCCGGCCGGCGCGACACTCATGCGGCGCATCACCGGTTTTATCCCACGGTGACCGTTACGTCGGTCGGGTTGGTAATGATGTCGAACACCGCGGAGCGCTTCTGTGATTGCGCAACCAGGGCCGCGATATCCTCCCTCGATGCATCGGCATCGATCTCGTAATGCACACGAATCCCGTCGAAACCGTTGCGTACATCACCGTCTATGCCGAGGATGCCCTGGATGTCCATACCCGCTTCCAGGGTGGCGCGAACGGCGCGCAGCTGAATATTGCGATTCTGCGCAACGGCGGCGATGCCGGCGGTGAGGCACCCCGCCAGGCCGACGAGAACGTACTCGACCGGTGTCGGGCCGTTGTCTTCGGAGGCAAAGACTTCCGGGTGATCCGCATCGAAACGAAATTCCTTGCGGTGGCGCTGTTCCTCGCCGAGACCGAAGAAACTGTCGATCACCGAGCGGCTGTGCGTGCCGTTCAGCCATTCGCTGGTCGCGCGCCATTTGAACCGGGCCGCCTGCGGTGTCTCGCTCAGCGCCTCGCGCGCGCCGAGCAGTGCTTCGATGTTCACGCCGTTATCGACGGCGACCTGCTTGCTTTCCATTTTCATGCTCCTGGTTGCTTGCTTGACAAAGGGCCGGCCGCTGCCGGTCAGGAGCAACCTTGCCGGCAGCGCGTGGAAGCCAGCGTTAAAACAGCCGTGGTTTTTCGGGTACCGGGACCTGCGGCGCCCGTGGCCGCCGGTGGGTGCGCGCCTACGGCGTGTCCGGCAGAAACAGCTGAAACGCCCACAAGGCGTCGACCGGCATACCGGCCTGGCGTTGCGCGATGCGCACCGATTCCGCGTCCGGCGCGCGGTACACGCAGGCCATGCGCCGCCGGTCGAGTGAAAAATAGCTGCGCAGGAACGACACGCGGTGCATCTCGAGGCAGGCAATGTTGGCGTCCTCCAGCGCCTGGATGGTCTCGATCGCCACCGCCTCCTCGAAACGGCGCAAGACCAGCACGTTGGCGGTACCGAAGTCACCCGCGGCCAGGCCCGGCGCATCGTGTACCGTCCCCGGCCACACAGTGCCGGCGGTTACACCGGCACTGCGCAACGCGATACGTACCGACTCGGCATCAGGGCCGCAAAACCGGCACAGCAGCTTGCGGCCGTTGGCCGACAGCATGCTGCTGTGCCAGCTCACACGATGCAGGCCCAGGCAGTCATTCGCCATCGCGCCCATCGCGCGCATGCCGCCGGCCGTAAGCGGCGGATCCCACTGCCGTTCGACAAAAACATCGCTCATGCGCCGTGTTCCCCGTGCGCGGCAAGCCGGGCCTCGATATCACCGGTCCAGCGGGCCGCCAGCGGCTCCAGCCGCTTGATTTCCGCGAGGTGTGCCGCCGCATCGCCCCCGCATGCACCGCGGCCCGCGCCGCACGCGAGTACCGCATGCGCCAGCAGCATTTCGGTGGGCCGTTCGAGAATCCGCGCGTAGTCGAGCGCCTCGGCCGCACGGCTCGCCGCGTCCTGCAGCCGGCCGCGCTCGCAATCCAGCAGGGCGGCTCGTGTCAGTGCGTACGCCAGCCGGTATTTCGCGTCCACGACCCGCAACTCGCCGAGCGCTCCCTCCAGCATCGCCGTATCGTCGTCGAGCGCATAGCTGCAAATGCCGAGCAACGCCCGCGCGAACGGTGCCTCGCTGCCTTCGCGGATGCGCTCGCCCAGCTCGACCAGCTGCGCACAGCGCGTGCGCGCATCGACGACCCGGCCGCGCTGCAAATCGATCATGACGAGATATTCACTTACCAGGAATTCGTCGATACGATCGCCCGCCGACTTGCACAGCGTGCGCGCCTGCTGCAGCAGTTCCTGCGCCTCGTCGAGCCGATTCTCGTGATAGCGCAGCATGCCGAGCCCGGCGGCAATGGCGTGATGGACGAACTGCCGGCGCCTGGCGAGCGCATCGGCCTCCATCAGCAAGGCGTCGGCCTGCGTCAGGTCGCTTTCCAGCATGATGAGGCACTTGGCCGTCTCGGCCATACCGACGATATTCGCCTCGCTGTCGGTGCCGCGCATCACGCGCTCGGCCTGCAGGGTCTGCTCGCGCGCGGCACTCCAGCGGCCCTGCGCCCAGCGCACGTACGACGCAAGGTGATAGCCGAGTCGCGCGTGCGCGAGAGCACCGTGGTCGAGTGCCTTTTCCGCGAGCGCCGCGTAGGTCTCGGCCGCCGCTTCCCAGTCCGCGACCGGCGCGGCACACAGCAGCACATCGTGCAATTCGATCTCCGCGCAGCTGCGTTCGGCGCCTGCCAGCTTGTCGCAAAACTGCAGCCCCTTGCGCGCCAGCGAACGGGCATCTTCATTGGCGAAGAATCGCAGGCACAGGCGGCCGGCGGATACCATGGCACGGGCGGCGATGCCCGCGTCGCGGCTTTGCGTGGCATGGTGCGCAAGGTCGGCAGCGCGCGCGAGATCCAGCGCCGTATCCTGTTCCAGCAGCTCCGCGACGCGGCGGTGCATGACCTGGCGCCGCAGCGGCGAGATGTCCGCGTAGACCGCCTCCGCGATGAGTTCGTGCGAGAAGCGCAGTCCGCGCTCGCCCGGCACCAGCATGGAATGCGATTCGGCCAGTCCGAGCACCTCGCCCACCGCGCGCGCGTCCAGTTCCGTCACCCGCACCAGCATCTTGAGATCGATGTGCGGCCTCAGCACCGCGGCCCACTGCAGTACCTCGGCGCCAACGACAGTGAACCGGGCCATGCGCTCGTGCACGAGGTCCCTGAGCGAGCCGCCGCTGCCGCCTTCGCATTCAGCGCGCGCCAGCTCCAGCGCCAGCAAGGGATTGCCGCCGGACTCGCGGCTCAGCCGCTCGCTGTCGGCTGCCGGCTGTTGCGCGGCGATCAGTCGCGCGAGCTGCTCGCGGCCCATCGCGGCGAGGCGCACCTCGCGCAGCAGGCCGTCGCGCCGCAGACCGCGCAATGCCAGTTCGACCTGGGCGTTGTCACGCAATTCGCCGTCGCGCGCCGCCACTACGGCGAGCACCGGCCGCTCGCGATTCATTCGCAGGACATAGTGCAGCGCCGCGGCACTGGATTCGTCGCTCCAGTGAATGTCGTCGAACAGCAGGACGACGGGCCGCTCCGCGGCCTCGCGGGACAGGAACGCACTCAGGCTGGCGAACAGCCGGTCACGGTCGGCCGTATCGGTCGCGCCGAACAGGCGGTCACAGAGTTCGCTGTCGAATTCGCGCAGGGCATCGATCCACAGCGCAAACGGCCGGATGGTATCCGACTCGAACGCGGCCGAGCGCAGCACGAAACTGTCGTTCGCCTGCAAGTGTTCGAGCACGGACGCGAGCAGGCGGCTCTTGCCCATGCCCGGTGCACCGTGCAACAGGAGGACGGCGGCGTTGCCGCGGCAGAGCGCCTCGTCGCAGGCAGCCGTGACCCCCGCGAACTCCTCTTCGCGCCCGATCAGCGCCGCGGCACCGACGGCTGCCGGGCGCGAGGGCAACGGCTCCGGGTCGGGCGCGACCGCCGGCGGTGCATCGATGCGCGGGCCGCGGCGCGCGGCATACAGCAGCCGGATCAGCCGCGCGCGGGAATCCTCGTCGTACGGCGACAGGCCGACCAGGGCACGCGCATGCGGTAACGCACGTTGCGGTGTCGCCGCCAGCCGCCCCACCAGTTCGCCGAGCAGGCGGGCGCGATCGCGCACCGCCTGCTCGCGCTCGGCAACGCACCAGCTGTGAAATTCGTGGAATTCCGGGAACTCCAGCCCTTCCAGGAAATTCCCCCGCATGCGTGCCGCCGCCGCTTCGAGCGCGTCGAGGGGCATGGTCGACAGCTCGCCGGCCGCCAGCGCGCGCAATTCCGTGACGTCGATGGCCACGCCGGCGGTCTCCATGGCGACGCTCACGCGGTCGGCCACGATGCGCGGCTGGCCCTCGCCGTCCACCAGCCGGCGCAGTTTGGACAGGCTCCAACGCAAGGAGCCGCGCGGGTCGTCGGGGACTTCCCACAGGAGATCGCACAGCTGTTCGCGCCGAAACGCGCGGCCGTTGAGACTCAGGTAGGCCAGCAACGCACGCGTCTTCCTGGACGGCGGCAGGGTTTGCGGCCGGCCATGGCGCAGGACCTCGAAATCACCCAGGAACCTGAGTTCGATATCGTTCATGTCGGGGATGGTGAATCGCCGGGACGGGGCACTATAGAACCGTCGGCAACGCGCGCTCAAGCGTTACGGCCGCGGCCCGGCGCCGTCGCCCTGGCCCTGCACTGAAAAACCACGGTTACTTCAACGCTGGCTTCCCCGGCAGCGGGCCAGGATTGCCCCCGGTACGAATACAAACCGCCTCGAGGAGGCAACCATGAACCGCCGTCCGACCATCCTGGACTGGCTGGCCCGTCGGCCCTTGATCAGGCTGCAGACGGCGTCGGTCCGGTATCGGCTCAACCGCACCCCGGGAGACAGCTATGCCGCGCTACCAGAACATTCTGCAAACCATCGGCCGCACGCCGCTGGTGAAACTCAACAAACTGGCCCCGCCTGACGTTAACGTCTACGTCAAGGTCGAGTCGTTCAATCCGCTCGGGTCGGTCAAGGACCGTATTGCACTGGCCATCATCGAGGACGCGGAACAGCGTGGCACGCTGCGCCCCGGACAGACGGTAATCGAGGCGACCAGCGGCAACACCGGCATCGGTCTCGCGATGGTGTGTGCACAGAAAGGCTATCCGCTGGTGGTGACGATGGCGGAAAACTTCAGCATCGAACGTCGCAAGATGTTGCGCTTTCTCGGCGCCAGGATCGTGTTGACGCCGGCTGCGGCGAAAGGCACCGGCATGCTGGAGAAGGCGGTGGAACTGGCCGCGGCGCACGGCTGGTTTCTCTGCCGGCAATTCGAGAACGAGGCCAATGCCGCGGCCCACACGCGCACGACCGCGGCGGAGATACTCGATGATTTCCGCGATGTTCCGCTGTACGCATTCGTGTCGGGATTCGGCACGGGCGGTACCCTGCTCGGCGTGGCACGGGGGCTCAAGGCTGTGTCACCGGCGACGCAGATCGTTGCCGCGGAACCCGACAATGCGCAGGTACTCGGCAGCGGCATTCGCCAGCCGCGGGACGGGCGCGGCGCGCCGCTCGCCAGCCACCCGCAGTTCCGACCGCACCTGATGCAGGGCTGGAGCCCGGATTTTGTCTCGCGGCTGACGGAGCGCGCGGTGGATGAGGGCCTCGTCGACCGCATCGTGCCGGTATCCGGCAGCGACGCGATGCGTCTTGCTCACGACCTCGCCCGCCGCGAAGGAATTTTCGCCGGAACCTCGAGCGGCGCCACGCTCGCCGCCGCGCTCGACGTCGCACGGCACGCGCCGCCGGGCAGCAATATAGTCTGCATGTTGCCGGACACCGCCGAACGTTACCTGTCCACGCCGCTGTTCGAACAGATCGGCGTCGACATGGATGCGGATGAACTGGCGCTGTCGCACTCGACACCCGGGTACCGCTTCGACGACGTACAGCCGGTCGCCGTGCAGCCGGCGGTCAATGCGCCCGCGGCAGCCGCCGCGACTGCCGACGCCGACGCCGGGGCATATGTCGACGAGGTCATCGGCACCAATGCCATCGTGCTGTTTGCCCTGGAGTGGTGCGAATTCTGCTGGTCGGTGCGCAAGCTGTTTACGGCACTGGGTGTGCAATACAAGAGTGTCGACCTCGACTCGCTGGCGTTCCAGGAAAATGGTCTCGGCGGTCGCATACGCGCGGTACTCAAGCAGCGTACCGGTACACCGACGATCCCGCAGATCTACGTGGGCGGCACGCACGTGGGCGGCTGCACGGAACTGTTCGACGCGCTTGTCGACGGCTCCCTCGAGCGGCAGTTCGATGCCTGCGGCATTGCCTGCGACAGCCCTGCTAGTATCGACCCTTACAAGCTTCTGCCACAGTGGATGCATCCCCGGCGGAGCGCGTGATGTCGCAACCCGCGAGGACTTCGACCATGAGCACCAGTGTTCCCGTCATCGATGTCAACGAGCTGCACGATGCCGGCACGCTCGGCGCGATCGACCGGGCGTGCCGCGAATGGGGCTTCTTCCAGGTTACGGGACACGGCATTCCCGCAGGCGTCACGGACGAGCTGCTCGCCGCCGCGCGTGCGTTTTTCTCGCAGCCCATGGCGCACAAGCAGCGCATCCTGCGCAGCGCGGACAACCCCTGGGGCTACTACGACCGCGAACTGACGAAAAATGTCCGCGATCGCAAGGAAGTATTCGATTTCGGCCCCGGTGACGGCGTCGCGATGGTGCCGCAATGGCCGCAGTCGCCGCCCGGCTTCGAAAGCTGCATACGCCGGTATTACGCGCGCTGCGAAGTGCTCGCGTTACGCCTGCTGTCGGCTGTGTCCATCAACCTGGGCATGCCGTCCGACTACCTGTCGCCGGGCTTTTGCACCGCCGCCACCAGCTTTCTGCGGCTCAATTACTACCCCCGGCAAGCGGCGTCCCGGGCGCCGCGCGCGTTCGGCGTCGGCCAGCACACCGACGCCGGCGCACTGACCTTGCTGATGCAGGACCGGCAAGCGGGGCTGGAAGTCTGCCGGGACGGCACGTGGCACCTGGTCGAACCGCGCGATGACGCACTGGTCGTCAATATCGGCGACATCGTGCAGGTCTGGTCGAACGATCGCTACCGGGCCGCACTGCATCGTGTCACCAGCGGCACGCGCGCGGACCGCTACAGTGTGCCGTTCTTCTGCAACCCGTCGTACGACACCGACTACGAACCGCTGCCCACGATGATTGACGCGGCACACCCGCCGCGCTACCGCGCGATCAACTGGCGGGAGTTCCGAACGCGGCGGGCAGCCGGCGACTATGCCGACTACGGCAACGAAGTACAGATTACCGACTACCGCTTATAGGAAACGATCATGCCATTCATCAAGACAATTTCGCCGGGCGACGCCCGGGACGACGTGCTCGACATGTACCGGCGGCAACAGTCCGCATGGGGTTACGTGCCCAACTACGCCAGGGTATTCAGTCACCGCCCGGAGGTCTTGGCACGCTGGGGACGGCTGCTGGCGGAAATCAAGCGGCCGATGAGCACGCGGCGCTTCGAACTCGTGACGTTCGCCGCCGCGCTCGAGCTGCGCAATTCGGCCTGCGCGCTCGCACACGGCAAGGCCTTGCTCGAATTCTTTTCCGCCGACGACATCGTGGCAATCCGCAACCAGGATTACGACGGCGTATTGTCGGCCGCGGAACAGGCAATGCTGCGTTTTGCGAGGCAGGTCGCAGGCGATGCGTCGCGCATCACGTCGGGCGAAGTGGAAGCGTTGATGAAGCTGGGTTTCAGCGACGACGATGTGTTCGACATCGCGACCACGGCAGCCGGGCGTGCGTTCTTCACGAAAATTCTCGACGCGCTCGGCGTCGAATGCGACGCGAGCTTCTCAAGCCTCGACGATGCCTTTCGCAAGGCCCTGATCGTCGGCCGACCGATCAGCTGCGGCAGGCTCGAGCGGTTGCCCGAACAGGCTGCGCCGGTGACGGCCGCGGGCGGTGCCCGGCAGCACGGTTAATCGTTCGCGCGCGGGCGCCATCCACGGCATCAGGGCAGGATGCCCAGCATGCGCAGTGCCTCCATGGTCAGCGGTGCCCGCAATGCGACCTGGTCGTCGTTGTCGACGCGCAGGTTGAAGGCAAACAGCCAGGTGGCTTGCTGCAACTCGACGTAGCCGACGTACCAGCCGACCTGTCCCGACCAGCCGCTCTTGGCATACACGGCGTATCCGTCGGTTTGCTCGACGCGCATGATCTCCCTGAGGATGTCGACCTGTGCACGGCTGTACGGCAATGCATAGGCGGTGAGCTTGCGCAGGAAATCGATCTGTTCGAGCGCCGAGATGCGCAAGTCGCCGTTCAGCCAGAATTGATCGACGCTGTCGCCGACGCGGGCATTGCCGTAATCGAGCCGCGACAATGCCTGTTCATAGCGCGCCTTGCCCACCTTGCGTGCTATCTCCTGGTAACACCAGACGCAGGACACGCGAAACGCGGACTTGAGCGTCTGGTCCCTGTTCCATTGCGGCACGCTGCGCACCGTACCGTCCCATTTGAACGGCGTGTCGCTGGACGTGACCACACCGGCGTCCAGCGCGATCAGGGTGTTCGCGATCTTGAACGTGGATGCAGGTGAAAAGCGCTCGCCGGCGCGGTCCCGGTTGACGACGTAGCGGGTCTGGCCGTCCTGCGACTCCACCACGAGGGCGGCCACGACGCCGTGCGCCCGGAACAGCTCGTCGAGCGTGCCGCCGGCAGCGGCCGCTGCCGGACGCGCCGGGAGCAGCGTAGCGGCAGCGAGCACGATTGCGGCAAGCAGCGGGGCATGTGCGCGCAGGCGTGGCGTGCGAGGCCGGGGATCCGGGCGCAAATGGGTCTCCTTCGCATGCGGTCGGCAGAGGCCGAACGATACCATCGATGCGGGCCCTTGACGTAGCGGCCAGCGGCCCTGCCCGGCGGGCGGCAGAACCAGGAGCCTGTACGGTAACAGCCGAACGGGCTGCGGCGCAGACCCCTAACGGAACGTGGTGGCAGG
>Ga0102952_1000928_pt1 | contig 10164 bp, 10 predicted proteins | sample SalPon2A_C_D1_MG_FD_78506 | JGI IMG/M metagenome (GOLD analysis project Ga0102952, IMG submission 78506) | Soil microbial communities from South San Francisco under conditions of wetland restoration - Salt Pond MetaG R2A_C_D1_MG | ecosystem: Environmental > Terrestrial > Soil > Wetlands | place... | reverse complement strand
CTGCTCGGCGATCGAGGGGGCCGCGACCTGGATGCCGCCGCCCACCACGACCTCGGCGCCCTCGCAGGCCTTGCGCAGGTCGTCGAACTGGCAGCGCACCACCTCGTCGAGCACGCGCAGCGGGGCGAGCGGCTTGCGCACCAGATCGGGGCAGGTCACCGTCATCATCTCGTGGACGTCCGGCCCCACCGGGAAGAAGGGCAGGCCGGCGTCGATGGTGGCGCCGTGGAAGTCGGGCGGCGCGCACAGGCGCACGTGGTGGCCGCGCGCGCGCAGGGCGAGGCCGAGGGCGACCATCGGCTGGACGTCGCCGCGGGTGCCGACGGCGGAGAGGGCGATCCTCATGGCGGGGGATGCTCCGAGGAATGGGGTTGGGGGTCGGTCAGTCCGTTCCGGGACGGACGGGCTGGGCCTTGAGCTTGGTCTTTCCGTTCTCCACCACGACGCGGAACTTGACCGCGGCGCAGTCGAAGCGGGATTTCATGGCCGCCTCCTGGCGGGCCATCACCAGATCGAGCTTCTGCCGGGAGAGCCCCTCGACGTTCTCGCCGCAGGCCTTTCGGGCCTCGACGTAGGCCGCGAACAGATCGTCGCCGCTCGGCCCGGCGGCCTTCTCCCCGGTGTCGCGCACGCGCGGGCTCCCGCCCGAGCGCATCTTGGCCTTGAACACGTGCGGCTCGTAGGTGCCCGCGTCGATCTTCCGGCAGGTCTCGTCCCACTGGCGGCGGAACGTGAAGAAGCGCTGGCAGAGCGTGTTGAACTTGAAGCGCGAGGCCGTGTTGCGGATCGCGAGGTTGGACCAGTAGGCGACGATCTTGCTCACCTCGGCGCGCTCGACCTGGGGCTCGCGCGGACGGTTGCCCATGAAGTACTGCTCGTACTGGAACTTCAGGACCTTCAGCTTCGCCTCGAGAAGCTGCATGTCGTCGTCGATGTCGTGACCAAGGGGGCGAGCCATGACCCGTGGGATATCGGCCACACCACCGCTTGGCTTGAGGCACGTTCCACGGCAGAAGGGCTAAGGTCCGGCCCGTGACGCAGACCCTTTTCCGAGGCGGGCTCCTGCTGGACCCCGAGGGGGACGAGCCCCGGGAGGGCTCGCTGCTGGTCTCGGGCGAGCGCATCGAGGCCGTGCTGCCGCCCGGCGCGGCCGTCCCGGGCGATGCGCGGGTCGTGGAGCTGGCCGGCCGGTCCCTGGCGCCGGGCCTCATCGACGTCCACCACCACGGCGCGACGATCTTCGACCCGATTGACGCACCCGCTGCGTCATTGCGTCAGGATGCTGCGTCAATGCTGCGTCATGGCGTCACGGCCTTCCTGCCGACCACCGTGGCTCTGACGCAGGAGGAGCTGCGTCATCGCGTGAGCGGCCTGGCCCGCGCCGCGGCCGAGGCCAAGGAGGGCGCCGCCGTCCTCGGCATCCACCTCGAAGGCCCGTGGATCAGCGCCGAAGCGCCGGGGGCCCAGCCGCGCGACGCGATCCGCCCCTATGACGCGGCCGAGGGCCGCGACGTCCTGGACCGCGGCGAGGGGCTCGTGCGCATGGTGACCCTCGCGCCCGAGGCCCCCGGCGCCGGCGAGCTGCTGGCCGAGCTCGAGCGGCGCGGCATCGTCGCCGCCCTGGGCCACACGAAGGCCAGCGCCGAGGTCGCGGGGGACGGCTTCGACCGCGGGATCCGCCACGTGACGCACCTGTTCAACGCCATGGGCGCGTTCCATCACCGCGAGCCCGGGGCCATCGGCGCCGCCCTGGGCGACGACCGGGCCACGTGCGACCTGATCTGCGACGGCGTCCACGTCCACCCCGCCGCCGTGCGCGCGGCCGCGAGGGCCAAGGGGGAGAAGCTCCTGCTCATCACCGACGCGATCGTCCCGGGCGACTCGGAGGGTGAGCTCGGCGGCGGGCGCCTGGCGGCGGACGGCCCGGTCTGGCGCCTGCCGGGTGGGACCCTGGCCGGCAGCCGCCTCACCCTGTGCGACGCGGTCGTCAACGCCCGGGCCTTCGGCGCCATGACGCAGCTCGCCGCCGTGGCGGCCGCGACCCTCGGGCCGGCGCGGCTGCTCGGCGTCGAGGCCGAGCGCGGGACGCTCCGGCCCCGGGCCCGCGCCGACCTCGTGGTGCTTTCGGCCGACGGATCGCTGGCCGAGACCTGGCTCGGCGGCGAGCGGGTCCACGCCGCCTCCTGACGCGCCGGGTTCGCGCGGCCGCCCGGCGCGGCGCGCTGGGGCCCGGCGCGGCGCGCTAAGGTTGGCGCGATGTCGCCGATCGACCCGCGCGAGCGCCTCATCTTCCCACTCGACGTCGCCAGCCACGACGAGGCCTTCGAGCTGGTGGACGAGCTCGGCGACGCGGTGGTCTTCCACAAGGTGGGGCTCCAGCTCTTCCTGGCGGGCGACCACACGCGCCTCGTGGACGAGCTGCTCGCCCGGGGCAAGAAGGTCTTCGTCGACCTGAAGCTCTTCGACATCCCCGCCACCGTCGGCAAGGCCGTGGCCCAGGTGGCGAAGCTCGGCGCCCACTTCGTGACCGTCCACGGCAACGACGGGATGCTGCGCGCGGCGGTGGCGGCCCGGGGGCCGCGCCTGAAGGTGCTGGCCGTGACGGCGCTCACGAGCCTCGACCGCGGCGACCTCGACGACCTGGGCTTCGACTGCGACGTGGAGGCGCTGGTGGTGTCGCGCGCCCGGCGGGCCCTCGAGATCGGCTGCGACGGCGTCGTCTCCTCGGGCCTCGAGGTCAAGCGCATCAAGGACGAGACGCGTGGCAAGATCCTGGCCGTCGTGCCGGGCATCCGCCCCGTGCAGAACGACGACGACCAGAAGCGCGTCGCGACGCCGACCCAGGCGATCCGCGACGGCGCCGACTACCTCGTGGTCGGCCGCCCCATCCGCGAGGCCCGCGACCCGCGCGCCGCCGCCGAGGCCATCCAGCAGGAGATCGCCGAGGCGTTGGGCTAGCGAGGCACGTTTCGCCTCGGTCCCGGGCGCCCGGCCGGCCGTCGCGGCGCCGACATCTCCCAGTGTGACATGTTGCGGCACGCGCGCCTCCCCTCTTCGGGCGTAGGATGGGGTCCCAACCCGCGCCGGGCCGCGCTCGCCGCGCGCTCGAGGTATCCCCCATGAAGAGAGCCTTCGCGATCCTGGTCGGCAGCGCGCTGCTCGCGATGCTCGGCCCGGCCGCGCCCGCCCGCGCGCTTTCGATCACCTTCTCGCAGACCCAGCTGCTCGAGGTCCTCGACGCCACGACCGACTTCGGTGGCAACGGCGGGATCGTGAGCCGCACCGTCGATGGCGACGGCGTGCTCTTCGAGCTGCAGGGCAGCACGATCGACTTCGGCAAGGTGGCGGCGCGGATCTTCCTGAGCCTCGCCGACCTGAATGCCTACGACGCGTTCGGCTTCCACTTCGACATCGTGCTCGCAGAGAACCCGATCGTGACCACCGCGTACATCCAGCGCCAGGGCAAATCGTTCCAGGAGGCGGTCTCCGCCGACCACGCCCAGGGCGACGCCTACGACGTCGTTCTCCCGATGACCCTGGACTACAGCAACGTCCTGTACCTGGGCTACCAGGTGTTCGCGGCGGGCGGGATCGAGGAGCCGCCCGCGCAGACCCTCCTGCTGCGCGTCTCGCCCCTCGCCGGCGCCGTCGCCGTGCCGACCGGGGACGTACCCGAGCCCGGCCCGGCCGTGCTGCTCGCGCTCGGCGCTGGCTCCCTGCTGCTCGGAGATCGCCTGCGCCGTCCGGCCTGAGGCGCGCCGCGTCCAGCGCCTAGTCGAGGCTCTTGCGGAAGCGCAGGGTCGAGAGCGTCATGCTCGCCACGAAGAACAGGACCAGGGGCCAGAGCTCGTGGCCGATCCCCGCGAGCGTCACGCCCCGCAGCAGGATCCCCCGGATGATGCGGATGAAGTGGGTCAGCGGCAGCAGCTCCGCCAGCCACTGGGCCGCGCGGGGCATGCCGTCGAAGGGGAACATGAAGCCCGAGAGCAGGATCTGCGGGAGGAAGGTGAAGAAGGTGAGCTGGAAGGCCTGGAACTGGGTAGAGGCGAGCGTCGAGATGAGCAGCCCGAGGCCGAGCGTCGCCGCCACGAACACCAGGGCCGCGGCGTAGACGTCGACGAGGGCGCCGCGCACGGGGACGTCGAAGAGCAGCACACCCGCCCCGATGATGAGGGTGACCTGGAGCAGGCCGATCAGGACGTAGGGCACGATCTTGCCGACCATCAGCTCGGGCGTGCGCACCGGCGTCGTGATCAGCAGCTCGAGGTTCCCGCGCTCGCGCTCGCGGACGATCGCCACGGCGGTGAAGAGCGTCATGGTCATGGTGAGGATCACCCCGATCAGCGCGGGGACGATCTGCACGGCCGAGCGCCGCTCGGGGTTGTAGAAGGAGCGCACCTCGAAGGCCGCGGGCGCGGCGCGCGGCCCGGGCCCGTCGCGCGGAACCGGCAGGCGGGCGAGGCCGAGCGCCGCCGACAGCACCGTCGGGTCGCTCCCGTCCACGAGCAGCTGGGCGGCCGGCTCCCGGCCCAGGGCCACGCGGCGCTCGAAGTCGTGGGGGATCACGATGCCCACCGAGATCCAGCCCTGGCGCATCAGGGTCTCGAGCTCCTCGGCGCTGCGGGCCGTGGCGACGACGTCCACCACCTGGCTGGCGGCGGCGTCGGCGACGAAGACGCGCGAGCGCTGGGTGTGGGCCAGGTCCGCCACGCCGGCGGGCAGGTGGCGCACGTCCTGGTTGATCGCGTAGCCGAACAGCAGGAGCTGCATGATCGGCAGGCCGAACACCATGCCGAAGGTCAGACGGTCGCGGCGCAGCTGCACCGCCTCCTTGCGCACCACGGCGAGGATGCGCCCGAGGGTCTCCCTCACGCCGCCTCCTTCCGGGTGGCGGCCACGAAGACGTCCTCGAGGCTCGCCCGGGCGAGCTCGATCGTCGCCGGCACGTCCGCGGCCTCGAAGGCGCCGCGCACCCGGTCCTCGGGGTCGTCCTCGGCGCGGTCGATGAGGGCGTGCAGGCGCGTCCCGAGCTGCGCCACGCTCAGCACGGTGGGCAGGCTGTCGAGGGCGGCGCGCGCCGCGCGCAGCGCCCCGGTCTCGACCTCGATCACGTGGGCGTCGATGCCGTCCATGAGCTCGCGTGGCGAGCCTTCGGCGACCAGTCGCCCCGCGTCGAGGATGGCGAGGCCGTGGCAGCGCTCGGCCTCGTCCATGTAGTGGGTGGAGACGAGGATCGTGGTGCCGCCGTCCACCAGGGCGAACAGCGACTCCCAGAAATCGCGCCGGCTCTGGGGATCGACGGCGCTGGTCGGCTCGTCGAGGAACAGCAGCTCGGGCTCGTGGATCGTGGCGCCGGCCAGGGCGAGGCGCTGCTTCTGGCCGCCCGAGAGTGTCCCGGCGCGCTGGCCCGCGCGATCTTCGAGAGAGAATTCGGCCAGCAGCGCCTCCACGCGGCGGCGTCTCCGCGCGCGCGGCAGGGAGTAGATCTCGCCCATGAACTCGAGGTTCTCGCGCACGCTCAGGTCCTCGTAGAGCGAGAAGCGCTGGGTCATGTAGCCGATGGCGCGCCGCAGGCTCTCGGCCTCGCGCGGCACGTCGCGCCCGAGCACGCGCGCCTCGCCCTCGCTCGGCGTGAGCAGCCCGCAGAGCATGCGGATCGTCGTGGTCTTCCCGGAGCCGTTGGGGCCGAGGAAGCCGTAGATGCGCGCCCGGGGGATCGAGAGCGTCACGTGGTCGACGGCCACGAGCTCGCCGAAGCGGCACGTCAGGCCCTCGGCCCGGATGGCCGGCTCAGTGCCGCCGGCCGGGGCGGCCGGCTCAGCGGGTTCGCGGGCCATCGTCCGTCCGCGCGGCCACCGGGTCGGTCTCGAACTCGACCTCCACGGGGACGCCGCTCGGCAGCCGACGCGCGTCGGCGTCCACGAGGTCCACCTTGGCCGGGTAGACGAGGCGGCCGCGGTCGCGCTCGGTGAGCGCGAAGTAGGGCGTGAAGGCGGCGTCGCGCGCCACGTTGCGGACGCGCCCGCGCAGCGGCGCCTCGAGGCCGTCCACGTGGACGAGCGCCGGCGTGCCCGGGACGACGTGGACGCGCATCGACTCGGGCACGTAGACGCGCGCGTAGGGCCGCTCGCCCGCCAGCAGCACCGCCACCGCGCCGCCGGCCGGGGGCTGCTCGCCGAGCTCGTAGGGCAGCGCGTCCACCCAGCCCGCGATGGGCGCGCGGATTTCGAGGCGAGCCAGCCGCACGCGCACGTCCGCCAGGGCGGCGCTCGCCCCGGCCAGGGCCGCGCGCGCCTGGGCGAGCTCCTCGCTGGTGGTGCCCACCTCGAGCTCGTCGAGCCGGGCCCGCGTGGCGTCGCGCGAGGCCAGGGCCTCGTCGAAGCTCGCGCGCGCCTCGTCCAGGCGCTGGGGCGACGCGACGCCGCGCTCGACCAGGCCGCGCACGCGCTCGAAGTCGCGGCGCGCGGTGGTGAGCCGGCCCTCGGCGCCCTCGCGCCGCGCTCGCGCCGCGGTGATGCGCTCCGAGCGCGGGCCGCGCTCGAGCTCGGCCAGGCGGGCGGCGGCGCGGTCGCGAGCGCTCGCGGCCTGGCTCTCCTGGGCGCGCACACGCGCGTCGTCGAGCCGCACGAGCAGCGCGCCGGCCTCGACGAAGTCGCCTTCCTCGACCGGCCGCTCGACGATCGGCTCGGAGACCTCGGCGACGAGGTCGAGGCGATCGCGCTCGAGGGTGCCGACGGCGGGCGGCGCGCCTCCGTCGCCACAGGCCGAGAGCGCCACGAGCGCCGCAAGCGCGGCGCTGCGGAGGCTGGTCGCGGTCATGCGCGCACTCCTTCCCGGAAGAGCCGCTCGGTGTGGGCGGCCAGGCGGCGCACGAAGGCATCGTCGTAGTCGATCCCGAGCACCCGCTCGGCCACGGGGCGTGCCACGAAGGGGAAGACCGTCATGCCCATGAAGGAGAGGAAGGCGAGCTGGGGGTCGAGGTCGGCGCGGAAGCGGCCCGCCCCCACCTCGCGGCGCAGCAGGCCCTGGACGATCTCGGCCATGACCGAGGCGTAGTCGCGCACGAACCGCTCGCGCAGGCGGCCGCCCTCCGCGAGCACCTCGCGCACGAGCAGCGGCGCGAGCCAGCGCTCCTGCGACACGGTCCGCGTCATCACGTCGAGGACGCGGGCGACGGGATCGTCGCCGAGCGGTCCGTCGAGCGCGCCGGACGCCGCCTCGCCCACGCGCTCGAGCACGCGGCCGACGGCGCGAGCGAGCATGGCTTCGTGGAGCCCGGCCTTGTCGCCGAAGTAGTAGTGGACCATCGCGGGCGAGACGCCGGCCTCCTCCGCGATCTGGCGGAGCGAGACCTCCCCGAAGCCGCGGTGGGCGAACAGCCAGCTGGCCGCGTCGAGCAGGGCGTCGCGGGCCCCGGGCCGCTCGTGCTCGGGGGGGCGGCCGGGGCCGCGTCGGCTGCGGGGCGGGGTTCGGGGTCGCGTCATGCCCCGATTTAATCAAACATTCAATAAATTACAAGCCCACCGCCCGAGCCTCCAGAAATCCCAGGAATTCAAAGCAGTTGGGAGATCAGCACGAAAGGCGGAGCAGGGTCGGGTCGGGCGCAGCGCCCGGGGCCAGGGGCGGAATCTCGCCCACGAGCCGGTCGCCGAGCGCCGCGCGCAGGGCGGCGAGGTTCTTCGCGTCGGCCTCCGACAGCGCGCCGCCCGCGTGGGACACGACCACGCCGGCCAGGGCGAGCCCGCGCGCCTCGATCGCCTCGAGGGAGAGCCGCGTGTGGTTGATCGTGCCGAGGGCCGCGCGCGCCACGAGCAGGACGGGGAGGCCCAGCTCCGCCGCGAGGTCCGCCATGGTGAAGTCCGGCGCGAGGGGGACGAGCAGGCCGCCGGCGCCCTCCACCACCATGCACTCGTGACGCGCGGCGAGCGCGTCGAAGGCGCCGCGCACGCGCACGAGGTCCAAGGGCGCGCCTTCGTCGTCGGCCGCGACGCTCGGCGCCGCGGGCAGCGCGAGCTGCACGGGACAGATCTCCTCGAGCGCGTCGCCGACGCCCGCCGCCTCCCGCAGCGCCAGCGCGTCGAGCGGGCCGCCCGCGCCGACGCCGGTCTCGGCGGGCTTCATCACGCCGACGTCGCGGCCCGCCGCTCGCAGCGCGCGCACCAGCGCGCAGGCGACGACGGTCTTGCCGACGCCGGTGTCGGTGCCGGTGACGAAGAAGCCCGGCCCCCCGCTCAAGGGGTCTCGGCGAGGGTCTCGGCGACGGCGTCGGCCAGCGCGTCGATCTCGTCCGCCTCGTGGGTCGCCATGGGGGTGATGCGCAGGCGGGCCGTGCCCTCGGGCACCGAGGGATGGCGGATGCCCTGGGCGTAGAAGCCGCGCTCGAGCAGGCGCTCGCACACGGCCATGGTTCGCGCGTTGCCGCCGATCACGACGGGCACGATCTGGGTCGTCGAGGGCGCCGTCGCGAGGCCGTGGCCGGCGAGCCGCTCGCGCAGCCTCGCCGCATTGGCCTGGAGCCGCTCGCGCCGCCACGGCTCGGCGCGCACGCAGCGCAGCGCCGCGCGCGAGGCCTCGACCTGGGGCGGTGCCAGGGCGCAGGAGAAGATGAAGCTGCGCGCGGTGTTCACCAGCAGCTCGCGCAGGCCCCGGCTCCCGGCCACGAACGCGCCGAAGCTGCCCAGCGACTTGCCGAGCGTGCCGACGAAGACGTCGATCTCGTCCTCGACGCCCAGCAGCTCGGCGGCGCCGCGCCCGGCCTTGCCGAGGGTGCCCGTGGCGTGGGCGTCGTCGAGCAGCACCATCGCGCCGTGGCGACGCGCGGCCTCGACCAGCGCCGGCAGCGGGGCCACGTCGCCGTCCATGCTGTAGACGCCGTCGATCACGACGAGCGTGCGGCGGTGCTTCGGCGCCTCCTCGGCCAGCACGGCATCGAGACCCGCCGCGTCGCTGTGGGGGAAGACGCGGACGTCGGCGCGCGCGAGGCGGCAGCCGTCGATGATGCTCGCGTGGGACAGGGCGTCGCTCACCACGAGGTCGTCCCGGCCCGCGAGGGCGGGGATCACCCCGACGTTGGCCATGTAGCCGGTGTTGAAGGCGAGGCTCGCCTCGGTGCCGAGGAACTCGGCGAGCTCGGCCTCGAGGGCCTCGTGGATGGCGAGGTTGCCGGTGATGAGGCGCGAGCCGCCGGCCGCGCAGCCGTGGTCGCGGGCCGCGCGCGCGGCGGCCTCCACCACCTCGGGATGGCGGGCGAGGTCGAGGTAGTTGCTGCCGGCGAAGAGCAGCACCTCGCGGCCGTCCACGACCATGCGCGGGGCCTGGGCGCCGCCGAGGACGCGCATGCGCCGGTGCGTCCCGCGCGCGCGGATCGCGTCGAGCGCCTCGGCCGCGACTTCGTCGACGACGCTCACGATGCTAGCGGCCGACGGTGCGGCCCGTCTCGCTCGCGACGTCGGGCCTCAGGATCTGGCCGGCGCCGCCCGTCAGGCGGAACTCGCCGGGGCCGCTCGTGCCCTCGCCGCGCGCGGGCAGCTCGCCCTGCCAGTCGGCGTTGCCCTCCACCTCGAACCCCGCATCGCGGATCATGGCGTAGGTCTCGGCCACCGCGTCGCCGCGCGTGGTGAGGTAGCCCTCCACGAAGAGCGAGTTCGCGGGCCAGAGCAGCAGCGCGCCGAGGCTGCGCAGGTGCCCCTCGCGGCCGCCGGCGGCGCGCAGCTCGGCGCGCGGGTTCACGAGCCGCACGAGCGCCAGCGCGCGCAGGCAGCGCTCGGGCGTGAGCGAGCCGTCGCGCTGCACCGGGTTGCCGTCGATCGGCACGAGGAAGTTCACCGGGATCGACGGCACCTCGAGCTCGCGCAGCCGGAAAGCCACCTCGACGAGGTCGCCGCTCCCCTCGCCCATCCCCATGATCAGCCCGCTGCACGGCTCGATCCCGCACTTCTTCACCGCCTGGAGCGTGCGGACCCGGTCCTCATAAGTATGGGTGGAGCAGATCTCGGCGTAGTGGCTCGCGCTCGTGTTCAGGTTGTGGTTGAAGCGGTCGAGGCCGGCGTCGGCCAGGATGCGCGCGTGCTCCTCCTCGAGGAGCCCCGCCGAGACGCACACCTCGATCGGCCAGCGCGACTTGATCTCGCGCACCAGCCCCGCGAGCTTGCGCGTGCGCTCGAG
>Ga0102952_1000927_pt1 | contig 10169 bp, 10 predicted proteins | sample SalPon2A_C_D1_MG_FD_78506 | JGI IMG/M metagenome (GOLD analysis project Ga0102952, IMG submission 78506) | Soil microbial communities from South San Francisco under conditions of wetland restoration - Salt Pond MetaG R2A_C_D1_MG | ecosystem: Environmental > Terrestrial > Soil > Wetlands | place... | reverse complement strand
GTGTTCGAAGTCGATCCGGCAGGGGTCCGGGAGCCGCAGCCCATCACGTCCATGGGTCAGTTCTACCATGAAGCCGCGGCGGTAGACCCGGTATCCGGTGCGGTTTACATGACCGAGGATTCGAGCCCTCATGGCGGTTTGTATCGTTATCTGCCGGACACGCCCGGCAAACTGCTTGGGGGCGGCAGACTGCAGATGATGCGCGTAGAAGGCTGGCCGGAACTCACCGACGAGGTGCCCTTGTTCACGCCGCTGACCGCAGACTGGGTCGATATCGTCGAGCCGACCCAGGGCCATACGCCCGGAACCCACGATGAAAAAGGCGTGGTGAGCCAGGGCATGCAATCAGGAGGCACCGGGTTCCGCTCCCTGGAAGGCTGCGTGATTCGTGGCCGGGAACTGTATTTTACTTCCAAGAATGGCGGCCGGGACCGCAATGGCCTGGTATTTCACTTCCACCTGGAGCGAGCCGTGCTGGAGGCCATATATGAGGCGAGTCCCGGAGACCGGTTTGGCGGCCCGGACAACCTGGTGTTCAGCCCCCGGGGCGCCCTGCTGATCTGCGAAGACCGCCTTCGTGGTGACAAGTCCGGGCAATATCTTGCGGGGCTGACGGCGGCCGGGGAATTGCTGGCTTTTTGCCAAATCCGTTCGGACCTGGATGCCCAGTACGCTGGGCACGCGCTCGGCGCCACAGCTCGTACCAGCGAATGGGCAGGGGCGTGCTTCTCCCCGGACGGAAACTGGATGTTCGCCAATATCTTCAATCCCGGGGTGACCTGCGCGATCACCGGCCCCTGGGCGGATGGATTTGTCTAATTCCCGAACGCGCGCCGCGTGATCACGTACACCAGCCAGATCAGTCCTGCCTCTTCCCTGATTTCCCTGAACGTCATCCCCAGCTTTTGCAGGATGCTGATGGAAGGCAGGTTCTCGCGCATGGCCCTGCCGATGATTTCCTCGAGCCCGAACTGGTTGAATCCGGCGCTCAGCGCGGCGCCCGCGGCCTCGGTGGCAATGCCCTTGGCCCAGAACCCGGGAAACAGCCGAAAGCCGAGGTCCACGTTGCCGTCGGCGCCTTTTCGCAGTCCGCAAAACCCCATGAATTCATCGCTGCTGCGGGAAATGACCGCCCAGCGGCCAAAGCCGTGATCGCGATAATGCGTGTAATTGCGGATGAACTCCGCGGCGGCATGAACATCCGGAAACGGCTCGTCGCCGGTGTAGCGCAAGACCTCGGGATCGCTGTTGAGCAAGTACAGGGGCTCGGCGTCGCCCGCTGCGAACTCGCGTAGCAGTAGCCGCTGGGTCGTGAAGCTGAAAGTTGGCCGATTCAATGGTCCCAGGTCGATTCCAGAGGAACGTCGAGAGTAACCACCAATCCCCCGCAGCTTCAAGCCCTGATTGCCGGCCAGCCTGTTGGATTGGGCCTGCTTGCCGGATTTTGCTGCAAACCGTTGTTTTATTTTGTTTCGAATGGGGTTAAAATGCCCGGTTTCCTGAGTCCCGACAATGGCCGCGAATCACAGGTTTGCGGAGCGTCGTCGCGGAACGTGACAACGGGCAGCCGATCAGGGGCTGTTCCATTGACTGGCTCCCTGCGCAAAAGCGCATAGCCCATTGAAAAGGTTTTCAGAATGGTAAAGATTCGATTGGCGCGTGGTGGCGCCAAGAAAAAGCCCTTCTACCACATCGTGGTGACGGACAGCCGCAACAAGCGGGATGGCCGGAGGATCGAGCGTATCGGTTTCTTCAACCCGGTTGCCCGTGGTCAGGAGGAGCGCCTGAGACTCGATCTCGAACGCGTTGAGTACTGGTCGGGTGTGGGTGCCCAGATCAGCGAACGGGTCAGGCACCTTGTGACAGAAGCCCGGGGAGCGGCTTCCTAGGTCAAGTACCGTGAACGGGAACGCTGAGCGGGATCTGACACTGGTGCCGCTGGGATACGTTTCCGGGGTCCATGGTATTCAGGGTTGGATAAAAATCCACTCCTGGACGAGCCCAAGGGAAGCGATACTGGATTACGTTCCCTGGCTGCTCGGGGAAGAGCGGCAGCCCGTTGAAATCGCGGATGGCAGGGCACAGGGAAAAACCATCGTCGCCCGCTTGCCCGGGGTTGACGACAGGGACCAGGCGCAGGCCTGGGTTGGAAAAGAGATTTCGGTGCTGCGCAAGCAGTTGCCAGCCGCGGAAGGCGACCACTGGTACTGGGCCGACCTGGTCGGACTGGAAGTGATAACGACCGACGGCGTCCGCCTGGGACGCATCGACAAGATGATGGAGACCGGCGCCAACGACGTGATGGTGGTCGCCGGAGAAAAAGAAGTGCTGGTGCCTTTCGTGCCCGGGACATACGTCAAGCGCGTTGACCTGGACGGGGGCACGGTGGAGGTGGATTGGCAGCCGGACTACCTGGAGTGAGGCGCGATGAATATTGACGTCATCACGCTGTTCCCGGAGTCCATCGCCGCCATGACGGAGCCGGGCGTGACCGGCCGCGCGATCAGGGACGGGAAGATACAATTGCGGACCTGGAACCCGCGCGATTTCGCCACGGACCGGCACCGCAGCGTCGATGACCGGCCTTACGGTGGCGGTCCGGGCATGGTCATGACGGTTGAGCCGCTGCGCAGCGCCATTGGCGCAGCCAGGCAGGCCCAGGGGCCGGAAACTCCGGTCAGCCTGTTGAGCCCGCAGGGGCGGAGGCTGGACCAGGCGGCCATTCGCGGCCTGGCGGAACGGAAAGGCCTGATTCTCCTGTGCGGCAGGTACGAGGGAATCGACGAGAGACTGATTGGCCTGGAAGTGGACGAGGAATGGTCGATCGGTGATTACGTGATAAGCGGTGGCGAACTGGCCGCCGCAGTGGTGATTGACGCGGTAAGCCGCTTGCAGCCGGGCGTGCTGGGAGACGAGCAGTCGGCGGAGCAGGACTCCTTCACGGATTTCCTGCTGGATCACCCGCACTATTCGCGGCCCGAAAACGTGGCCGGAAAAGATGTGCCCGAAGTGCTCCTGTCCGGAGACCACGAGGCCATCCGCAGGTGGCGCCGCAAGCAGGCGCTGGGACGAACATGGAAGCGGCGCCCGGATTTGCTGGAAGGGCAGCCACTGAGCGAAGAGGACCGCGCGCTGCTCGAAGAGTACCGGCGGGAACTGAAACAGGAATTGAATTGACCGGATATGTACCGGACTGGAAGGAAAGACCGATGAACAGGATCATTGACGACATCAACAAGGAACAAATGGCGCGCGAGCTGCCGGAGTTCGCCCCGGGCGACACCATTACCGTGAACGTCAAGGTGAGGGAAGGCAACCGTGAGCGTTTGCAGGCATTCGAGGGCGTGGTCATCGCCATTCGCAACCGCGGCCTCAACTCGGCCTTTACCGTGCGCAAGATGTCGCACGGCACCGGCGTCGAGCGCGTATTTCAAACCCACAGCCCGCTGATCGACTCGGTGAAGGTCAAGCGCCGCGGCGACGTGCGCCAGGCCAAGCTTTATTACCTGCGCGAGCGCGAAGGCAAGTCTGCGCGCATCCGCGAGAAGCTCGCCAAGCGTGAACTTGAGCGGGCCGTGGTGCAGGAAATCGAGCAGGAAGTTGAACAAGAAGTCGAACCGGAAGCCGAGCGCGAGGCTGAATAGCCGGCTGACCGCCCCTGCATGTTCCGAAAAGCCCGCTTTGAGCGGGCTTTTTGTTGCCTGGGAAAAGGCCTCGCCGCTTGAAAGCGGGCCGCGCGGCCTTACATTTCAGACAGCCAACTTTGATGGACATCCAGAACCATGAGTGAAACGAAACACGCCGAGACCCACGCCTTCCAGGCCGAGGTACGCGAAGTACTGAACCTGATGGTGCACTCGCTGTATTCCAACAAGGAGATCTTCCTGCGGGAATTAATTTCCAACGCCTCAGACGCCTGCGACAAGCTGCGCTTCGAGGCGCTTAAAGATGACTCCCTGCTCGAAGGCGACAGCGAGTTCAAAATCGAGATCGAGGTGGACGAGGATCAGCGCCGGCTGACCGTGCGTGACAACGGCATCGGCATGAACCGCGAAGAGGTGGCCGAGAACATCGGCACCATCGCGCGCTCCGGCACCAAGCGTTTCCTCGAGCAGGCCTCCAAGGGCGGCGACTTCGATCACAAGCTGATCGGGCAGTTCGGCGTAGGCTTCTATTCTTCCTTTATCGTGGCCGAACAGGTCACCGTGCTGTCACGCCGGGCCGGCGATGCGGCGGAGCAAGGCGTGCGCTGGACCTCCGATGGCGCCGGCGAATACGAAATTTCCGACGAGTCGCGCGAACACCACGGCACCGAGGTGATCCTGACGCTGAAAGAAGACGAATCCGAATTCCTGCAGGCCTGGACGCTGCGCCAACTGGTCGGACGCTATTCCGACCATATCGGCTTCCCGATCTGCTTGCAGGAAGAAAACGAAGACAAAGAGCCGGAATGGACCACGATCAACCAGGCCTCGGCGCTTTGGACCTTGCCCAAGGCGGAGATTTCCGACGAGGAATACCAGGCATTTTACAAGCACCTGAGCCACGACATGGACGACGCGCTTTCCTGGGCGCACAACCACGTCGAGGGCAGGCAGAACTACACCAGCCTGCTGTACGTACCGTCGCAGGCCCCGCTGGACCTGATGCTGCAGCGCGACGAGCGTCGCGGCCTGCGCCTGTACGTGCGCCGCGTGTTCATCATGGATGCGGCCGAGCAGTTGCTGCCGCACTACCTGCGCTTCATGCGCGGGGTGGTGGATTCCGACGACCTGCCGCTGAACGTGTCGCGCGAGTTGCTGCAGGAAAACGACCAGTTGCGCAAGATTCGCGCGGCGGTGGTCAAGCGCAGTCTTGACCTGTTGGCGCGCATCGCCGACCAGGAACCGGAGCAGTACAACAGCTTCTGGGACGAGTTCGGCCCGGTGCTGAAAGAGGGCGTCGTCGAGGACATGGGCAACCGTGAAAAGATCGCCGGCCTGTTGCGCTTCGCCAGCACGCATGACGGCGTGTCGTCCCAGCGCACGCCCCTGGCGGAGTACATCGGACGCATGGGAGACGACCAGGACACGATCTGGTACGTCACCGCCGAGAACCACAAGGCCGCGCTGAACAGCCCGCACCTCGAGATGTTCAAGCAGCAGGGCATCGAGGTGCTATTGATGTCGGACCGCATTGATGAATGGATGATGGGCTATTTCACCGAGTTCGAGGGCAAGCGCTTCCGCTCGGTGGCCAAGGGCGAAGTTGCGCTGCCTAAGAAAGACGAGGCCGATGAGAAAGAGTCCGAAGAGAAAGACGAGGCGCTGGAACGCGTGGCCACGGTGCTGGGCGATGCGGTCAGCGAAGTACGCCCGAGCAAGCGCCTGACCGAATCCGCGTCCTGCCTGGTGCTGGGCGAGCAGGAACTGGCCACGCACATGCGGCGAATGCTGGAACAGGCCGGCCAGGAACTGCCCGATAGCCGGCCAGCGCTCGAGGTCAACCTGTCCCACCCGCTGTACCAGCGGCTCAGCCGGACCGAAGACAAGCAGGATTTCGCCGACCTGGCGCACCTGCTGCACGAGCAAGCCGTGCTGGCCGAGGGCGGGCAACTGGACAACCCGGCCGACTTCGTGCGCCGGGTCAACCGCCTGATGCTCGACCTGGCGCCGCCGGCCTGAGCGAATCCACGTGAACGAGCACCCGCAGGTCCGCATCGACAAGTGGCTGTGGGCCGCGCGCTTCTTCAAGACCCGCGGCATGGCGCGCGCGGCAGTGCAGGGCGGCAAGGTGCGCTTGAACGGCGCACGGGTCAAACCGGCGCGCACGCTGGCGCCGGGCGACGAACTGCGCATCCAGCGCGGGCTGGAGGAATTCACGATCACCGTGGATAGGCTGTCCGAACGCCGCGGCCCGGCCGCAGAAGCCCAGGGCCTGTACACCGAGTCCGAGGACAGCCGCCGGCTGCGGGAACAACAGGCGGAACAGCGCGCCCTGCAGCGCGCGGAGCGCGCCGGGCGTGACCGGCGCCCAGACAAACGCCAGCGCCGGCAGATCATCCGCTTTCGAAAAGGGGAAGGGGGGTCAGAGTAAAGGGACAGAGTGGTGCACTTTGTCCCTTTACTCTGACCCCTTTAGTTCAAACAACAGCTCCAGCGCCTCGCGGGGTGTCAACTCATCCGGATCGATCTCCGCCAGGCGTTGGCGCAGCACATCCACTTCCGGCTGTAGCTTTTCCTGCGGTGCCGGCGCGCTGAAGAGATGCATCTGCGGTGAGTCCGCCGGTTGGGCCTCCAGCAGTTCCAGGTGCTGGCGGGCGCTCTTGAGTACCGCCGGCGGGATGCCGGCCAGCGCGGCCACCTGAAGCCCGTAGCTCTGGCTGGCTGGGCCGTCCTCGACCGCGTGCAGGAACACGATCTTCTCGCCGTGCTCGACGGCTTTCAGGTGCACATTGCGCACGCCGTCGAGTTGCTCGGCCAGCCGGGTCAGCTCGAAGTAGTGGGTCGCGAACAGCGTGTAGGCCTGCACCCGCCTTGCCAGGTAATCCGCGCAGGCCCAGGCCAGCGCCAGCCCGTCGTAGGTGCTGGTGCCGCGGCCGACTTCGTCCATCAGCACCAGGCTCTCATGTGTTGCGTTGTGCAGGATATTGGCCGTCTCGGTCATTTCCACCATGAAGGTTGAGCGGCCCTTGCTCAGGTCATCGCCGGCGCCGATGCGCGTGAATATGCGGTCCACCGGGCCGATCACCGCCGAGGAGGCCGGCACCCAGCTGCCGGCGTGCGCCAGCAGCACGATCAGCGCCGCCTGGCGCATGTAGGTGGACTTGCCGCCCATGTTCGGGCCGGTGATCACCAGCATGCGGCGTTCCGGGTCCATGCGCAGGTCGTTGGGCGTGAACGGCTCGTCCTGCGCCTGCTCGACCACCGGGTGGCGACCGCCGCGGATGTCGAATCCCGCCTCGTCGCTGAACTGCGGCCGGCAGTAATCCAGCGCGGTGGCGCGCTCGGCGAAGCAGCACAGCACGTCCAGCCGGGCCAGCGCGCGGCCCACAGCTTGAAGTTCCGGCAGCGAATGCTGCAGGGTTTCCACCAGTGCCTCGTAACAGTGCTGCTCACGGGCCAGTGCGCGGTCGCGGCTGGACAGCACCTGGTCCTCGAAGGCCTTCAGTTCCTCGGTGATGTAACGCTCGACGGATTTCAGCGTCTGGCGGCGCGTGTACTCGGCCGGCACCTTGTCGGCCTGCGCCCGCGAGATCTCGATGTAATAGCCATGCACACGGTTGTAGCCGACTTTGAGGCCGGGCAGGCCGCTGCGCTCGCGCTCCTGCTCCTCGTAGCGCTGCAGGAATTCGCTGGCGTTCTCCGAGGTGTTGCGCAGTTCGTCCAGCTCGGCGTCGTGGCCCTCGCGGATGACCCCGCCGTAGCGCGCCAGCACCGGCGGCTCGTCCACCAGCGCCTGCTGCAGCAGGCCGTGCATGTCGGGAAACGGCGGCAGGGTATCCACCAGCGCCTTGAAGCCATCACGTTCATGCTGCTCCAGCACCGCGCGCAGTTTCGGAATCGTGGCCAGCGCCGAGCGCAGGGTGGTCAGGTCCCTGGGGCGGGCGCTGCCCAGCGCGATGCGCGAGGTGATGCGCTCGACATCGCCGACGCCGCGCAGCAGTTCGCGCAGGTCGTCCGCGGTGCCGGTCTCCTGCAGGTCGCCGACCGCGCCGTGGCGCGCCGCCAGTTCCTCGCGGTCGCGTACCGGGTTGCTGATCCAGCGGCGCAACATGCGCCCGCCCATCGGCGTGACGGTGCTGTCCAGCACGCCGACCATCGTGTGGCGGTCTTCCCCCTGCGGGTGGCGCAGCAGTTCCAGGTTGCGCCGCGTGGTGGCGTCCAGGTGCAGGTGGGCGCCGGCCTGTTCCAGCCGGATTCCCAGCAGGTGTGGGGCCGTTCCGCGCTGTGTCTCTTTCACATACTGCAACAGGGCGCCGCCGGCGGCGATGGCTTCGGGATGCTCCTCGATGCCGAAGCCGGACAGGTCCTTGGTGCCGAACTGCTGATTCAACAGGTCGCGGGCGGAGGCCTCGTCGAAGTGCCAGGGCGCGCGGGTGCGCAGCATGGGCGCAGCTTGCAGGCGTTGTTGCAGCGGACTGTCCTCGGCCACCAGTAATTCCACTGCCTGCAGGCGTTCGAGTTGTGTATCGAGTTCCGATTCCGAACCCAGCAAGCGCGCGCTGAAGTGCCCGCCGGACAGGTCCAGCCAGGCGATCGCGGTGCGCTTGCCTTGGGTGGCCACGGCGGCCAGCAGGTTGTCCTGGCGTTGTTCCAGCAGGGCCTCGTCGGTCACCGTGCCGGGCGTGACCACCCGCACCACTTCGCGATCGACCGGGCCCTTGCTAGTTGCCGGATCGCCAATCTGCTCGCAAATGGCGGCGGATGCGCCCTTGCGCAACAGGCGCGCCAGGTAGCTTTCCGCCGCGTGGTGCGGCACGCCGGCCATCGGAATCGGCGCGCCATTGGATTCACCGCGCGTGGTCAGGGTAATATCCAGCAATTCCGCCGCGCGGCGCGCGTCGTCGTAGAACAGCTCGTAGAAATCGCCCATGCGAAACAGCAGCAGGGTGTCCGGAAAGTCCGCCTTGATGCGCAGGTACTGCTGCATCATCGGGGTGTGTCCGGACAGGTCTTTCGCGGCGGCTTCAGGCATCCATGGAAGTGTAACGTACCGATGATCGTTGATGAACAACACGCCGCAGAAGCGGCAATGCAAAGGCGGCCAGACCATGTCCGATGAGCTCGATCGATCTATTGCAGACGCCATACGGCGCCTGGCGGAAGCCCTGAAGGAGCGCGGCTGGCTGTTGACCACCGCGGAATCCTGCACCGGCGGCTGGATCGCCAAGTGCTGCACGGATCCACCCGGCAGCTCGAACTGGTTCGACCGCGGCTACGTGGCCTACAGCTATCCGGCCAAGCAGGAGGAACTGGGTGTGATCCGCGAGGACCTGGAAGCCCATGGCGCGGTCAGCGAGGCCATCGCGGCGCAGATGGCGCTGGGTGCGCGGCGTCGCAGCGGTGCCGATCTGACCCTCGCCGCGACCGGCATTGCCGGGCCCACCGGCGGCCTGCCGAACAAGCCAGTCGGCATGGTGTGCTTCGCCTGGTCGATGCGCGGCGCGATCTTGCGCAGCGAATGCGTCACCTTTGAGGGCGACCGCGAGTCCATCCGCAAGCAGACCGTGTTGCATGCCGTGGAGGGCGCGCTACTTACCCTTGAGCAGGAATAGCGCCAGGTTGTTTTTCGCGTTGTGGCCGGACACCGCTGTCCGGCAAGCCATCGAAACCGTCCGTACCGGGCTGAATGCCGAGGCCCGAATCGTGCCTACAAGAAACCTGCACATGACGATCGCGTTCCTGGGTGAAGTGACGCTGGCCCGTCTCTCCGACCTCGAGCCCATCGCCGCGCAGTTCTGCCTGCCGGGGGAACCCCTGTTTCTCGATCAGCTTGGCTGGTTCAAACGCAGCCGCGTGGGTTGGCTGGGAAGCGATTCCGTTCCGGGGACCTGGGCAAAGCAGGTCGCTGCGTTGGCCGGGCGGCTTCGAAAGTCCGGTTTCCGTGCTGAACGGCGGCCATGGAAGCCGCATGTGACGCTTTATCGCGATTTGAGAACGTCGCCTGAGAAGATACCGTTCAAGGCAATCAAGTGGGCGCCCGATTCCCTCTGCCTGGTGCAGTCGGAAACCGGCGAAAAAGGCCCCAATTACCGCATTACCCGCCATTGGCCGTGACGTTTTGTCAGACAACGGTGGGTAACACGCAGGAAATCTGCGTGGGTGCTTCGAACCGCCTTAAAGCCCCCGCCGGGCTATGTCATAATGCCCACCGGCGGCACCCGGATAACCCAACAGGAGACACACGTGGACGATAACAGGAAGCAGGCACTGTCGGCTGCACTGACCCAGATAGAACGCCAATTCGGCAAGGGCGCGATCATGCGGATGGGCGATGGCTCGCGGGCCTTGGACGTGGACGTGGTCTCATCGGGGTCCTTGACGCTCGACCTGGCGCTGGGCATCGGTGGCCTGCCGCGCGGTCGGGTGGTTGAAATTTACGGCCCTGAATCCAGTGGCAAGACGACCCTGACCCTGCACGCCGTGGCCGAAGCCCAGAAAATGGGCGGTACTGCGGCATTCGTGGAT
>Ga0102952_1000926_pt1 | contig 10170 bp, 6 predicted proteins | sample SalPon2A_C_D1_MG_FD_78506 | JGI IMG/M metagenome (GOLD analysis project Ga0102952, IMG submission 78506) | Soil microbial communities from South San Francisco under conditions of wetland restoration - Salt Pond MetaG R2A_C_D1_MG | ecosystem: Environmental > Terrestrial > Soil > Wetlands | place... | reverse complement strand
GAAGACCTCGGGGTAACCACCACCGAGCTGTATCAGCGGCTCAAGCGCAACGGCCTGCTGGTGGTGCCCGGCAAGTATTTCTTTCCGGGTCAGAAAACCGTATCCGCACACGCCGAAAGTTGTATCCGCATGAACTACGTGCAGAGCGAAGAGGAACTCGAAAAGGGAATTGGGATCCTGGCGCGGGAATTGCGTGCCTGCTGGTAAGCAGCTTTACTTGGTGGTGTGGGTGAAAACGCCGTCCCAGCCTTCACCCGGCGGGTCACTGCGGTAGACCGCGATACGATCGAGGTAGACCTGGTAAAGTTGACGGTCGGGGTTGATGCGGTTGAGGTTGAAGAAATCGAGCTCGGCCTTGTCCCAGGACTGGGAACGAAAATTCATCAATGCCTTGCGGTACTCGCTGATCTCCGAGGTCACCGACTTGTCGAGATCGTTTTTGTGGCCGACCGGTTCGAATATCGCGACCGGTTCGTTCTTACCCTTGACCCGCACCAGGTCGAGTTCGCGAAATAAAAATTCGGGTATCGCCGTCCTGGTGGTTTCGCTAACGATGATGTTGACGCCGTATTCCTTGGTCAGACCCTCGAGCCTGGAACCGAGGTTGACCGCGTCGCCGAGCACGGTATAGGCCATACGGAATTCGGATCCCATGTTGCCGACGTTCATGTCGCCGGTGTTGAGACCGATGCCTATATTGACCTCGGGCCAGCCGCGTTGTTTGAATTCGGCCTGCATAATCTTCAGTTCGTCCATCATTTCGAGGGCGGCATAAAGCGCGTGCCGGGCGTGCTCGGTGTCGGCGAGGGGCGCGCCCCAGAACGCCATGATGGCATCCCCCATATACTTGTCTATGGTGCCCCGGTTCTTGTGGATGACACGCGTCATCGGCGTCAACAGCGCATTCATCAACTGGGTCAACTGCTTTGGGTCCATGCCTTCCGAAATCGACGTGAACCCGCGCACGTCCGAGAACAGCACGGTCATTTCGCGATTTTCGCCCTCGAGAGAATATTCCTCGGGCGATTCACTCATTTCGTCGACCAGTTCCGGTGGTATGTAGTGCCCGAAAAGGTTTGCAAGCTGACGTTTGCCGCGGGACTCGATGAAAAATCCGTAGGACATGTGCAGCATGAATAACAGCAGGATCAATAACAGCGGGCTCGCCAGCGGAAGGATCAGGTTGTTATTCCAGGCGACGAAGGTTCCGGCTACCACCAGGCCGGTTATCCCTAGCGTCCCGGTCGCCGCCAGTAGCGGTGATACCAGGGGCAGCAGCAAGGCCATGCCGACCGCGATGACCACCAGCAACACGAATTCGTAACCCACCGTCCAGGCCGGCTTGTGCTTGATGCGGTCGTCGAGGATGCCGGAAATGATATTGGCATGGACTTCGACCCCCGGATAGATGTTCTGCACCGGAGTGGAGCGCAGGTCAAGCAAGCCCGGTGCCGAGGTGCCGATCAGCACGATCTTGTTCTTGAGTGCCAGCGGGTTGGTTTTTAGATTCAGTACCTCGTGGGCGGGAATGTAGGGGAAGCTCCCCTGCCTGCCGCGGTAGGGCACGAACACCGCACCATTGGCATCCACGGGAATCCTGTGATTTTTCAGGTTGATCGTTTCCAGCGCGAAATATTCCCTGTCGCCGCGTGTACCCTCGGTTTCGATCGCCAGTTCGATACCGTTTGCGCGAAGATGTGCCTGGGCGGTGGCGAGCGCCAGCGAGGCGAACAGGTAGCCCTGGTAGGCTTGCACCAGCGGCACACGGCGAAACACGCCGTCGGCATCCACGTACGGGTTGTCGAAATAGCCGCCGGAGGGCGCCGAGGTTTGCAGTATTTCCAGGTTGCCGCCGTAGCCGACCGCCTCGTTGATGGGCAGGCGTTCGCTCCATTGCACATCCATTTTCGTCAATGCCGGGGGCAGGAGGCCGGTAACGCCGCTTTCTCCCTCTTGTAACCTGGCCTTGAAGTAATAGCCGAGCACGACGTTTTTGCCGACCAGGCTACGCGCGAAAATTTCGTCGTGCTTGAGGCTCGGCCGGATTTTATCGAGTGCCTCGAGATAAGCCTCGTCGTTGCGTAGTGTGGATCGCGCCAGTTGCTCGAACTGTTCCAGCCCGGAGCTTTCGTCTTTCTCGGCGAAAACGATATCGAAACCGACCACGTCGACCTCGTAATGGTCGAACAGGTTATCGACGATTCGCGCGAGCTGGTCGCGGCCCCAGGGCCAACGGCCGATCTCGGCGAGTGAAGTTTCGTCGATATCGACGATTACGATACGATCGTCGATTGTATCGGGGCGGGTAAAGTTCAACCGCGCGTCGTAAGTCCAGTTTTCCAGCTGCTTGATAAACGGATACTTGTACAATCCGGAGGTGTCGAGCAGGATAACCAGCAGGATCAGTGCGCTAAGTACCAGCCTGACTATGCGCTGTAATTGCATTGTTTGCTCCCGGATTCAATGCGGACGAGCAGGAACGGCTTTATTTGAGGTAGAACTCCATTTTTACGCCGGCGACTTCGATGATGTCGTGGCTTTTGAGCTCGTGCGCATTGGAACCGATCTCCGAGCCGCCGACTTTCGGGACATTGTTGTTCGGACCGCCGTCGACGTGGATCAGGAAAAAGCCCTGCGGACGTCGGGTGATCGCCGCCACCTGTACGCCGGGCTGGCCAATGGTGGTCAGGGCCTTGGTCAATACCAGTTCCTTGCCGGCGTTGGCTCCGCTGAGCAATTGCAGGCAGGCTTCCTTGCTGGCCATCGGCGACGCTGCCGTACTGGCCGCCTCCGAGGCGATCGCCGCCGAAATTTTTTGCACCGACTTGTCGATTTCCTTACTGCCGGCTTCCTCGGGCATGCCCGCTTCACCGGGGCGGATAATCATCGTTTGTTCGAAATCCTGCTCGCCGCCGCCGGAATTGTTCTGGTAGGTGATCTGATACTTGCCCAGGGTAATATTGTCGCCGTCTTCGAGCGCGTGTTTTTTTACCAGTTTACCGTTGACGTAAGTTCCGTTGGTGCTGCCGAGATCTTCCAGAAATGAATCTTCGAGGATGGTGATTACTTGCGCATGTCTGCCGCTGACAGAAAGATTATCGATTTGAATGTCGTTACCCGGCTTACGTCCTATCGTGGTGGTTTCGTTGACCAGTTCATACTCGGTTTTTTCGCCCGTGCTTGAAGTAGTGATCAGTTTTGCGACCATTTTTTTATCCAGCCTCTAGAGTGGTTTCTACTGGGTGTGTAATCCGTTAATCGAACCAGCCGACAATCTTGTTGAACCAACCTTGCCTGGACGAAAAATCATCATCAATTCGGCACAGCATTACCGAAATATTATCCTTTCCGCCATTCTGGTTTGCCTTTGTAATCAATTGCTTGGCAGCTTCTTCTAGATTAGCACTAAATTGCTTAATAGTTAAGTATATATCTTCGTCTTCGACTAAATCAGTTAACCCATCTGAACATAGCAAATATATGTCATTTTTCAGGACTATATCCTCCTGGATGTCCGGCATCACGATCGGATCGATGCCCAGCGCCCGCGTTACGAGGTTTTTATTCATCGAATTTCGCGCTTCTTCTGGCGTATAAAATCCGCGGTCGATGAGTTCCTGTAACAGGGAGTGATCCTTGGTAATCTGTTCGAGTTTGTCATTGCGAAGACGGTAGCAGCGCGAGTCTCCGATGTGAGCGAGGGAGAAGGAATTGTTATAAAACTGCAATACCACGATCGTGGTGCCCATTCCCTTGTGCTCGGGATTGGCTTCAGCGGTCTTGTAGACCAGTTCGTTGGCCGCGACCACGGCATCCTGGATACATATCGATTCGCGAGAAAATCCGCTGGCATCGTCGATGCCGCCGGCAGTGATTTCCGGGAGGCGTTGCTGCAATAGATTGATTACCGTATCGACAGTCATGCTGCTGGCGATTTCGCCGCCGCGATGTCCCCCCATGCCATCCGCGAGTACCACGAGACCCAGCGCGCTATCGTAACCGATTGCGTCCTCGTTCTTGCTGCGCACCATTCCCGTGTCGGTCGAGCCCTGGATAGTTATCTTATTTTGCAAATTCATCAAACGGTCGGGGCTTAATTATTGAGAAATGTTTTTAATGCGTTGGCAAATTCGGCTCCTGTCTGATAGCGCTGGTCGGCATCCTTGGTCATGGCCCTGACGATTACTTCGACCAGGCCATCGGGTAATTCTCCGCGAACGCTACGTATGTCCGGAGCCTCTTCGTTGGTAATTTTAAACATCAGGCTGGCCATCGAATCCGCCTTGAAAGGCAGGGATCCGCAAAGCATCTGGTAAAGCATGACGCCGAGCGAAAACAGGTCTGAGCGGCCATCGACCTTTTTGCCCGCGAGCTGTTCGGGAGACATGTAGGATGGCGTGCCGAGTACCATGCCCGTCTTGGTCTTGCTCGAATCGGTAATTCTCGCGATACCGAAATCGGTAATCTTGATCGTATCGGATTCCGGCTCGTACATGATGTTGGCCGGTTTGATATCGCGGTGTACGACGTTTTGCCGGTGCGCGAAATCGAGGCCTTCGGCGGCGCGCTGGACGATGCTGACGACGGTATTCACTTCCAGCAGGTTATCGGGCTTGCAGTGTTTCGTCAGGTCGTAGCCTTTGAGAAACTCCATCGCGATATAGGCGAGATCGTGCTCCTCGCCGGCATCGTAAATAGTGACGATATTGGGATGATTCAGACGCCCGGCGGTTTCCGCCTCGCGGAAGAACCGCTCCTTGACCTCGTCGAGTTCGTCGGCTTCGAACTCCTGCGCCAGCGCCATGGTCTTGATCGCGACCACGCGGCTGATCTTGGGGTCCTTGCCGAGGTAGACGATACCCATGGCGCCCTTGCCGAGTTCCTTCTCGACTTCGTAACGACCTAGCATCGGTTTTTCGACCCCGCCGCCTTCGAGCAGCAGGGTACCGCCGGCATGTCCGCCGCCACCGCCGAGCAGGACGGTTTCTTCCATCTTTTGCGCGCGGTTCATGCGCGTTTCGATATCGCGGAAACTCTTGTCGTGCTTGGCCATATACTGGTAAACCGAGGTGGCCTTGTTGAATTGCCGCTTGCGCTCGAAATCCAGCGCCAGGTTGTACATCGCCTCGAGCACCTGTTCGTCCACCGGACTGCACTTGCGGAATTTCTCGAACGCCATGTCGAGCTGGCCCTGGGTTTGAAAGGCAATACCCAGCATGCGATTGCTCTCGGCGGATTCCACGTCAGACCTGGCCTTGCCGCGCTCGGTGACGAGGAATCGCTTGGTGGTAATCAGCAGGTAACCGATCACCAGCAGGGCGCCCGGAGTCATCAATTGAATCCACATCGTGCTGCCGGTCATCAGCGCGTAATGAGTGGCGATCAGCGCCATCACCAGCACCGTGGTGACTACGAAGGCAACGCCGGCTTTCAACCGTGGCATCACCAGCATCAGGTAGAGCGCTACCGCCAGAAAGACACCCATGCGAGCCCAGAATCCCCATTCGGGTTCGATGAAAAAGTCCTCCTTGAGGATGCTCGAGACCGAGTGTGCGAGGGTTAGTACAGGTGCCATCGCGGGATCGATCGGCGTTACCTGCGGCGTACCCACGCCGGTGGCGGTGGGGCCGATCAAAACTATCTTGCCGCGATACTTCTCGATCGGGATCTTGCCAGTGAACACGTCGTAAAACGAATCCACCGGGAAGGCCGGAAAACCATCGCGATCCGAATAGTAAAAGGTATTCATCTGCAACTGGGTATCGGTCTTGATGGTCAGACTGCCGAGTTCTACGCTTTCCGCCAGATTGACGCGGATGTCGTTGGCGTCGAGATTCAGGCTGCGCGCGGCGATCTGCAGCGATATCGATGGAAAGAAGCGGTCGTAGTACTGCAAAACCAGCGGCTCGGACCGAATCCCGCCGTCGATATCGGGCAGGGTATTGAGATGGCCGATCGCCGCCGCGTAACGGCCGACCTCCGGTATCGGCGCCAGCGCGTTGATGGTCGGAATCGGAAACAGGCCGTTGGGCTGTGCCGATACGCGGTCGCGGATCTGGCTGATCGAGTTTTTCAAAACATAGTCGGGCAGTTCCTTGTCCGGCTTGCCCCGCGGGATACCGAGATAGAAAACCATCGCGAGAACCACGTTCTTGGCTTTTTCCATGCTTGCGGCGAGCTTGGCGTCGGTGTTGAGCGCCTGCTCGGCTTCGAACATGCGTGACTTCAGGGTTTCGATATCCTGATTCAGACGCGTGTTCAGGCTCGATTGAAGATAGAACTCGAGGATATCGTTAATCTTGCGGTTGTTGCCGCCCAGTTCCAGCATCGCGCCCAGCGCATCGATATCCGCTGGCACATCGCCAAAGCTCGCGGTGGAGTAAAACTGGATCAGCTCGCGAATGTAATTCAACCCCGGATCGACCTGCGGTTCGAGAAAAAACACGGTTTGACCGATGACCTTGGCACCGCCCTCCGAAAGCCGGTTGATCAACTCGGCATGGAGATCGCGGGGCCAGGGCCAGCGACCCAGGTTATCGATGCTCTCGTCGTCGATGGCGATAATTGCAATTTTTTCGGAGGGAGTCCTGTCGGTCGACCGCACGCCCCAGTCGTAAAACGAACGCTCCAGACTTTGGAAGGGCCCCGAACCCGAGAGTGCCACAATCACGATGGTAATCAGCAGCCCGGCGAACCAGTCGCTACTCCAAAAACGGGTTTTCATACCGTCTCCATAGTTTGATTCTTATTAGTCACCCAGCTTGTTATAGTCGTTCTTGACTGGGTGTGCGACCGGAAAATGAAGAAATCCGATTCGTATAATATTCAATAGTTTATGCGAACACCTTGAACTGGTTAACAGCCTGTATTCTCCCCGGCATTCACATGTATCGTGATGCCACTGAACTATAAGGTTGAATGCGCTTTTTTACCAGTGCTTAGGCTTAAAAATTTAACCCGTTCAGATTTGAAATGCCCGGGGATTAACCTAGAATAAGGCGACTTTCGAAACTCGCATAGTTCGGTCTCCGTAAGGAGCAGGTGCCAGTAGATGTCAGAATTACTCGACAGAATTGATCGGTTAAATGAAATCGGTATTGCGCTGTCGGCCGAAAACGATACGCCCAAGTTGCTGGAACTGATCATGATGGGAGCAAAATCGCTCACCCATGCAGACGGCGGTTCGCTTTATTTTCTGAAGGAGAGAGAACTCAGTTTCGAAATCATTTCCAACGATTCGCTCGACATACAGATGGGCGGCACCTCGGGTAACGAAATCACTTTTCCGGCAATTCCGCTGTCGGTCGACGGCAAGGACAACCATGCCAACGTCGTCACCCACTGTGTTCTGTCGGGGGAAACCATCAACATTGCCGACGCCTACAACGAGGACGGCTTCGATTTCTCTGGTACGCGCGCCTTCGACGAAAAAACCGGTTACCGGACGCGCTCCATGCTGACCTTCCCGCTCAAGGATCACGAGCAGGAAATCATCGGCGTATTGCAGTTGATCAATGCCAAAAACGAGCAAACCGGCGAGGTCATCGCTTTCAGCGCGATCGAACAGCAACTTGCCGAGTCGCTGGCTTCCCAGGCGGCCGTCGCGCTGACCCAACGGCGGTTGATATCAGAGCTGCAAATCCTGTTCGAATCTTTTATCCGCATGATCGCCTCGGCGATCGACGACAAGTCACCCTATACCGGCGGTCATTGTCGCCGGATCCCGGTATTGACGATGATGCTCGCCGAGGCCGCTCACCGGGCCGAGCGGGGGCCGCTGAAAAATTTCAGGATTACCGACAAGGATCGATACGAACTCGAAACCGCCGCCTGGCTGCACGATTGCGGCAAGGTCGTTACTCCCGAGTATGTTATGGACAAGGCCACCAAGCTGGAGACGATTTACGATCGTATCGATGCGCTGGAAACCCGTTTCGAGATCCTGCGGCGCGACGCCGAAATAGAATTCCTGCAGCAGCGGCTCGCGGGGGAAGGATCGAAGGCCGATGCCGAGCGACTCGACAGGGATCTCGAGATCCGCCGCGAGCAATACCGGCAGGATTTCGAATTTTTGCGCAAGGCCAATATCGGCGGTGAATTCATGAGCGACGATGACATTGACCGAGTGCGGAAACTCGCGAAGCTCGAATGGGTGGACGCTAGCGGCGAAGCCCGGCCGTTATTGACCGATGACGAAGTCATGAACCTGTGTATCAAGCGCGGCACTCTGAACGACCAGGAGCGGGAAGTCATCAACAACCATATCGTCGCGACCATCAAGATGCTCGAATCCCTGCCATTCCCCCGCAACCTGCAAAATGTGCCCGAGTATGCCGGCGGGCATCATGAAAAAATGGATGGCACGGGATACCCGCGCGGGCTTAAAAGGGAAGAAATGTCGGTGCAGGCCCGGATCATGGCGGTGGCCGATATATTCGAGGCCCTGACTGCCAGCGACCGGCCTTACAAGCAGGGCAAGAAACTGTCCGAATGCCTGCGCATCATGGGATTGATGAAAAAAGACAACCATATCGATCCCGATATTTTCGAGATCTTTATTCGCGAGCAGGTTTACCTGGACTATGCCGAGGAGTTTCTCGATCCCGAGCAGATCGACGAAATAGACGAATCGCTAATCCCGGGCTATGCCGTCCAGGCATAGGGGCCTCGCTGGTAAATCGCGCTTCAGCTGGTAACCAGGTCGGACGGTTCCGCGGTATCGACGCCGTCGCGCAAGACGAAGGTTTCGATATCCTTTTCGTTGAGCAGAAAAGACGCCGCCGAACTGCGTCGGCCGGTGTCGCAGTAGATTACATATTTCTTTTCGGTATCTAGTGAATTTGCCTTCATGCGCAGGAATATCAGCGGAATATTGATACTGCCCTTGATGTGCTTGGCCTTGTGCTCGGTGGGCAGTCGCACGTCGAACCAGATGGCGCCGGCATCGACCAGTTTCCTGGCCTCGTCGTAATCGACCCAGTTGAGCAGCGGTTCGTTCAACAGCGAGTTGAAATCCTCCTTGTTGAGGCGCATCAAATGCCCCTCGGAAAGCATCGTGATCGTCGCGTTGCGTTTGCTGTCGGAGATCAGCGCTTCCTCGCCGAAACTGTCGCCCACCGACAGGGTCGCCAGCTTGACGCCATTCGGGTTGGCCGGCGTGGAGCGGGTGACCAGGCAACGGCCTTCCTTGATAATGTAGAAATAATCGCCCTCGGCGTCCTGCTCGATCACTTTCTCGCCGGGCTTGAAGCTGACCGACTCCATGCGCATGAACATCGCCTGGATATTGGCCGGAGGAATGCGATGGAAGGCGCGGGTTTGCAGGATCCGGGTCATCCAGTCGGTTTCCTCGTCTTCCTCGTCGACGGGCTCGACCGAGTAACTGCCGGACTGATCCCAGGTCAGCATGATGTCGAGCATGTCGCTGTTGATCTTGGTGACTACCGAGGCGACCCTGGCGCGCGCGGAAACCGGTCGCGGAAATCCGTGTGCCAGCGGTTGCATGCCGTCCGGGGAACCTGCCTTGATGGTCTTGACCACCTTCTTGTCCTGCACCAGCTCCACTTCGCCCGAAAGCACGTAGACATGCGCCTTGTCCATATCCCCTTTCTTGAAAATATAGTGGCCCGCCTGGATCGGGGTGGCAGTAATTTTGTTGACTAATTCTTGAGCGTTTTCTGGATTCAGAGAATTGATCGGGGAGAATGATTTTATTTGTTTGGGATCAATTTCAAGGCTCATAATCTTGTTGGGGAACCCTTCGTCATTCGCATGTAAAAGTCTATTTTGGCTTCTGGGTCGGGATAAAGCAACTACCTGCGGGCAAATTCTCGGGGCGAGGCCTCGGCGCCGCCGGATTTAGCCGGACTGGCTGGTGATATCGACGTAAAGCTTGAGTTTTTGTCCGGGATGCAAATACTTGCCGAGCCGATTCCAGCGCCTGATATCCGCGATGCTGACATTGAAGCGATCCGCGATGAGGTAAAGCGAATCGCCCTTGCGGACCGTGTAGCGCAGCGCGTGCAACGCGTTGCTCGGCCGCGTCTGATTGAAACTGACCGGCCGCGCCTGGCCGCTGGTCCATACCACGAGCTTCTGTCCCACCTGCAAGGTGTCGATCGGCGCCATGCCGTTCCACTTGGCGAGCGCACGCGTGGTAACGCCGTAGCT
>Ga0102952_1000925_pt1 | contig 10198 bp, 8 predicted proteins | sample SalPon2A_C_D1_MG_FD_78506 | JGI IMG/M metagenome (GOLD analysis project Ga0102952, IMG submission 78506) | Soil microbial communities from South San Francisco under conditions of wetland restoration - Salt Pond MetaG R2A_C_D1_MG | ecosystem: Environmental > Terrestrial > Soil > Wetlands | place... | reverse complement strand
CACCTCGGCGCGGGAGGCGGCGCTGCTCATGGTGCTCGCCGTGGGCGTGGGGCTGGCCGCCGGCGTGCCGGCGGTGGTCCTCAACATCGCAGTGCACCGGCTGATCGACTTTCTGGCCAGATTCCACCACACGCCCCTTATGATCGTGTTGCCGGCGGGGGGGGCGATGTTGTCCTCGCTCTTCCTGCGCCATGTCGTCCGGGAAACCGGCGGACACGGGGTGCCGGAGCTGATCCGCTCGTCCAGCTTCGGCGGCGGCTCCTTGCGCAAGAGCATGACGTACTCGCGCCTCATCTCCAGCTTCCTTACCGTGGGCAGTGGCGGCTCGGCTGGGCTCGAAGGCCCGATCGCCACCAGCGGCGGTGCCATCGGCAGTGCCATCGGGGCGGCACTGCGCTTCAACGAGCGGCGGCGCACCCTGCTGCTGGGCTATGGCGTGGCCGGAGGCATCGCGGCCATCTTCAATGCGCCCGTCACCGGAGCCGTGTTCGCGTTGGAGGTGATCCTGGGTGAATGGAGCGCGCTGTCCATCCTGCCGTCGGTCATCGCGGCCGTCTCGGCCACGCAGCTCAGCCGATGGCTGTTGGGCAACCAAATTCAGTTCACGCATCAGCTCTTCCACTTCAGCACGGTGGATCTGCTGGCCTGCATCGTACTGGGCGTCGTCGGGGGCGGCATCTCCGTGCTCTTCCAACGGGCGCTGGGGCTCACCGAGGAAATCTTTGGCGGGATGAAGCTGCCGAACTGGGTGAAGGCCGGGATCGGTGGGCTGATTGTGGGCATCTTCGGCTACTTCATGCCCTCGGTGCTGCACGACGGCTACCTGGCCATCGAGGATTTCCTGAGCGGCTTCGGCACCTACACGCTGCTGGGCGTTGGCCTCTTCGTCCTGCTCAAGTTTCTGGCGGTCTGCATGACGCTGGGCAGCGGGGGCTCCGGCGGCATGTTCGCCCCCGCCCTGGTGCTGGGCAGCGGCCTGGGCTACGGCTTCGGCGAACTCATCCGCACGGTGTTTGGCGGCTGGGCGCTGGCCACCCCGTCCGCCTATGCCCTGGTGGGCATGGCCGCCATGATGGCGGGCATCATGCACGCGCCGCTGACCGGGATGTTCCTCGTGCTGGAAGTGACAGACGGATACGAGCTGATCCTGCCCCTCATGATCGTGGCCGCGCTGGCGATGCTGATCAGCTATTTCTTCGAGGAAGGCTCTGTCTATACCCGCGAGTTGATCGACCGAGGCGAGCTGGCCCGGCGCGGCTCGGATCAACACCTGCTGCAGACCATGGAGCCCCGCGAGTTGGTGGACAAGGAGGACATCGTCCTGCACGAGTCCATGCTGCTGGGCGAGTTTGTGGAGATCTTCAAGCACGCCAAGCGCAACATCTTCCCGGTGGTGGATCCGGAAACCCGGGCCTGGGAGGGCGTGGTGCACCTGGACGACCTGCGCCCCTACCTGTTCGACACCACGTTGTACCCCATCATGACCATCGGCTCCGTGATGCACACGGACCTGCCCACCATCGACGCCCGTGAGAGTGCGCTCTCGGCCATTCAGCGCTTCGAGAGCAGTGGGGCTTGGTCCCTGCCCGTCATCGAGGACGGCCGCTACCTGGGCATGATGTCCAAGTCCACCCTGTTCGACCGCTACCGCCGCGAACTGATCGTCCACACCACCGAGTAGCGAGGCGTGCCCTTGCCGGCAGCCGCATTTGACCCGGTCATTTCGGCCGGTATAGTGAACTGGCGCGCTGTCCCATGCCGGAGTGCACTACGGCCCGCGAAAGGTGGCTTGGCCGGCACGGCCCACCGCGGCTCGGGAGGGACGGCGCAACGGGTGGTGCCACCGCTGCCAACGCCCGTCCACTTCGGTTCCGCACCGCCAGCGAGAGCGCCGTGACCCCCTCCCAGGCCAGCCGCCCGCTCCAGGCCCGCGACAAGTGGTTGTGCCTGTCCCCCGCCACACTGACCGATCGGCTACAGGACGTTCGGCGCCGCACGCTGGAGCTGGTTGACGATCTCGACGAGAATCAGTGGCGGGGCAATCCAACGCCCATCGCCAATCCCGTCCGCTGGGAGGTCGGACACGTCGCGCACTTCTACGAGCGCTTCCTGCTGGGCGAACTGGGCGTGCTGGAGAACACCGGGCCGCTCATCGAGAACGGGTACGCGCTGTACAATTCCTTCGCGCTCGATCGGGACGACCGTTGGGAGGCCCCCCTGCCCTCCCGGCGGGGCACGCTGGAGTATCTGCGACACGTCACCTGGTATGTGCAGGACTGGCTGGAGCGGCACGAGCCGGACGCCTGGGAGACCTATCTATACCTGACGGCGGTGCAGCACGAGGAGATGCACAGCGAGGCACTCACGTGGTACCGCCAGATATACGGGTTTCCAGCTCCCGTGCGCGATACCACCGCGCGCCCCAAAGCCACCTCTGGGCGGACGCAGGGCCCCCTGCCCGGCGACGTAGAGGTGGCCGGCGGCACGTACCTGTGCGGTGCCAAGCCCGACCAGCCTTACGTGTGGGATAACGAGAAATGGGCGTACCCGGTGGAACTGGCGCCCTTCCGCATGGCCCGCGCTCCCGTGACCCAGGCCGAGTTCGCCGAATTCGTGGAAGCCGACGGCTACAAGCGGGAGGAACTGTGGAGCTATCGGGGCTGGCGCTGGCGCCAGCGAGCGGAGGCTACGCTACCCTTGTATTGGCACCGAGATGGGGTCCGCTGGCTGCGCCGCCACTATGACCGCTGGGTGCCTCTGGAGCCTCACGTGCCCATGGTGCACGTGAATTGGTTCGAGGCCGAGGCGTGGTGCCAGTGGGCCGGTCGGCGCCTGCCCACGGAGGCGGAGTGGGAGTTGGCGGCCACCGGAGCTGAGCCGCACGCGAGCGGCCACTCCGGACCGGGGTCGGCCAACCGACGCACCTATCCTTGGGGCGATGCCACCCCGGGCGCCGCACATGCGCACCTGGACGCCGGCTCTATCGGCTGCGTGGACGTGGCCGCGCATCCCGAGGGCGACAGCGCGTGCGGATGCCGCCAGATGCTGGGCAACGTGTGGGAATGGACGGCCTCGGCATTCTACCCATATCCCGGCTACGTGGTGGACTACCCCTACCGCGAATGCTCCGCGCCCTGGTTCGGCAATCACCATGTGCTGCGCGGCGGAAGCTGGGCCACGCGCTCCGACGTGATCCGCAATACCTACCGCAACTTCTTTCAGCCCGACCGACGCGACATCATCGCGGGCTTCCGCACCTGCGCGCGTTAGCGGCGCTTGCCGTCCGGCGGGCACGGGCTATACTGGCGCGACAGAGCGGCGCCACCCACGGCCCGCGAACACCCGACCCCACCGCTGCATGAATCCACGCCATACCCTTTCCGCCGACGAACTGACGCGCCTGGTGCGCGATGCCGACGCACATACGCACCGGCTCGTGGATGATCTGAGCGACGAGCAATGGCTAGGCCCGCGCCTGTCCATCGTGAACCCGCCTCTGTGGGAAGTTGGCCACGTGGCCAACTTTTGGGAGACATTCCTGCTGCGCGAGCTGGACCCCGGTCGGCCGCCGCTCATTGAACACGGCAACGAGCGTTACAACTCGTTCGTGATCGACCATGACGACAGGTGGGATGCGCCACTGCCGGATCGTGCCGGCACGCTGGCTTACGCGCAGCGTGTGCGGGACGAGGTGCTGGGGCGGCTGCAAGGCCATGCCCCGGACGCACGCGAAACGTATCTGTACCGGCTGGCGGCCTACCACGAGGACATGCACGACGAGGCGTTCACGTACACGCGTCAGACGCTCGAATATCAACCTCCGCGGCTGAATGAAGAGGAAGCCGCGGGGCCGCCCCCCGGCCCTGCGGGGCCGCTGCCGGAGGACGTGGCGATCCCCGGCGGCGAGTATCGCCTGGGCGCTACGGAGGACGAGCCCTTCGTGTTCGACAACGAGAAATGGGCGCACCCGGTGCAGGTGGCCCCGTTCCGCATCGCCCGCGCCCCGGTTACCAACGAGGCTTTTGCCCGCTTCGTGGACGCCATGGGCTACACCCGCCGGGAGTTCTGGAGCTACGAGGGTTGGCGCTGGCGCACCCGCGCCGACGCGGAGCACCCGGTCTACTGGCGCTGGCGGACCGGCGGCTGGGAGCGCAGGCACTACGACCGCTGGCTGCCCCTGGAGCCCCACCACCCGGTGATCCACGTGAACTGGTACGAGGCGGAGGCTTGGTGCAACTGGGCTGGACGGCGCTTGCCCACGGAGGCGGAGTGGGAAGTGGCCGCAAGTGCCGAGGCGGAAGGCCAAGCGTTCGGTCCGGGCAAGCGGCGCTACCCCTGGGGCGATGCCCCACCCGGACCGGAGCATGCGAATCTGGACGGGACACGGCTGGGTTGCGTGGATGTGGCTGCCTACCCCGCCGGGGACAGTGCCTTCGGCTGCCGGCAGATGCTGGGCAACGTGTGGGAATGGACGGCGTCCGCGTTCTACCCATTCCCCGGCTACGTGGTGGATCGTCCCTACCGCGAATATTCGGCGCCCTGGTTCGGCTACTGGAAGGTGCTGCGGGGCGGGTGTTGGGCCACCCGCGCGCGTTTGATCCGCAACACGTACCGGAACTTCTTCCTGCCCGACCGGCGCGACGTCTTCGCCGGGTTCCGCACCTGCGAACGCTAGCCGGCTCATGCACGTCCGCCTGATCACCCCAGCCCCACCGCGTTCTCGCAAGGGAAACCGCCTCACCGCCGTATCGTGGGCGCGCGTCCTGCGCGGGCTGGGTCACCGCGTCTCCGTGGCGGAGCACTACGAAGGCGAAGCGTGCGACCTGCTGGTGGCGCTGCACGCCCGGCGCAGCCACGCCGCCGTGGCGGCCTACCGGCGGCAGCATCCCACCGGTCCATTGGTGGTGGTGATGACGGGTACCGACCTCTACGTGGACCTGCCGGACGACCCCGCCACCCTGGAGAGCATTGCGCTGGCAGATCGCCTGGTGGTGCTGCAGGACGAAGCACCGCGAGTGCTCCCGCCCGAAGCTCACGCCAAGACGCGGGTGATCGTGCAGGCCGCCAACCCCGTGCGACGCCTGCCGCCACGGCGCCGCACTTTCGATGTAGCCGTGGTCGGCCACCTTCGCGCGGTCAAGGACCCCCTGCTCACGTCGGCCGCGGCGCGGCTTCTCCCCGAAAGCTCCTGAATCCGCGTACTTCACGCGGGCGGGGCCCTCGATGCACAACTGGAGCAGCAGGCGCAGGCGGAGATGGCGACCAGTCCCCGCTACCATTGGCTGGGCGAGCTGCCGCACTGGCGGGCGCGGCGGCTCATTGCGCGCAGCCGGCTGCTGGTGCTCAGTTCGCGCTCGGAGGGCGGGGCGAACGTGGTGGGGGAGGCCGTGACGGCAGGCGTGCCTCTGCTGGCCAGTGCCATCCCCGGCACCATCGGCCTGCTGGGGCCGGACTACCCGGGCTACTTCCCCGTGGGCGATGCTGCGGCTCTGGCCGCTCTGCTGCACCGCGCCGAAATCGACAAGGCATACCTGGCGGCGCTGGAGGAGGCCGCGGCCGCCGTGGCACCGCGCTTCCATCCCGCCCGCGAGCGCGAGGCATGGCGGAGCCTGCTGGCCGAACTGGGTGCGGGCGGCGCCGATTGACCGGTCGGCCGGCAATTGCACCGCCCTCGATTTGCCGGTAGATTTGGACGATCAGTCACTGGGTTGTGGGCCCCCCTCCGCCTCTGGAGGCCCGGCGCGAGCCGGGAACGCTATCGTTCTACAGCCCATCTCAGCGACGCTCAGGCCCGGGTGGCCGGGCGCCGCCGCAAACGCGGATTCGCGCAATGCCATACGTGCAGCGGCCGTTTCTGCCGCCTGACTGACGCGGCGTGATCGTCACGCGAACCGGGCGTTCGCCTCGGATCGGGTGCGTCACGACGACACGTCAGCGACCGCCCGGGACGGGTGGGCACGGCGCATCCGTGGCCCACCGCCCCCCCGGCGCAGGCAGGTAGCCCAGGGCAAACCCCTGGGCATCGTTCATCGTCGGACGCCTTCCCGTCAGTTCCCCATCCGGCCAAGCCCGGACCGCGTGCGCTCGCCGCACGGGCAGACGGCCGGTGCGCTCCGTGCACAAAGTGCTCTTGATGAGGAGGAAGGTCTGATGATGCGCAAGTTGCTGCTGGCGTCGGTCCTGCTGCTGCTGGCCGTCCAGCCACTGCTGGCCAAGCCATTCGTGTTCACCGCCATTCCCGACCAGGACGAGACGCGGCTCACGCAGCGCTTCGACCAAGTCGCCGCGTACCTGCAGGACAAGCTGGGCGTGGAAGTGCAGTTTGTGCCCGTGAAGTCTTACGCCGCTTCCATCGCCGCGTTCGCCAACGACCAAGTGCAGATGGCTTGGTTCGGCGGGCTATCCGGCGTGCAGGCGCGCAAGCTTGTGCCGGGCTCGCAGGCCATCGCGCAAGGCTATGAGGACCAGTTCTTCGTGACGTACTTCATCGCGAACGCCAGCACCGGGTTGACCGAGAGTCGGGACTTCCCGATGGGCATCAAGGGCCTCACCTTCACGTTCGGCTCCAAGGGCTCCACCTCCGGCCGGCTGATGCCCGAGTACTTCATTCGCAAGGCCTTCGGCAAGAGCCCCGACGAGGTGTTCAGCCGCGTCGGCTTCAGCGGTGACCACACCAAGACGCTCGAACTGGTGCAATCCGGCGCGTACCAAGTGGGCGCACTGAACTACAAGGTGTGGGAGACGGAGAAGAAGGCCGGACACGTGGACCCGAACAAGGTGCGTGTAATCTGGCGCACGCCCACTTACCCGGACTACAACTGGACGGTGCGTGGCGACGTGGACCAAGTCTACGGCCAGGGCTTCACTGAGCGCCTGAAGCAGGCCCTGATCGGCATGAAAGATCCCAAGCTTCTCGCCGCCTTCCCGCGCCAGAGCTTCGTGCCGGCCAGCAACAAGGACTACGTGCCGGTGGAGGAAGTGGGCAAGCAGATCGGGCTGCTGGACTAGCCATGGCGCTGTTTGAGCTGACGAGGGCGTCCATCGGCTACAATGGCACCCCCGTCCTGCACGAGATCACGCTACAGATCGAGGCCGGCGAGCGCGTGGCATTCGTGGGGCCCAGCGGGGCGGGCAAGTCCACCCTGCTGAGCACCCTCTTCGCCCAGCAACGCGAGCGCGCCGCGCTGGTGCCGCAGGAGTATGCGCTGGTGAAGAACCTCTCGGTCTTCCACAACGTGTACATGGGGCGCCTGCACCGCCACTCCAGCGCCTACAATCTGCTCAACCTGATGCACCCGCTGGCCCGCGAGATCGAGGCCGTGCGACCTGTCGTCAGCAAGCTGGGGCTGGAGGAGCTGCTTGGCAAGCCCGTGGGCGAGCTTTCCGGCGGCCAGCAGCAGCGCACCGCCGTGGGCCGCGCACTGTTCCAGGGCGGCGAGGTGCTGCTGGGCGATGAACCCGTCTCCTCGGTGGATCCGCTCCAGTCACGCCGCGTGCTGGAGGCCATCAACGCGGCCTTTCCCACCGTCGTGCTGGCCATGCACGACGTAGGGCTGGCGCTGGACTTCACAGATCGACTGATCGGGCTCAAGGGCGGGCGGGTGGAGTTCGACCGGCCCACCCAGGGCCTGCGCGCCGCGGACCTGGACGCCTTCTACCACCCGGCATGACGCACTCCGCCACGTACAAGACCAGCCTGGCCTTCCTGGCCTCTGCGATCCTGCTGCTGTTCTTCGCGGACCTGGGGGTCTCCACGCTGCACCCGTGGGCGGAGCTGGGGCGGATGGCGCTGGGCGCGATCACGCCCAACTTTCTGAGCATCGACATCCTGCTGCACGCCCTGGCCATGACCGTGGGCTTCGCCTTCGGAGGCGTGGCGCTGGGGGCCGGCGTGGGCTTCTGCTTGGCGATGGTGTTCCACCTGCGTATCGTGCGGGTGGGCTGCGCCTTCGTGCGAGCCATCCACGAGCTGTTCTGGGCGCTGATCTTCCTGCAGGTGCTGGGGCTCAACCCGCTCACGGGGCTGATGGCCATCGCCGTGCCCTACGCAGGCACCTTCGCCAAGGTCTACGCGGAAATTCTGGAGGAGGCGGACCATTCCCCAATGCGGGCCCTGCCCGCCGGCACACCACTGCTCTCCGCGTTCTTCTTCGCCCGGCTGCCCCAAAGCTGGTCACACTTGCGTGCCTACACCGGCTACCGGCTGGAATGCGGGCTGCGCTCCAGTGCCGTGCTGGGCTTCGTGGGCCTGCCCACGCTGGGCTACCACCTGGAGTCCTATTTCCAGGTGGGCGACTACTCCCAGGTGGCCGCGCTGCTGTTCCTGTTCTACGTGCTGATCGCCACCCTGCGCGTGTGGATGCGCCCGCGCCTGATGCCGCTCTACGCGATCGCCACGGCGGTGCTGCTCTACGGCCCAATCAACACGTCGTGGGCCAATGTGACGCGCTTCTTCACGCGCGAGGTGGTGCCCGCGCCCCTGCGCGGGGCGCCCCTGGGCGATGCCGCCACCTGGCACGCGCTGGGGCACTGGGCGGGTGACCTGGCCACGCGGCAGGCGTTGCCCGGCGCCGTGAACACGGTGGTGCTCACGCAGATTGCGCTGGTGGCCACAGGCGTCCTCACGCTGCTGTGGTTCCCGCTGATCTCCCGGCACTTCCTGGGGCGGCCGGGCCGGCTGGCTGGGCACGTGTTGCTGGTGGTCTCGCGCTCCACGCCGGAATACATCCTGGCCTACGTGTTCCTGCAGCTCTGGGGCCCGTCCATGCTGCCGGCCATCGTGGCGCTGGCCCTGCACAACGGGGCCATCATCGGCCACCTGATCGGGCGGTACTCCAACGGGATCGACCTGCGCCCCGATGCGCCGCGCGGCCTGAACCGCTACGGCTACGAGGTGCTGCCGCGGGTGTATCCGCAGTTCCTGGCGTTCCTGTTCTACCGCTGGGAGGTGATCATGCGCGAGACAGGCATCCTCGGCATCCTGGGCGTGCGCACGCTGGGCTTCTACGTGGACAGCGCCATTGCGGAGATCCGCATCGACCGCATGATGTACCTGATCCTGCTCACCGCGCTGCTCAACATCGGCATCGACGCCTTCTCGCGCAACCTGCGCGCGCGGCTGCGGCTCACGACCACCGCAAAGGTGGAGTAGGAGAAGCGGGAGGGTTCTCTTTGGGGCCGGAGGGTTCCCCCCGGCTTCGGGTAGGAAATCCGCTTAACCGCGCGAGGGGTGCGCGGCCACCACCTCGTCCAGCACAGCCACCACCTCGGCGGTGTCCACATACTTGAGCGTCTGCCAGCCCAGCCTGCGTGCCGTCTTCAGGTTCACGCCCAGATCGTCCACGAACAGAAGCGCCTCACCGGAGAGCCCCAGCCCCTGCTCCACCAAGCGGTAGATGCCCTCATCGGGCTTGCGCACGCCCGCCTCGGAGGAGTCGACGACGACATCGAACAGGCTGTCCACGTCCATACGCCGGCGCCAGCTCTCGCGCCACTCGGCGATGTTGTTTGTGAGCAGAGCCGTGGGCATGCGCTCGCGCAAAGCCCGACAAGCGGCCACGACGGCCGGCCGCACGGGCATGGCGGCGCGGTCGCCCGGGCTGCCCATGAAGTCGCGGGCCTCCCGCAGGCCGATCTCCGTGCCCGCAGCACGCACCCGCGCCTGCAGCACCTGCGCGAACTGGTCCAGGGTGCTCTCACCGCGCTCCACGCGGTCCCAGGCATCGCCCTCCACGAACAGCTCGTGGCGGATGGCATCCCATGCCTCCGGCGCCAGCCCGATGCGCGCACCGAAGGCCCGCACGTTCGATGGCCCGCCCTCCAGGAACACGCCGCCCAGGTCGAACACCACCGCGCGCACCTTGCGTGGCTCGATGCCAATGTCGTTGCGGGCGGCCTTCATATCCATGGTTCAGCGCAGCGAATGGCGGTGGCTAACCATGCGGAAACCACACGTAGAGCATCAGGTACACCAGCACGCCCGTGACGGATACGTACAGCCACAACGGGAACGTCCAGCGGGCGATGGCGCGGTGCCGCTCGAAGCGCCCCCGCAGGGCGCGGTACAGCGTCACCAGCACCAAGGGTACCACGGCCATGGCCAGCACGATGTGCGAGATCAGGATCGCGAAGTACACGGCGCGCACCGGGCCGTGCCCCTGGAACGGATGGACGGGCGAGTGGAAGTGGTAGATCAGGT
>Ga0102952_1000923_pt1 | contig 10234 bp, 10 predicted proteins | sample SalPon2A_C_D1_MG_FD_78506 | JGI IMG/M metagenome (GOLD analysis project Ga0102952, IMG submission 78506) | Soil microbial communities from South San Francisco under conditions of wetland restoration - Salt Pond MetaG R2A_C_D1_MG | ecosystem: Environmental > Terrestrial > Soil > Wetlands | place... | reverse complement strand
GCGGCGTTGCGGAACGCCGTCGCGCCGCCGTCGGTGTCGGCCGACCCGCCGGCGCCGACGACGATCTGGTGGCTGTCGTCCGGCGTGACGGAGAGCGTCGAGCTCGAATAGGCCCCGCCGCCTCCGCCGCCTTCGCCGTTAGCCGATTGTCCGCCGCCCGCGCCGCCGCCCCAGCATTCGATGTCGACACTGGTGACGCCGGCCGGGACGGTCCAACTCGTCGAAGAATCGAAGGTCTCGACGGTCACGCGGGACTGCGCTCCGGCAAAAGAATCGGGGCGGCGCGCCGGCGCTCACGCATCGGCGACGCCGCCCCGGAGGCGGGGGAGGCCGGTCGAATGGGAAAGGGCCGCCGGCCTAGGCCGGCGCGTGGCGCGGATGACCCTTGGCGACGATCGCGCCGGCCGGACCGCCGTTGCTCAGGCCGCTCGGCTGCAGCAGCGCGCGCAGATAGCGCCTCTCGCCGATGTAGCCGACGTCGAGCGGCGCGGCGTCATTCGTCGCCGAGGCGACGATGCCGCCGGTGACGCCGGTGACGCCGGTCACGCCGGTCACGCCGACCACGTCGGCGTCGGTCACGTCGGACCAGCTGGCGTTGTCGTCGGAGTGCTGCAGACGCAAATCGATCCTGGCGCCGCCGACCGGCGAGGCGCCGAGCTCGTCGATGTCGCCCAGCACGAGCACAACCGTGGCCGAGGCGAACCCGGCGAGGTCGACGCCGCTGCCGGTCAGGTTGCCGACGGCGATGGTCTGTGGTGTCACCGAGGTGGCGAAGGCGATCGCGTTGACGAGATCACGCATGGTCATGACTGAATCCTCCTTGCCTTGCGCCGCGCCCTAGGCCGCGACCTTGAGCTTGCGCAGCGCCTCGGGGAGAGCACGACCTGCCCGCCGACGCGGCGGCGCGCGATGAAGCGCACGTTGCCGCTGGTCGCCTGGGTGAAGGGGTCGCGCAGCACCGAAAGGCTGATGCGGTCGACAATGGTGTAGCCGCGCCGCAGGTCGCCGAACACGATCGGCGTCGCGTCGGGCGCCGCGTCGGGCATGTCCGGCACCTCGACGTAGGGCTGGCCGAGAATGGTGTTGGGCACGCCGCCGGCGAGGCCCGGCTGCCAGACATAGTTGCTCTGCCCGTCCTTGAGCTTGCGCACTTCGCCGAGCGTGGCACGGTTGAGCAGCCAGATTCCGCGCACGGCATAGCCGGTCTTGACACCGTGATAGAGGTCGATCAGGCCGTCGGCCTGGCCGCTGGCGTCGGCGATCGAGGCCGCCGAGCCGGAGTTGCTTTCCGCCACGTCGACCGCCTGCAGCAGGCCCTCGGGCTTGCCGACGCCGTCGCCGGCAACCAGCGCCGCGCCCTCGGCCACGGCGAACTGTTCGGCGAACTCCTGCGCCAGCTCGGCCTCGAGGTCGAACTCGGAGTCCTCCATCATCTGCTCGGAGACGTCGACCAGGGCGTAGAGCTCGTGCGTCGGGATCTCCTCCAGGCCGTAGCTCAGGCCCTCGGTCTCGCTGCGCGTGCCGGACTCTGCGGTCCACACCGCTGCGAACTGGCCGCGCCGGCGCGGAATCTGCACCGCGCGGCGCGCCGTCTGGCGCAGGCGCGCGACCGCGCGCAGCGGCGAGAACTCGACCTCGCCCTTGATGATCTCGCGGGCGTATTCGACCGGCGCGAGATAGCCGGCGGTCGGGTCGGCGCCGACGGTGAGCGCCTTCATCTCCTCGCGGCCGAGCGCGTCGCGCCGCGCGTTGGGCTCGTCGCGCGTGCCGTGGCGCAGGTAGTCGAAATAGGCCTTGGCCTCGGGCCCGTAGTCGCGCTTGGCGATGTCTTGCCGCGGCGTGCGCCCGGCGCGGCGGATCGCCGCCTCGAGCCGGTCCATGCGCGCGTTCATCTTGTTGAGCGCGGCCTCGCTGCGCCCGCTGCGCCGGTCGTTCTCGACCCGGAAGGCCTTCCAGGTGCGACCCAACTCGTCGACCGCGGTCTTGACGTTCTGGATGTCCATGCGTGTCCTCTCCTACCTGGGGTGACCGGCCGGCGGCCGGAAGCCGCCGGCCGATCGGGCTGGGCCCGCTACCTGCGGGTCCGGGTCCCCGGCGCCGCGGCGTCCGCGGCCACCTGGGCGGCGATGCGCCTGAGGCGCAGCGCCAGTTCATCAAGGCCGCCGCCAGCGTCCTGCTTGGCGTGCAAGGCCCTGAAGCCGGACCGCAGCACGGTCCGGGCCTGCGAACGGCTGAATCCCGCGTCGCGCGTGAGCAGCCGTTCGAAGTCGCGTTCGCTGGGCAGGCCGGCGCCCGCGGCGCGCGCCGCGATGCGGCCGATCCGCGCCTTGGGGTTGGCCGGGAAGGTGACCACCGAGATCTCCCACAGCTCGAGCCGGGCGATGCGGCGCAGCGTCCGGTCGCGCTCGAAGCGCGCGCCGCCCTTGGGCACCGAGAAGCCGATCGACAGCGCGTCGACGGCGCCGGCCCGCAGCAGGGCCAGGGCCTCGCGCGCCTGACGGACCTCGAGAATCAGCCGGCCGCGCACGGCGAGGCCCGCCTCGGTCTCGACGAGGCGCTCCCACACGCCGATCGGGGCGCGGGCGTCGTGCTGCCACAGCATCTTGACCCGCTCCGGTCGGGTCAGGCTGTCGCGGAAGGCGCCGGGCTCCAGCGCGTCGCCCAGCAGGTCGCGCTCGCCGAAGGTCGCGGCCAGGCCCTCGAACACGCCGGCCTCGCCGGCATCGTCGCGCCGCGTGTCGATGGCCTTCAGGGTGAATGGCAGGTCGAGGCGCTCCGGCGCCTGGCCGGTCCGGCTTTCGAGCGTCATGCTCGCGGCCCTCCTGGTGAGAAATCCGTGGCCGCGGCCGAATTCGGCCTCGGTGGGGATGGTTCGCGCCCGGCGCGCGTATTACCTATAATGTCGAACGCGGGAGGAGATCCGATGCGCAAGCTCATCGCGGCCCTGGCCGCGGCGGCCATGCTGCTCGCCACGCTGCCCGCCTACGCCGGCGGCAGCGCGTGGCGCTACGGCCACGGCTATTCCGGACACCACGGCGGCTATACCGTTTTCCGCTATTCCGGTCACCGCCACTATGGCTACCGCCCCTACCGGGGATACGGGCACTATCGTTATCGCTATTACGGCCACCACCATGACGGCGATGTCGTCGTCGCGCTGCTGGGCGGACTGCTGGGCGGCGTGGTGATCGGCAGCGTGCTGTCGCAGCCGCGCTACGCGCCGCCGCCGGCCGCCTATGCGCCGCCGCGCTTCACGCACTGCGTGCCGACCACCGGCGTGCGCTACTTGAACGGTCGCGAGGCGCTGTACGGCGGCACGATGTGCTACGACCGCAACGGCACGGGCTTCATCCAGAACGACTCGGTGCACTTCCTCTACTACCTCGACTGAGGCGTGGCCCGAGCCGGCCGGCCGGAGCGGGTCGGCCCCGCTGTCAAGGCGTCGCCGCCGGCGATCGGCGGCAGGCCGGCGGCCAGGCGTTTCTCGTTGACGGTCAGGAAATCGGCCTGGCGCAGCCGTGCCCAGACGCGCTCGCGCCGCGGGGTGAGTGCCGAGACCTCGTCGAGATCGAGGTCGAGCCGCAGGCCCTCGCCGAAGCGCGGCGCGAGCCAGGCGTTGAACGCGTCGCGCAGGTGGCGCAGCAGCGGAATGACCGTCTCCTCCCACAGCGCCAGGCGCGCCTCCTGGTAGTTGGAGTAGGTGTTGTCGCCGGGAATGCCGAGCAGCTGCGGCGGCACGCCGAAGGCCTGCGCCACGTCGCGCGAGGCGGCGTTGCGCGCCTCGAGAAAATCCATCTCCTTGGGACTGAGGCTCATCTCCTTCCAGTCGAGCCCGCCGTCGAGCAGCATCGGCCGCCCGGCGTTGCGCGCCCCGCCGTACTGCGCGGCGACCTCGGCCTTGAGACGGGCGAACTGCTCGTCGCTGAGGTTCGCCGGGCCGCTCCCCTTGGGGTCGTAGACCAGCGCGCCCGAGGGCCGCGCACCGTTCTGCAGAAGCGCCATGTTCCAGGCGTCCGACTGGTTGCGCTGGTCGACCGCGAAGGCGGCCGGCTCGACCGGCGACAGGCCGTACCAGTCGTCGAGCGGGTGAAAGCTCTTGAGGTGCAGCACGCCCGCGCGGCCGGTCAGCGGGTCGACGCGCCAGCGCCGCTCCGCGCCGGCGAGCGCGTAGACGTAGCCTTCGGGCAGGCCGCTGTCGCCGGCGATCACCCGCATGCGATCGGGCCTGAGCGGCCAGAGCTCGCGCGGCGCGCCCTCGGCCGGCGCCGCCTCGACGAAGGCGTTGCCGGCGATCAGGAAATAGCCGACCACGGCCTCTACGAACTCGGAGCGCGCCATCGCCGGGTTGGGCCGCGCCAGCAAGTCGAGCACGGCGTGGCTGCGCAGCGCACGCGCCGCGTCCTCGCCGTCGCGCGCCAGCGTCCAGGGCACCGAGGCGGCGGCGCGCGCGACCTGGCTGACCGCGCGGAACGCGATCACGTTCTTGACGTAGCCCTCGGCCGCGAAAGCGTCGAAGCGGCGCGGGCTCCACACCGCCCGGCCCGGCTGCTGCAGCGACACGAAGGCGCCGCGGCCGCCATGACCAAGCGCCTTGGTCTCGCGCGCGCCGAACAGCGCGGCCCAGGCGGCGCGCAGGCTCATTCTAGAGTCTCCGCAGGCGCGGGCTGGCCGGCGCGTCCTGCAGCATCAGCTCGGTCAGCGCCCAGACCCGCGCATCGACGCGGTCCGGGCTGAAGCCCGCCGTCGCACGGTCGAAGTCGCGGCCGAACGCGCACATCTGGTCCTCAAGCTCCGGAAAGGCGCCGACGTGGTGCACGCGGCCCTGCTCGTCCAGGGCGGCCACCGGCTCGGCGCGCGCCGCCTTGCCGCGGCTGGCGCGCACCGCCTTGTAGGCGACGCCGGGGTCGACCGTGCGCAGGACGTGCTCGACCAGATCGCCGCCGTTGTTGACCTCGCCGACGATGCGATCCGCCTGCCAGCGCCGGTAGGCCGCCACGGCGCGGCGCGCCCAGGCATCCGGGCCGGCGCGCAGCGACCGGTCCTCGAGCACGTAGCCGTGGCCGTCGCGGGCCAGCCCGGCGACGACGATGCCGGTCTCGTCGCTGCCGGCGCCGCCGCCGACGGCCGGGTCGACCGCAACGACGATGCGCTGGAGCTCGGGCACGGCGCGCCGGCGCAGGCTTTCGATGCGCGCCCGGGTCCACAGCGCGTCGGGCAGGTCTTCCAGGATCTCGGCCTTGAGCTCCTGCCGGCCGAGGCGCGTGCCTTCGTAGCGCTTGATGATGCGCTTGACGAAGGCCGGCGCCAGGTTGGCCACGTTCTCGTAGCTCGTGCCGCGCGTGATCACGGTGTCCGGGTCCTCCATCAGGTCCTTCAGCGTGCGGATCGGCCGCGGCGTGGTGGTCACCACCTGGCGCGGTCGCGGGCCCAGGCGCAGCCCGAACTGAAGCTGGTCCCAGGTCGCCGCGGCGTGACGCCACTTGGCCAGCTCGTCGGCCCAGGCCGCGTCGTGCTGCGGCCCGCGCAGCTGGTCGGGCTCGATCGCGTTGTAGAGCGTCGCCCGTGCCCCGTTGGGCCAGGTCAGGCGCCGCTTGGACGGCTCGAACAGCGGCCGGAACGCCGGCGGATGCACCGTCAGGAGGCCGGATTCGCCCTCGACCATGACGTCGCGCGCATCGGCCGCCGTCTCGGCGACCAGGGCGATGCGCCGCGCCCGGCCCGGCGCCAGCGGCGTGGCTCCGCAGGCCTGGGCGCGCAGCCATTCGGCGCCGCAGCGCGTCTTGCCGAAGCCGCGCCCGGCGAGAATCAGCCAGGTGGTCCAGTCGCCTTCGGGCGGCAATTGATTGGGCCGCGCCCAGAAGCGCCAGTCGAACAGCAGGGCCTGCGCCTGCGCCGCGTCCAGCTCAGCGATCAGCGGGTCCCGCTCCGAGGCGGGCAGCGACGCCAGCGATTCGGCGAGCGAGGCGTTCGCGTGGGTCATCGGCGTCCTCGCCCTCGCCGACCGGCGCCGACCCGGCCGAGCCGCCGGCGGCCCCCGTCGCCCTGCCGAACAGGCCGAGGTGCCGCGCCAGCGCGGTGAGCGCCGTCAGCTTGCAATACAGCTTGACGCGGCGCGTGCCGCCGCGCTCGGAAACTTCCGAAACGAGCGCCGCCTCGGCCTCGGTCAGCTCGGCCGAATCGCGCAATACCACGCCCTTCGGCCCCCAGGCGAACAGCCGGCGGGGATCGCCGAAGGCGACCTTGGCGAGCTCGCGCACGACTGCGTCGGCGGTCACCTTGGTGCGTTCCGCGCGCGCCGCCTGCGCCTCTGCGATGGCTGCGGCAACCGCGGGGTCGCGCAGCAGCCGCGGGCCATGGCTCCGGGCCGAGCGAGGGGAGTACCCGGCGCGACGCGCCGCCTGCGCCGCGTTGAGGTCGATGAGATACTCTTCGACGAAGCGCCGGCGCTTCGGCGTCAGGGCCATGCGCCGCACTCCGTGGCTGGAACCGAGGCCGCGAACGCGAAAGCCCGCCGCGGCTCGGGGCCGTGCGCGGGCTGCGGTCTCCTGGACTTTTTCGATCCTGACGCTTTGTACCCGTTCTGCGTTCCGCGATCCAGCCGGCGGGCTGTGGAAGTTTAGGACTCACGGCCCAATTCCGGATTGACGTCTTATTGCCCGCCAGAACTCATCCATCTTTTCATAGGGGGTCGACCCGGCACCGGCGATCCCGTCTTTCGAAGGAGACATCGGCAGTCCGAGGCCGTTCGGATCGCCCGCGCCACGGCGGCAAATTGCGCGTGATTGCCGCCTCCTCGTCAGCCGCGGATCCGAAGCATGCGCCAGCGCCGTACCGATGCCCCGCCCACGCCCACCCCGCCCGCGTCGGCCCCGCCCGCGTCCGCCCTGTCCGCGCCGGCCCTGCGGAACGCCGCGCCGCGCGGGCGCAAACGCGTCCTGATCGTCAACGCCTTCTTCGACGAGTACCGCCGCACCGGCGGCAGCCCGAGCCGCGTGCCGCGTGCGATGGGGCCGGTTTTCCTCGCCAACGTGTTCTTGTCCGAGCTGTGCGAGCTGCGCCTCTACAGCGAGCAGTACAGCGGACCGCTGCACGATCCGCAGCTGCTCGCCTGGCCCGACATGCTGGTGCTGACCGGCGTCACCACGTCGTTCGACCGCATGCTGCATCTCACCGCCTACGCGCGCAGCCTCAACCCGAAGGTCGTGGTCGTCGCCGGCGGCTCGCCGGTGCGCGCCCTGCCGCGCCGCGCGCGGCGGTTCTTCGACTACGTCTGCCTCGGCGACATCGAGGAACTGGCGAGCGTGGTGGCGACCGTCTTCGGACCCGATCACGTCGCCGCGGAAATGACGCCGCGCTTCGACCTCTTTCCCGCGCGCGGCTTCATCGGTTTCGTCGAATCGAGCCGCAACTGCAATTTCCGCTGCAGCTTCTGCTCGCTGACCGGCGAGCGGGTGCGCTACCAGAGCTACGACCTCGATTACATCCGGCGCCAGATCCTGGCCTGCGGCAAGAAGCAGATCGTCTTCATCGACAACAACTTCTACGGCAACGACCGGCGCTTCTTCCTGGCGCGCATCGAGCTGCTCAAGGAGCTGCATCGCGAGCGCCGCATCGCAGGCTGGTCGGCGCTGGTGACCGCGGATTTCTTCCGCGACCCGGAGAACCTCGCGCGCGCCCGCGAGGCCGGCTGCCAGTCGCTGTTCAGCGGCATCGAATCCTTCGACGAGGCGACGCTCAAGGCGCACAACAAGCGGCACAACACGCTGACGCCGCAGATCGAGCTGATCCGCGGCTGCCTCGAGGCCGGGATCGTGTTCTCCTACGGCATCATGCTCGACCCGAGCCGCCGGACCGTCGCCGACCTGCGGCGCGAGATCGGCTTCATCGTCGATACGCCGGGGATCACGCTGCCGGCCTTCTTCACGCTGCCGATCCCGCTGCTCGGCACGCCCTATTTCCGAGAGTGCCTGGAGCAGCGCCTGTTCCTGCCCAACATCCGCCTGCGCGACATGGACGGCGTGACCCTGGTCACGCGGCCGCGCGATTCCCTCGAGGACGCCCTGTCCTTCGTGCGCGACCTGCCGAACCTGCGCGGCTACCGGCTGCGCGCGCTGCGCCAGATGGCCAGGTTCCTCCGCCGCTATCGCCGTACGCTCACGCCGCTGCAGCTCACCGCCGCCATGGTCAGCGGCGCGCTGATCTGCACGCAGAGCGCCGCCAGCTCGCCGCTGCGGCCGAACTGGCGCAAGCCGCGCCAGACTTTCTACGGGCCGACGGAAACGCTCGATCCGCTGTACCGGCCGCGCCTGCGCCTGGAGAGCCGCTACGAGAGCCATTTCCGTCCGACCCAGGTGATCGATGCGGACGGCCGCCTCGCCGCCGACGTGGCCGAGGACCTCGCGCAGCCGCCGGCCGCCGCGGCGCGTCGGGCGTAGCCAGGAAGAGAACGAAAAGGCCCCGCCGGCCGAAACCGGCGGGGCCCTTCCCGGTCCGAATGGACGCTCCCCTGTTGCCGCTATCCTAGCAGGCTTTGCAGCGGTCGGGGAGCGGAACGATGCGTTGCGTCTCGCGCCGCGCTAGAAGGCGCTCGACTGCATGGACGACGTGCTGCCCGACGTGCCGCTCTGCGCGCTGCCGTTCGCCGAGCCGGCGGGATGCAGCGGGGCAACCTTGTCCGAACTGCCGTTGCCGGCGCTCTGCAGTCGGCTGACGCGGCCCTCGAGCTGGGCGCCGGCTTCCATGGTCAGGCTTTCGTGGGTGACGTCGCCGATCACCCGGGCGGTCTTGTCGAGCGTGACGTTCTTGGCCTTGATCTGGCCCTCGACCTTGCCGGAGACGCGCACCGTCTCGGCGACGATCGAGCCCTGCACCTTGGCGCCCTGACCGACCGTCAGCAGACGGCTGTCGATATCGCCTTCGACGGTGCCGTCGATCTGGATGTCGCCGTTGCTCTTGAGATCGCCGGTGATCGTCAGGTCCGGACTGATGATCGAGGGCACGCCGGTCGTCTTGGCCGCGATGGGTTTCGGCGCGTACGTGGGCTCGGAACTGGTGGTCGATCTGGAATCGGAGGATTTGCTGTCGCGGGAGAACATGGAACACCTGCCTTCGGTTTTGGTGCGCGGAACCGCCCCCGCCCACCTGGTGGATCACTGCGCCGCCGAGCGGGCGCGAGCCGGTCGTCGACGTCCGGGACATGCTGGCGCAGACATGGTTAAAGGGCGATTAACGGTCACCGAATCCTCACAAGGGCTCGCCGGGACCAAGTTCGGACGCCGCCCTACAGGCGCCAGTAGTCCGCCAAGGCGTCGAGCGCCAGGCGCAGCACGACGATTCCGGACTGCGGCGCATCGCCGCGCGCCGCCGCCCAGTCGCGCGCTGTCTCGTCGCACAGGCAGACGTGAACGAGGATGCCGGCCAAGGGGCCGACGCGGCGCAGCAGCTCGCGCAGCCGGCGCTGCGCCACGGCCTGGGCGTCGCTCAGCGCGGGGCCGCCCTTGACGCGCGGGGCGTAGGACATGGTCACGCGCGGCGCCGCGCCGCCCGCGCGCCACAGGCGGTAGAGCCGCATGCCGGCGTCGAACTGGCGCTGGCTGATCTGGTCGCGCGCGAAATAGCGGTCGAGCGCGGTCTGCGTCGTCACCCGCCTGCGGAACACGCCGGCGCGCTCGGCCGGCTCGCTGCGGATGCGGTCGCCGTGCTGATAGCGTTCCGGCGGGCCGACGTCGCCGCCGGTCGCCGACAGGCGCAGGCCGTCGGCCCTGTTGCGTCGCTTCGCCATGGCGTTCTCTCGTTCCGCTCGCCGCGCGGCGCTTACCGCGAGGCCGAAAGCTCCCGGCGCAGGCGGGCGTGCAGCGCCCGCAGCGCCTCGTCCTGCGCCAGCTCGCGCGCGATGCGGCGCACGCCGTAGATGACCGTGGTGTGGTCGCGGTTGAGGAAGAAGCCGATCGTGGGGAACGACGCGCCGGCGCAGAGCTCGCGCAGGAGATACATCAGCAGATGGCGGGCCCGCGCGCTGCGGCGGTCCTGCGCCGGGCCGAAGAGCCGGGCGCGCGGCAGGTCGCAGGCCTGGGCGACCGCCTCGGCAACCGCCTCCAGGCGCGGTCCGCGCCGATCGCGCGCCGCCGGGGGACCCGCCCCGGCGTTCGCCCGCCGGACCGCGGGCGCAAGCACCGGGTCGGCCAGGCCGCAGGCCAGCGCCTGCGCCGCGCTCAGGCCGAGCGCGCGGCGGATC
>Ga0102952_1000922_pt1 | contig 10236 bp, 9 predicted proteins | sample SalPon2A_C_D1_MG_FD_78506 | JGI IMG/M metagenome (GOLD analysis project Ga0102952, IMG submission 78506) | Soil microbial communities from South San Francisco under conditions of wetland restoration - Salt Pond MetaG R2A_C_D1_MG | ecosystem: Environmental > Terrestrial > Soil > Wetlands | place... | reverse complement strand
GGCCGTCTCGCTGCGGCGCAGGGCCGCGCGCTTGCCGCGCGGCAGACCGCTCGTGATCACCCCCGCCCACTCGCCGCACCAGGGGCGCAGGCGCTCGTCGCCGCGCCGCCAGCTCGTGACGCGCCGGTTCACGGCCTGGGCGGCCTCGCCGAGCCGGTAGTGGCCCCGGGCGTCGCGCTCCACGCGCCCGGCCCGCACGAGCCGCGCCAGGGCGACCCGCAGGTTGTTCTCGGAGATCCCGAAGAGCTCGGCCGCCCGCACCAGCGTCCGCACCGGCATCGACCCCCGCGAGAGGGTCGACAGCAGGTCCAGGATCAGGCTGCGGGGCGAGACATCCATGGGCCAAAACATTACATCGGATAGACGAGAATCGGAAGGCAGCGTAATGTCCGGCCGCGGGTCGGCCCCTCCCCCGCGGGGCACCCCTAGGGCGCGGGGGCGTGGAACAGCGGTCCGTGCAGCCAGCGCAGGCCCGCGGCCAGCCCGATCCCCACGACCCACACCAGCGGCGGCAGCTCCGCGACCCCGCGCAGGGAGCCGCGGCCCGTGAAGGGCACGAACGGCGTCGCGTCGAGGTAGGCCGCGAACTCGGGCCCGCGCGTGACGCGCATGCGCCGCTCCTGATGGCGCGCGCCGACGATCGCGAACAGCGGGAACCCCAGCCAGAAGGCCACGTCGTTCAGGCTGGCGTTGAGGACGAGGTGGGAGAGCCCGATCCAGCCGAAGCCCATCACCACCGGGTGTCGCGTGATGCGGTGTACGCCCCGCACCTCGACCGGCCCCTTGCCCGCCGAGATGGAGGTCGGCGACGGCGTGACGAAGCCCGCGACGAGCAGCAGGACGCCGACCGTGGTCAGGGCATAGACGATCCAGAGCGAGACCGGCGTGATCGGGACCGTCCACAGCCAGCCGCCACCGTGGCGGTGCCCGAGGTAGACGGACACGAGCGGGACGAAGATCGCCAGGGCCAGGACCGAGTAGAGCGCCTGGAATGCGAGGGACCCCGTGCGCGCCACGATCGCGGGCCGCCACGCGTTGCTCGACAGGGCGATGTGGCTCGTGCCGAAGGCCAGCCAGAGCAGGACGATCTCGAGCGAGGGGGACATGGCGGTCCTCCGCCGGCGCGCGGACGGATCATCTCAGGCGGGCCGCCACCGACGCAAGCGCCAATCGCGCAGGAGGGGGAGATCTAGATCAGCAGCCCCGCGATGCAGCCCGTCATGAAGGTGGCGAGCGAGCCCGAGAGGATCGAGAGCAGGCCCAGGCGGGCCATGTCGGGGCGGCGCGCGGGGGCGACGGCGCCGATGGCGCCGATCAGGATCGCCAGCGACCCGAAGTTGGCGAAGCCGCACAGCGCGTAGGAGGCGATGATCGCCGAGCGCTCGGAGATGGCGTCGCCGGCCACCAGCACGCCGAGCTCCTGGTAGGCGAGGAACTCGTTCAGCACGGTCTTGATCCCCAGAAGCGAGCCCACCGTGGGCGCCTCGCTCCAGGGGATGCCCATCACGAAGGCCAGCGGCGCGAGCAGCGTGCCGAGCACGCGCTGGAAGGTCAGCCCCTCGATCCCCACGAGCCCGCCCGCCAGCGACAGCGCGCCGTTCATCAGGGCCACCAGCGCCACGAAGGCGATCAGCATGGCGCCCACGAAGGCGCCCAGGCGCAGGCCGTCGATGGCGCCGCCCGCGGCGGCGTCGATCACGTTCACCGTCTTCACCGTGACCACGCTCTCGTCGTGTCCCGCCGTCTTGGGCGCCTCGTGCTCGGGGACGACGACCTTCGCGATCAGGATGGCCGCCGGCGCCGACATCAGGCTCGCGGTGACGAGGTGGCCCGCGTAGTCGCCGCCGCCCAGCATGGCGACGTAGGCGAACAGCACCGAGCCCGCGACCGTGGCCATGCCGGTCGTCATCAGCGTGAAGAGCTCCGAGCGGGTCATACCCTCGACGTAGGGCCGCACCAGTAGCGCCGCCTCGGCCATGCCGACGAAGATGTTCGCGACCGCGGCCAGGCTCTCGGCGCCCGACAGGCGCATCGTGCGCGTGAGTCCACGTGCCAACCAACGGATCACGACCTGGATCACGCCCAGGTGGTAGAGGACGCCGTAGAGGCTCCCCATGAAGATGATGATCGGGAAGACGCTCATCAGGAAGGACGGGCCGACGTCGTAGAGCGAGCCGAACATGAAGCGCGAGGCCGTCTCGGTGACCGAGAGGATCGCCCGGGCGAATCCGTCGACGCCGGAGAAGAACCAGTGGCCGACCGGGGTGCGCAGCAGCAGCAGCGCGAGCGCGAGCTGGCCCCCGAGCCCCCACGCGACCGTGCGCCACGGGAAGCGCGTGCGATCGGTCGAGGCGACCCAGGCGAGGCCGATCATGACGACGAGGCCGACCCCCGAAAGGGCCCGCAGCGCGAGGTCGTTCATCCGGTTCGTCCCCCTTCGAAGGCGGCCACCAGGGCAGCGGTCGCGGCCCGCGGGTCGTCGGCGCCGGCCACCGCCGAGATCACCGCCGCGCCCGCGGCGCCGGCCGCCGCCACGGCCCCCGCGCGCGCGACGTCGATGCCGCCGATCGCCACCAGCGGGCGCGGCGCCGCGGCGCGCACGGCCGCGGCCAGGGCCGCCTCGCCGCGCGCGTCCCACGCCGAGACCTTGCTCGTGGTTCCGTACACGGGCCCGAAGGCCACGTAGTCGAGAGGCGCCGCGGCGGCGGCCGCGAGCTGGGCCGGGTCGTGGGTCGAGCCGCCCACCAGCAGCCGCGCGCGCGCCGCCTCGGGCAGGGCGGCGGGCGGCAGGTCGCCGTGCCCCAGGTGCACGCCGTCCGCGCCGGCGGCCCAGGCGAGGTCGAAGCGGTCGTTCACGAGGAAGAGCACGCCGGCCTCCCGGGTGGCGGCGCGGATCGCCTCGGCCCAGGCCAGCGTCTCGCGGTCGGTGGCGTGCTTCGCACGCAGCTGCACGGCGCGCGCGCCGCCGGCGCAGGCCGCGCGCGCCTGCTCGACCGGGTCCCACTTCCAGCGCGGGTCGTCGTCGGCCAGCACCATCACGCCCGCGAGCCTCGCCGCGTCGGGCTTCGACGTCGGGGCCGTGGGGCTCGCCACGTCGGGGGCCAACGTCAGGGCCGGCCCGGCACCGGGATGCCGAGGTCCACGATCTTCTTGCGCAGCGTGTTGCGGTTGATGCCCAGGAGCGCGGCGGCCTTGATCTGGTTGCCGCCCGTGCGGGCCAGGGCCGTCTCGAGCAGCGGCCGCTCGACGCTCTCGACCACGCGGCGGTAGACCTCGCCGCCGTCGTCGCCGTCGAGCGCGCGGTCGAGCTCGCCGCGGACGAGGTCGGCGAGGGAGATCGGCGCGTCCTCGTCGCCCGCGCCCGCGTCGAGGAAGGCGAAGTCTTCGGGCGACAGCACCTCCGACGAGGCGAGCACCAGCGCGCGCTTGATCGCGTTCTCGAGCTCGCGGACGTTGCCCGGCCAGGCGTGCGCGGCCAGGCGCTCCACCGCCGCCGCCGACAGCCAGCGCGGCGACCCGACCAGTTCCTGGGAGTAGAGCGTGACGAAGTGCTCGGCGAGGCTCTCCACGTCGCCGGGCCGCTCGCGCAGGGGCGGCAGGTGCACCGGCACGATCCGCAGCCGGTAGAGCAGGTCCTCGCGGAAGCGGCCCTCGCGCACCATGTCGTCGAGGTCGCGGTGGGTCGCCGCCACGACGCGCACGTTCACGCGGTCGGTGCGCTTGCCGCCCACCGCGGTGACCTCGCCGTTCTGAAGCACGCGCAGGAGCTTCGCCTGGAGGTCGGTGGCCATGTCGCCGATCTCGTCGAGCAGCAGCGTGCCGCCCGACGCCTCGCGGAAGCGGCCCGGGCGCGACTCCACGGCGCCCGTAAAGGCGCCGCGCTCGTGGCCGAAGAGCTCGCTCTCGAGCAGCTCGCGCGGGATGGCCGCCGTGTTCACGGCCAGGAAGCGCTCGCCCGCGCGCGGGCTCGCCTCGTGGATCGCGCGCGCCACGCGCTCCTTGCCCGTGCCGGTCTCGCCGGTGATCAGCACCGGGACGTCGCTGCCCGCGACCTTGCCGACGGTCTTGAAGACCTCGAGCATGGCGTCGCAGCGCCCGATCAGCCGCTCGGGCGACGCGTGCTGGCCCGCCACCTCGCGCCGCAGCAGCCGCACCTCGCGCTCGAGGGAGCGGTTGCGCAGCGCCTTCGCCACCAGCACGCTCGTCTCGCCCAGCGAGAACGGCTTGCGCAGGTAGTCGAGCGCGCCGCGCTTCATGGCCTCCATCGTGTTGTCGAAGGTGCTCTCGGCGGTCATGATCACGATCGCGGTGTCGCTGCCGAGCGTGCGCACCCGCTCGAGGATCTCGAGGCCGGTGGCCCCGGGCATGCGGATGTCGAGGAAGGCGATGTCGAAGTCCTCGCCCGCCAGGGCCTCGAAGGCGGCGTCGCCGTCGGCGACGGTCACGACCTGGTGGCCGTCGTCTTCGAGCCAGTCCTTCATGTTCTCGAGGATCGAGCTCTCGTCGTCGGCCACCAGCACGCGCGCGCGGTCCTCGCTCGCGCGCGAGGACGCCTCCGCGGTGCGCGCCGTCGCGTCGCTCGACGTCGAGCCGGGATCGTCGTTCATGAGGGTCTCCGTACGGTTCGCAGGGGCAGGGTGACGCGGGCGCGCGTGCCGCCGGCGGGGCCGCTCTCGAGCACGAGCCGCCCGCCGTGGGCCGAGACCCAGTGCTGGGCGATCGAGAGCCCGAGGCCTGTGCCCGACTCGCGCGTGGTGAAGAAGGGGTCGGTGATCCGGTCGCGCACGTCGTCGTCGATGCCGGGGCCGTCGTCCACGAACTCGATGCTCAGGCTGCGGACGTGGGGCCCGCCGGCCTTGGCGAGCGGCCGGTCGAGGTCCACGCGGGTGTGGATCTCGAGCGACGTGCCCGCGCCGCCCGCCATGGCCTGCAGCGCGTTGCGCACGAGGTTGTGGAAGACCTGGGCGAGCCGGTCGCGGTCGGCCTTCAGCTCGGGGATCGACGGGTCGTAGACGCGCTCGATGCGGATGCCCTCCGACAGCGGGTCGAGGCCGTTGAGGTCGAGCACGTCGTCGAGCACGCGGTGCAGGTTGACCTCGCGCAGCCGCAGGCCCTCCTCGCGCCCGAGCACCATGAAGTCGTCGAGCAGGGCGGCGATGCGATCGGTCTCGCGGATCACCAGCTCGGCCGACCTCACGAAGCGCGGATCGTCGCTGCGCTTGGCCACGATCTCCGCCGCGCCGCGGATGCCGCCGAGCGGGTTCTTCACCTCGTGGGCGATGCCCGCGGCGATGCGGCCGAAGGAGTGCATGCGCTCGCGCTCGAAGGCGGCCTCGCGCAGCTCGCGGTGGACGCTGCGGTCGCGGATCTCGAGCACCGCGCCGTCGGCGCGGCCCGCGGGGTCGTGGAAGGGCGAGACCGCGATCTCGGCCACCAGCGGCTGGGTCGCGTAGCGACGCTCGATGCGGATCTCGTTCTCGACCTGGCCGCGGCCCGAGGCGAGCACGCCGCGCACGATCTTGCCGAGCAGCGGTCCGAGGGCCGACTCGACGGGCTGGCGGCGCGCCGACTCGGCCGAGGTCTCGAGGATCCGGCAGGCCTCGGTGTTCATCTCGCGCACGGTTCCGCCGGCGTCGATGACGACCACGCCGGAGATGAGCGCATCGATGACGTGGGCCAGGTCGCGCACGCTAAGCACCCGGAATATCGAGGAAACGGACCTCGATTGCCTAAAACTTGGGCAATCTAGCCCCTTCGCCGCGGCGCGTCGAGCGGGCGAGTGCCTACGACGTGGGCGGCGTAGCCGGGCCCGAGCGTCGCCGGCTGGCGGGCGCCGGGGTACGGTCCGGGCCGTGCGAGAGGGACTTTCGGTCTCGGAGGCCCAGGCGATCGTCCTGGAGGCGGCGTCCCCGCTCGGCGCCGAGACGGTGCCCTGCGCCGACGGGCTCGGCCGCGCCCTGGCCGAGCCCGTGGTGTCGGGCCGCACGCTCCCGCCCGAGGACAACTCCGCCATGGACGGCTACGCCGTGCGCGCCGCCGACGTGGCCCGCCCGCCCGCGACCCTTTCCGTGGTCTTCGAAGTGCCCGCCGGCGGGCACGCGCCGCGCCCGCTCGAGCCCGGCGAGGCGGCGCGCATCCTGACCGGCGCGCCCGTCCCGCTCGGCGCCGACGCGGTGGTGCGCCAGGAGGACACCGAGCGAGACGGCGACCGCGTGCGCGTGCTCGTGGCGCCGGCGCCGGGCGAGCACGTCCGCGCCGCCGGTGAGGACGTCGAGCGCGGCGAGACCGTGCTCGAGGCCGGCGCCCGGCTCGGCCCGGCGCAGCTCGGCATGCTCGCCTCGCTCGGACGCACGTCGGTGGCCGTCCGCCGTCGTCCCCAGGTCGCGCTGCTCTCGGGCGGCGACGAGCTGGTCGAGCCCGACGGCGACGTGAGCGGCGGCCGCATCGTCTCCTCCAACAGCTACACGCTCGCGGCGGCCTGTCGCGAGATCGGCGCCGAGCCGCACTACCTCGGCATCGCGCGCGACGAGCCCGCCGACATCGAGCGGCGCCTGCGCGCGGGGCTGCGCTGCGACGCCCTGGTCAGCTCCGCCGGCGTCTCGGTGGGCGACCACGACCACGTGCGCGGCGTGCTCGAGAAGCTCGGCTGCCGGCTGCTCTTCTGGGGCGTGAAGATGAAGCCCGGCTACCCGTTCGTGTTCGGCCGCTTCGACGACGGCGCGGGGCCGCTGGTGTTCGGCCTGCCCGGCAACCCGGTCTCGGCGCTCGTGACCTTCGAGCAGCTCGTGCGCCCGGCGCTGCTGGCCCTGGCCGGCCACCGCGCGCTCCACCGGCCGCGCATCACCGCGACCCTCGGCGAGACGCTCACCAAGAAGGCCGGCCGGCTCCACTTCGTGCGCGTGCGGCTCGAGCGCGAGGGGCACGAGGTGGTGGCGCGCACGACGGGCAACCAGAGCTCCGGGGTGCTGCGCTCGATGACCGAGGCCCAGGGCCTGCTGATCTTCCCCGCCGAGGCGACCCGTCTGGCCGAGGGCGAGCCGGCCCAGGTGCAGGTGCTCGACCCCGACTTCCTCGCCTCGGCCGGGTCCGGCGTCTAGGCCATGGCCGCAGGCGCGCGCGGCGCGATCGAGGGCGCCGTGCTGCTCGGAGGCCGGTCGCGGCGCATGGGGCGTGACAAGGCCGGCCTCGTCGTGGCCGGCGTCCCCTGCGCCGAGCGCGTGGCGAGGGCGCTCGCCGAGGTCTGCGACGCGGTCTGGCTGGTCGGCGGCGAGCCGCCCGAGGCGGCGCCGGGCCGACGCGTCCCCGACCCCGCCGGCCCGCGTTGCTCCCTGCGCGGCCTGGTCGCGGCCCTCGACGCCTGCGAGACCGAGTACCTGCTGGTCTGTGCCACCGACCTGCCGCTCGTGACGCCGACCTTCCTGCGCGCGCTCGCTGCGGCCCCGCCGGCCGACGCGGTGGTGCCGCGCGACGCCGCGGGGCTCCACCCGCTCTGCGCGCGCTACCGGGTGGCGGCGCTGCGCGGGCCGGCGCACGCGCGGCTGGCCGCGGGCGACACGCTGTCGCTGCGCGGCCTGCTCGACGCGGTGGAGACGCACCCGCTCGAGGGCGACGCGCTCGCGGCCGCCGACCCGGAGGGCCGGGCCCTGCTCAACGTGAACACGCGCGAGGAGCTGCGCCGCGCCGAGGCGTGGCTCGCCGCGAGCGACGGGGGACGGGAGACCGGGAGCGGCTAGAGCAGACGCTCGAGGCGCGCGAGGCACTCGAGCAGCGAGACCACGCCCCCGCCCGCGCCGCGCTCGTCGCCCGAGGTCAGCACGAACGGCACGGCCGGGAAGCGCCGCGCGCACAGGTGGCGCAGGAAGATCCCCGCCCGCGCGCCGTCGAACTCGTCGGCCGACACGACCAGGTCGTAGCCGCAGGCCGCGAGCCTTCCGACGGCGGCGCTCACGCTGTGGGCGTGGTCCACCTCGATCGCCGGGTCCAGCCGCGCGACCCCCTCGCTCACCGCCGGTCCGAGGCCCGTGCCCGACTCCACCACCAGGACGCGTCGTGCCATGGCTAGCGGGTCGAGAAGCGGTAGCCGACGCCGCGCACGGATTGGATGTATCCCGAGCGCGAGCCGAGCTTCTTGCGGAGGTTCGAGAGATGGCTGTCGATGGTCCGTTCGTAGACCACGACGTTGCCCCAGACCGAGCGCATCAGCTCGTCGCGCGACCGCGGCCGCTCCTCGTCGCGCGCGAGCTGGAAGAGCAGGCGGAACTCGTGGGGCGTCAGGTCGAGCTCCTCCTCGCCCTCGGCGTCGAGCAGCACCGCGCGCTGGCGCACGAGGTCGAGGTGCAGGTCGCCGCGCTCGAGGCGCGAGTCGCGCTGGCGCAGGTCGCGCAGGCGGCGCAGGCGCGACACGACGCGGGCGTGCAGCTCGCGCGTGTCGAAGCCGTGGTCGAGGTAGTCGTCTGCGCCCACCGAGAAGGCGGCGATGCGGTCCTCGGTGTCGTTGCGGCTCGACAGGAACACGATGGCGGTGTCCGCCGCGGCGGGGTCCTGCTGCAACCAGCGGCACAGGTCGAGGCCGCCGCCGTCGGGCAGCGCGACGTCGAGCATCACGAGATCGAAGCGCGTCTGGCCCGCGCGCTCGCGCGCCTCGAGCGCGCTGGCCACGGTGGTCACGTCGAAGTCGTCGCCGAGCGATGCGGCCACGCGCTCGGCCACGTCCAGCGACTCCTCCACCAGCAGGATCTTCCACATCGGCTGCAGCTCCCACCGGGATCGGCATCGCCCGCTCGCGACCAGGCGCGGCGCGTGCCGGTCCCCTCCGCACGGCGCGGATGCCCACTGCACCGCGCGCCTCGTGCGTATCGGAGCGCGGGCGCGTGGTCTTGAACGAGGAACGCGACGAGCGCGCGTTCTCGGGGCCGCTTCTCGGGGCCGCGCCTGGGCCGCGCGGCGCTCAGCGACGCGCGCGGGCGCGCACCACCAGCGCCCGGATGGCCTCGAGGCGCGCCTCGACCCCCGCGCCCGGGCCCGCGCCGCCGAAGCGTTCGCGCTCGAGCTCGGCGAGCGCGCGCCGGCACTCGTCGGCGATCGCGTCGGGGGAAGCCTCCAGGCCGGCCTGGGTCGCGCGCCCGGTGGGCTCCGGCCCCCGCCGGGCGAGTCGCGGGCGGTGCTCGCGCTCGGCGAGACGCGCGCGCAGGGCGCGCTCGAGGGCCGCGGCCCGGGACATCGGGTCGGCCGCGCGGTCGAACTCGCGCAGCGCGGCCCGCGCGGGGTCGGCCCGGGCCGCGCGCAGGCGCCGGGCCGCGGCGACGGCGGTGGCCAGCGCGGCGACGAGCAGCGCCGCGGCCGCGAGCCACCGGCCCCGGCCGGACCGGCGGCCCGCACCCGCCGTCGCCGGCGTCTCGGCCGCCGCGGGGCTCGATGCGGGCCGGACCCGGATCTCGAGCGGGTCCGTGCGCGCGACGTGGTAGCGCGCCTCGGCGGGGTCGAGGTAGGCGATGGCCACGGGCGCCACGCGCAGCGCGCCGGCGCGGCGCGGCACGAGGTCGAAGACGTCGTGGCGAACGACCCGCAGGCCCGCGCCAGCGTCGCCCACCCGGATGCGCGGCGGGCGCGCGAAGACCTCGGTCTCGGCGGGCTCGACGCGCAGCCGCGGCGCGGCGTTCCAGAGGCTCGCGGCACCGCGGCTCGTGACGTGGACGCGGACCGAGCCGCCGAGGGCGACCTCCGCCTCGGCCGTCGCGTCGAGGGCGACGGCGCCCACCACGCCGCCGAAGTCGGCCGGGCGGCCCGCCTCGGGCCAGGGGCGGGCCTCGAAGCCCGGGCTCGTGACCTCGATCTCGTCGTCGCCGCAGCGCAGCCGCCCGGCCGGGAGCGCCAGGGCGCCGGCCCGCACGGCGAACAGCCGGGTCGGGACCTCGATCCGCACGGCGGGCGCGCCGCCGAGCTCGCTGCGCGTCGCCAGGCCCGGGCTCGTGCTCTCGACGCGGAAGCCCGGGAAGCGAAGCGGCTGCGTCCACTCCACCTCCGCGTCCGCGCGGTGGAGGACGACCCGTCGGTGCAGGATCGGCTGGCCCACGAAGCCGCGCCGCGGCTCGAGGGTGACGTGGGCCTCGCACGCCGGGGACGCGCCGGCGCCGGCCGCCGCCAGCAGCGCGGCGGCGGCAAGCCCGACGGCCGCGATCCGCCCGCTCACCACGCCGAGCCGCGGGTGCGCGGCGTGCGCTCCTCGCGGAGGCCGCG
>Ga0102952_1000921_pt1 | contig 10240 bp, 8 predicted proteins | sample SalPon2A_C_D1_MG_FD_78506 | JGI IMG/M metagenome (GOLD analysis project Ga0102952, IMG submission 78506) | Soil microbial communities from South San Francisco under conditions of wetland restoration - Salt Pond MetaG R2A_C_D1_MG | ecosystem: Environmental > Terrestrial > Soil > Wetlands | place... | reverse complement strand
CCTGGTCGTCCAACCCGGTGAAATAATGGAATGTGATATTGAAATCCGGTGCCGCGGGCATGTCCGTATAGGCCAGGTACAGGTTCATCGGGCGGCCCGTGGCACCGACGCCAGTGAAGCCGGGCCGACCCCAGAACAACACCCGGCGGCAATCGCCAACGCCTTCCGCGTTGCCATAGTTCGCCGGTCCTTCATCCTCACCCACTGGCAGGCACTCCACCGTGGCCACCGTGGTATTCAGGAACTTGTTGGTCATCCAGTCGCGCACCTTGCGGTATTTCCAGGGCGCGTTCGGGTTGCGTATGCCGATCCGCTGCCGGAGCGCGTAGGCCGCCACGCGCCCGGGATCGCTGTGACCGTAGGCGCTGCTCGTGGGATCAATGCAGAAGCCGCTGCCCTCCAAGGGCGCTCCGTCCACGCGCTGCATCGTATCCGCGTTGCAGTTGGGCTGGCCGTCCACGCAGGCCAGCGTGGTGCCGATAGGCTCGAAATACGGCGGGCCGATGTAGCCAAGGCCGGTGTCGCAGGTCATGTCGTTGTCGCAATCGGTATCCGCCAGGCAGCCCTGCGGCTTGGTCAGCAGCAACACTGCGAACTCGTTGGTGCCGTTGCTGAAGCCCGCCTCGGGCGTTTTCAACCCGTCGAAGACGTGCCCGGGGTCTATGGCCATCAGTTGATCGGTGCCGGGGTATTGCAACAGGTACAGGCGGGGGATACTGCCTGGCCTGATCTGCTCCGGATCCGGCCAGTCTGACCGCGCAATCTCACCGATCATGTCGTCGAACAGGTCGCCGCTGGCCTTGTCGATGCGTTCGCCGCTCTGCTCCGCCATGGTGTCACCGAACAGGAAAACCAGCTTGTCCTGGTGCGCGTAGCTGAAGCCAAGATCGGTGCCGAAGTACCGCGCCTGTTTCGGGCGCAGGTTGGCCGGGTGCAGTGGCGCATCAATCCCGGTTAACGGACCGAGCAATTCGGTCTTGCCTGGCGTGGGCGTCGCCCTGACCGTGCCGCTCACGGCCAGCAGCAATGCGGCCGCCAGGCTTGAGACTTTCACTGTTTGCGCCAGCTTCACTTGCTCAGCCTGGTGCGCAGCAGGACCACCCGGTATGGATCCCAGGTGGATGCGTTCCAGATCAGGTCCACGCCGCCGTCAACGGCCTGGGTCCATTCGCGGATGATATTCGCCGAGTACAGGAAGCCATACTCACGCTCGTTGTAATAGGGCGACTGGGTGTGCGTTGCGCAGGTTTCGCCCTTGCAGTCGGGGTGGTGCAACACCCCGCCCGGGCCGAACTGTCCCGAGTCCGGATCGGCCGGGTCACCGCCTTCCAGCACCTGCTGCGGAACGCTCCACGGTCCCCAGGGCTGGTCAGCTGTGCGCATGTAGATCGACTGTCTTTCGAGGTCGACGTCCTTGCAGGCGCTGCGCGCAAACAGTTCCAGCACGCCGCAATTGGGCAGGAACGGAGAGGGCAAGGTGATCAGGCCTCCACCATAAAACATGACCCACTTGTCCAGCGGTTCGATCCATTCAACGGTCATCTGCTGGACGGCATCGTGCACCTCCTTGGCCTGGACCCCATCTTCGGCGGCATCGAGGTCGAGCGGCGCCGCGTCGTGCTCATTGGCGGAAAACTGCGGCACACCGTCCTTGGTGCCGGTGAAGTACATGGGCTTCCATTCGTAGCCCTGGCCTTTCGGCAGGTCCACGTAGGCAAAGTAAAGACCCAGGCTCCGGTCCAGCGCTTTGACGCCCACGAACCCGGGACGGCCCCACAGGAACACCCGTTGGTTGCCATCAGTACCGCCGGCCGGCCGGTAGTCATTGGCCGACGGATCCGCCCCCGGCTCGAAGCTCTCAACGGTCGTAGGCGTAACGTTGAGGAACTTGGTCGTCAGCCAGTCGCGCGTGTCCTGGTAAATTTTTGGGTCATCCGTGCTGCGCATGCCGATCCGCTGCTGGATGCCCGCCGCCGTCATCCGGCCTGCGTTGCTGTCGGCGAACACGGTGCTGCTGCGATCTATGCAGAGCCCTGAAGGCGTGACGGCCGCGCCATCCTCGTCCACCAGTGTGTCGGCCTGGCAGCCCGGCTGCCCATCCACGCAAGACAAGGTCAGGTTTTCCTGGGCGATGAACGGCGCACCCGCGAAACCCAGCCCGGTGTCACACCCTAGCCCGTTGTCACAATCATCATCGGTGGCACAGCCCCTGGGCTTGGTCAGGTTGAAGATGGCAAATTCATTTGCCCCGTTGCTGAACCCGCCCATCGGTGTCTTTCCCAGGTCCATCGCATGACCCGGGTTCATGGCTGACATTTCGCTGGTGCCCGGGTTCTGGCCCAGGCGGAGCACCGGGATATTGTCCGGAGTGATTTTTGACGGGTCCGGCCACTCGGAAAGATCGATCCAGCCGAAACCGTCGTCGAATTTCGAACCCGTTGAAGCTTCGATCGGTGCGTAGGACTCGACGGCCCAGGTGTCCCCAAACAGGATTTGCAGCTTGCCCTCGTGCGTATAGGTGAAACCGAGGTCGGTGCCATAGTAGGCGATTGGCTCCGGCTCCATGTTCTCCGGGTGCACGGCCGTGCCGTGCCCACTGAATCCGCCGATGACCTCGGTGTTTTGGACCGTCGGGCCGGCCAACGCACTGCTCGCGCAGGCAGCCAGCATCGTCATGGTGAATAGTTTCAGGGTTTGCATTGCTGTCTCCAGTTTCATGAACTGCGGCCCTCAGGCCTGCAGGAATCCCCGGGCGGCCAGCGAACTCGCCAGCGCCCGAATGCCAAATGTCCAGGGCGGTGCCTGGTCCGAGTAAATAACCTTGTTGATCAATGTGCCCAGCCGGGGTGAAGATACGGACACCCGGTCTCCGGGCAGGTGGGTGAACCCGGATCCGGACCCAGAACGGTCACGACGCGGTACAAACATCGTGCCCAGGAACAGCATCATGCCATCCGGGTACTGGTGCAGCCTGCCGGCCGCAGCGTCCAGTAATTGCTCCGGGTCCCGGCTGATTTCCGTCATCCGGTTCGTGCCTTCCTCTTCGAATCCGTCCGCGCCCCGCACTCGCAATTTGACCTCTGCCTGCCGCACATCTTCCATTGTAAAGTGCTCGTCGAACAGCCGGATGAACGGCCCGATCGCGCACGAGGCGTTGTAGTCCTTCGCATGCCCAAGCAACAGCGCGCTGCGGCCCTCGAAATCACGCAGTGTGAAATCATTTCCCAGGCTTGCACCGACCGCGCGCCCGCCGGGACTGACCGCCAGGACCACTTCGGGCTCCGAGACGCTCCATTCCGAGCGTGGATGCAAGCCGATGCCCGCACCACAGCCCACGGCTGACATGGGCTGGGCCTTGGTGAAGACCTCGGCATCGGGCCCGATACCCACTTCCAGGTATTGCGACCATGAGCCATCCTCGATCATGGATTCTTTCAGCCTGGACGCCGCGTCGGAACCCGGTTGCAGGCCGGCCAGGGATCCGCCAATACGACGTTCCAGTTCAATGCGGTGCTCCTCCATCTGTTCGGGATTGCCGCGCGCCCGTTCTTCGATCACCCGCTCGATCAGGCTGGCGGCAAAGGTCACGCCGCAGGCCTTGATGGCCTGCAAATCCGGGGGCGCCAACAAGGCGCCCATGTCAAGGGCCTCTTGCAAACTGCAGATCCGTTGATCCCCGGCGTCAGCCAATGCCTGTGCCGGCCGCTCCAGGGCAAGCAGGTCACTCATGGTCGGCGCCAGCGTCGAAATATCCAGCAGTTCTTCACCGCTGAGCGTGACGGTCCGCGGCCCGGGATGCCCGTCATCCACCCAGACCCGGCCGACCAGCCTGGCCGATGTATGATCCGGGGGCAAAATGTCAGCGATATTCATTGATTTGAAGGTTCCGGCCCGCCACTCCCGGCGCCCGAACAAGGTCGGGAAACTGCCGATTGCGGACTGGAGAAATAAGCACGAATGGCCGAATGATCCTGCACCTCTCCAGTTTATCTAACATGTCAGTTACTGTCCATATTCCCACGGTTGTTGCCGGCTCAGGGCTGTGGCCGGCGCCGGCGCACACGCCACGCCGCGACCCATCCCACCCCCCGGTAAAAGACAATTCGTGTGAGCCGCCAACTGCAGTGGTTGGCGCGTTTCAGATGCATTGAGGGCTGCCCCTACCTGGCGCGGCAACGGTTCTTCTTGGGAAGCTGCCCACCACGTCTCCGGTGAGCCCGCCTGGCGGGCTCGAGGCATTTCAACAGTATTCCGACGAAGCGCCTAGCATAATGGCTTACCTTTAGCTAACATGTTAGCAAGCAGTAGGGTATGGCGATTCCCACATTTTGCTGCAGCGCTTTGACGGCAGACAAACAGCCGCGCTCCCAGGCCCGGCAATAACAGGAACTGTGCAAGACGATGGGCGAAGATTCCAACTCGGTGCGACAGTGGAAAAGTCCTTTTTTTTCGGGGCTGGCCTCGGCGCGCGACGTGGCAGACTCGCTTACCCTGGGCCGCGGCCTGCGGAAGAAGGTCCGCAGCGCCTGGGCAATGGGCACCTTCGTCATCGACCTGCCGGAAGCGTCCACGATCACGGCCCTTTCACTCGCGGGGTTCGACTTCGTGGTGCTGGACATGGAGCATTCATCGATCGGGTTCACCCGGCTGGCGGAGTTGATCAATGCCGCGCGCGCCGACGGGATTGCCTGCCTGGTGCGCCCCTGGAACAGGGATGCGGGCTTAATCGGCAAGATTCTCGACCTCGGCGCCCACGGCATCATGGCGCCGCACGTGGACACGCCTGAGATCGCGCAGCAGGTCGCGGAGCAGGCGCGGTTCGCGCCGCTGGGGAAACGCGGCTTCTCGCCGGTAACGAAATTCGACGCATTGGAAGAGCCGCTGGCCGCCCTGCAGGAGGCGACCTACGTTGTCGTGCAACTGGAAGGCCGGACAGCCATCCAACACGCGGCGGAAATCGCGTCCGTACCCGGCATTGACGCCATTTTCGTCGGCCCCTACGACCTGGCTTTGTCGCTGGGCGTGGAGCCAGGCAGCGAAACCGTGTTCTCGGAGGCACGGCGCATCGCCGACGCGGTCCCCGATGGCGTGGGTCTCGGGATTTATGTTGACAACCCGGCCGATTGCGGCGACTGGGTGCGCAACGGGTTCGCACTGCAATGCGTCAGTTTTGACGGACGCATGCTGGCGGATGCCGCGCGGTCCGTCGTCCGTAAGGCGCAGGAGAGCGCCGAACCATGAGCAGGGGGTGCAGGAAATGACACACAGCAAGGAGCGTCGGGACGTCGTTACATTGCTGGCGGGACGGCTGGCTGAATCAGAAAAGCAGCGGCGGCCCATTCCCCCGCTCACAGAGGAATATCCGGATCTGAGCCTCGAGTCCGCCTATCGCATTCAGCAATTGAATATCGAGCAGCGCCTGGCCAGGGGCGAGCAGCTGATTGGCCACAAGATCGGCCTGACTGGCAAACCCATGCAGGAAAAGTTCGGGGTCAGCGAACCGGACTATGGGCACTTGCTGGATACGATGCAGCTGGACGTGACCCGGCCGCTCGATCTTACATCCCTGATAGACCCCCAAATTGAAGTTGAGCCCGCGTTCATTCTCGGCCAGAAACTACAAGGTCCCGGGCTCGAGGTCGAAGACGTCATTGCCGCGACCGAATACGTCGTCGCCTGCTATGAAATCATCGACTCGCGCATCATCAACTGGCAGATCAAGCTGCAGGACACGGTTGCGGACAACGGCTCCTCGGCGCGCTTCGTGCTGGGCACGGAGAAGGTCGATCCCTCCAGCCTGGCGCTGGACGACCTCGAGACACGGCTCGAATTCGACGGACAACTGGTGGAATCCGGCAATACCCGCGCCATCCTCGGCCACCCGGCGCGCGGAATCGCCTGGCTGGCCAACCGGATTGCCGAATACGGGGTCGCGCTGGAAGCCGGGCATGTCGTGCTGCCCGGCACCTGTATCCGTTCATCGCGCCTGGCGGGACACCGTAGCGTACGCGGCAGCATCGCCGGCCTCGGCAGCGTTGAACTTGCCATTATTGGACAACCATTCATCAGCCCCGAAGGGCAACAGATTCAAGGAGACTAAGGACTATGCGAGATACGACAGCCGCAGGGCTCGAGGCAACCATCCGCGAATATTTCGATGGGTGCAACGAAGCGGATGAAGAAAAGATCATGCGCTGCATGGAGCCGGACGCCGTACACTATTTCCCGGCCGGCGCGCCGCAGGGGACATTTTCGGGCGCCCAGGCGATCGCCAGGGGCTGGACGACAGCGGTGGCCAATCTCGGCTCCATCTGGACCATTGACCACGTGATCGTGGATGCGCCCCGGCTCGAAGCAGTGATCGAGTGGACGCATTTCAAGCCCAAGGCGGGCGTATATCTGCGCGGGGACGAGTGGTACGTGTTTTCGGAAGCCGGGCTAATCAGGGAAATTCGCGCCTATTACGCCTGCCCCACCGCGACCGACCCTGCCAAAAATCACGAGATGGGAGACTTCGACTACGCCGGGCGGGGGTATCCGCTGCAGCCCCCGGAAATCGATCGCTAAACCGCATGAAAGCGGCCCATACACAGCCATGAAAATCAACGGCGCTGACAGCTTTTTACTGAACATTCCCATCGGCAAGGAAATTGCCGATTCCATGCAATCGGTGACGTACCTGGAATTTGCCGGTCTTCGGATTCATACGGACGAAGGAATCAGCGGCACCGGCTACACCGTCACCGTGGGGCACGGTGGCAGCGTCATCCGGGAAGTCATCGATTCACTGTACATCGACCAATTGCCGGGAAAAGACCCCTTCAATGTGCGGGAAATCTGGCAGGAACTCTATTACGGCAAGGCGCACTGGATTGGCCGCGCCGGCGCGACCACGATGGCACAGTCGGCCGTGGACATCGCACTGTGGGACATCATCGCCAAGGCGGCGGACAAGCCCCTGTGGCAGGTGCTGGGCGGCGCGCGCAGCGAGGACATCCCGATCTACAACACGCACGCGGGCTGGCTGAACTACAGCGTCGAGCAATTGTGCGCTGAGGGCAAGCAACTGCTGGATGAGGGATATTCCGCGATCAAGATGAAGGTGGGACTGGAAGACACGCGCGAGGACTACCGGCGGGTCGAGGCCGTGCGGGCCGCCATTGGCGACAAGGTCACACTGATGGCCGACGCCAACCAGACCTGGGACCTGCAGCAAGCCCGCTTCGCCGCGCGTCTGCTGGCCGAATTCGACCTCGCCTGGCTGGAAGAACCGATGCACCCGGACGACATCCGCTCACACGCCATGCTGAACCGCGACTCATCGACCCCGATCGCACTGGGCGAGCATGTCTACACCACCCATGCATTCCGCGACTACATGGAGCAACAGGCGGTCGACGTGGTCCAGGTGGACGTGTGCCGGGTGGGCGGCATCACGCCGTTCCTCGAAGTGGCCGCGATGGCCCATTCGTTCAACCTCCGGGTTTGCCCGCATGCCGGGGACCTGATGCAGGTCCATCAACACATGGTCAAAGCCATACCAAACCATTGGCTGCTGGAAGTTATTCCGCTGTGGGAGGAAGGGCCATTTGTCCACCAGATACAACTGGAGGGAGGCAGGTGCCTCAGCCCGCAAGCGCCGGGCGCGTCGACAGACTTCACGGAAAAAGCATTCGAACGGTTCTCTGTCGGCTGAGTCCCGGCGGGGCAATTCGGGCAGTCACGGGAAAAACCATGAAAATTTTCGCGGACGACTTGAGCTTCCCCGGGGCGCCCGTGTTGTTGCCGGATGGCAACTTCCTGTTCGTAGAAATGGGGGAAGAACGCGGCTGCGTCACCTGGGTTTCAGGGGATGGCCAATCGCGCAAGGTGATCGCGAAAACCGGGCGGCCGAACGGCCTGGCCCGCGACCGGGACGGGAACATCTGGGTGACGGAAACCCGCCAGCGCGCCGTGCTGAAACTACAGCTGGACGGTCGCCACGAGACTTTCTTCGGTGAACGCCACGGGGTGAAATTCCTGTTCCTGAACGACCTGGTGGTGGCACCCAACGGCGACATCTACCTGACCGATTCCGGCATTGAGATCGAAGAGTTCGCGCCCGGCGGCGTCGCGCACCCGGACTGCAAGAACCTTCATTTTGACGGCCGGATATACCGGCTGGACCCGAACACCCGTGAGATCGAACGCATCGACAATGGCTACTGGTTCGCCAACGGCATTGCCTTTGGGCCGGACGAGAACCTGTACGTCGCCGAAACCTTCTCTGGCAGGATCTATCGCTATCCTTGGAAAGACGGCCGCATCACCGGACCCCGGGAAGTGTTCGGCAACGCGCTCGACCCGGACCAACCAGAAGGCGTCAAGGGCCCGGACGGACTGAAATTCGGCAAGGACGGCAAGCTTTACGTCGCCGTATTCGGACAGGGCGATATCACCGTGCTCAAGCCCGACGGGGCGGTGGACCGCCGCATGCCGGTGGGCGGAAATTACCCGACCAACCTGGTCTTCGGGCCCGACGGCGAACAAATAATTTACGTGACCGAGGCTGAGACCGGCACGGTTCGCACCTGCGAAGCCGGCACCGACGGGTATGCGCTCAACGTCTGACCAGCGCGCGGAGGCTGATTCTCCCCAGATCGCCCTATTGACCCTGCTTCCAGGGAACCTCGCCAGGGTGCGGCGGCACCACATAACGGCCCGCCCCTGCACGCCGGAACAGCGGAAACTTGCCTTTCCCGGTCGGCGGATTCACCTGTAAGTCCGCCAACACGTCCTCGTCCACGTCAATGCCGAGTCCGGGGTCATCGCTCAACACGATGTAGCCATCTTCGATGCGATGGCGATGGCGCAGGCAATGTTCGCGGCCGGGATCCACGACTTCCATCGCGCCATGGTTCGGCAGGGCCGCCGCCACGTGGGCCATGAAGTCCGCCTGGCTGTTCATCATCGTCACCGGCAAATCGTGGGCCATGGCGAAATGGGCAATTTGCCTGCAACCGGTCACGCCCGAATGCACCAGCGAAATATTCACCATGTCCACCGCATCGTGGTCGAACAGGGCATAGAACTCGGCCAGGCTGTTGAGGTTTTCCCCGGTCGCCACGGCCACGCCGGTTTGCCTGGATACCTTGTGCAGACCCGTGTAATCCCAGCGCCTCGCCGGCTCTTCCACCCAGGCAATGGGGTGATGCTCCAACACCTGGCGCACATAGCGGATCGCCTGCTTGGCAGACCAGTACTCGTTGGCGTCAATCATCAGCACCGGGTTGTCGCTGACGATGCTCAGCGCCTCGCGCATGATACCGATACGGCGCAGGTCGGCGGCGAGGTCCAGCCCGACTTTCAGCTTGCCACCGTCAATGCCTTTTTCGGCCATGCGCCGGTAGAACGCGAAAATCTCCTCGTCCGACAGGCAATAGTCGAGCCCGCTGGCATAGGCCTTGACCCGACCTTCGCTGGCGCCCAGCGTCCGCCACAGCGGCTGGCCGGCGATCCTGGCTTTCAGGTCCCACAACGCCAGGTCCATGATGCTGAGGCCGGCATTCGCCGCTCCCTCGTTGCCACCCTTGTGAATGGCGTCGTTCATCCGCATCCACAACGCCACGACCTCGCGCGGGTCGCAGCCTTCGATTACCGGGAACAGGCCCTCGATCGCTTCGAAGCCGAAGCCGAAGCCGGTGCCGGTCACACCTTCGTCGGTCTCGATGAACAATACGGAACCCGGCAACAGTTCGACGCCTTCTGGTTGGTTGCAGTCGGCAATCGGCCGATCCATCTTCATCAGGTAGCGTTCATGGCGGTAGCCGGTGATTTTCATTGACCGGCCTCCCCGAAGACCATGCCGTGACCGGGTTCTTCGCCGGCCACCACCCAGCCCTCTTCCACCCCGATCCCCGCAGCCGGCGCAAGGCTGCCCGGACGTGGAGAACGGACTTCCAGGTACATCAGCGTCGGGACCACCGAACCCACGTGCGCGGCCAGGTTGGCCATGGAGGGCGAGAGGATCACCGGCAGCTCGTAACCATAGGCGGCCTCGGCAATCTGCACGGTGCCCGAAATACCGCTGATGCCGGGGTCGATGACCAGGACGTCCGCCCCGGTGTGGTCCAGGCGCCGGAACAGGCCCTGCGCTCCCGCCTGTCCCACACTGGCCGCAACGGCGGCGTAGACCCCGGCGGAGAGTTGGCTCAATGCCTGCGCATCCCAGGTGGGTCCGCAAACCTGCACGCTGACCAGG
>Ga0102952_1000919_pt1 | contig 10244 bp, 9 predicted proteins | sample SalPon2A_C_D1_MG_FD_78506 | JGI IMG/M metagenome (GOLD analysis project Ga0102952, IMG submission 78506) | Soil microbial communities from South San Francisco under conditions of wetland restoration - Salt Pond MetaG R2A_C_D1_MG | ecosystem: Environmental > Terrestrial > Soil > Wetlands | place... | reverse complement strand
GAAAAAGCTGATGCAGCAGCTAAGATGGCAGCAGAAAAAGCTGATGCAGCAGCTAAGATGGCAGCAGAAAAAGCTGATGCAGCAGCTAAGATGGCAGCAGAAAAAGCTGATGCAGCAGCTAAGATGGCAGCAGAAACAATATCAGGACCACAAAATCACACAGTTAAGATTCCAGTAGGCACTTCATCTCCAGGATGTGAAAACAGTAATTCATGCTTCTCACCAGCAAGTATTACAATTAATGCTGGAGATACAGTAACATGGAATAATGCTGACACAGCCGCACACACAGTAACCGCTGGAAGCCCTGCAGATGGACCTTCTGGTGTATTTGATAGCAGCCTAGTTATGGCAGGTGCAGATTATGCATTTACCTTTAACGACAAAGGCAGTTACACGTACTTCTGTATGGTACATCCTTGGATGACTGGCAGTGTTACAGTGAATTAACCAAAAAACTTTTTCCTTTTTTCTTATTTTATTTGATTTTTCCTTACTGTTCTGTTGTATGCAACACCAAATCTATGAGTCTCATCTCGAGCATACTGTAAAATTTTCAGTGAAGATTTGTTTTTTGGAATGACTATAGGATTTTTATTTTTTGGAGTATAGACTTCTTCGTTTTTCTTTGCCAATGAGATACACGGTAATTTCAATCCCAGTGAGGTCAATGATCTCATAGCAGCACTGAGTTGTCCCTTGCCACCATCAATTATTATCAGGTCTGGTAACTCTGAGTTTTCTTCCAGTAACCTATAGTATCGTCTTTTAATAAGTTCACCAATCATTGCAAAATCATCTCTACCACATACTGTTTTGATTTTGAATTTTCTATATCCAGATTTGTCAGGAATCCCACCTACAAATCTAGACATTGACCCTACAGCAAAATCTTCACCATGATTTGAAATATCAAAACATTCAATGATGTTTGGAATCACAGGAAGGTCAAGAATTTCTTTTAGTTCCACCAATCCAGGATCTGTACCTGTAGAATGAATTAAGTCTATATTTTTCATGATCAGATTTATGATGTTTTTTCTTTTTCCTTTGGTTGGAACCAAAAGCTTCACTTCAAATCCAGATTGTTCAGATAGTAGTAATTCTAATAATTTATGATTCTCGGGGAGCTCACTCACTAAAATGAATTTTGGAATTTTGTGAGTGGAATAATACTGATAAAGAAAATTCGAAAATGAATTGTCACCAACCAAATCAAAAAAGAATTTATCGCTGTCTTTTATCACACCATGAATCATTCTAAAATTCATAACAGTTGCAGTATGTTCTTTGATGCAGATGCCAAAATACTCCTCGTCAGAATTTTCAACATATTCCATTTTTTGCTTGGTTTGAAGACTTCCAAGCCTAATCAGAGTATCACGAATGTCTTTTGCCCTCTCAAATTGCTGCAAATCTGCGGCCTGATACATCTCATCTTCTAATTTTTTTGTAAAAATTTTCATTTGATTTTTACCTTTAAGAACATCCTCTAATGCAGAAACATGTTTAGAGTATCTTTCTTGAGCATCTTTGAATTCACATGGACCTTCGCAATTTCCCAAATGATATTCCAAGCAGACTTTTTTTGGAAGTGTTTTACATATTCTAATTTGAAATGCCTTTCTTAGCGTACCAATTGTCAGCAATTTTGAGCTGCCTTGTGTAAATGGTCCAAACGTCTTTCCTTTGCCCAAAAACTTTCCATCTCGTGTTCTTCTTGCTACCAAGAGTCTAGGATATTTTTCATCAGATATTCTAAGGTATGTGTATCTTTGTTGGTCTTTTAATTCAATGTTAAATCTTGGACGGTATTTTTTGATCATGTTTGATTCTAAAAGGAATGCTTCACTCTCATTATCAGTTAAAACAAACTCAATGCTTGCAATATTTTCAACCAATTTCTGTGTCTTGTAATTTTGGTTTTTTAAAAAATATGACTTTACGCGATTTTTTAGATTCTTTGCCTTTCCAATATAGATAATTTTTGCATCAGAATCTTTCATCAAGTAAATTCCAGGATCAGTAGGGATTTGGATTTTAGAGATATCAAAAGTCATTTTTTTAGTAATTTTTTCAGATATTTTCCAGTATAACTTCCAGGTGCCTTTACAATATCTTGAGGAGTTCCAGCAGATACTACCATACCTCCTTCATTGCCGCCTTCTGGTCCAAGATCAATTATCCAATCAGAGTTTTTAATCACATCCATATTATGCTCAATTACTACCACAGTGTTTCCTAGATTCACCAATCGATTCAAAACGTCAAGTAATTTCTGAACATCTGCAAAATGCAATCCGGTTGTAGGCTCATCTAGAATATAGAGAGTCTTGCCGGTGCCACGCTTGGATAATTCAGATGCAAGCTTTACCCTCTGGGCTTCACCGCCGGAGAGAGTAGTTGAAGATTGTCCTAGTTTAATATAGCCTAATCCAACATCATACACAGTTTGTAATTTTCGTTTAATTGCAGGGATATTCTCAAAGAAGTTTAATGCATCATATACTGTCATGTCTAAAACATTTGAAATATTTTTACCCTTATACAATACAGATAGTGTTTCAGTGTTGTATCTTTTTCCCTTGCATTCATCACACTTTACATACACGTCTGACAAAAACTGCATTTCAATTTGTTTAACTCCATCACCATCACATGCAAAACATCTGCCATCTGCCACATTAAATGAGAATTGTCCTGGAGCATATCCTCTTTCTTTTGATAATGCAGTATTTGCATATAATTCTCGAATGGGGGTAAATGCACCTATATAGGTAGCAGGATTTGAACGGGGGGTTCTGCCAATAGGGGATTGATCAATTGCAATGATCTTGTCAATATTCTCCAAACCAATAATTTCTTTGTGGCTTCCAGAGCGTACATTTGATTTGTTAAAATGATTTTCCAAGGTTTTAAGTAAAATATCGTTAATCAGGGTGGATTTTCCTGAACCAGAAACTCCAGTTACAGATACAAAGAGACCTAATGGAATTTCAACATCTATATTTTTCAAATTATTTTCAGACGCATTTTTTATTATCAATGAGCCAGAACGATTACGTATTTTTTCTTTTAGAGTAATCAAAGAATTATCTTTAAGATATTTGCCTGTTATAGATTTGGTGTCTTTAAGAATATCGTCAACTGTGCCTTCAAAGACCACGTTTCCGCCATGCACACCAGCACCAGGACCTAAATCCACCATCCAGTCTGAATTTCGTATAACTTCCTCGTCATGCTCCACTACAATTACTGTATTTCCTAGATTTCGTAGTTTATGTAGCGTTTTAATGAGTCTGGCGTTATCACGTTGATGCAGTCCAATTGTTGGCTCATCAAGAACATACAAGACACCAGTAAGATTAGAGCCAATCTGTGTTGCCAGACGAATTCTTTGCGATTCGCCACCAGACAAAGTAGAGCTTAGTCTATTTAATGTAAGATAATTCAATCCAACATTCATTAAAAATTCAAGACGCTCTTTAATCTCCTTTAGAACATCTTTTGCAATGTATTGCTCGTTTTCAGTTAATTTCAGAGTGGAGAAAAAATCATAGCAGTTATCAATAGACATGTCACAGACATCCATGATTCCTTGTTCATTGATTTTAACAGCAAGTGATTCAGGTTTTAGTTTTTTGCCATTGCATACATTACAAGGAGTGTCTCGCATGAATTGTTTGAGCCATTCACGTTTTGATTCTGAATCAGTTTCCAAAAATACTCGCTGTAGATTTGCAAGTACTCCCTCAAATGCATTGGTGTATTGCCAAGAGGAATCTCCAGATTTTGAGCGATAATCAAAATCAATTAAATCATCTGTACCATTCATAATAATTTCAAAATGTTTTGGTTTTATTTTTTCAATAGGAGTCATCAAATCAAACCCAAATTTCTTTCCAACAGCCCTTAATGCTTGTCGTCTAAATGATGAGAAACGTCCACTCCAAGGAATGATTGCACCATCTAAAATTGACTTTGTCTTATCAGGGACTACAAGATCAGCATCAAACTCCATCTTCACACCCAATCCATTACATGTTTTACACATTCCAAAGGGTGAATTGAAAGAAAATGATCTTGGCTCTAGTTCACCTACCGTTAATCCACAGTAAGGGCATGCATTATTCTGAGAGAAAATTTTTTCAGATGTATCAGTTGCAATCATTACGTCACCCTTTGATGTTTTAATTGCAGTCTGAATTGCCTCAAAAAGTCTGGATCTTTCTGATTTTTCAGTAGTTATCCTATCAACTACAATCTCAATATTATGCCATTTTTGCCTATCAAGTGGTGGAATTTCATTATCTAGGCTCAAAATTTCGCCATTTAGTCGTATTCTAGAATATCCATCCTTTTTGATTTGCTCAAATAATTTCTCATAAGTTCCCTTTTTTCTCTGAATTATAGGGGCTAAAATCAGAATTTGTTTTCCTAAAAAATCTTTGAGCACAGAATCACATATTCTCTCAACTGATTGAGTAGAAACTTTTCTTCCACAGTTTGTACAGTATGGAATTCCAATTCTCGCAAACAGCAATCTCATGTAATCATAAATTTCAGTGGTAGTTCCAACAGTGGAGCGAGGATTTTTGCTAGTAGTTTTTTGCTGGATAGCAATTGCAGGTGAGAGACCCTCAATAGAATCAACGTCTGGTTTATCCATCATCTCTAAAAATTGTCGTGCATAGGCTGAAAGGGACTCAACGTATCTTCTCTGCCCTTCAGCATAGATTGTGTCAAAAGCCAACGTTGATTTTCCAGAACCAGATAATCCGCTAATTACAACTAGCCGATTTTTTGGAATGTCAATATCTATGTTTTTTAGATTATGATGTCGCGCTCCACGAATTTTTAATTTATTTTCTGTCATCTTTGTATTGAATCTCCTTTTCTATTCTTTTTATTCGGTCTCTGCACTCTATTGCTTTTTCAAAATCTAAATCTTCAGAATATTTTTTCATTTGTGCTTCCAAATCAATAATATCATTGGTAAGATCATGAAGGGACTTTAATTTGGAATCATCTAATGTTGTTTCCTGTTCAGGAACTGATTTAATTATTGTTCTAGGAGTTATGTTGTGCTCTTTGTTGTATTGAATTTGTTTTTCTCTACGACGATTAGTCTCATCAATAGTATTTTTCATGGATTGAGTGGTAGTATTGGCATACATTATCACAGTACCATTAACATTTCTTGCAGCACGACCACATGTCTGAATCAAACTAGTGAAATTTCTCAAAAACCCTTCCTTGTCTGCATCCAAAATCGCAACCAGAGAAACTTCCGGAATATCTAGTCCCTCTCGAAGTAAATTGATTCCAACTAGAACATCAAATTCTCCCATTCTTAACTGTCTGATAATCTCAGTTCGCTGCAGCCCTTCAATCTCAGAGTGCATATATCTGACTTTGACTTGCTTTTTTGAAAGATACTCTGCTAGATCTTCGGCCATTCTTTTAGTAAGAGTAGTGACCAATACACGCTCAGAATTTACAGATCTTTTCTTGATTTCTTTGATTAAATCATCCATCTGATCTTTTGTTGATCTGACCTCAATTTTCGGATCAAGTAGACCGGTTGGTCTGACTAGCTGTTCAGCAATCGTGGAGGAAATTTTTCGTTCATACTCCGAAGGAGTGGCAGACACAAAAATTGTATTTTTGATATAATCTTCAAATTCTTCAAATTTCAAAGGGCGGTTATCAAAGGCACTTGGTAGTCTGAATCCATATGTAACTAGTTCATTTTTCCTTGAATGATCACCTTTGTACATTCCATGAAGTTGTGGCAAAGTAACATGCGATTCATCAATTACCAAGAGGTAATCATCTCCAAAAAAATCCATCAAACAAAAGGCCTTCTCTCCAGACTTTCTGCCATCAAAGTGTCTAGAATAATTTTCAATTCCAGAACAATATCCCAACTCCTCAATCATCTCCAAATCATATTTTGTCCTCATCTCTAATCTTTGTTTTTCTAATTCATTTAATTCAGGTAATCTTTTTTCTAATTCTTCTTTGATGGATTTGACAGCTCTTTGTCTAACATCTTTTGCAATCAGATAGTGCTTTGCAGGGAAAATTTTCATTTGAGATAGAATTTTTTTTTCTTTTAATGAAACATGATCAAGCAAGGTAATTTTTTCAATCTCATCGCCAAACATAGAGATTCTAACAATATCCTCTGAATATGCAGGAGTAACGTCAATTGTGTCTCCTTTAACTCGAAAATTTCCAGGTGCAACTTCAGTGTCGTTTCGCTCATATCTTGCATCAATAAGTTTTCGAATAATTTCATTTCGTTTTATTATATCGCCAGAATTAATCATAATTGCAAGATCTTTCCAATCTTGTGGATTTCCAAGTGAGTAAATGCAAGATACAGTAGAGACAATAATAGTAGGCTCATCAGACAACAGCATTGCAGTTGCCTCTAGTCTTAATTTTTCAATTTTCTCATTGATTTGTGTATCTTTTTCAATATAGGTATCAGTCTGGGGCAAGTAACTTTCAGGTTGATAATAGTCATAGTACGATACAAAATAACCAACATTATTTTTGGGGAAAAATTGCTTTAATTCCGAATATAGTTGAGCTGCCAAAGTTTTGTTATGAGAAATCACTAGAGTGTTTTTACATGTACTTGCAATGACATTGGCAATTGAGAAGGTCTTACCACTTCCAGTTACTCCCAATAAGGTCTGAATTGATCCTTTCTTTACGCCCTCAACTAGTGTATTAATTGCCTGAGGTTGGTCCCCAGTAGGTTCATACCCTGAAACTAATTCAAAATGTAGTGCTTGTTCCAACAGATCTAATCATCAAAAACTGAACTTATAGCTAACGCTTGTTTGATTAAAACCACAGATCAACGAGTTTTTCAGATTTATGAATTTAGATATTTGTATAAATTCAATTCTTTATGAAAAAGGATTGAATTGAAGATCAAAACAAAGAGGTTTCTCAAAAGGCTCAAGGCATACCACCAAAAACAGAATCCAGATTTAACAGATGAAATTTTGTAATTGGATTCATGATAAAATAATTTTGAACCAATGTCACCATACTGGCTCATCAACCATTTTCAAGCCACCATCAACAATCTCAAAACCCATGATTTTCAGAGTCTGTTCTGCAGTAGGTGAGTTTCTTTTCAAGATATTTTGTGCCAGTTTTAATTTGTCTTCTAATTTGAGATGCTGTCCTATTTTGTATTTTCCATGAAGTGTTTGTGGAATGATCTTAATTACACTTACTGCATCCAAAACGCGCATGTCAGATTGAATTGAATCATAGTTTCCTTCAGGCTGATATTTTTTCATCAAACCGTTTAGTGCAAGTGTTTTTTCTTCCCTATCAGATACAAGTGATGCAATTCCCTTGATTACAACACTGATGTATAATGTATCTGCAAGAGACGCATTATGTGGATCCTCAAAATATGAAGGGAGAAATTCCAATTCCCTATCGGCCTCAAAACCTACCTTGTTATTTCTAGAAATGTTATCTAATTTTTCACCTCTGACATGAGAATGCATGTAGATTGTATCATTGATAAACACAAAATTCATTGGAATTATTTGTGGAAATCCATTTGAGTCAATGCTTGATACACGTCCAACATGTTCTTCATTGAGAAATTCTTTTACTCTTTCATATGATCTAATCTGAAGGATTCCAACTAGCTGCATGAATTAATGGAGAGAAATAATATTATAAATCCAGATCATTGAAATCCCTAAAATAGAAGATAGATGAAAAATTGTTGTGAGAGATCCATATCTTGATGAACTAAAAAACGATTTTGATTCATATTCAAATCAGTTAAAAAAATTAAAAGCTAAACTCCTAAAAATAAAATCACCAGAATTGCAATTAAAAATAATCAATCAAATAGATTCATTGGCAAAGAAAATGGAAAACAACCAAAAACAGTCAGTCAAAGTAACAAAATCAAGAATAAGAGAATTAAGGAAAAAGAGATAAATTCAATCTTCTTCATCTAATTTTTTAGCCAATGCTTTGATTTCCAAAATTTTACATTCAAGTTCAGTGTATTCGTTTTTTAATTCTACATCCATGGCATCTAGTTATAAAAATAATCAAAAGCAAACATCATTTCAAAAATTTGACTTTTTTCATCCAAATAATTCATTAATGTAAATTGCTAAATTTAGGGCAATTCATGATAAACAAATGAATGAAATTGATGAGGAATATGAAGAGGCCACACTAAAAGTTCTAAAAACTTTAGAAGAGTGGGGTTCAAATTCAAGATTCATATGGTTTAGAGAATTACACAGAATTACAGATATCGATAAAGGAATTCTACGAAATATTCTCAACGAATTGAAGAAATCAAAAGAAGTCAAAGACATGCATGGTACAAACAATAGAATATTTTTTTGTCTATCAAAATATTATGTCAAATGCAGAGACATTGAATTTAGATTTAAAGGAAAAGAGATCATGCTCAAGGACGGAAGTAAAACCAAGATTATTCAGGGAGCAACAAATGCAACAGAGCGGACAAGAAAAAGAATAGAGAAGCAAAAAAATAAACGTAAAGTAAAGGCGTTTACAAAAGCTAAAAACAAAAGACCACATAAATCATAAAGAATCTTCAGTTTGTCTTCGCGCAAGATTTGATTCGGCACGTTTGATTTTTGCAGATTGTGCAACATCTTCAGTCATATCATATAGATTGTGAAGTTCCATGTTTGGAGTCAATTCATCTTCCTTTTCATCATCCAAATTAAACTCAAGATCTGCCAAGATTTCAACATTTTCCTCTAAAATATCAAGGTATTTTTTTACAGATTCGGGAAGGTCGTCATTCATCATACATCATTGAAACAAGTAAATGATTTTCTATAGATTATATTATAAAATGTCCTCTCTATTGTTTGGCTTTTTCTCTTAATGCAGGCATGACATGGCTTGCAAATTTGTCAATAGAGCCAAAGTAATTCTTACCCCAGAATCTAATTACAAAGTGGTTAACACCCGCATCCATAAATCGTTCAAATGTTGGAATGATGTCTTCAGGAGTCCCAACAGCAGTAGATGAACGTGCTACATTGTCAGGGATTTTTGTTGCAGCCTCTCTCATCTTCACAATCCAACTTTGATCAGACATTGAATATTCTGTAAAGTACTTTACAAAGTCAAATCCTTCAATTTCTTTTAATCCGTGCACCCTTAGAACTTCAGGCTTGAACAAACTAACTTTAACGGCTTCCTTCATTTTTGCCCATGATTCTTCTGCATCTTCTGAAAAATACACATCAATGTCAAGAGCATATTGGAAATTGTCTTTTTCTTCTTGAGTTCTATTGTTTTTATTCATGGAATCTTTAATTTGAGCAGCGTGATCTTCAAAGAGTTCAGGAGTATAACCAATTGGCAACCAACCATCACCGAGCTTTCCAGTTAATTCAAGAGTTCTCTTACCACCAGATGCCATATAAGTTGGTGGACGTGGTTTTCTAATCGGTGGAGCTTGCAAACATGCACCTTCAAGTTGATAGTATTTTCCTTTGTAATCTACAGTGTTATCAGGAGTTGATTTGTATAATGTATGAATAACTTCGATTTGTTCTGCCCATTTTGAAACTGGCTTTTCAAATGGGATACAGAATTCTTTTAGATTTTGTGCTTCACCTGCGCCAATTCCAAGTATTGCCCTACCCTTTGAAATTCTATCTAGAGTAATTGCGGCTAGTGCAATATTGGAGGGATGTCTTCGGATTGCATCGGTAACACAAGTTCCCAATTCTACATTATTTGTAACTGCAGCAATTGCAGATAACATGACCCATGGATCTAATACAGTTGCATTTTTCCATTGAGGTACATTTGTGTGATCCATATAGAAAATTGAGTCATATCCTGTTTTATCAGCAAGCATACAAGCTGTCAGAATTTGGTCTTCAGTGTAACCGGCTCTTGCAACATTTAGTCCGTTTTGGATGCCAAATTTCAGCTTATTTTGAGTCACGTACACTTGTGACATAACATTAGAATAAAAAGTTTAACCAAGCTGCCAATTTCGCAGTTTATCAAGAAAAATGAAAAAAAGGTAAAAAAATTGAATTTTTTACAAATTACCTGCTTTGATATCTTCAAGACATTTAATGACGTCGTTTTTTGATATTGGAATTGGATTTGGATCCAAGTGACCTTTGTCAGTCATCACAGTGTCTGCAGCTTCAGAAACATCAGCTTTGAGGTCTAAT
>Ga0102952_1000918_pt1 | contig 10258 bp, 11 predicted proteins | sample SalPon2A_C_D1_MG_FD_78506 | JGI IMG/M metagenome (GOLD analysis project Ga0102952, IMG submission 78506) | Soil microbial communities from South San Francisco under conditions of wetland restoration - Salt Pond MetaG R2A_C_D1_MG | ecosystem: Environmental > Terrestrial > Soil > Wetlands | place... | reverse complement strand
TACATTCCAATATTCATCAAAATCACTCCAATTCCATACCCTAGCACCTCAGAATCTGATTCGGCGTGAGACATTATTGATAATGATGATAATAATGGTGTAATTCCAATCTTTACTAGTTCTTTGAATGCTGGATTCTCTCTTTCCATGTCTGCAATGTGTGGCGAGAATGAATAATAGAATTGGTTAAAGCCAGTCATAAATGAAACGCCAGACTCCGTATTCATTAGTTGGTTGTCACGAATTTCTCTGAGTAGTTGTACTTGTGGTGCCATCTCAGAGCCATATGTAGCAGTTGCAATAAGACAACCACCTGTCTCTACATACCTATCATCTGACAAATTATTAGACTCTGAATCATTAATCTTGTTTTCAATTTCGTCTCCTTTGATAATTTTTGATTCAAGTTCTATGTTTGATTTTTCTAATTCTTTTTGTTGTTGCTCTATCTGTTGAGGAATTTCTTTTATGTTTACAGGTTTTGTATCAATTTTTCCCACTTGTGATTCTTCAAAACTCTCTTGAATTTCTAAACTATAATAGATTCTACTTTGCTCAATTAATTTTTGGTATCTATCAGTACCTGAATACGTCCATAAATCATCATTGTAGAGATTTCCACATAATCTTGATTCGATTGAATGTTTATGATGCTCAAAAAAATCATCTCCCATGAAATGATATAATTGATAATTTTCCTCACACCATTCTATTCCGTTTTTTGTCAAACCTGCAGTATCGCGAAAAGGAGTCTGTGCATACACAGAACTAACTAAAAATAATATTGAAAAAACAACCAATAATTTCAATTAGGTATCAAAATTTTTTGCTACTTGATAAATGATTCTACTCTTGAAACTTGTGATTGCTGAGGATTCCTTTTTTAGTAAATTTGGCGTATTTATATCACCAAGCAAGCAGGACGATCTATTGCTCTTGTCATGTAGCATATGTAAACCTGTTTGCCTGATTTTAACAAATTTGATTTATTTTTTATCCTTTTCATCCCTTTTTGATTCCTCAACTGATTTTTCTATATCTTCTAATCTCTTTTCTATGTCTTGTGATACTTTACCTTGTTCAGATTTTTCTACATGTTTAGAATATTCAGAGTCTCTTTCTATTTTGTCAATGCTTGATAGTTTTTCAACTGTATTGGGATTTTCTGAATCAAATGTATCTAATAATGAAAGTTCTTTCTCATTTTTCTTTTTAGCCATCTGTTTTACAACCATGATTCCAATAACAATTATAATTATAATATAATTAATTGGTGGTCTTAGCAACTGTGTGACATAACCTACTTGTGGAAGTACATATGCTACCTTTCCAATATACTCGTCTTCTGTAATTGGAAAGTCTGTTCCTGGAATTGATGCTGGATTTGCATCCCCTTTTGTTCTAATTGTTTTAGGGTCGTCATCAAGTATTGAAGCAACTCTATGCACTATTACTCTATTATGATCTGAAGGTCGATTAAAAACAATGATGTCTCCTATCTTTATATCCTCAAAAGGTTCATGGCCTTGAACTATTAACACATCATAAACTTGTAAAACTGGAATCATGCTACCGCTTGCCACAACATAAAATGGATTTTGTGTTCCAAATGCTACTTGCAAACCTATCCAAATAGCTAAAACTCCTACACCAACAATAATGATATCTTTGATAACTCCTTTAGGGATTGATTTTTTTGCCAATTACCTTTTCGCCTATAGTATCATTGATTAAATTTACTGACTAGATCTTTGTACCACAATCTTCGCAGAATTTGGAGCCTTCTTTGTTACCAAAACCACAATTAGAGCATTTTCCTGGTTGAGATATTTCTGGATTTCCTAAGAGTATAACTTGACCAATCTTCTTAATATTGCTCCATGGTATGCTTCCTTCGGTACCATCTTCTTTTGTAATTACTAACACCATAGATTGTGTAGAATCAATTCCAACTTGTTTTGCGGTTCCAATTTTGTTTGCATTTTCATCAAATACTGCTCTTCCTTCAATTGATGTAACTGATGTTGCTGGACCTATCTGAGTTACAGTCTCTTGTGGTGTTTCCGGAATTTGTTGTGTAATACTTACTTGTTGTGGTGCACTTTGTGGTTCTAATGGTTTTGCACTTCCAACTTCTCCAGCCTCATCTTGTTTTTTAAACTCTCTATATTCTGCAATAGAGGAATTACATGAATTACAAATGTATTGTCCTTTTTCTGCAAGAATTAGATTTTCTGCAACTTCTTCATTTGGATTCTCAAACACTATTTTTGGAGCACCTTCAAATTCTTTTTCACATGTATTGCAAAAATGTTTAGTAATTTTTTGAGAATCTAATCTTCCTATAGGTGCTAAAAACAGATCAGGACCTCCTAGATTACCTTTCATCTGTTGTTCATCAGTAACAGTGCCCATAACATAGCCTCCCGATCCTCTTAATTTTTTAAGTCTAAGTTCTGAACTCATAATTGAGTTTTATCAAAACGTCATTTAAGTATATATCAAAATTTATTCTCCAACAAAAAATATGGTGTTAATTCTAGTGAACATTTTTAGGTATGGTCAACAAAATAACGTTACAATGGGTATTACACAAATTTCAGATGCAAAGTCATGGGAAGTAGATGTGATAAATTCTGACATCCCTGTATTTGTAGACTTTTGGGCCGAATGGTGTGGTCCATGTAGAATGGTAGGTCCAGTTGTTGAAGAATTAGCAAATGACTATGATGGCAAAGTGAAATTTGTCAAGGTTAATGTTGATGAGGCCAATGAATTGGCATCAAAATACAATGTCTTTAGTATTCCAACCTTAATCCTCCTTAACAAAGGAGAAATAGTTAGTCAGCAGGTAGGTGCTGCTTCTAAAGAATCATACAAAAATATGATTGACAGAGCACTTGCATAAATTCTAAACACGTTTTCCTTATTTTTTGATCCTAAGCACTTAATTTTCTTAACTTTACCGTATCTTATTACTGTACCTTGTAAACCATATTGCAATGTCTTACTTAGAAAGTGGAATAATAATAGAGTGATATCTTTACTTCAATCAGAAATCGTTTCAAAAAGAATCATGTGAAATCTATTCTTAATCAATTTGATATATTTTACAGACAAAAATACAATAAATCTAGTCAACAAATCCTAGATGATCTCTATGATGGGGAAACACGACAAGAAGAAACTACTAGATATCAAAAATGCTAAATGATGATTCTGACTAACTTAATTAAATGGATTCAAATCTGAATTTTCATGAATTGGAAAAAGTCGCTTGTTGAAAGATTGGGAAATCAATGCAGAGTTTGTAATCAAAATGATATTGAAAAATTAGATATAGATTTTATCAATGGTCAAGAATACCTTGAGGATCAATACTTTGAGAATAAAGATGAAATGTACGTTTGGTTTGTCTTGCATTTCAAGGAGGAATCTGAATATTTACAGTCCATTTGTATTGACTGTAAATTAAAAAAGATAGAAGATAAATCAGTCCCATTATCAAAATTAGAGGAATTTTACTTTACACCAAGAGCAATGGATAATCAAGAAATTATGAGTTGGATGGACAAAAAAGCTGGAGAACTCCTGGTATTTTTAAGAGAAAATAAACAGTTTGTTCCAATAGAAAGAAGACTAGAAAGACATTATGGGGATTTGAGAGATAAATTTACAGAGATTGATAGAAACATTACATTAATTGAATATGAAAAAAAGTGGCTGCCAAAGAGATTTGCAGATGTAATTGAACAGGACCTAAACGAAAATCCAGAGATCAAGAGTTTAGTGGAAAAACACTATAGACCAAAAATTCCTGATACTGGTCACTAGAAAAATGCCCCTCATATTGAGGATTAAAGTTCCATATTCAATAGAAAATTGGAATAATTTAGTCAATTGAAGGTGTGAGTCTTCAATTTTTTTTAAAATCTCAATGCATGAATAACCCTAAACAGCAAATGTTTCTCAATCTTTTGATCCTAAAGTAATTAATATTACAAAAATGGATGCAGATTATGTCATTTGGTGAAGTAGACACACTCAACATGTTGTTTGATAAGCTATCAAGCTTGTTTGATGAGTCTCAAGGATATTATGAATCATTTTTGGATACTAACAACATGTACAAAAAAGGCTTACTTAGTGACAAGGAATTCTTCCAAAAATTAGGCGATTATACTGTAGCATACTCTGCATTAGAGTTTCTAGCAATCAAGGTAATATTTGAAATGAAAAAATCATTAGGAACAGGTTCTGGAACTACACAGTCTCCTGGCTTAATGCCCGGAATGGGAAATCCTGGAATGATGGCAGGTGGTATGGGAATGCAACCAAGAGCAGGCACTGCACAAAATCCAGTTGGTGGAGGACCTCCAGGAATTGTTTCTGCTAAAGAAGCATTTGGAGAAGTTGGAACTTTACCATCACCTGATCCATCTTTGATGCCTAGACAAATTGTTCAACAAAATGAAAATGAATGTTCCTCATGTGGTGTTGCACTAAGACCAAATGCAAAGTTTTGTACAAAGTGTGGCACTAAAGCATAATCTAGTAATTAAAAATAATTTTCTTAATCTTGTGTTGTACCGCATTCAGGACAGAATTTTGCTGTTGCTGAAAGGCTTGTACCACATTCAGAACAAAAGTTACCATCAGTTCTTTGCTCATTGTATGCGTTTCCAACTACTGCTGAACTTCTAACTGCACCAGATGGTTCATATTTATCATCGTCAATTAACACAGGTTGAAAATCTTGTTCTGTTAAATATGTCATCATTCTTGGAATCCCCTGTCCTTCATTTTTTGGATCTGGAACTGAATCTCCTAACCAAAATGCAAATCTCATTAGCGTTAATTCTGGAGTAGAGAATGCTAAAGTGTGCTTTGACATGTAATCCTGTGCAGCTTTTTTACCGTCAAAAACTTCCATGTTTGATGTATTTCTTATTTATGTATAATAGTTTCTGGAAAAGTGGACCGGGAGGGAATCGAACCCTCGACATCCTCGTTGCGAACGAGGCATTATGCCACTAAACCACCGGCCCTTAGACTACCTCTCTGAGTTGTGCTTTTATTCATTTTCTCAACGCATAATAGACTGCAAGCACAAAATTCCTCAGATGACATATGATACTGTAATTACTGATTCACACATCATTCTTCCACAAGGAATGGTGGATAAAAATATCCTAATTGATGAGGGAAAAATTGTTGGATTAACAAATGATACTCCTTCTTGTGATAATAAAATCAATGGTAATGGATTGGTTTGTATTCCTGGTCCAATTGACACGCATGTTCACTATGGTGTTTATTCCCCAATTAATGAAGCTGCAAAAACTGAGTCTCATGCTGCAGCTATAGGTGGAATAACTACGATGATGAGAATGCTTAGACTAAACGATTCTTTTTCTAGCTCATTGCAAGCTCAGCTTGATGCAGCATCAGAAAATCACTATGTTGATTATGCAATACATGCTTCTATTTTCAATACACAACAGATCAACGAGATGAATTATTGTGTTGAAAAAGGAATAACATCATTTAAAATTTACATGAATCTTGGTGGTGAAGTTGGTCATGTTTACATGGATATGCCACCATACTCTTCAAATCTTGTTGCAGCTCAAGTGAATGTTACTAATGAAATAGTTGAGCAAACAATAAAAACTGCTGCTTTACTTGGCTGTCCTGTTTTGGTTCATGCTGAAGACTATGAATCATGTGGATGTGGAATTAAAACTGCAAAAGAAAAAAATAAAGATGGATTATCTGCTTGGTCTGAAAGCCGTTCTCCTGAATTTGAGGCAAAGGCAATCAAAACTGTTTCAAAATTTGGAAGAGATTATGATTGTGTAATTTACTTTGTTCATATTGGATCAGAGAGAGCATTAATGCAAATTGAGGAGGAGAAACAACTTGGAACAAAAATATTTGTAGAGACATGCCCCCACTATCTTACATTATCTTATGAGCAACAAGAAGGATACCTTGCTAAGGTCATGCCTCCAATAAGAACAGAAAATGACTGTAAGGCAATTTGGAATGCTTTGTCTCAAAATCTTATTGATACAATAGGAACAGATCATGTGGCAAATCAACTCAAACTCAAGCTAGGTGGAGATGATGTTTGGAGTGCATTAGCTGGATTTCCAGGAATTGGAACTATATTGCCAATATTACTAAATGATGGTATTAATCAAAATAAGATTACCCTTGAACAATTTGTTAGATTTACTAGCCAAAATGCAGCCCAAATTTTTGGAATGTACCCACAAAAAGGAACATTGAAGAAATATTCTGATGCAGATATTACTATGATTGATTTGAAAAAAGAAAAAAAGGTCACTTCTGATCTGTTTGGAGGATTTTCTGATTATATTGTATATGAAGGAAGAACTCTAAAAGGCTGGCCTGTAAAAACGATTGTTAGAGGAGAATTAGTTGCTGAAGACTTTGAAGTCATTGGAAAACTTGGTCATGGTAAACCAGTTAAACGAACAATTAATCCTTAAATTTAAAAAGATCAATTTACCGAGCATTTTAATTATAAAAAATGTAAATTATAGAAATGGTAAATCTTAAAATTGAAAAAAAACACCATACAGCGTTAAATAATTTAATTCATTTTCTAAAGAATACAAGATTTCTAAATGATGATGATATAGAATCTGCAATTAGAAACATTCCCAGACATGAATTTGTTCTAGACTCTGAATTAGATTATGCATACTGTAATGAACCTCTTCCAATAATGAAAAACCAAACCATTTCTCAGCCAGCAGTTGTATCAAGAATGACAGAATGGCTAGATGTTAAAAAAGGACAAAAAATTCTTGAGATTGGAACTGGATCTGGCTGGCAAAGTGCGATTCTTTCTTATCTGGTTGGACAGGGATCTGTTTATTCTGTAGAACGACATCCAGAACTAATAAAATTTGCACAAGACCATCTAAAAAAATTCAACATAGATAACGTTCATCTTATTTTAGGTGACGGTAGTCAAGGATATCCAGAAGCATCACCCTATGATAGAATAATAATTACTGCTGCATGTACAGAAATCCCATCACCGCTATTTGATCAGCTAAGTGAAAATGGGCTCATAATTGCACCTGTAGGTGATACTTCTCAATCACTAGTTTTGCTAAAAAAGACTTCCAGAGGAATTATAGAAATTAAAAATGAATCAAACTATGTCTTTGTTCCATTACTTGGAAAATTTGGAAAAAAATAAATATTTTTTAAACAAATTTTATTGCGCTATATCCAACAACTGACTTTGTATCACCTGACACATCTCCACTTGTTGCATATCTGAGTAGTTTTCCTTTTATTGCACCAAGATTTTTACATGCAATCATTGCTGATGCCATTGCTCCATAGCCACATGCAGTAACTCTTTTTTCTTTTAACACTTGATAAAATCTCTTTACGTCCATATCTAAGATTGGGTCTATCAATGCTTTATCTTGTTGATGTGCAAAAGAATTTTCTTCATAATGTGTAAAATCAGATGACGCAACAATTACTGCATTTTTCTTTTTTACAATTTCAGATACTGCATTACCAACATCTATTGCAGTTTCCATATCTTGCGCTCGCAAAATAATTGGAAGAATTTGAAAGTCATTTGAAAGTATTTCTTGCAGCATTGGAATTTGTACCTCTAAACTATGATCTTGGGAATGAGAATATTCATCGATTTCAATATATTTTGATTTTTCTGCTACTTTTATGGCAGCATCTGAATCAACTTTTACCATTCCTAAAGGTGTATGCCATTTCGCATCTATCATTGTAGCAGCATCCTTTCCTATACCAAAATGATTTGGTCCAATTATAATTACAAGTTCTGGATTTTGAGATGCAATTGACTTGTACGAGTGACATGCGATTGGACCAGAATATACATACCCTGCATGTGGACAGATTACTCCAAATATTTTTTCATCTGATATTGTTGACTTACTTCCAGGTCCATATTTGTGATCCATGCAATACTTGATCATATTCTCCAAATCTTCTTTTTTATTAGGATAAAACTGTCCTGCAACAACTGGTTCTCTGATCATCAATTTGTTTTAGACACTATTTTATAAAAAATTATCAGATGATTTTCTGATAATGTTTCCATAAGGTGACTCTTCTTTAAAAATCACACCTTGAAATCTTGAGATTTTTGTATCCGTGTTTTTCCAAGCATCTTTTTCTAGTCCAGCCTTTTGGCATGTATGCTCAAGAAATTCTTCTATATTCCAGTCATACTCTGTTGGAACTTGTGGTAGTAATAGACCTGATGTATATGCATTTTCCACAATTAACCCGTCTCTCCCAACTTTGATCTCTTTAAGATATTCTAAATGCTCCTCCACTTTAATTTCAATAGGTGGACTGAGAACTGTAACCTCAAAAACAATCTTGGCTAATTCATCAGCAGTTACAGGATTAAATCGTGTATCTTGAGTTGCAGCTGAGATTGCAGCATCAATTAACCCTTCTGATAATTTCTTTACAGGCATAGGATATCCAATACATCCTCTCAATGAATCTTGTTTGTTTAAAGTTACAAAAACTCCTGAAGTAAAATCAAATTTTGAGTTAAATCCTTCTTCGTTAATCTTTGAGTTATTTTGTAAAAATTCAGTCACAGCTTTTCTTGCCATCTTTACTAGTTCTATTCCGTCAGAATCAGAAAGCTCATCAGTTTTTCTCATACTTGTTAAATATGTAAAAACACAATAAAAAACGTTGACTGTACTTGGCAAAGAAGCAGAACTATATGAAAAACTTCCAAATGACAAGGTAAAATGTACTGCTTGTGCACGTTATTGTGAAATTGGCAAAGGCCAAATTGGCTTATGTGGAATTCGAGGAAATGAAGATGGTAAACTACAGCTGTATGCATATGGAAAAGTAATTTCTGGACACGTTGATCCAATTGAGAAAAAACCTCTGATTCACTATTATCCTGGTAGCAAAGTCTATTCCATTGCAACTACCGGATGTAATTGGCTCTGTAGATATTGTCAGAATTCTGATATTAGTCAAAGACGGAAAGTAGAAGGAATCGATACGACTCCCAATGATGTTGCAAATACTGCGGTAAAATATGGTGCACATGGAATTGCATATACTTACAATGAACCCTCAATCTTTATTGAATTTGCACGTGATTGCGGAATAGCTGCAAGAAAAAAAGGACTGTTTAATGTCTTTGTCTCAAATGGATATGATACTCCTGAATCAGTTTCAATGATGAATGAATTCCTTGATGGCATCACTGTTGACTTTAAAGGAAATGCTGAAAAAGAGTTTACCCGAAAATTCATTGGAGTCCCTGATCCTCAACCAATCTTTGATACATTATTGGAAATTCGAGATAAAACAAAAATCCATGTAGAAATTACTGACTTGATTGTTCCCAAAGTTGGAGATGATTTAGAACATGCAAGGAAACTATCAAAATTTGTTTATGATGAATTTGGGCCTGAAATGCCAATTCATTTTTTGAGGTTTCATCCTGATTACAAAATGATGGAATATCCTAGCACTCCAGTTGAAACTCTTGAAAAACATTATCAAGTTGCACAAGATGTGGGTTTGAAGTATGTATATTTGGGAAATGTGCCTGGTCATAAATGGGAACATACGTACTGCTCTGAATGTAATAAAATAGTTGTAAATCGATATGGATTCAGTATTCGAGAATGGCATCTTGATAAAAATAACTGCTGTAATTTCTGTGGAAATCATATTCCTATAGAAGGAAAATTACAAGAAGGTTACAAGCAAGATCGGTTTCAGTTTGTGTCTTGATTAATTAGACCACTGGAAGTTTTTAAATTCGATAATGTCATAATTGTATTATGAAACCCCAATCCTGTAGAAATTGTGGGAAGGAATTATACCAAAATCAAAGAATTTGTCCACAGTGTGGGAGAGATAGAGGGGAAGAAGACCCAGATTAATTACAAATATGGAAATTTGCTATGTTCTAGATTATGTCAAATTTACCATTTTCTTTGGCTTTGTAAATTATGTCTGGTTTTCTAAGGAAAATTCCTGATTCTTGAACTCCTGCTATTTGTTTGATTTTCTGAGTAAGTATTTTGGGATTCTTTATTGTACCAAAATCACAATCTAAAATTATGTTTCCATTTTCTGTAAAGAATGGATAACCTCTATCAAGAGTACGCAAGTTTGCATTGCCACCTAATTTGTTAATAGAATTAGTAACTAAATTTCTTGCAAG
>Ga0102952_1000917_pt1 | contig 10261 bp, 6 predicted proteins | sample SalPon2A_C_D1_MG_FD_78506 | JGI IMG/M metagenome (GOLD analysis project Ga0102952, IMG submission 78506) | Soil microbial communities from South San Francisco under conditions of wetland restoration - Salt Pond MetaG R2A_C_D1_MG | ecosystem: Environmental > Terrestrial > Soil > Wetlands | place... | reverse complement strand
GGTGCGGCTCGACGACATCCGGGTCAAGCAGCTTGAGATGTTCATGAACGGTCAGCGCGCGGAGCTCGACGACCAGTACCTGGCCGCGTTCGAGGACTACGGCGTGACCATCGACCTCGACCACCCGGAACGTTCGGTCGAGGCGTTGCGCGCGAGCAGCCTCTCGCTCCCGATCGCCGCCGCGCTCGACGACTGGGCCTGGATCCGCCGCGAGCTCTCCGGCTGGGACGCCTACGATGCGGAGATCCTGACCGCCCTCGCGCTCGACGTGGACCCGGACCCCGGCCGGGCCGAGGTGCGCCAGGCGATCCTCGCCGGGGACTACGACGGCCTGAAAGCGCTCGCCGCCTCCGCCCGCGAGCGCGGCTTCCTGCCGGAGACGCAGTTCTCGATCTTCTCGGCGCTCTACAGCCTCGCCGAGTCGCGCAACCGCCAGGACCGCGCGCCCAGCGGCGACATCTTCAAGGTAACCGGCGGCCTGTACCCCGACGACTTCCTGATGAACTGTGTCGAGGCCATGATCCTGCGGCGAGACCAGCTGCACTCCCGCGCCTTGCCCGCGCTGCGCGCCGCCGTCGCCCTGCGCCCGCAGAACGCGCGCGTGCGCTTCTACCTGGGACAGTCGCTGGCCATCGCGGCGGAGTCCTCCCGCGCCCTGCCGATCCTGGAGACGGCCGGCGAGCTCGGTTTCGACGAGGGCGAGATCGCCTACTGGCGCGGTCTGGTGTTGTGGGACCTGGGGCGCTTCGCGGAATCGGAGGCCGAGCTGGGTCACGCGGCGGAGCTCGCGCCCGAGAATCGCGGCCGGCAGATCGATCACCTGGGGTCCCAGTTCCTGGCCGGACAGGTCTCCCGCGACGACTTCGTCGCCGCGATGGAGGCCCTGGATCGGCCGACCCCCGGCGAGCTGTTGACCCTCGCGAACGGGCTGCTCGACCGACCGGGAGCGACCCACGAGGACGCGCAACTCGTCCTGGACACGTGCCGGCGCGTGCGAGCGATGAACTTCGACGACCCCTACCTGTTCGAGGCCATGATCGAGTCGTTGCTCGAGGTCGGCGACTGCGCGGACGTGCTGACCGAGATCGAGCGCTGGCAGAGCATGGGCCTGGGCGAAGGGCTCGGCCAGGACGCGATCGTCGCCGCGGCCCGCGCCCGCTGCCACGCGCGCAACGGCAACCGCGCCGACGCCCGGCTCGAGCTGGAGCTGGCACGCAAGAAGGTCGAACAGCTCACCGCCGGCGACGCAACGACCTGGGAGCGCTCCCGCGTGGTGCGCCACCTGCGCAAGGCCGAGGCGGAAGTCGAGGGATAGCGCCACACCATCGGCGCCCGTGTGGGGCCCGCTCGGGCGTCGCGCCACGGGGGGCCCTTCAGCGGGTGCCGCCGGTGCTCCAGCGACCGCTGGGGCCGCTCGCACGCACGCGAGCCCCGGCGTGCGGTACATTCCGGCCATGACGGCGGACGCGCTGACCCTCGTTCAGCTCGGTGTCGCGCTCGCCTGCCTCGTGTTGCTGCAGCTCGGGCCGCTGCGACGCCTGGCCGGCGGGAAGCGCCCCAGCGACCGCGCCGCGGTGGCCTTGGGCGTGGCCTGGTTGCTGCAAGCGGGGCGCATGCTGGCTGGGGCCGACGCCGCCGGGCGGACGGACGATCTCGCCCAAGCATCCGCGATCCTCGCGCTGGTGAGTACCGCCGTCGGCATCGGGCTGGCGATCCCCGGCTCCCGTCGCGGCACGGCGTGGTGCGCCGCCCTCCTCTCCGGGACGCTTGCGCTCACCGACGTGTACCTGGTGGTGAACGCGCCGTCGAGCTTCGAGGGACAGCCCGATCGGACCTCATTCGCGGTGCCCGCCGGAGCGAACGTGTTGTTGTTCGTCTGGGCCCTGTGGGTCGCGCTCGGACACTTCCCCGGCGAACGGTTGCGGCGGCGCGGGTTCGCCTGGCTCTACGACCGGGTGCAAGGGCGGCACGCGGCGTTCCTCGCCGAGCGCAAGCGGGCGTTGCTCGGCGGTCTGCGCGGCACGGTGCTCGAGATCGGGCCCGGCACCGCCGGGAACTTCGAGTTCTTCGATCGGAGGATCCACTGGATCGGCGTCGAGCCCAACCCGCACATGCGCAAGCGCCTCGCGCGCAAGGCGGCCGCGGCCGGGATCGCCACCGCGTTCCGCGGCTACCTGCCGGACGGCGGGCTCGAGCTGGCGGACGCGTCGGTCGACGCGGTCGTCTCCACGCTCGTGCAGTGCAGCGTGCCCGACCCCGAGGCGTTCGTTCGCGAGGTGCGGCGCGTGCTCGTGCCCGGCGGACGTTTCGTGTTCCTCGAGCACGTCGCCGCGCCGCGGGGCACGAAGCTGCGGCGACGGCAGGACCTGCTGACGCCGCTGATGGCGTTCTGCGCCGACGGCTGCCACCCCAACCGCGAGCTCGCGGCGGCGATCGAGGGGGCCGGCTTCTCGAAAGTGGAGCTCGAGGCCTTCGAGGTTCCCCGCGAGGTGGTGCCGCGTTTCGTCTCGCCCCACGTCGCGGGATTCGCGATCCGCTGAGCGCGGCGCGGACCGGGCCGCGAAACCGAAGTCCTCGAAGCACCATCAGACGCAGCGTGACTCTCCGGACAGGAGACCTGGCGAGGGCGGCGGGCTAGGCTCCGGCCGGCGCGCGGGTCTGCGTCCTTTGGCGGAGGAGCGTACGGACTCCGCCGCATCGGCTGGGTCGGCTTCGGACCTCATAGAAACCCTTCATGGTGGAATCGGCGACACGAGCTGGCGGCCTCCCCGGAGCAGGCATGCGCGGAGTGGGCCCCTGGCTCCTGGCGCTGGCGGCCGCCTGCGCGGGCCCCTCGTCGCCGGCCGATGACGCCGGGGCCCAGGGGCCGCGGGAAGCCGCGTGGAGGCCCCTGCCGCACGCCGAGGTCGTCTCCGAGCCCTCGGCCGAGGAGGCCGACCCCGACGTCTGGACGCTGGACGCGATCCTCGCGCGGGTCGGCGCAGCCAACCCGAACCTCGGCCAGGCGCGGGCCCACCTCGAGCTCGCCCACGCCGCGCGGCGCGAGGCGAACGCCAGCCTCTGGCCGCAGCTCTCCCTGGGCCTGGACTTCGCCTCCACCGACAACCCCGGCCAGGCGTTCGGGATGCTGCTCAACCAGCAGCGCCTCTCCCTGGGCCCGGGTTTCGACGCCACGCCCGGCGTGACCGAGAACTGGCGCGAGGAGGTGCGCCTGGACTGGGCGCTGTTCGCGCCCGGACGCCGCGAGCAGCGGCTGGCCGCGGGCGCCGGTGAAGAGGCCGCGCGCCTGGGCAGCGAGGCGGTGGAGCGGCGGCTGGTGAACGCGGCGGTGCAGGCCTGGCTCGGGCTGCGCGCGGCGGCGGCACTCGAGGGCGTGGCCGCGGAGAGCGTGTCCGTCGTCGAGCAACGCCTGGAACAGACGCGCAAGCGCCACGACGAGGGCGTCGCCCTGCGGGCCGACGTGCTGCGCTTCGAGGTGCGGCTGGCGGCGGCGCGTCAGGACGCGGCCCGCGCGCGGCTCGAGGTGAGCACCGCGGAGTCGATGCTGAACGCGTTGATGGGCCGCGGTCCCCACGCGCCGCTCGAGCTGGCCGCGGAGGAGATCGAGGTCGCGCCCGAGCTGCCCGCCGAGCTCGACGCGCTGCTGGACCTGGCCGCCGAACAACGCCTCGACCTCCGGGCCGCGGGCGAGCAGGTGCGCATGGCCGGCCTGCAGTGCCGGGCCGCGCGCGCCGAGCGGTTGCCGGTGCTCGGCGGCTTCGCGGCCTACGACATCGACGGGCGCGACCCGACGCTGGACACCGAGCTCGACTCCTACCTGGTCGGCGTCGGCCTGCGGTTGCCGTTCAGCGCCGGCACCGGCGCGCGCATCGAGCAGGCGCGAGCGGGCGAGCGCATGGCCCGCGAGCGCGAGCGCGCGCTGAGCATCGACGTGGGGCGCGAAGTGCGCTCGGCGTGGGAGGAACTCGCCACCGCGCGCGAGACCGACGCCCTGGCCGCCGCCGCGGTGGACGCCGCGGAGGAGGCCTACCGGATCGTGGCCGCGGCCCAGGACGCGGGCGGCGCGACAGCGACCGACGTGCTCGAGGCGGCGGACATGCGCGAACAGGCCCGGGTGCGGGCGGTGGCGGCGCGGGCCGGAGTGCAGATGGCGCGGGCGAAGCTCGCGGTAGCCGTGGGAGGCGTGCGATGAAGACCTTTCCCCAGCGAGTGCTGGTCGTGGTGCTGTTCGCGGCGCTGGTGGTGCTGTTGTTGTGGTTCCAGGGAATCCTCTGGCGCCACGAGCCCGAACAGGCCGAGGTGCTCGCCGCCCCGCGGGTGAGCGGCTCGCAGGCGACCGCCGTCGTCGAGGAGCGCACGCTGCAGAGCGTGCAGGTGTTCCCCGGCTTCGTCGAAGCGATCGACCCGGCGGACCTCGCGCCGCGGGTGATGGCCGGCGTCGCCGAGGTCACGGTGCGCGAGGACGACGCCGTCGAGGAGGGCCAGTTGCTGGTGCGGCTCGACGACCGCGACGCGGTCGCGCGCCACGCCCAGGCGCAGGCCGCCCACGAGGCAGCCGCGGCCCAGGCGCTCGCCGCGCGGCTGGCCTTCGAGCGCGCCGACCGGCTGCTCGCCGGCGAGGCCGTGACCACCCAGGAGTGGGAGACCGCGCGAGCCGCGCGCGACGGCGCCGCGGCCGGTGAAGAGCGCGCCGCCCGCGCGGTCGAGGAAGCGCGCACCGCGCTGTCATGGTTCGAGTTGACCGCGCCGTTCGCCGGACGGGTGCTCTCCCGCGACGCCGATCCCGGCCAGCTCGCCGCGCCCGGCCAGGCGCTGGTCAGCATCTACCGGCCCGACCGCCTGCGTTTCGCGGTCGCCGTCCCCGAGGAGCGCGCCGCCGGGCTGCAGCCGGGGGTCGAGCTGGCCGTCGCCTTCGCTACGGGCGAGCCCCGGCCGGCGACGATCTCCCGCGTGCTGCCCGGCGCCGATCCGCGCAGCGGCACGGTGATGCTGCACCTGGACCTCGCGAGTCCCACGGCGCTGCGGCCGGGTCAGCTCGGCCGCGTGTCGCTGGTCACCGGCAAGCGGCCGGCCCTGGTGGTTCCCGCCCGCGCGGTCGAGCGCATCGGCCAGGTCGAGCGCGTGCGCCTGGTCCGGAACGGCGCGTCGGTGCCGGTCACCGTGCGCACCGGCAAGGCCCACGGTGACGTCGTCGAGGTGCTGGCCGGGCTCGCCGCCGGCGAACGGGTGCTGCTGCCGTGATCGACGCGACCGAGCCCGAGGAGCAGCTCTCCTTCACCTCGCGCATCGTCAGCGCGTTCCTGGGGACGAACTTCTCGATCCTCCTGATCCTGATCTGCGTCGGCCTCGGCGCGGTGGCGCTGACGGCGACGCCGCGCGAGGAGGATCCGCAGATCGTCGTGCCGTTCATCGACGTCTTCATCGAGACGCCGGGCGTCAGTGCCGAGGAGACCCAGAAGCTCGCCGCGGAGCCGCTCGAGCGGCTGCTGTACGAGATCCCCGGCGTCGAGCACGTCTACTCGATGACCGGGCCCGGCCGTTCGATGGTCACCGTGCGCTTCGAGGTCGGCGAGGACCGCGAGAAGGCGCTGGTCAACGTCTACAACAAGATCCAGTCCAACCTGGACCGCGTGCCGCCGCAGGTCGCGCGCTGGATCGTCAAGCCGGTCGAGATCGACGAGGTGCCGATCCTGCTGGTCTCGCTCTACTCGGAGACGCCCGACCGCGGCGAGCTGGTGCGCTACGCCGACGAGATCTCCGCCCGATTGCAGACCGTGGAGGACGTCTCCCGCGTCGAGGTCGTCGGCGGTCAGCGGCGGGTGGTGCGCGTGCTGCTCGACCCGGTGCGCCTGCGGGCCCGCGGGCTGACGCCGCTGGCCGTGCAGGGGGCGCTCGGCGACAGCAACCGCAACGCCCGCTCCGGCGTGCTGGTCAAGCAGGCGGGCGAGCGCGTCGTCGAGGTCGGGCCGTTCCTGCGCGACGCGGGCGAGGTCGGCGCGGTGGTGGTGGCCACGACCGACGGGCGCCCGGTGTTCGTGCGCGACGTCGCCGAGGTGGTCGACGGGCCGGCGGATCCGGAGACCTACACCTGGGTCGGATTCGGGCGCTCGGCCGCGGCGATCGAGCGCGGCACGCCGGTGGCGGGCGACTGGATCGACGGGGAGTTCCGCTCGGCGGTCACCATCTCCGTCGCCAAGCGCAAGGGCACCAACGCGGTGGTCGTCGCCGAGCGCGCGCTCGAGCGCTTCGAGGACCTCGCCGGCGAGGTGCTGCCCCCCGACGTCCACTACCTGGTGACGCGCGACTACGGCGAGACGGCCAACGAGAAGGTCAACGAGCTGGTCGGCCACCTGTTGATAGCGGTCGGCACGATCGTGGTGCTCGTCGGCGCGAGCCTCGGCTGGCGCGCGGCGTTCATCGTCGCCCTGGCGGTGCCGCTCACGCTGGCGGTGACGTTGTTCGCCGACCTGGTCGTCGGCTACACGATCAACCGGGTGACGCTGTTCGCGCTGATCCTGTCGCTGGGTCTCTTGGTCGACGATCCGATCGTCGACGTCGAGAACATCCACCGCCACCTGTCGCTGGGCAAGCTGTCGCCGCTGCGCGCGACGCTGCACGCCGTCGACGAGGTCCGGCCGCCGGTGATCCTGGCGACCTTCGCGGTGATCGTGTCCTTCCTGCCGCTGTTCTTCGTCAGCGGAATGATGGGCCCCTACATGCGGCCGATGCCGTTCAACGTGCCGGTGGCGATGCTGATCTCGCTGGCCATCGCCTTCACTATCACGCCGTGGGCCACCTACCACCTGCTCAAGGACCACGTGCACCCGGGCGAGGGTCACGAGCACGAGCACGACGAGGGAGCGCTGGTGCGCGGCTACCGGCGGCTGGCGCACTGGCTGCTGTCGAGCCGGCGGCGCAGCAAGGCGTTGCTGGCGGCGATCGGCCTCGCGTTCGTCGGCTCGATGGCCATGGCCGGCTTCGGGCTGGTACCGCTGAAGATGCTGCCCTTCGACAACAAGGGCGAGTTCCAGATCGTCGTCGACGCGCCCGAGGGCACGCCGCTCGAGGACACCGACCGCGCGATCGGGGACCTGATGCGCGCCTGCCTGGAGATCCCCGAGGTCACCGACGTGACCGGCTACTCCGGCCACGCCTCGCCCCACGACTTCAACGGCATGGTGCGCCACTACTTCCTGCGCCGCGGCAGCAACGTCGGGGACGTGCGCGTGCAGCTCGTCGGGCGCCACCAGCGCGCGCGCCAGGCCCACGCCATCGTGCTCGCCGCGCGCAACGCCCTGGACGAGGTCGCCGCCCGCCACGGCGTGCGCATCGCGGTGGTCGAGGTGCCGCCCGGGCCGCCGGTGCTCGCCGGCGTGGTGGCCGAGGTCTACGGCCCGCTGGAGTCCGAGCCCCGCGAGCTCGCCGCGGTGGCGCGCGACGTCGAGCAGCGCTTCCGCGCCGTGCCCTTCCTGCGCGACGTGGACACCTACGTCGAGACTCCGCGCCCGCGCATCGCCTACGAGGTCGACCGCGAGCAGGCCGCCTTCCGCGGCGTCGCTCCGGCGGCGGTGGTGGACACGCTGCAGGTCGGCCTCTCCGGGCTCGACGCCGGCGTGCTGCACGCGGCGGGCGAGCGCCGGCCCCTGCCGATCCGCCTGGAGCTGCCGCGCAGCGAGCGCTCGACCGAGGCCGACCTGCTGGGGCTCTCGGTGCGCGGCGCGGGCTCCGCACCGGTGCCGCTCGGCGAGCTGGTGCGCCGCGCCGACCGGCCCGAGGAGGGCACGCGCTATCGCAAGGACCTGCGCGACGTGCAGTACGTGATCGGCGAAGCGGTCGGCAAGAGCCCGGTGGACGCGGTCTTCGCGCTGCAGTCCGACCTCGCCGACCACCCGCTGCCCGAGGGCTACGACGTCGAACTGGCCGGTGAGGGCGAGTGGCAGATCACGGTCGACGTGTTCCGCGACCTGGGCCTGGCCTTCGCCGCGGCGCTGGCCGGGATCTACATCCTGCTCGTCGCCCAGACGCGCTCGTTCGGGCTCTCGGGGCTGATCATGCTCGCGATCCCGCTGACGATGATCGGCGTGTTCCCCGGCTACTGGTTGCTCAACCGCATCGGCGGCGCCCCGGTCGGCGGCTTCGCGAACCCGATCTTCTTCACCGCCACGGGCATGATCGGGATCATCGCCCTGGCCGGCATCGTGGTGCGCAACTCGATCATCCTGATCGACTTCATCGAGCACTCCTGCGCCAACGGGCTCTCGACCACCGACGCCTGCGTCGAGGGCGGCGCCGTGCGCCTGCGGCCGATCCTGCTGACCGCCGGCGCGGCGATCATGGGCGCCTGGGTGATCGTCTTCGACCCGATCTTCTCCAGCCTGGCCTGGTCGTTCGTGTTCGGCATCGTCGCCAGCACGGCCTTCACGGTGCTGGTGGTACCGATCGCCTACTCGCTGTCGCGCCCGCGCCCGACGACCTGATCGGCAGGCCCGCAGGTCGCCGGCTCAGTGCAGCCGGAAGCGCGCCACCCAGTTCTCCTGCAGGCCGGGGACGTCGAGCTCCCGGACCAGCTCGAAACCGAAGTCGGCGAGCTCGGCGAAGACCTCGTGCTTGCCGGCGCGCACGTGGTTCAGGGTCCACTCGCGGCTGACGCCGGGGATGCGCTCGAAGTCGACGATCACCACCTCGCCGCCGGGGCGCAGGGCCTCGGCGATCGAGGCCATCGAGCTATGCGGGTACTCGAAGTGGTGATAGACGTCGCAGATGAACGCGAGGTCGATGCTCTGCGGCGGCAGGTCGACCGAGCGCTCGCCGCACAACCGCGCCTCCACCCAGGGGAAGCCCTCGCGGGTCGCGCGCTCGGCGAGGTAGTCCACGAAGCGCGGTGCGATGTCCAGCTCGAGCACCCGCCCCGTGGGTCCGACCGCGGTGGCCAGCGGAGCGAGGAAGACGCCCGTGCCCGCGCCCACGTCGGCGACGACCGCGCCGGGTCGGATGCCGATCGCCGCGACGATGGCCTCGCGCTGGACGTAGACCTCGCGGCTCTCGCCCTCGAAGCGCTCGACGAAGGCGTCCACGTCCAGGTCCGGCGCGAGGAAGGTCTCGTTCACGCCGGGCTTGACGCTGGCCTCGGGGCCCGGCTCGGGCGCGGCGGGCGGAGCGGTGCAGGCGAGGGCGGCGAGCGGCAGCGCGAGCAGGAGCTGGAGGGGCGTCTTCATCGGGGCAGGATACGGTGTCGCACACCTTGGGCGTTCCCCGCCCCGAAGAGTGCCAGGTGAACCGAGACTTGGATGGCTCGCGCATGGAGGTTGCCCCACCCCCGGGGGGCCATGACTGCCGTCTTGACGAAGGGGCCTCCAGATCAGTCGTGGACTACGCCGAAGGTCCACTCCACCGCGTTGCCGTCGGGGTCGAGCACCTCCAGCACGCAGCCGCCCGCCTCCCCCACCGGCTGGGGCAGGTTCTCGATGCGCGCGCCAGCGCGGCGGGCGGCGTCGAGCCGGCGGTCCAGCTCCTCGCGGCTGTCGCAGACGAAGCCGAGGTGCTCGTGGCTGCGCGTCTGGCGGGGCACGAAGGCGTGGAAGATCCGCAGCAGCCACGCCGCGCGGTGCGGCATCAGCAGCACCAGACTGAAGTCGTCCTGGCCCTCGGGACGCAGGGTGGCGATCTCGGTGCGCCAGCGGTCGTCGTGTTGGCGGCGACTGACCAGCCGGGCCGGCAGCACGGCCTCGTAGAAGGCCACCGAGCGGTCGAGATCGGCGACGCGGAAGGCGGCGTGGTCGCAGCGGGGCATGGCGACAGGGTACCCGCGGCGGAGAGCGGGCGAAGTACGGGCCGGGATCCCGGGGAGGACTCGGCCGGCGGTCTCCCGTAGCGCTGCGCCTAGTTGCCCTTCGCAGACGGTGTATCGAGCAACGCGCGCACCTCGGCCAGGCTGGACGCGTGGGCGAGGTCGAGGCCGCCGGTGACCAGGCGGTCGCGCAGGTCCGAGAGGACGTCGATGTCGCGGTGCAGCCGCACCACCGTGTCGGCGCCCTCGACGTGGCCGACGGCGAACTCGGCCACCCCGTCGGCGACGGTGATCCCCGACAGGTTGGCGAAGAACCCGAAGTCCTCGTCGTCCTGTTGGTGGACGATCGCGTCGAGCGCTCGCGCCGCTCCGGCCTCGGTGATCGGCGCGCGGAGGACCAGGCGGCCCTGCTCCAGGGCGATCCAGGGGCGCCGGTCGGCGATGAACCCCCGCCAGGCTTCGACCTCGCCCTCG
>Ga0102952_1000916_pt1 | contig 10263 bp, 4 predicted proteins | sample SalPon2A_C_D1_MG_FD_78506 | JGI IMG/M metagenome (GOLD analysis project Ga0102952, IMG submission 78506) | Soil microbial communities from South San Francisco under conditions of wetland restoration - Salt Pond MetaG R2A_C_D1_MG | ecosystem: Environmental > Terrestrial > Soil > Wetlands | place... | reverse complement strand
TTCGGGATAGCTGAACTCAATGACGCCATCCGGTCCGTACTCGAAAGCGCGCAAACGGATGGATGAATCGGCGTCCACGCCAGTGGAGACCAGTGGCACCCTGTACAGGCCCTCATGAGCGGCTGCGCTGCCGGAAAACTGTCCATTCAGAAATGCCAGCATTTCCGAAGGTTGGCCGACGGTCCCGGATTCGGTTCCATTCAACAGGATCACTCCGCCTCCTTCCACCGGGCTGGTCAGCACTCTTGGTGCGGATGGATATTCGTTGACTGGAGTTTCCGAGCCGCCCGGGCCGATGACATATTCCTGTCCGTCGCGCTCCAGCAGCTGGACACCGGATTCTGCCTTCATCTCAAGCGGCGTCAGGAACGCCTGGTCGCCTTGTCCGTAGACAAGGTAAATGGACAGGTCGTTTTCGCCTCGAGCAAAGTGGGCCGGATCAATCATTGCCTCGAATTCCCGCTCGTGTCCGGGTACTTCGAAGGTGCGGCTTGTGGAAACGATCCGGTCGTCAATGGCGATCGCGATCGGCAATGAGCCTTGCGAAAGATCCACCGATTCCAGCCGCCCGCTGAGGTGGGCCGGTACAAAGTTGCCATCGGGATCCACGTTACGGAACAGCTGCGGCGAGTCCAGAGCAACGGAACCGCTTCCCGCCGGTCCTGACCTGAAATCGGAAATCCGTTTGCCCACCAGCTTGGCATGCGGACCAATGACCGGCATCGATGTTCCGAGCCCGAAGATTTTTTCGAACTGGGCACTACTCTTGCCGAGTTCGCTCCAGTTTGTCGCCCAGTTGATGGGGAACGCCAGGCCCTTGGCATTCCGGATAAGCGCATCGGCCACGGGCCGGCGTCGGGGATCGAGCAGGGATTGACCGTCCATACCCCAATCTGGGTCCGCACCGAGGACATCTGCGATCGTCGGAAGCACGTCCACGAGGCGCGCCTGTTGCCTGAGTTGGCTGCCGGTATCCTGCCCCGGCAATTTGATGAACATAGGCACCGAGGATATTTCGACCTGGGTCGCGGGCGGCGCGGCTCGGCGGGGATGCCCGCGCAGGAAACGCGCGCCACGGTCGCCCACGATGACGACCAGACTGTCCTGGAACATGCCTTGTTCCTGCAAGTGCGCGATCAGTTCGCCCAGCAGCGTGTCAACGAACTGGACCTGTAGGAGGTGGCGCAGTCTCGCCATGCTGACGGCCCAGGGATCGGCCTGCCACTTATGCCCGAAAAGTTCGTCCCCGAAACGACCAGGCTGTGCAGTGGGCGGGTCCAACGCCGCCCATACCTCTTCGACGAGGTATTGGCGTCCGTCGGGCAGAAATCGCCATACCCGGTGAGGCAGCAAGGCATGCAGGTAATAGAGCTGTGCTTGTTCAGAGGGAGATATTTGATTGATGAAATCCCTGAATTGCCCGGCGCGGGTTTCCCAGCCCATCTGGTGAGCCATGCCAGCTTTGGCAAAGGCCTCCTCCAGACCGGGGTCCGTGGGTTCTGGCTGCGGGCGCTCCGCCATGAAACCGGACCAGGCATCTGAGACGGAGGGCAGTGAAGCAGACCAGGGGTCCGGGGTGACAATGTGCGCCCAGACCAACGCCAGGTCGGCGAGGAGACCACCTCGATAAAGCGTGGCCTGTTGCGTTCCCAGTCTGTTCGAACAGACTGTTCGGGGACAGAGCAGTGTTGCCGTTTCGCGGGCCGTGACTTCGTAGTCCTCCGCCAGCAAAGTAAACAGGTTTGCGGGATAGTTGGCTGCGATCGGCAGCTTGCCCGCCGCTGGTTCAGCGTGCTTTCCGGTCAGTATCTCCGGAACGGCGTCAACCGTTACTTCCGCGCCCGTGATCGCATCCTGGTACCAATTGGCATGCTCCGACAGCCAGGCGAAATTGGGGAAACGCTCGGTGTCGATCTCGAGCTTCGAGGAAAGCAGCGACACCAGGGGAAATTCATCGAGCACCAGGAAAATGATGTCAGGGGACTCACGCAATTCGAGTCCAGGGCCCGTATCCGCAAGGCGATTTGTATCCAGCAATTGTTCAGCCCTGGAATGACTGAGAAAGATGTACAACAGCACGGGCACCGCGAGGGCAAAGACCTGGAAAAACAGGCGCACCGCCTGAAACCGGTAATAAGTGAAAAGCGCGGCAAGCGCGCAGAACGTCACGAGAACGAGGAAAGTCAGGCCGGAGAACCCGGCGCGGCTGAACGCGGGCGCTAGAACCAGCGCGGAGAGTGAAACAAATGCCAGGGAGAAAATGACGTGAGCTGTGCGCTGGTCCAGCCGCCGTGCCAGGATCACCAGGCCGGCAAGCATGGCTGGGGCGGCAATTCCGAGCCCGATTGCAAAGGCGTACAGCCTGGCGCCGCTCAGTTGATGCGCAACCAGGAATTCAGCCTGCCTACCGAACAGATCGAACAATGGCTGGGCAAACGCCAGGTTCGCCAGCAGGAATATCGCCAGAAATCGTATTCTGGTATCCGGTTTGAGCGCGGTCATTCGCTCAGCCGGTGACCAGTCGAATGATCTGCAGCGCCAGCGCCAGTACGAAGGTAACCCGGATGGCGCGGCTAATTTTGCGTCCCGTCTCCTCGGTAATCGAGCGTTCGCGCAAAACGTCGCGCTCCTTTCTCAGGCCTTCCGGAGTGATTTCGTAAATCCACGAAAACACCAGCAGCAAGGGAAAGCAGATGATCCAGATGCCGGCCAGGAAGCGGTGGACCCACTCGGCGCCGGTGGCTTGCACCATCAGGTCGGTGCATTGCAGGAACAGCCAGCCCGCCAGGATGTAGAGCACGGCGACCCGTAACACGTTGCGCCTCTTGAGTTCCGAAAGCAGGGACATGGCAAGTACTAAATGACGAATCACTGAACAGGATGGCTGATTGTGCGCGAAAGTCAATCCGATGGGACGCCCGGCTTGCCTGGAAGAGCCTGACAAAGTCCTGTTCAGTAAGCCAGGTTGACCCACAGTCCGGCGCTGAAACCGGGCGCATCGATCCCCGAGGCGTGTTCGCGGTAATGGCGATTGGACAGGTTATCCAGGTTCAAGCCGATTTCCAGGTCATCCGACAATTGCCACTGGGCGCGCAGGCTCAAAGAACTCCAGCCCGCGCTGCCGGCAGGGTCGATACGGGGATCGTCGATATCCCGGGCGCTGAGCCGGTCCTGTTCGGCGGCGAAAGACACGGCCGCTTCCAGTTCCAGGCGATCACTGGCCCGGTATGAGACCGCGAGCCGTCCGTTCAGCGGCGGCGTGCGGTCAGCGGGCTCGCTGAAGCCGGCGCCGTCGTCCTCGGTGCCGCGTGTGTAGTTCAGTGCACCCCTGAATGCAGTGTCGGGATTGAATTGCCACTCGAAGCCCGCCTCCAAGCCATACAGGCGCACCTTGTTGCGGTTTTCGCTGCGCACGATCGTGCGCCCGGAATCGGTCACTTCGCCCGTGAATACGCTGGTGATCTTGTCGCGGTAGTCCATCAGGAAGAGGAAAGCTTCGGATTGCCACCTGCCCGAGTGGTTTTTGATGCCCAGGTCATAGCTCCAGACCGACTCCGGATCCAGGTCGGGGTTGACGACATTGAAACGGTTGCCGGGGCGTGGCCCGAGTGTACCCAGGTCGAAAATGTTGGGCGGCCGGAATCCCCGTCCCACATTCGCCGCCAGGTTTGTTTCTTCGCCCAGCGACCAGACCAGGTGCACATCGCCGGTCAGGTCGCCCGGACTCAGCCGCGTTGCGGGCACTTCTTCCCCTGCTGGCAGCCGGATACTGAAATGGCTGTAGCGCAGGCCCGCGTTGATGTCGAGTCGCGGGACAGGGTGCCAGTCAACGGACAGGTACGCTGCCGCACTGTCCATGGTGGACCGGTCCGGGAACCGGGGGGAGACCGAGGTCATGCTGCCGGCTTCGAGGTCAAGGCGTGATCGTGCGCTGCGCACTTCGTCACTGTAGTACTCGAACCCCCAGGTGACGAGCGTGCCATTGTCGCGATCCGAATTGAACTGCGCGGTCAGGCCGTCCAGCGTGCTGCGGTTCTGTTCCAGGTTGAGCTCGGCGGACCCCAGGTCCCGCGTGCGACGGTCGTCGTCGATCACCTGGCGCGCGGCATGAATTTCCAGTTCGTCCAGCCAGCCCCCGTCGCCATGCAGCCGGTAACGGGCATGGGCGAAACTGCGGCGGTTCGGCATGAATTCAAACTCGGCGGAAGAGGGCTGCTGTTGGCCATAGCCCGGTATCAGTTCGTCGGTTCGCGGCGTGGACGGTTGCTCCAGGACCTGGACAGCCAGCATCAGCTCCGAGCGCTCGCCCAGGGCGCCCAGGTATTTGGCGTCGGCGGAACGCGAGCGGAACCCTGAAGGCGCCAGGCGCTGGCCGGCACCGTTCTCGCGGTCGTCCCGGTTCTGGTAACTCACGCCCAGCAGCAGACCGGAACCATCGCCGTCGAGGCTGAGTTCACCTCGGCCACCCCAGCCATGGTCGGCGCTGCTGAAGGCGGCATAAACGCGACCGTTCGATGATCTGCCCGGCGCATCAATGTCCGGCTCCGCAGTCAGCACGTTGAGCACGCCGCCCATGGCGTCCGCGCCGTACAGCGATCCGGCGGCGCCTCGCAGGACTTCCAGGGAGGCCGTCGTGTGTGGATCCACCAGACCAAGGTACTGATTGGGCGCACTGCGGAAAAATGCGTTGTTAAGCCGCATCCCGTCCACCAGGTGCAAGACCTGGGAGCCTTTGAGTCCGCGGATAATCGGGATTCCCTGGCCCGGCGTGGTCTGCTGGAACCAGGCGCCTGGCAGGCCGCGTAACATTTCGGCCAGCACATCCGGGTTTCCGGCCTTGACCTGCTGCCCGGAAACCACGGTGATCGCGGCGGAAACTTCGAATGCGCTGGCCTCCCTGCGGGTCGCGGTGACCTGCACGTGTTCCTGTTGGCGCGCTTCCACCTGCGCTTCCTCGGCCACGGCCTGCACGGCGATCGAGCACAGGAAGAAGGGCAGGACCGTGGCTCCTGCCCTGGTCAAAGCGCCTGGCATCAGTCCCCCCCGGGAATGCCCCGTCCGGGCGTCCACGGCACACCGGCTTCGTCCAGCGCGGTGCGCAGGGCCGGAACATCTTCCTGCATGAGATTGTTCAAGCGCTGTTCAAGGCCGGCAAACAGGGATTCCGCGATTTCCAGGTTACGGTTGTGGTTGGGCGTCGGGCCGTAAGTGGAGAAACCGGTGCCGTAGGCCGCCACCATGGCTCTTGCGGCAATGGAGACCGGGCCCTGGGCATTCATCAGTTCGCGGGATTCGTGACCGCTTAGCAGCGCCTGCAAGTCTTTCACCTCCAGTTCGATCCTGCGCGCTTCATCACGCAGCGCGATATCGGCGGAGGAGCGGGGCAGGGTTTGCTTGATGGCGTTCATTTCCTCCAGGACCGACTTCATGGCCGCGGTCGCTCCCTCGGTCTTGCGGCTCAGGTCGTCCAGGCGCAAGCTGAATGCAACCACCTCGTCCGGTGTCGCCGTGGCCAGTGAATTCTGGCGCAGGAGTTTGACTTCGATGGCTTGTTCCTGCCCGGTATCCTGCAGGGTTCCGTTTTCGCGCGTGGCCAGGCTGACGGTGTAACTGCCAGGCCGGACCAGGGGGGCGCCGACCCGGGCGTATTCATCCACCGCTTCCTCGGTCCAGGCATCGGAACTCGGGTAGCGCAGGTTCCAGGCCACGCGGTGAAAGCCCGCTTCGGCCGGCGCCTCGAGTTGCCGGATCACTTCGCCCGCGCTGTCGCGGATGGTCAGCACGACCGCTGGATCTTCCTCCAGTTCTTCCGAGCGCAGGGCGTCCCAACCGTGGAAGGGCGTATTCCCACCTTCCTTTTCGATCGGCTCTTCGCGTTCGCGCCGTGCAGCCTTGGCCGTCTGGATGTCCTTCGGCAGGTAGTAGGTCATCACCGCGCCAAACGGCGGATTGGGGGCCACGAAATAGCTGTCGCCCTGCGATGATTTGCCGTTGACTTCAAAGTCACCCAGCGGCCGGCTGGGGATATACCAGAGCGCGTCGCGGACCGGGAATAGCAAGGTCTCGCCGGCCAGTTGCTGCTGGCTGATGTTGCGCAGTGGCGTGTAGTCATCGAGCACGTAGAAGCTGCGCCCGAACGTGGCGCCGACCAGGTCGTTTTCGCGCTTCTGGATAGCCAGGTCGCGGAACGGGATATTGGGAACGCCGCCGGCCAGCTTGGTCCAGTTGCCGCCTGCATCGACCGAGAAAAACACGCCGAACTCGGTGCCGACGAACAGCAGGGCAGGGTTGACGTGGTCCTGCACCAGGCGCCATACCACGTGCCGCGCCGGTAGCGTGCCGCTGATGCTGCGCCAGTTGTGGCCCCGGTTGGTACTCTTCAGAACATAGGGCGAGAAATCGCCGGACTTGTGATCGTCCACGACCACGTAAACAGTGTCCGCATCATGCAGGTCCGCCTTGATATCGTTGACGAAATAGCCTTCCGGCACACCGGGCAGCTTGCTTACGTCGCTCCAGGATTCACCACCGTTTGCGCTGACGTGGATCCTGCCGTCATCGGTGCCGGCGTAGAGCAGGCCTTCGACCAGCGGTGATTCGGACAGCGAAGTGATGGTGCCGTACTCCGACATGGCCATCAGGTCCCATGCGGAATCCCAGCTCCACTGGCGGCCCATCATGGGTTCGAGGATCCGGTCGGTTCCCTGGCTCAGGTCGCCGCTGACCGCAGTCCAGCTGTCGCCCCGGTCATCGCTGCGCCAGACACGCTGGCTTCCGAAATACAACCGCTTCGAGTCGTGCGGGCTGATCAGGATCGGAGAATCCCAGTTGAAGCGGTCATTGATTTCATCGGCCGCGGATTGCGGCTTGATATAGACCACTTCACCCGTCTTGCGGTCCCAGCGCATCAGGTTGCCCTGTTGCCATTCCGCGTAGACGATGTCCGGGTTGGTCGGGTCGGCTGCCGACTGGTGTCCGTCGGCGAACAGGGTGATAAACCAGTCCGAATTGCGGATGCCGTTGACGTTGGTGGTACGGGACGGGCCGCCCTGGGAGTTGTTGTCCTGGGTGCCGCCGTAAATGTTGTAGAAGGGCTCGTCGTAGTCCACGGTGACTTTGTAGAACTGGGTGATCGGCATATTGGAGAAGAATTTCCAGGTCTCTGCGCCATCGAATGATTCATAAACGCCACCGTCCGAGCCCACGATCAGGTAGTCGGGATCGTCCGGATCGAAGGCCATCGCGTGGTAGTCGCCGTGCACGGTGGGATTCTCGACCCGCGTAACGGTCTTGCCGCCATCATGAGTGGTGTAGAGGCCCGGAGCGACCTGGTACACCACGTCCACGTCGTGCGGGCTGGCGAACAGTTCCTGGTAGTAATGCGGCCCGGTGCCGCTATAGACCTCGTCTGAGCGCTTTTCCCAGCTCTCACCGCCGTCCAGCGAGCGCCACAGCCCGCCCTTCCGCTGGGCCAGTTCAATGGTCGCGTAAACGACATCCGGGTTGACCGGAGACACGGCCAGGCCGATCTTGCCCATGTCTTCTTCCGGGATGCCCTCGGTCAGTTCGCGCCAGGTGGCGCCACCATCGGTGGACTTGTGAATGCCCGATTCGGGACCGCCGTCCATCAGTGCGGCGACGTTGCGGAAGCGCTGGTGGGTCGCGGCGTACAGCACGTCTGGGTTGCGCGGATCGAAGTGCACTTCGTTCACGCCGGTGTATTCGCCGCCGCCCAGAATCTTGGTCCACGACTGGCCGCCGTCCGTCGTCTTGAACAGGCCGCGGTCGCCGCCGCCTGACCACAACGGCCCCTGTGCGGCGACGTAGACCACGTTGGAATCCCTGGGGTCGACAATGATATTGCCAATGTGCTGCGAATCCGCCAGGCCCATGTTGGTCCAGTTCTGACCCCCGTCCAGGCTCTTGTAGATGCCATCGCCGTAGCCCACGTGTCGTCCGCCCACGTTTTCGCCAGTGCCCACCCACACCGTGTTGGAGTTGTTGGGATCGACGGTCACGCAACCGATGCTGTACGAAGTTTCGTCTTCAAACACCGGCGTCCAGGTGGTGCCGCGGTTTACGGTTTTGAACACGCCTCCGCTGCCCACGCCCACGTACCAGGTGCTCTTGTCGGACGGGTCGATCTCGATGTCCGCGATGCGTCCCGACATCAGTGCAGGACCGATGCTGCGCCATTCAAGGCTCTTCAGCGTCGCTTCGTTCAAGCCGGGCTTGGATGTCTCCTCGGCTAGGGAAAATAGAGGGATAAAAGCGAGTAATAATAGTATATTACGATGTATAGTTAACATGGTTTCTCCAATACGCTGGCCGTACCGTGAGACGCGGGTGGCCTGACCTGCCCGAAGGGCAAGTAAGTCTGCCACATTCCTCCTGCAATGCCCAACACGCCCAGTCACCTGTGGCATGGGCGACTGATGTTTGTGCCGTCATGTTTCCTCAGCGGTGGCGCGCTGCCCCTGGAGCTGCTTGCGGAACACGCCATAAACCCGTCCTTGGGGGCTCGGTCGCTTCATCCCTGAAGCTCACGGTTCCGCAATCAGCCCCCTGCGACAGCGCTTATCAAATGATGAAGGCATAGTCACGGTTTCATGCAGAGGACACCGCTGAACAGCATCGCCCACCCGGTAGATGCTGCCTGCACTTGTTTCAGGGACGTTTGCGACAGGACGTCGCATCCGAGCCCCCAAGGACGGGTTTACGGCGTGCCCTGAAACAAGTGCAGGCAGGAACTGGCGGGCGGGAGGCATCGCTGAATGCATAACGGTGCCCCGCGCCCTATAATTGGCGTTCGGCCGGAACGCAGGGAATGCCTGTGAGTAATGTCTTTACACTGAAACAGCCTGGGGACGCCCAGGACCACGGGCTGGAGCGCAATCCGGGCCTGGCTTGGACGCCCGAATTGTTCAACCGTATCCGCATCAACCGGAGCGCGGTGGAGCGACGTGCGGCCACGATAGCCAAACGCCGTTCCATCAAGAAGGAGTACCAGGCCGCCTGGTTGCTGAAAGCCATTACCTGCATGGACCTGACCACGCTGTCCGGCGACGACACGCCCGGCAAGGTGCGCAGGCTCTGCCAGAAAGCGCGCCGGCCGGTGCGCAGGGATATCCTGGAAGGCTTGGGCGTAGGTGACATGAAGATCACCACCGGCGCGGTGTGTGTTTATCACAACCTGATACCGGTGGCGGTCAAGGCGCTGGACGGCTCGGGTATTCCGGTTGCTGCGGTGTCTACCGGCTTTCCCGCGGGGCAAATTCCGCTGCCGCTGAAAATTGCGCAGATTCACGAATCCGTCAAAGCCGGCGCGACCGAAATCGATATCGTCATCAGCCGCGCCATGGTGCTGACCGGCGATTGGAAGGGCATTTACGACGAGGTGAAAGCCTACCGTGCCGCCTGCGGCGAGGCACACCTGAAGACCATTCTGGCGACCGGTGAACTCGGCACGCTGACAAACGTCGCCAAGGCCAGTTGGGTGTGCATGATGGCCGGCGCAGATTTCATAAAGACCAGCACCGGCAAGGAATCGGTCAATGCCACCTTGCCGTACAGCCTCGTTATGGTGCGCGCCATTCGGGACTATTTCCGCCTGACCGGCTACCGCGTGGGCTACAAACCGGCGGGTGGCATCAGTTCCGCCAAGGACGCCATTGCCTACCTGGTGCTGATCAAGGAAGAACTGGGCAATGATTGGCTGGACCCGCAGCTGTTCCGGTTCGGCGCCAGCAGCCTGCTGGGCGATATCGAGCGGCAGCTTGAACACCAGTTGACCGGCAGCTATTCGGCCAGTTTCCGCCATCCCATGAGCTAAGGGGCTTCCAATGTCGATCAAAGAGATTTTCGCCAACATGGACTATGGCCCGGCGCCGGAGAGCACCGGACCCGCCGAGCAGTGGCTGGCGGAACGCCACAACAAGCTCAACCACTTCATTGGCGGGAAGTGGGTGGGGCCATCTTCCAATGAATACTTCGAGACCCGTAGCCCGTCGCGGAACTCCGTCCTGGCCGAGGTGGCCGATGGCACCGCCAAGGACACCGACCGGGCGGTGGCTGCCGCCAAGGCCGCACAGCCCGAATGGGCCGCGCTCAGTGGGCACCAGCGCGCACGTTACCTGTACGCGATCGCGCGCCAGGTACAGAAACACAGTCGCCTGTTCGCGGTGCTGGAGAGCCTCGAAAACGGCAAGCCGATCCGCGAGTCGCGGGATATCGACATTCCGCTGGTCGCGCGGCACTTCTACC
>Ga0102952_1000915_pt1 | contig 10265 bp, 9 predicted proteins | sample SalPon2A_C_D1_MG_FD_78506 | JGI IMG/M metagenome (GOLD analysis project Ga0102952, IMG submission 78506) | Soil microbial communities from South San Francisco under conditions of wetland restoration - Salt Pond MetaG R2A_C_D1_MG | ecosystem: Environmental > Terrestrial > Soil > Wetlands | place... | reverse complement strand
CTGCTGCTCGGCATGATCGTGCAGTCGGGCAACGATGCCAGCGTGGCGCTTGCGGAGTACGTGGCCGGTACCGAGGCGGTATTCGCCGAGGTCATGAACCGTTACGCGGCCGAACTCGGCATGAACTCGAGCCACTTTCTGAACGCCACCGGCCTGCCCGATGACGATCATTACTCGACCGCGCGCGACATGGCGACGCTGTCGCGCGCCATAATCAACGAGTTTCCGGAATACTATCGCTGGTATTCCGTACGCGAATTTACTTACAACGACATCACCCAGCCGAACCGAAATTCGCTCCTGTGGCGCGATGACAGCGTCGACGGCATGAAAACCGGCCACACCGACGATGCCGGCTACTGCCTCGTGTCATCCGCACAGCGCGACGACATGCGCATCGTTTCCGTCGTGCTTGGCACCGGCAGCGCCAAGTCGCGCATCGACGGCAGCCAGGCATTGCTGAACTACGGCTTTCGTTTCTTCGAAACGCGCCTGTTGTACCACGCCGGCGAGGAGGTCGCGTCGGCGCGCATCTGGAAGGCGCAGAAGGAATACACCAAACTCGGGCTGCCCGACGACCTCTATGTCACGGTACCGCGCGGCAGTTACGATGATCTCGAATCGGTGCTCAACATGCCGTCGATACTGGTCGCGCCGGTTGCCGAGGGCCAGCCGCTCGCCGAACTGCAGGTGAGCCTGAACGGCGACGAGCTGCTCAGCGAACCGTTGCGCGCGCTGTCCGCAAACCCGGCCGGCTCATTCTGGCAGCGCACGGTGGACAGCATGCGCCTGTGGTTCGAATAGCGCCGCGCGAGGCGTGCTCATGCGCGACGATGCCGACAAGTCCCCGCTGCAGTTTCCCTGTGATTTCCCTGTCAAGATGATGGGCTATGACCGCGCGACCTTCTACGAGGCAGCACGCGGCATCATTGAACGGCACGCCGGCAGCGTCAGTGACGACGACGTGCGCACGGCGTCGAGCCGCAATGGCCGCTTCGTGTCGATGACCATCACGGTGCGTGCCCATAGCCGGCAGCAGCTCGACGCGATCTACATGGATCTCACGCAGCACGACGAGATCCTGGTCGCGCTGTGAGCAGCGCGGCCGGCATGGCCGTCGCACCGGCCACGCTGGTGGTGCGTACGCTCGGCCGTCGCGACTACGAACCGTTGTGGCACGGCATGCAGCGCCTGACCGACACGCGCGATGCGGCTACCGCCGACGAAATCTGGTTTACCGAACATCCGCCGGTTTATACGCTGGGGCTCAATGCCAGCCGCGAGCACCTGCTCGCACCGGGTGACATACCGGTGGTACAGATCGATCGCGGCGGCCAGGTTACCTATCACGGTCCCGGCCAGCTGATGATCTATCCGCTGATCGATATACGCCGCGCCGGCATCGGCGTGCGGCCGCTGGTGACCGCGCTGGAACAGAGCGCGATACGACTCGCCGCCGACTACGGCATCGACGCCGCGAGCCGCTGCGATGCGCCCGGGGTCTATGTCGACGGCCGCAAGCTCGCCAGCGTCGGCCTGCGCATCCGCCGCGGCGCGAGTTATCACGGCATGGCGTTGAACGTCGACGTCGACCTGGAACCGTTTGCGCGTATCAACCCCTGCGGCTTCGCCGGGCTCGAGGTGACGAGCCTCGCACGCCTCGGTGTGGCCGAGCCGCCGGAGGCCGTTCGCCAGCGCCTCGCGCGCCACCTGCTCGACGAACTGGGCTTCGGCGCGCGGCGCATTCGACATGCGGCAGGCTTCGACTAGCCCTCAAGGAGACGGCGCTCGAGCGCCTGCAAGCGTTGCAGCGTGCCGGCGTCACCCCAGAGTCCTTGGTACAGGCGGCCCGCCAGCTCGCCGCGCGCCGCCGCGGCGCGCAGCAGCGGCGCCAGCGGAAAGCGCCCGGGGCGGCAGTCGGCAAGGAATTCCGGCCGGTAACAGGCGATGCCGCTGAAAGTCCAGCGCGGCCGCGAAGCGTTGGTGACGCGCGTGCCGGCGAGATCGAAGTCGCCCTGTTCGCGGTCCCCCGGCGTCGGCACCAGCACCAGTTCGCCGAGCGCATCGTCCGGCAGTACGGGCGGCGTCAGGACCATGTCCGTCACGATGTCCGCATTGACGACCCAGAACGGCTCGCGGCCGAGCAGCGGCAGCGCGCGCCGGATGCCGCCGCCGGTCTCCAGCACCTGCCCGTCCTCCGGGCTGTACACCACCTGCAGCCCATGGGCGCTGCCGCTGCCGACGCGCTCGACGATACGCTCACCGAGCCAGCCGAGATTGATGACGACGACTTCTACTCCCGCGGCAGCCATGCCGTCGAGATGCCGTTCGATGAGGCTGCGGCCCGCTACCTCGATGAGCGCCTTGGGCTGCGTGTCGGTGAGCGGACGCAGGCGTTCGCCGCGGCCCGCCGCCAGCAGCATGGCTATCACGAACGCACCATTCCGGGCAGGCAGCGCGTCGCGATCAGGTCGATGACGAAGGCGAGCCCGGCATGGCGGTCGCCGAGCGCGGTAATGTAGCCGAGCGTCCGCGGCACGTCGTCGAGGTAGGCGGACTTGCCGTCACGCAAATCGAGCCGCGCAAAGATACCGGCGGCCTTCAGGTGCCGCTGCACGCCCATCAATTCGAAGCTTGCAAGGAAGGCGTCATCGCCCGGCGCCCGCGGCAGGAACGCCGACGCGCGCTGCAGGTAAGTCAATGCCAGTGATTTGACCTTGTCCGCGGGCAGCTCCAGGTAACAATCCTTGAGCAGCGATACGAGGTCATAGGTGTACGGCCCTTCGACTGCGTCCTGAAAGTCGAGTATGCCCGGGTTGCCCTCGTCGCGGACCATGAGATTGCGCGAGTGAAAGTCACGGTGCACAAAGACACGCGGCTGCAGAAGCGCGGCTGCGACGAGTACGTCGCAGGTCTTCTGCCATTGTCGTTCGTCACGGCGACTGAAGCGTATTCCCAGGTAGCGTTCGCACAGCCAGTCATGAAACAGCGCGAGCTCATCGCGCAACAGGGTCTCGTCGTACGGCGGCAACTGCGACTGGAATCGTACACCGCGTGCCTGCAGTGCAAGGAGCGCCGCAAGGGCATCACCGTACAGCGCATCGACGCGCTCGGGTGCGGCCCGTATCTCGTCGAGAAATTGCCGCTCTCCCAGGTCGCTGAGCAGCAGGAAGCCGGCGGCCTCGTCCGCGGCAAGAACGCGCGGTGCGCTGAGCCCGATAGTCTCCAGATAGCCGGCAATGCGCACAAACGACGTGCAATCCTCACGCTCCGGCGGCGCGTCCATCACGATGTAACTGCCGCGTGCCGCGTGCACGCGGAAGTAGCGCCGGAAACTGGCATCGGCGGACGCCGGCTCGATGCGCTCGACCGCGAGGTCGGTTTCCTCGTCCAGCCAGCGTTCGAGTTTCAGGCGTCGCGGGTCGTTGTTGTTCAGCACGGCTCAGGTCTTGCCCAGCGGTCGGGGACGGCCCCGGCCGCATTGCGGCTGGCGGGAGCCTGTGCGACGGTAGCAAATCCGGTGAAAGTTGGCATTATTTCCGCGGCCCGATTCCGCAATACGCCGATTCCACGTAACATACCTGCCGGGCCGCGCATGCCGCGTAACGTCGCAACAAAAAGTCCGAGTCGCTTGTTCAGACAATTCACTCCAATTGCCGGTGTCCTGCTGTTACTGGCGCCCGCCGCGACTCCTGCCGCTCCGCATCCGGCCTGTCCGGCGCCCGGCCCGTTGCCGCCGCACCCCGACCTGGTCGCTGCGCCGCGGGCGGCGGCGGAAGGCAACGCGGTCGTGGTGGACGCGGGACAGGTTGAGGCGACGCTCGGCGACTCTCCGCATGCCTCGATGTCCGGCGGCGTCCGCATTTGGCGCGGCGAGCGCATGGCCGGTGCCGATCGGGCGGAATACGATCCGCAGCAGGTGGCGCTGATCCTGCAGGGCAATGTCCTGTATCGCGATCCGGATACGGAAATCGCCAGCCGTGCCGCCGTATTCTCGTATGAAACGGGCAGCATTCATTTTGACGGCGCGGAATTCCGCCTTGGACAAAGCAACTCGCGCGGTGCCGCCGACAGGATCGACATCAGCCGCGAGGGCACGATACGACTCGACCGCGTCAATTACACGACCTGCCCCCCGGGCTCGAACGACTGGTTGCTGCAGGCGGGCTCGATCAATCTCGATACCGGCAACGGCATTGGCAAGGCAAAAAACGTGCGCCTGCGGTTCCAGGGCGTGCCGATCCTGTACGCGCCGTGGCTGTCCTTTCCATTGGGCGACGCACGCAAGTCCGGCGTGCTGACGCCCGAGATCGGTAACACGGCTCGCAGCGGTAATGAAATCAGCGTGCCCTGGTACTGGAACATCCGCCCCAATCACGACGCGACGATCACGCCGCGCCTGCTGACGGATCGCGGCGTACAGCTGGGCACCGAGTTCCGTTACCTGACACCGCGCAACAACGGCATTGTCGACATCGATTACCTGGCGGACGACAAACTGTTCGGCGACAGTCGTCACTTGCTGTCGTTGCAACACAAGACGCTGTTCGGCAACGGCTGGCGCAACCGCGTCGATTTTCGCGAAGTATCCGACAGCAGTTACTTCGAGGACCTGGGCGGCAGTCTCAGCGCGTCGAGTACCACGCATCTCAATCGCAGCATCGTCTTCGACCGCTACGGCGAACACTGGTCGTTTTTCGCGCGCGTGCAGGACTACCAGACGATCGACGAGGCGATCACGCCGTCCGACGAACCGTACCAGCGCCTGCCGCAGTTGCGCGCCCGCGGCTACTGGCCCGGGCAGCCGCTCGGTTTTCGTTACAGCATGGACTCGGAATTCGTATATTTCGACCGCGATGTCGGTGTCACCGGCTGGCGGCTGGACGCGACGCCGACGGTCGAATGGCCCGTCGAGCGGCCGGGCTGGTTCCTGAACCCGGCGCTGTCGCTGCGCCACACACAGTACGGGCTCGAGCGCACGGCAGCGGGTCTGGACGACAGCCCGGCGCGTACCCTGCCGGTCGCGAGTCTCGATGCCGGGCTGACGCTCGAGCGCCGTGCCGGCGACGAGAACGGGCTCATCCAGACCATCGAGCCGCGCGTCCTGTACGTGCACATACCGTACCGGGACCAGGCGGACCTGCCCGTGTTCGACACCATCGTACCGGACCTGAACCTGGTACAGCTGTATCGCAAGAATCGCTTCCTCGGTGTCGATCGTATCGCTGACACGGACCAGGTAAGCATCGGCATCACCTCGCGCATATTGAACGTGTCCAGCGGCAAGGAGCTGGTCACGGCAACCATCGGCCAGGCTCTCTACCTGAGCACGCAGGGGGTACAGTTGCCGACACAGCAATTGAGTACCAGCACCTCGTCGGATTACATCGCCGAAGTGCGCTTCCTGCTGTACGACAACCTGAATTTCGACGTCGGTCACCAGTGGGGCGCCGGCGACAGCGGCACGACGCAGTCCGAAGCGCGCCTGCAGTACCGGCCGTCGGATAACAAGATCCTGAACCTCTCGTACCGCTTCCGCCGCGGCTCGCTCGAGCAGGGCGACGTGTCCTGGTCGTGGCCGATCGGCGAGCGCTGGAACTTCGTCGGGCGTTACAACTATTCCCTGCGCGACGAGCAGGCCCTGGAGCAATTCTACGGGCTGGAGTACGAGAGCTGCTGCTGGGGACTGCGCCTGGTGTCGCGCCGGCACATCTCGACGCGCGACGGAACTCGCGATTCCTCCATCGGTCTGCAACTGGTACTGAAGGGCATGACCAGCGTCGGCACCGCCGCCGACAAGTTGCTTGAACGTGGTATTCTTGGCTATACGTCAGAGCGCGACTGAGCACCGCCACGGCACCGCGCGCCACCCACCCGCTTAGACTTTTTTTATGAGATATTTCAACTATTTGTGCATACTGTGCAGCGGCCTTGCCGCGGCCCTGCCGGGCGCCGCCGAGGAACTCTCCGAGACCGGCCAGATGCTCGACGGCATTGCCGCCGTGGTCAATGAAGGCGTGGTGCTGAAGAGCGAACTGGAAGACCAGACACAGGCCATACGCCAGCGTGCGCAAAACGAAAACCTGCAGCTGCCGCCGGAAAAGGTACTTCGCGAACAGGTGCTCGAGCGGCTCATCGTCGAACAGATCCAGCTGCAGCGCGCCGATCGCTTCGGCATACGCATTTCGGACCAGATGGTCAATGCCGCGCTGGCACGCCTCGCGCAGCAGAACAACATTCCGTTCGAACAGCTGCCGCAAGTGCTGGCGTCGGACGGCATCGATTATGCAGCGTATCGCCAGGACATCCGCAAACAACTGACACTCGAACAATTGCGCCAGATCGACGTTGTGAATCGCATCACGGTGTCGCCGCGGGAAATCCAGCAATGCATTGCCGATCTCGAGAACAACGTGGTCGGCAATTCCGAATACAACCTGTCGCACATCCTGATCTCGGTACCCGAATCGGCCACGGCGGAGCAGTTTGCGGAGGCCGAGGCGGAAGCACAGAACGTGTACACTCAATTACAGAATGGCGCCGACTTCGGCGAGCTGGCCGTACGCTATTCCGACAGCCAGACAGGTCTCGAGGGCGGCAGCCTCGGCTGGCGCAAGGGCGATCAGCTGCCGACGATATTTTCCGACGTCGTGGGCGACATGCAAGCGGGTGACATTTCGAAACCGATGCGTGCCGTGAGCGGCTTCCACATCATCAAGATCAACGATATTCGCGGCGCGACGCAAAAGAGCGAAATCGAGCAAATGCACATTCGCCACATACTGATCTCGCCGAACGAAATCATCGATGACGAGACCGCCAAGCAGCGCCTCAACGAGGCAGTCGAGAAAATTCGCAGTGGCGAAGACGAATTCGGCGAACTCGCGAAGCTTATGTCGGACGACCCGACCTCGAAAAACGAGGGCGGCGACCTCGGCTGGCAGGGACCGGGCACGTTCGTGCCGGAATTCGAGAAGGTCGCCGAAAACGCCGAGATCGGCGAAGTATCGGAACCGTTCAAGACGCGCTTCGGCTGGCACATACTGGAAGTACTCGAGCGGCGCACCTACGACAACACCGAGGACCTCAAGGAAAGCAATTGCGTGCAACGCGTGCGCAACAGCAAGCTGGCCGACGAATCGGAGCTTTGGGTCCGCCGCCTGCGGGACGAGGCGTACGTCGATACGCGTATCTGAGCGGCCGGGCCGCGGCAGACGACGGTGACTACCGCGCAACTCGACCGACCGCTGGCCGTGACGGCCGGCGAGCCCGCCGGCATCGGCCCCGACCTGTGTCTCGCGCTGGCGGGGACGCCGCTGGCCGCGCAACTGGTGGTCATTGGCGATCCCGATCTGCTGGCGCGTCGCGCCGAGCAACTGCGGCGTACCATTCGCATCCGGCTTTTTGGCGAACAGCGCGCTGAACTTGCCGACGACCTGCTGGTCCTGCCGGCGCCGCTCGCCAATGCCGCGGTCTGCGGCACGCCCGATCCACGCAATGCCCCCGCCCTGCTCGAAGGGCTCAAGAGCGCGGTACAAGGCTGCCGCGACGGCACTTTTGCGGGGCTCGTGACGGCCCCGTTGCAGAAAAGCGTGATCAACGATGCCGGAATCCCGTTCAGCGGACACACGGAATTTCTCGCGGAGCTGCTGGGCGTGGCGACACCGGTGATGCTGCTCGTTGCGGACCGGCTGCGCGTAGCGCTTGCCAGCACGCACATGCCGCTCAGGGCCGTGCCGGATTACCTGAGCGAGCAGCGCATCAGCGATGTCATCGAGGTGCTGCACCATGACCTGCATGCGCGCTTCGCTGTCGCGGACCCGGAAATCGTGGTGTGTGGACTCAACCCGCACGCGGGCGAAGGCGGACACCTCGGCACCGAGGACCGTGACGTCATCGCGCCGGCCATCGCACGCGCGCGCGCGCAGGGTCGGCGCGTGCGCGGCCCCCTGCCTGCCGACACCGCGTTCACGCCGGCTGCCGGCCACGCCGACGCGATCCTGGCGATGTACCACGACCAGGGGTTGCCGGTACTGAAGTACGCGGGCTTCGGGCGCGCCGTCAACGTCACGCTCGGCCTGCCGATCGTACGCACCTCCGTCGACCACGGCACCGCGCTCGACCTTGCCGGTACCGGCCGCGCGGACGCAGGCAGCCTGCTGGCGGCGGTTGACCTCGCCGCCGCCCTGGCCGCCCGATGACTCCCGCGCCGCGCGCGCGCAAGCGCTTCGGCCAGCATTTCCTTACCGACCCCGGCATCGTCAGCAACATCGTGCACGCCATTGCACCGGCCGCCGACGACTGCCTGGTCGAGATCGGCCCGGGGCGCGGCGCCATCACCGCCCCGCTCGCACGGCTTGCCGGGCACCTGCACCTCGTCGAATTCGACCGCGACCTGGTGCGCGGGCTGCACGCACAATACGACACCGATCCGCGCGTAACGGTGCACGAGGCGGACGCGCTGGGCTTCGACTTCGGCCGCCTCGGCAACGAGCTGCGCATCGTCGGCAACCTGCCGTACAACATTTCGACGCCGCTCCTGTTTCACCTGGTCGAATACCGCGAGCACGTCCGGGACATGCACTTCATGCTGCAGAAGGAGGTCGTGCGGCGCATGAGCGCGGCACCGGGCAGCAAGGCTTACGGGCGGCTGACCGTCATGCTGGCCTGTCATCTCGAGGTCGTGCCGTTGTTCGACGTCACGCCGGCCGCATTCGCCCCGCCGCCGCAGGTCGACTCCAGCGTCGTGCGGCTGACGCCGCTGCCGCGCGGACACTTTCGCATCGTCGACCCGCCGGGACTCGCCCGCCTCGTCAGGCAGGGTTTCAGCCAGCGTCGCAAAACGCTGCACAACGCCCTGGCGCCACTGGCCGGCGACGAGGACCTGCGCGCCGCCGGCATCGATCCCGCGGCGCGCGCGGAGCGCGTGCCGGTGGCGGCCTGGATCGAACTCGCGAATCGCCTGGCCGCGCACTGATATCGGCCCGCACCGCCCGCGCCGACTCATGTAAAATGCGCCTGTCGACAGCCGCGAATGCACGGTCTTTGAGTCAACATGGAATCAGGCACGGACAGGTACGAAATCAGCATCGAGGTCGCAACCGATTACGTCGACGAGCAGTCGGAACCGGAGGTCGGCCGCTACGTGTTCGCCTACACGATTACTATCGCCAACGTCGGCGACAGGCCGGCGCGGCTGTTAAGCCGTCACTGGGTCATCACCGACGCCAACGGCAAGGTGCAGGAAGTCTCCGGCGACGGCGTCGTGGGCGAACAGCCGCGTCTCAATCCCGGCGAATCGTTCCGCTATTCGAGCGGTGCGGTACTGGAAACGCCGGTCGGCGCCATGCAGGGCCGCTACCGCATGCAGGCCGACAACGGCACCAATTTCGACGCGCCCATTCCACCGTTTACCCTGGCCGTGCCCGGCGTACTGCACTGACCCGACACATCAGGAGGCTTCGGCTTGGCGGTCTATGCAATCGGCGATCTGCAGGGATGCTATGACCCGTTTCGACGCCTGCTCGACAAGCTCGCATTCGACCCTGCAGAGGATCGCATCTGGCTCACCGGCGATCTCGTCAATCGCGGCCCGAAGTCGCTGAAAACGCTGCGCTTTGTGCGCGCTCTCGGTGACACCGCCCGCATCGTGCTCGGCAATCATGACCTGCATCTGCTGGCGCTCGCGAACGACATCGGCGGTGCCGGTAACCGCTTCGATTCGATGTGGAAGGTACTCGCGGCCGAAGATTGCGACGAATTGCTCGACTGGTTGCGCGCGCTGCCGCTCGCGCATTACGACAAGAACCTCGACACGCTGATGGTGCATGCGGGCGTGCCGCCGCAGTGGACGATAAAAAAGACGCTCAAGCGTGCCGCCGAAGCCGAAGCGGCACTGCGCGCGAGCGACTACCCGTCCTTCCTGCACCGGATGTACGGCGACCGGCCGCGCCGCTGGTCGGGCGAGCTCCGCGGCTACAAGCGCCTGCGCTTCATCGTCAACTGCCTGACGCGCATGCGCATGATCGACGCCGACGGCCGCCTCGATTTTCAGCACAACGGACCGCCACCGCAAAAGCCCGGCAAACTGCTGCCGTGGTTTCGCGCCGAGAATGCGGCCTGGCGCGGCACGCGTATCGTATTCGGACACTGGTCTGCGCTCGGCCTGCTGGTCGAACCGGAGCTGATTGCAGTGGACACCGGCTGCGTGTGGGGGCGCCATCTCACGGCCGTGCGCCTCGACGGGCCGAGCGACGTCACGAAGG
>Ga0102952_1000913_pt1 | contig 10273 bp, 6 predicted proteins | sample SalPon2A_C_D1_MG_FD_78506 | JGI IMG/M metagenome (GOLD analysis project Ga0102952, IMG submission 78506) | Soil microbial communities from South San Francisco under conditions of wetland restoration - Salt Pond MetaG R2A_C_D1_MG | ecosystem: Environmental > Terrestrial > Soil > Wetlands | place... | reverse complement strand
TCTCGACCGTGGGATCGAAGTTCGACTCGAAGCTCGGGTCCTCGATGTCGGCGGTACTGAAGACGCCGACCTTGGCCGAGCCGAAGGCCGCGACGTAGATCGTGTTGCCGTCGCCCGACACGACGGGCTGCACCGGCGTCGCCAGGCTGTGGGGGATCTGCCCGTCGATGGCGACGTGGTTCGCACCCGGATCCGTATGGAGGTCGCTGTAGTTGATGTGCTGGTTCAGGTGCTGCGGATCCACGGAAGGCCCGCTGGGGTCGAGGACCGAGATCCGCGACTCGGACAGGTGCCCCTGGACCGTGCTGCCTCCGTGAACACCCGGGCCCTCGAAGAGCACGTCGTTCGGGGATTCGGTGTTCGTGACGTAGACCTTGCCGTTGGTCGGGTGCACCGCCATGTTGAAGAGGATCGTGCCGACGTGGTCGAACTCGACGACGGATCCGGGCGCCAGCGTGTTGGCGTTGATCGAGAAGACGTCGTGGTCCGGCAGGTCGAAGGGGACGAGGGAGTTCCGGTTGCGGCCGTCCGCGTCGAACCAATCGGCGCCGTCGAACTTGGCAATCACCCCCACTTCCGGCGCCGGATCGCCGTTGGCGTTGTCATCGGGCCCCGGCACGCCGGCAGGTCCGAAGCCGTCCGAAATGAACGTCTCGTTGATGACCGTGGTCTGGTTCCCCGAGTGAAACGCCGCCACGTAGACCGTGCTGCCATCCGGGCTGGCCGCGAGGGCACGCGGCGTGTCGGCGAAGAAGGTGAGGATCTCGATTGGCGTGCCGCCGACCGTCGCACCCAGGCTCAGTGCATCGAACACCCACACGTCCGCGCGGCCGATGCCCGGGGTGGTGAATTGCGGATCGCCGGCGCCCGTGACCGCCGCGATCGAGCCATCGGTGCGGTGCTGGCCGCGGTGCGCGGTCGTGATGAAGGCGCGATTGCCGGTGGTTCCGGCGAAGACGATGTCCCGGGGTTCGTCGCCCACCAGCACGGTCCGCACGACCTGCGGCGGAGACGCGGTCATGTCCACGATGCTCACGCTGTCGGAAAGGTGGTTCACCACCCAGATCTCGTCGTTGGTGCGCGCCGCCACCGCCACGGGCTCCATCCCCACCGGAATCGAGTCGACGTGGGTCAGCCCGCCCCCGCTCACGTCGAACACCTCGAGCCGGTTGTCGGGCGTGTTGACGGCGAATAACTGGCTGCCGTCCGGCGAAAGGGCCAACGGGCGGACCTGGCCGCTCTCGAAGGTGATGAAGGATGTCTGACCGATCGCAGTCCCGGTGATTGCCAACAGGAACGAAACCGCGATCAACAGGGTGAGTGGCTTGCGGGCGCAAATCATCAATCGAGTCATCCTCGGCTGGGCTCGCTTGCGTCGTAATCCGATCCGCACGCTGCCTTCGATCCCACTGCGATCGAAGCGGACCCGATCTCCTATCCGTGTATATAGCCGGATTCCCGACTCCGTGGCGCGCCAATGCGCCCGATTCCGCGTTTTTTCGCGACCGGGGGCGGCGCAGGCGGCGTGCATCCACGACGCGACGCGCCGGCATTCGCCTCGACAATGCCGAGCAGACACCGGAGATATCGGGCTCGCTTCGGCAGGCCCACACACCCCTCGGGGGCTGATTCCGCGCGGATATCCGTCCACGCGGACAGTCGATTCCGATACATTCCCGATGCTTTGCACAGCGGGGAGGAACCGAAGTCGTCATGGGAGCCGCCACTGCGATGAACCACGCGCCCGCGGGCCGCATTCCGCCGCTGGCGCGCGGATCCCGCCCGCTCCTGGGGCATCTGCTGGCGCTTCGCCGCGATCCGCTCGGCCTGATGCAGCGGGTTCGCGCCGAGTGCGGCGAAATCGGGACAGTCGAGCTCGGCAGCAACCCGGTGACGCTGCTCTTCGGCGCCGAGGCCCAGGAAGCCTTCTTCCGCGCGCCGGACGAGCAGCTCGATCAGGCGGCGGCGTACCCGTTCATGACGCCGATCTTCGGCCCGGGCGTCGTCTTCGACGCGACGCCGGAGCAACGCAAACAGGCGATGCGAAACCAGAGCCTCCGCGATTCACAGATGCGCGGACACGCTGAGGTGATCGCCGCCGAGGTCGAACGCATGCTCGACGGCTGGGGCGAGTCTGGCGAATTCGATGCGCTCGACTTCTTCTCGGAGCTCACCATCTACACCTCCAGCGCCTGCTTGATCGGACGCGAGTTTCGCGACGAGCTCGGCCCGGAGTACGTCGATCTCTTCAAGGACCTGGAACGCGGCACGGACGCCCTCGCCTACGTGAACCCGCATCTCCCGCTGCCGGCGTTTCGCCGTCGCGACCGCGCGCGCAAGGCGCTCGTGGCCCGGCTGGAGGCGATCTTCCGCCGCCGTTCGGGTGAAACCAGAGAGTACAGCGACCTCTTCCAGGTACTCCACCAGCTGGAGGACGCGAACGGGGTGCGCCGCTACAGCGACGAACAGATCACGGGAATGTTCATCTCGATGATGTTCGCCGGCCATCACACCAGCTCGGTGGTCGCCTCCTGGAGTCTCCTCGAGCTGCTGCGCCACCCGGATTGGCTCGGCCGGGTCGTGCGCGAGCTGGACGAGATCTACGCCGACGGGCGCGACGTCAGCTACCAGGCGTTGCGGGAGATCCCGCTGCTCGAATGCGCACTGAAGGAGACGCTCCGCCTTCACCCGCCCTTGATCATCCTCATGCGCAAGGTGATGAGCGACTTCCACTACAAGGGCTGGACGGTCCCCGCCGGATACACCGTGGCGACTTCGCCGGCGGTGTCGAACCGCATGCCGGAGCACTTTCCCGACCCGGAACGCTACGACCCGGATCGGTATCTCGCGGGGCGTAGCGAGGACAAGCAGAGCTTCGCCTGGATTCCCTTCGGCGCCGGCCGCCACCGCTGCGTTGGCGCCGCCTTCGCGATGATGCAGCTCAAGGCGATCTTCTCGATCCTGCTGCGCCGTTACGAGTTCGAGCTGGCGCAGCCGCGGGAGTCGTACGGAAACGACCTGTCGAAGATGGTCGTCGCTGTGAAGCAACCGTGTCGCGTTCGCTATCGGCGCAGGAGTCGCGAGGCCGTCGCATCGTCGCAGCGGGCGCGCCCGGAGCCCACGGCGGACGTGGGCGGAGCGTACTGCGTGCGCGCCGACCTCGACCTCTGCCAGGGGCACGGGGTCTGTGTCAACGAGGCGCCCAGCGTCTTCACGCTCGACGACGACACGCGCACGGTCCGCATCCTCGACGAACGCCCCGGCCCCGAGCATCGCGAGGCGGTCGAGTCCGCGGTGCGGCACTGCCCGACCCGCGCCATCGAAATCGTCGCGGACTGAACGCTTCGACATCCAACGAGGAGATTCCATGCCGTCCTTTCCCCGCGCCGAGCTCGAAGAGATGATCCGCCGATTCGTCGCGGCGAACGACGAGGCCGGTCGCACCGGTGACTGGTCCCGCATGTCGTCCTTCTACACCGAAGACGCGCTCTACACCTGGAACAACGGCGCGGGCTGGGAGTTCGTCGCGCGCGGGCGCCAGCAGATTCACGACTGGGCCTTCGGCACGGAGATGGAGGGCCTCGAGCACTGGGTCTACCCCTACGTCCGAACGCTCATCGACGACGTCAAGGGCGAGGTGCTGGGCTTCTGGCGGCAGATTGCTCCGGTGAAGGATCCGCAGGGAGAGCCCTACGAGATCGCCGGAACCGGCGGCTCCTGGTTCCGCTACGCGGGCGATCACCAGTGGTGCTGGCAACGCGATTTCTTCGATCACGCCAACGCCGGCGCGGTCTTCGGTGCGATGGCCAAGAACGAGCAGCTCACAGCGAAGATGATCGAACGGATGAAGAAGGGCTCGAAGATGCCCGGTTGGACCCGGCGCTCGGATTTCGACTGGTTCGAGACCCTCGCCGACCGCGAGGCGTAGGGTCCGATACGCGCCGGAACGACGATGAATCTACTTTCCTTCGACGATGCGCGTGATCGCCTGCTCGGCCGCACCCTCGTCCGCCAGGCGGAGAAGATCCCGGACGAGACCTTCCTCCTCTGGGAGGACGAGCGCCGGTCCTTCGGAGAGGTCGAGGGCCTCGCGAACGCCAGCGGTCGCGCATTCTCCGAGCTCGGGGTTACGAAAGGCGACACCGTCGCGTTCTTTCTCGATACGTGTCCCGATTGGGTCTGGACCACGCTCGGTCTCAACAAGCTGGGCGCGATCTGGATCCCGACGAACACCGACTACAAGGGCCGCTGGCTGGCCGAATCGCTCGAAGGCAGCCGCGCGAAGATCCTCGTGGTGGATGGGCGCCTCCTGCCCCGGCTCGCCGAGCTCGAGCACCTGCCCTTCGAGCGCTTGATCGTGCGCGGTGACGCCGCGGGGATCGATCTCGGGATTCCCACCCTTCCCATCGAGCAGCTGACCCAGGCACCCGCTGACTCCATCGATGACGACAGTCTCGCGTACGGCGACGTCGCCGCGATCCTCTGGACTTCGGGCACGACCGGACGCTCGAAGGGAGTGATGCAGAGCCACAACGTCTGGATTCGCGCGGCCATCGACGGCATCGACAGTGCCGACGTGCAGCCCGGGGACGTGCTCTACAACTGCCTGCCCATGTACCAGAGCGCGGCCTGGGTGGCGAACGTCTACCAGGCGCTGGTGGCGGGACTGCCGTGTGCGATCGACCCGCACTTCTCCGCCAGCGAGTTCTGGAACCGGATTCGTCACTTCGGCGCAACGGTGAGCTTCACGCTGGGCGCGATGCACATGTTCCTTTGGAACGCGCCCGAGCGGCCGGACGACGCAGACAACCCGCTGCGAAGCGCCGGCATGGTCCCCATGCCCGAAGATCTCGTGCCCCGCTTCGCGGAACGCTTCGGCCTCGAACACATCTACCAGGGATACGGCCAGAGCGAGGTCATGGGCCTGTGCAAGCGCCGCCCCGGTAGATCCTACGCCCAGAATTCGTTGGGCGAGGCATCGGGCGGACTGATCGTGACCCTCCTCGACGACGACGATCGTGAGGTCGGGGTCGGCGAAGTCGGAGAGTTCTGCGTCCGGCCGACGGAACCGCACGTGATCTTCGAAGGCTACTTCGGCGACCCCGAGGCGACGGTGCGGGCCTTTCGCAACCTCTGGTACCACACCGGGGACCTCGGCCGACGGGGGGAAGACGACGATTTCTTCTTCGTGGATCGCAAGGCCGACTTCATCCGATTCGGTGGACGCAACATCTCCTCCTTCGCCGTCGAAGCCACGGTCGCCGCGCACCCGGCGGTCCTGCAATGTGCCGCCCACGGTGTGACGTCCTCGGAGCTTTCCACGGAAGCCGAGCTCAAGGTCTGCGTCGTCACGAAGCCCGGTGAGAAGCTCGCACCCGAAGATCTCGCGCGGTTCGTCAACCAGAACGCGCCGCACTTCTTCGTGCCGCGATACATCGAGTTCATGGAGGCGCTGCCACAGACGCCCACCGGCCGCGTGCAGAAGTACAAGCTGCGCGAACGGGGCGTCACGTCCGACACCTGGGACGCGCGCGCTGCCGGGTTCACCGTCGAACGCTGATCCGGCGGGAGTCAGCTCGGCTGATCGAGCTTCATCTCATCGAGCGACCAATGGCCACGCATGTTGGTGAGCTTGCCGGCTTCGTCGACGACGTAGGTGAAGATCCCGTGGACCCGGCTCTTCATCCCGTTGGGAAACGTCGTCGTCAAGGTCAAGACGTGGGCGGATTCCATCCCGGCCGTGAACGACTCGTGGGTCTCGATGTGGATGCTCTCGGTGTTGGCGATGATCGTGTCCCAGAACTCCGCCGCGCCGGCGCGTCCCTGGAAGCCCTTGCCGGTCGGGTTCGTCGGCGCGACGCCGATCGGATCTTCGATCACCACGTTGTCCGCCATCAGATCCAGCCACTCGTCGCGGGCGCGCCGCTGCACCCGATCCCACGAGTTGCGTGCCACCAGCAACGCCGGGCTCTGCTCGTTCATGGAGATCCTCCTCGCAGGTCTTCTCGCTTATAGCGCAGAGGCGACGCGGGTCGCCTCTTCCACCGCCCTGCGCACGAGGCCCAGGCCGCCGCAATCGCCCACGTGATAGCTCGCCGGAGCGATTGAGCGAACCGCCTCGAAGAGGGTCAGATCCGGTTCCATCGGGCCCATCCAGATCACGCTGTCCACGCCGATGTGGCGGGGCGCACCGCCGCCGGGTACGAACCGCACACCTTCCGCCTCGATCGATGCGACGGCGGCGTCGGTCAACACCGCGACGCCGAGGCGGTCGAGGCGATCCATCTCCTCGGTCAGCCGCTTGGCGCCGACCTCCGGCGCCAGTCGCGGCGCGGCCTCGAGAACGCTGACGCGCCGTTCCCGCTCCGCGAGGAAGCGCGCGATTCCGAGTGCCGCGAGGCCGCCTCCCACGATCGCGACCCGCGGCCCGGGCGGCAGCCAGCCCTCCGCCAGGCGCCGGAGGTCCGCGCCGGACAGCACGGGACAATCCCCTTCGCGCGGAAGTGCGGGAGCGCGGAGGCGCCCCCCCGTCGCCACCACGATCGCATCGGCCCCGGCGAGGCATTCCGAGTCCGGATCGATCGGCGTTCCGAGCCGCACCTCGACCGGCAGTCCTTCGATCGAACGCACGAGGAAGTCGAGGAACGGACGCATCTCCGGACGGACGGTCGCCGCCAGCGCCAGCGCCCCGCCGAGGTCCAGGGACCGCTCGCAGAGCTCGACGCGGTGGCCGCGCATTGCGAGCAGCCGAGCGCACTCGAGCCCGCCCGGTCCGGCGCCGACCACGACCACGCGCTTCGGCAGTTCCGCTGGCGTGAGGGGCAGCTCCGCTTCGCGTCCACTGCGTCCGTTGACGGCACAGCACATCGACCCGGTCTCCATGGAGTCGATGCAGTTCTGGCAGGAAATACAGCGCCGAACGGCCGCGGCATCGCCGTCGCGGACCTTGTTCGGCAGCTCCGGGTCCGCCAGCAGCGGACGCGCCATGGCGATCAGGTCGGCGTCGCCGCGTTCGAGGATTTCCTCGGCGAGTGCCGGATCGTGGATCCGACCCACCGTCATCACGGGCACGGACACGACATGCTTGACCGCGCGCGCCACGGCGAGATTGTGGGCGTCGCCGAACGCGGGTCCGGTGACGATGTTCGACGTGAGCCGATCGATGACGCCTCCCGAGATGTGGAAGCAGTCGACCCCCGCCTCCACCAGCGCAGGCGCGATTCGGGCCGTGTCGTCGAGCGTGCGGCCGCCGGCGACCCGCTCGTACCCCGAAATGCGCAACGTCACCGGAAATCGATCCCCGGTCTCCGCGCGAATGGCCCGCAGGACTTCGAGCAGGAAGCGCAGACGCCCTTCGCCGCGATGACCCGCGTAGTCGTCGGTGCGTTTGTTACGCCAGGGCGTCAGGAAGGATCCGAGCAGCATGTAGCCGTGCGCCGCGTGGAGCTCGATCCCGTCGTAGCCGGCGGAACGGGCGCGCCGGGCCGCCGCCGCATACTGAGCGGTGATCGCCGGAAGCTCCTCGGCCGCGAGTGCGCGACTCGGCGTCCCCGTCAGGTAGGACGGAATGATCGACGGACCCAGACTCGGAATCCCGTCCGTGTGGGGCGATAGCGCGTCCGGGCCCGCGTGGACGATCTGCGGCTGGATTCGGGCGCCGTGCGCGTGGACGGCATCGACCAGCGCGGCGTGTGCCGCGATCACCGAATCGTCATCGAAGTGCATCGAACGGGGAACTTCCCGATGCCGCCGGTCGATCACGCAGGCTTCGAGCGTGATCAGCCCGACGCCGCCGCGCGCCCGTTCCGTGAGATACGCGATCAGGCGTTCCGACGGAAGCTGGTCGTCTCCCGCGTAGCCCGTGGTCATCGCCGACATCACGAGCCTGTTGCGTATCTCGACCGGACCGATGCAGATGGGCTCGAAGAGCTTCACCGCCGATTCACTCCGAAGCTTCCGCTGCCGCGGCTCGGCGGCCGGCGAGTCTTCCGAAGAAGGTGGCGTCGCCGATCGACAGACCGCTGGCATAGGTCCGACCTTCGCGGATCAATCCGGCGGTGTTGCGACCCGCCGCGTAGAGCCCCGAAACCGGCGCGCCGTCCTCCCCCAGCACCTCCCCGGTGGCGCGCGTCGCCAGCCCGCCCAGGGTGAACACGCCGAAGATCGAGTGATCGACGCAGCAATCGAGCGCGGCGTAGGGCGGCGTGGTCAGCGGCCGCAGGTACTCGGGCGCCTTCCGATGCACCGGGTCGCGACCACGGGACGCCTCGCGATTGTAGGTCTCGATCGTGGCCACCAGCGCGCCGCTGGGAAACGCCAGCGCGCGCTCGAGATCCGCGAAGGTCTCCTCCACCGCCGCCAGCCGGTGGTGGGCCTGGGTCTGCCCGTACAGCGCGTCGTCCACGATCAGCCAGGCCCGCCCGTTCTGACGGTGAAGAATCGCATCGCTGGTTCGCCCGAGATAGCTGTCTTCATTGATGAATCTCTGCCCACGCTCGTTCACCAGGATGCCTTTCAGGTGCGCCGCGGGGGGATAGTAGGCGTTGAGCACCAGCCCTTCGTCCATGTTCAGGAGCGCCCCGCCGGCCGCGGCCCCGAGCTCGATTCCGAGCCCGTCGTCGCCCGCCGACGCCGCCTTCCAATTGCAGCGCAGCAGCGACGGCGCGTACTGCGCGAGCATGGCGTCGTTCATGACGAACCCGCCGGCGCACAGGATCACCCCGCGGCGAGCCCGCACCGCCGTCGTTGCGCCGGCAACCGAGGCGACGACCCCGACGACGCGGCCGTCCGACCGCTGCACCAATGCCTCCACGCGGTGATCGTTCCGGATCTCGGCGCCGGCCTCCTCGGCACCACGGAGCAGGCACTCCATCAGATAGCCGCCGGCTTCGCCCTTGCGCGCGGGCTTGTGTCCGCGGGGGGCCGGTCGCGCGTGCTCGACGAACGGATGAACCTGCTCGTTGCCGCTGTAGAAGAGGCAGTCGTCGTCGAAGGGATGCGTGGTCTTCTCCGCGACGAATGTCGGCTTCCACTCGACGCCCAGATCGCAGAACCACTCGAAGTGCTCGGGGCTCCCTTCGCAGTAGAGACGCACCTTCTCGGCCTCCGCGTTTGCGCCGGCGGCCAGCGCGACGTGCTTGCGCATCTCCTCGACCGAGTCGTCGAAGCCGCAGGCCTGCTGGATCCGGGTGCCGCCCCCGAAGTACACGACGCCGGTGGACAAAGCCGTCGCCCCTCCGCCTCGCGACATCCGCTCGAGCACCAGCGTGTCCGCCCCGGATCTCGCCGCCTCGATTGCGGCCGCGGCACCGGCGCCACCGAGACCGACCACCAAAACATCGCAGGTGCGATCCCAGGACTCGATCGAATCGTTCGAAACCGATCGGGCTTGCGGCGCTCCAGCGTCGCCTGCGGACTGCGGCATCCATCCCTCGTTCAACGCGCTCGTGTGGCGCGCTCGTGTGACGCGGCCCGAAAGCGCGACTCGCGACCGCTGCGGCCCGGGCCGGAGGTCTCGCTACTGCCTTCGCGCTACGAGACTCGTGTAGACGCGATCGATGAACGGGTCCGGTCCGGACGGCCCGCCGTACACTTCGTCGAGATCGGCGGTCGGCTTGGCGGCGATCACCGCGTCGAGGGATTCGCCCTTCTCGATCAACGCCGCGATCCGCGCTCGCACGGTCTCGAGCATCGCGATGTATCGATCGAGCGTCGCCACGTCCGCCACTTCGCCGTGACCGGGAATCACCGCCGTCTCGTCGTTCAATTCGCTTCGCACGGCGCGACAGAACGCGATCATGCCGTCGATCTCCCCGCCGTTGCCCGCATCGATGAAGGGATATCCGGTGTTGTTGAAGACATCGCCGAAATGGACCGCGTTGCTGCCGCGAAAGACGACGGCGGTGTCGCCCGTCGTGTGTGCGGGGCCGGCGTGGATCAGGTCGATCCGCTCCCCGTTGAAGTGGAAGCTCATCTGCTTCTCGAATGCGATCACGGGAAGGGCCCGTTCCGGATACGGCTCCTGGCGGTACCGGGCGAAGACGAGATCGACCATGTTGGATCCGAGCATCATGCGGCGCGAGTTCGCCTGCGAGACGATCCAGGTTCCGGCCGGGCCGAGAACGAGATTCCCGTTGGCGTGGTCGAAGTGCCAATGGGTATTGATCGCGAAGTCGATCTGCTTCCCGCCCAGGTCTGCGATGGCTTTCTCGATCTTGGGCATGAGATCCGGGAACTGGTCGTCGACGAGGAGCACGCCCTGCTCGCCGATCGA
>Ga0102952_1000911_pt1 | contig 10290 bp, 12 predicted proteins | sample SalPon2A_C_D1_MG_FD_78506 | JGI IMG/M metagenome (GOLD analysis project Ga0102952, IMG submission 78506) | Soil microbial communities from South San Francisco under conditions of wetland restoration - Salt Pond MetaG R2A_C_D1_MG | ecosystem: Environmental > Terrestrial > Soil > Wetlands | place... | reverse complement strand
TTGGAATTACTAGTCTTGCTCAAATTATGGTAACAACTTATTGGGGATTCTATATCTCACCTGACATCTCAAAACCATTGGTAGAACGTTTGGTAATTGATCCGATATTCTTCTACTCCACAATGATCCTAATGGTCCCACTAGGATTTGGATTTAGTTACATGATGATCAAACTTGCAAATGAGGCAGAAAGAAAGGCAAAGCTTGCAAAAAGTAGTGGTCCAAAGAAAGTAGCTACCATTAATCTTACTGAAAAGTGGATTAACTGGTTACTAGTTGCATTATTAGCTTTTCAAGTGTTCTTAAACATTGCCGCATACAATGCAGCACTAACAGGAATGAAGAATGTATCTTTATTCTTCGTTGGAATTATTCTACTTGTATTTGCATCATTCTTCCATGTGTATCGATATGCAATGAGTCAGCAAAAGAATGCACCTCCACCTGCACCGGTTTCTGTACCTGATGAAAAACCAAAACTAGCAGAGCCGGATGTCTCTGCTCAGCCAGGTAAAGTTTCAGAAGATGCAACTTCTGGAGAAAAACACATGCCAAAAGAATTAGCTCCGGAAGTTTCTGTACCAAAAACCCAGGCTGATTTAGGAGTTGGTGCAAATGTTAACCCAAATCTTGGTTCCGGAGATCTTAACAAACCATGATTTCAAAAATTCCAAACAAACTTTATAATAACTTGATAGAGGCTAAAAAATTATGAGTCTGCCTACATCAAGCCATGCATATGGAATTGGGTTGATTGCACTGATAGTTGGCATGTCTGCATCAGTTGTGTTTTACACTGCATTTTATCTTCCGGAATCTCTGGCAAAACCATCCGTATCTGAGAAGATCTTGCATCCTGAAAAAGACTTTCTTATTAATATTGTAAAGGGCGCTGTAATTGAAGGTAATGAAAACTATGTTCCAAATAAAAGTACTGTAGAATTAGAATTTAATAATAAAGTGATCTGGCAAAATCAAGATGATACGGCACATACAGTAACTCCTGATGTACCCTATTCTGACGGGTATAGTGGAGAATTTGGCTCTTCGGGTGTAATAAAACCAGGTGACACCTTTGAATTTCTATTTACTGAGCCTCATGAAATTGCATATCACTGTCAACCACATCCCTGGATGACTGGAAAAATCACTATAGAAGTAAGTAGATTCTAGATGGAATATTTTGCAAAAATTATCTGACTTTCAATTTCTTTATGTTGTTCAATAATAGATGCTCTAAATTTTACTTCATGTTCTTGTTTTGGTTCAAATTTGATTAATGCAGTAAATTCTGCCTTATTTTCAGGCATCACATCTTTATTGATAAATAATCTTGAAACATTTTGTGATATCTTTTTCCCGTTATATTCTTTGTAGACTATGTGTTCATTTGAATCTAAAATCTGAGTATTGATTACAACTCCATCATATCTTCCTTGATACGATACCAAAATCATACCTTTAATCTCAGAATTTGGATGAATATCTGTTGAATTTAGTTTGAATTCTATGTCTTTCACAAAAAATCACATGTGATTTGGAATAAATAATTTTGTTAAATGGGCCCAAAGGGCTTCGATCCCTTGACCATTGGATTAGAAGTCCAACACTCTATCCATGCTGAGCTATAGGCCCAAAAATCTAGCAATTAATTGCCATTTTAAGGGTTTACAGCCACTTCTTTTTGTAATTCTCTCTTTCCATTTTGAAGAGAAATTGTTGTGCATATCCTGCATACTGCCCATAATGATTTACGATTTTTTCATGAAGAATGTTATACTGTTTATCTGTAATTGTTTTAGTTGTAATCTGAAATTGATCTGAATAGTATTTTTCTAAAATCCTTATCATCCATCTATCCAATGGGAACGACTCTAACTTGTTCAAGGAAAATAACAATATGCAATCAGCTACCTTGTTTCCCACCCCTGGCACTGAACAAATATTTTCTTTAGCGTCATGATAATTACATTCCCTCAAATATTCGAAATCAATTTTCTTTAAAACCCCCCAATTTGCAGCTTCTTTGATAAATTTAGCACGATATCCAACACCACAATCTGTAATTTCGTTTATTGTTGCTTTGGCTAATTTTTCTGGTTTTGGAAACAAAAAAAATTCTTGATTTTCAAATTTTACTTTAGTTCCAAATTTTTTTGATATTTTTTCTAAACTATTTTTAATTTTTTGAATATTTGAGTTTGATGACACAATAAATGAAATCAAACATTGAAAAGGATCTTGATCAAGTAATCTGAGTCCTAGATATTTTTTTACTGCCTCTTTTGTTGTATTGTCTCTTGAAATTGATTTTATTATTTTCCCCATATCGTCTTTTTTTCTAAAAAAATCTGTTTTAGTATTTTGATATGATTTGATATTTCCCAAATCACTCACTCTTAGAATATCTTGGCCGTTAACGCCATACCAATAATGCTTATTTTTTTTCCAGAGAAATACCTGACCGCTATTTATTGAATTTTCAACATTTATTGACCACTTTTTTTGCATCTCAAATGGTTATTTCATCATTAACTTTAGGTGCATATGTCTCTAAACCAAATCTCTCGTGAATTTCTTGAGCAAACATCTCACATGATTCAGTATCTCCATGAACAGTCCAAACTTTTGGACTCCCTTTGATATTTTTTATCATGTCAAATAATTCCTTTCTATCTGCATGTCCTGAGAAATCAAACTGTTTTACCTCGGCTGTCACGTTAAGATCTTTGCCTCTAGTTGACACTGTTCCTGTATCTAGTAATTTTCTACCTGGCGTTCCTTCCCCTTGATATGAAACTAGCGCTATTCCATTTTTACTATCAAAAGATAACTGTTGTAAGTAATAGACTGCATTTCCACCAACCAACATCCCGGCAGGTGATATCACAACACAAGGTTCCTTCATTGCAAGTATCCTTTCGGAGTGTTCTCTAATTGAAGTTGCATGTCTTATTGCATCTGAAAATACTTGAGGATCTCTTAAATAATCTGGATGTCTAAACATTATCTCATTCACTTTTAGTGCCATTCCATCCATTATGATTCTGTGTTTGAAATTTGAGCTTCTTAAAATACATGCAATCTCTTGAGAGCGTTCAACTGAAAATGATGGGATGAATAATATTCCTTTTCTATCCATTACTTCATTTGCAAACTCTATTAATTCAGATTCAGATTCTTTTCTTGGTTTTTGCTCTGTTTTGGCATACGTGCTTTCTGTGATTAGTAAATCAATTTCACCAATGTCCAAATCCATCTCTCTCAGCATTCTAGAGCCATGTGTTTTAATGTCCCCCGTATAGAAAAGTCGTTTTTTCTCTGATTCTACCAAAACAGTACTTCCACCAATAACATGTCCTGATTCTCTTAATTCAAAAGTAGCATTTCCTTTGGTAACTTTTTGTCTAAATCCAATCTCCTTTGCATTTTTCATCATGTTATTTACTTCAGGAAGATCAAAAGGATGTGAATTCTTTTCGATTTTTAGCATATCTTCAATTAATAATTTTGATAAATCAAATGTAGGAGGAGTGGCGTAAACATCTGCATTCCCACTAACAAAAAGCGATGCGACATTTCCTGAATGATCTAAATGGGCATGAGTTATGATAATTGCATCCAGATCCTTTGGTTTTACATGAAGGGGATACTGAGGAGGAGAACCTCTTCTTCCAAATAACACCCCATAATCAAGTAAGAGTTTTGTTCCATTACAATTAACTAAAAAACCAGATCTGCCAACTTCATTTGCAGCTCCTAAAACTCTAACATCCAAGAATTAAAACAACTTTTCATCCACCTTAATACTTTCTTAGAGTTTGTCCGATCATTATGCCTATTATGGAATCTACAAAAGCTTTAATTAGTGTAAGCTAAGATTCGATCCTCATGGGAAGAAGCTTCCAAGAATGGTTAGGACAACAAGATCAAGCCGTCGTCGCTAAAACACGTGCTGGTGACGAAGCAAACAAACCACTCCTAAACCAATTAAACTGGATCTGGGTTAACAATCTGATGAAACAGAGAGCAGACCTAAATCCATCATCTGCAGAACTACTTGACTGGGTAACCTCTGGTCAAATTGACGCAATGAGAAAATAAACGTGTCAAACACGTTATCTTTTTGTTTTTTAAATTTCTAATCTAGATTCTGCGCATGAATTTTTCACCGATCAATTTCATAACAGAGTTATGAATTTCGATCATGGTTTAAATAGTTACTAAGCAGAGTTATCATTGTAATGCCAATAGCAATACTTCCAGACATTGATGAACAAAGATGTATCGGATGTGCACTATGTGTAGAAATCTGTACAACTCTTGGTCCTGATGTCCTTAGAGTAAAACCTGTTGAAGGCTGGAAGAGAGGTAAAGCATTTGTTTTCTATCCAGAAAGATGTATTTCTGATGGTGCATGTATAGGTGTATGCCCAACAAAATCAATCTTTTGGATGAGACCAATGAATTACACAGCTGGACAACCAGTACCTCTTCACAAAAACGGTATCTTCATCAAAGGTTGGGCAGAAGACGCAGCACTATAAGCTGAATCTTTTAGCACATTCTTTTTTCTTATTTTTAATTAAACAAATGATTTTTTCTTGATTTCTTTTGATAGCATTTTTACAAAATATTTCAGGAATTCATCATTTTTATCGTAATGTATTTCTGAAAATGTGTTATTACTAAAGAAAACATTCCATGTTTTTTCAAAAGTTGGAAATTCTTTTGGATCAAAATCCACTCTGGAAGTTTCATGATGTGCGGCTGGAAATATGTCTGAAATTTCAATTGGAATTAATCCTAATTGTGGATTATACTGACATACTTGAATCAAATCAAAATCTCTGAATTTCTTTTTTAATCCGCTATATTGATGTGATAGATACCCTGGTTTTGTACTAGATTCTTTTGTAATGACAAGTTTTTTTTTCTTTGATTTGAATTTTCTAACCATGTTATGATATGATTGAACTTCTGGTCTAAATTGATCTTCTTTACTGTATAAGAAAATGGCTTTTTCTTTAAATTTTGGTGTACTCAAACCTAGGAATTCAGAATTCTCAGTCATTACTTCAATCATTTCAAATAATTTTGGATGTGCTCTTGCCTTTTTAATCACATATTCCCATAATCTCCCTTCGTGTATTGCTTGTTTTACCTTGTCCACCTCAAGTTTTATGGAATACAAATTATGAATTGCCAACTGATTAATTTTCTCAGTTTCTGCTAGTTGTCGAAATTCTTCTGGGGTGTATTTTGTACATATCTCACAATTGCATGGAAATACTGAAATATCTGCTAAATAGCGTGTCCCATCATCTGTGATATATCTTAATTGTTTGGCATAAAGCATGTATGATGCTGAATCAAATGTATCACATCCCAAAGCTATTGCAAACGGTATCGTTAGTGGATGACCTGCTCCAAAAAGATGTAAAGGAATAGAATATGGCATCTGTTTTTTTGCAGTCACTATCATCTGTGCCAATAATCTATACTCATATGATTCCATAAATTCAACTGGACTGCCTAATGCAAGCATTTGAAAACCCATATCTACTAAACCTTTTGTAGATTTTGCAACTAGATCAAAATGCTCTCCTCCCTGAATTGGACCAATCCAAATTTGACCATTGTCTTCACCATCTTCAAGAGTTTGCTTAGAAACTTTGAGAGTATGCTTAACATACTCTTCTGCTTTTTTTATTGGCATTCCAAATCCTGTTGGCTTGTCAAGTGGAATTGCAAAATCTGTCATAATTCCTTTTTCAAAATTTGCCATTTCCGGTGGCAATACTTTAACATCTCCGTATTCTAATACTTGATAACCTCCTGAATCTGTCATGATTCCACGATCAAAATCTATGATCTGATGAATTCCTTTTTTTATTGCTTCATCACCATAATTATTTTTTGTAATGTATGCATTTGTGATAACTAAATCAAATCCTATCTCTTGAATTTTTTTCGATGGAATTGTTTGTTTTACAGGATGAATAACAGGAACATATGCGGGCGTCTCAATTTTTCCATGATTTGTGTATAGTGTACCAATTCTTCCGGCAAGATCAGTTTTAGAAATTTCAAACAAGTAACTAGACAAACTAAAAGGCGTTATTTAATCAATCACCAAAAAATTTTGTCAAATCATTATTTTTTGTTACCAAATCAAGCCAATCTACTTCCTCACTATCTCTGTGACTCAAAATTAAACTCATGACTTTCTTTACTGTCTCTTCAATACTTTTTCCACTGTTGTTAATTTGAAACATTTTTTCATTGAATTTACTTATTGCATCATGTGCAATTATACCTAGTATTTCACTTCCTATGTTATCCTTAATTTTATTTTCTGTGTATTTTCTTTCCTTGTAGACTGAGATCAATTCATAGGGATCTCTTCTTAAGATGATGATTATTCTTACTTGGTTTTTATCTAAAACATAAGGTGCTAAATGCCCTACAACCAAATTTTTCTCAGAAATTTTATCCTGAATAACCTTTTCAAGTTTTTCAATATCAACATCATTAGCATCTTTATTTTTTTCAAATAGTCCTTCACTGTTTGCAACTTCATTAATGTCAATTATTGATAAATCCAACCTTTGAGCAATTTGATGTGCAATGGTATGTTTACCTGTACCTGGGTTTCCAGAAATTACTATTGACATCATATCAAATCATTATTAATTGGATTAAATGATTTCTGCAATACTAATAAGTAGAATTGGATTTTTAACAATATTGCAAATTGGTTTACTAGGGAAAGCAAATGTTGGAAAATCAACATTTTTCTCTGCTGCTACTGAAATGCAAGTTGCGTCTGGTAACTTTCCTTTTACAACAATTGAACCAAATATAGGCGTTACATTTGTTAAAGCAGATTGCGCTTGTAAATATTTTAAGATTAACCATGAAAATCAATTATGTATTAACGGTACACGTTTGATTCCTGTAAAACTCATTGATATTGCAGGATTAGTTCCAGGCGCACATGAAGGAAAAGGATTAGGAAATCAATTTCTTGATGATGCAAGACAAGCTGAAGTCTTAATTCATGTGGTTGACATTGCAGGAACTACAGATATTCAAGGACAACCTGTTCCAGTTGGAACTCATGATCCCTTAGAAGATATTGCATTTGTTCAAGATGAATTTGATCAATGGTTTGCAGACATTCTCAAAAGGGAATGGGATAAGATTACTCGTGAAATAGATCAAAAAAGAGCAAAACTTACTGATGGTATAGCAAAACGATTTACTGGATTGGGAATTAAGGATTATCAAGTACACGAAATATTACAAAAATTAGGTCTTGTTGCTAAAAATCCTAAAGACTGGCAAGAATCTGACATTCAAACTTTTGTCAAAGAATTGAGAAAAGATACAAAACCAATGATCATTGCCGCAAATAAAGCAGATCTCTGCAAAGATCTTGAAATTCTAAAAAAAATTTCAGGAATTGTAATTCCTTGTAGTGCTGAAACTGAATTATTATTGCGAAAGGCAACAAAAGCTGGAATCATTAATTATTCTCCTGGTGACAAAAACTTTACAATTGTTGAAGGTAGAGAAATTGCACCAGCACAGCAAAAAGCTCTTGATTTAGTAAAATTGGTATTATCTAAGATTCCCTCAACTGGAATTCAAAAAATCCTTAACACTGCTATTTTTGATTCTCTTAAGTTTATCGTAGTGTATCCTGTAGAGGATGAAACAAAACTAACCAATAAAGATGGTATTGTTTTACCTGATACAAAATTACTGCCACAAGATTCTACTGCAAAAGATTTGGCAAACTTGATTCATGCAGATATTGCAAAGGGGTTTTTACATGCAATTGATTGTAAAACTAAACAAAGGATTAGCGGTGATCAAAAACTAAAGAATGGAGATGTAATTAAAATAATCTCTACTTTAAGTAGAGGATGACATGTTGGGACTGGGTATTGAAAGTACAGCTCATACATTTTCATGTGCCGTTATTGAAAAAAAGGGAAAGAAGGGAAAAATTCTTTCTGATGTTAGAAAAATTTATCGTCCAACAGATGGAGAAGGAATTCATCCACGAGAAGCATCACGCCATCATATCGAGAATAGCTCTTTGGTATTATCTGAATGTCTTAAAGAGGCAAATACCACAATCAATGATTTGGATATTGTTTCATATGCTGCAGGTCCTGGATTAGGTCCATGCTTACGTGTTGGCGCAGTTGTTGCAAGATCTTTATCCTCTTTTTATAAAATTCCAATATATCCGGTAAATCATGCAATCGGTCATATTGAATTGGGAAAATTACTAACTGGTGCAACTAATCCTTTGGTACTTTTGGTATCTGGAGGACATACTATGCTCTTAGCATTTCTTAATAAGCAATGGAGAGTTTTTGGTGAAACCTTGGATATTACATTAGGTCAACTTCTTGATCAGTTTGGTAGATCAATTGGATTTGCATCACCATGTGGAAAAAATATAGAAGAACTGGCCTCCGCATCTCCAAATTATGTTGAACTGCCATATTCTGTAAAAGGAAATGATGTTTCTTTTTCAGGTTTATTATCTGCAACAAAGTCTGTAGCAAAAAAAAATAAAGTTGATGCATGTTATTCACTTCAAGAAACTGCTTTTGCCATGATTAGTGAAACAGTAGAAAGAGCATTATCATTTACACGTAAAAAAGAATTGATGGTAGTTGGCGGTGTTGCAGCTAACAAAAGATTATCTGAAATGCTTAAAGATGTATGTAAAAGACATGGTTGCAAATTTTCTGTGGTTCCACTACGTTATGCTGGTGATTGTGGCAGCCAAATATGTTGGACTGGACTTTTGGAATCTCAAGTTAAAGAAGGTACTTTATTAAAAGATACTTTTGTTACGCAATCCTGGAGATTAGATTCAGTTAAAGTTAACTATTAATTTTTGTATTCAGAAATTGCCTTTTCAATATTTTTGAGCCAATCTTTTGTATTGAAAACACCAAACTTGAAAGTTTTTTCACCTTCATCTATTTTTACAGTAATACAAACTTTTTTTATGAATAGTCCCTCTTTCCATGTTTTTGTAATCTTATCTAGTGAAAACTCCATCACTGTATCTCCAAAATTCTTTGAAAAATCCATTATTCTTGCACTAGTCTTGTCAAATGCTAATCTTTTGTTTGTCAATGTAAGAATACCGGCACCCAAATTATCCTCACCACAATCTTCTTGTTTTATTCTTTTTTCCCCTTCATCCATGATTAATTTTTATTGAATTCTTTTGGATATAATGTTAATGAAATTGTTGAAGAAAGGTGCGGAAGCTGATATTTACGAAACTAAATGGCAAAATTCTAAAGCAATTCTTAAAATCAGAAAAATAAAAAATTATCGTAATCCTATACTTGATTCAAAAATACGTAAACAAAGAACAATAAAGGAATCCCAAATGATCTCTTTTGTAAAATCATTTGGAATTCCAACACCTCTTGTGTATTTTGTAAACTTGGAAAATTCATCAATTATGATGCAGGAAATTCCCGGTAAACCTGTTCATGATTTAACTGAATCCAAAATTATTGAATTATCAAAAACCATTGGAAAATTGGTTGGTACAATGCATAAAAATGGTGTAATGCATGGTGACTTGACAACATCCAATTTTATTTTATTTCAAAATACTGTTTTTGTCATTGATTTTGGTTTGTCTCAAAACACAATAAAACCAGAAGATCACGCAGTTGATTTGAGATTAATTAAAGAAATTCTAAATAGTGCACATGCCCAAATTATGAAGCAATCTTGGAAAAATTTCCTGCTTGGGTATAAATCTGTAGTTAACAATGAGTATTTTGCAAAAATTACTAAACTAGTTTCAGAGATAGAGAGTCGCGGTAGGTATGCCGAAGTTGTTTGATCTATTTTTTGTATCCTCAAATAATCACAAATTTCTAGAAGCAAAAAATATTCTAGATACTTTTGGAATAAAACTTGGTTTTTTCAAATTTAATTTGGAAGAAATACAATCTAATTCACTTAAAGAGATCGCATTGAAAAAAGCAAGAGATGCTTACTCTAAATATAGAAAACCAATAATTATAGAAGATGATGGTCTGTTCATTGATTCACTCGGAGGTTTCCCAGGTCCATATTCATCATATGCTTTCAAAACTATTGGAAACAAAGGAATTCTTAATCTCTTAAAAAATAATAGAAAAGCAACATTTGTTTCAATCATAACCTATTGTGATAAAACAACACTGCAGTTTTTTGATGCAAAACTTGATGGTGTGATATCAAAGTCCC